>JGI12316J15309_10000086_pt1 | contig 122043 bp, 132 predicted proteins | sample MarCyaLeptolynsp_FD_15309 | JGI IMG/M metagenome (IMG submission 15309)
TGGCCGCCAGGCAGACACGGTCCGCTCCAAAGGTCGCCGCGCTCGAGATCTGGTTGAAAGATCAACGTGCCCGCACCTCGGCCAAGTCTCCGCTGGGCGAGGCGCTGAGATACCTCGCAAAATACTGGGACGGCCTCGTCCTGTTCCTCACCGATGGCCGCGTCGAGATGGACAGCAACGCCGTCGAGCGAACGATCCGACCGATCGCCCTCAACCGAAAAAACGCACTCTTCGCCGGCCATGACGCGGGCGCCGAAAACTGGGCGGTCATCGCCTCGCTCATCGAGACCTGCAAGCTCAACGGCATCGAACCGCACGCCTATCTGAATTCCGTGCTCACGGCCATCATCAACGATCACAGACAAAGCCGGATCGAAGACCTGCTTCCCTGGAACTACGCCGCCAATGTGTGAGCGGCACACCGCTTACGGTGATGTTCGCTTTCCTCTTCGAACTGGCGAGGAAACCGTAGTGGCGGATGCGATGGAAGCCGTCAGGCAGGATGTGGATCAGAAAGCGGCGGATGAACTCTCCAGTGTCTAGGTGCATGACCTTCTGGCGATCGCCATGCTTGATCCGGTAGTCCGTATACCGGAACGCCACTGTCTTGGCGTCGGCGCTGATCAGGCGGCTGTTTGAGATCGCGACCCTGTGGGTGTATCGGCCGAGATAGGTCAGCACCGCCTCAGGCCCGCCGAAGGGTGGTTTGGCGTAGACGATCCAGTCGATCTTGCGGAATGGCGCGATCCATTTCGCGAAGGCCGCGCCGTTGCTCAGCCCGCCGAGATCGCCGAAGAAGGTCAGATCGCCTTTCCGGTGGAGCGCTGCCAGCCCGTCGATAAAGAGCCGCCGGAACAGTCTCGCCATGACCTTCACGGGCATGAAGAAGCCCGGGCGGCAGGAGATCCAGCGTTGGCCGTCGGGCGACACTCCGCCGCCGGGCGCGATCATGTGGATATGTGGATGGTGTGTCAGCGCCGACCCCCATGTGTGGAGCACGCTGGTCATGCCGACACGGGCGCCGAGGCGCTTGGGATCGGCGGCGAGAGTCATGACCGTATCCGCCGACGCCTTGAACAAGAGGCCATAGACCGCCTTCTTGTTCCAATACGCGATGCGGGCGATCTCGGCTGGCATGGTGAAGACCACATGGAAGTATTCCACGGGCAGCAGGTCTTCCGTCCGCGCCGCCATCCAATCGCGCGCGGCCGGTCCCTGACACTTCGGACAATGGCGGTTCTTGCAGGAGTTATAGGCGACATGCTGACGCCCACACTTGGCGCAGACCGCCACATGCCCGCCGAGCGCGTCGGTTCGGCAGGCCTCAATCGCAGACATCACTTTGAGCTGGGCGAGACTGACATGTCCGGCATTGGCCCGCCGCCACGCCGGACCATGGTCACGAAAGATGTCAGCGATCTCCAGCTTTACGCGGGCCAACGCCCGCGTTGGTCACTCCAGACTTCGCCTCACCGTCTTGTCCTGAAGACCCGTCAGCATCTCATAGGGACTAACCGTGTCGCGGATCGTCTTGGTGGCGACGCGCGTGTATTGCGCGGTCGTCGTCAGCTTGGCGTGGCCGAGCAACACCTGGATGACGCGCACGTCCGTGTTCGCCTCCAGAAGATGCGTTGCAAAGCTGTGGCGCAGCGTGTGTAGCGTCGCCGCCTTCTTTACACCCGCCATGTTCTTCGCTGATGTGAAAGCGCGGTTGAGCTGGCGCGGCGAGATCGGATTGATCTTAGGCTTGCCTGGAAACAGCCAGCCCTCTGGCCGACTCTCCTTCCAGTATTCCCGCAACAGATCGAGTAGCCCGGGCGAGAGCATGACTTTACGGTCCTTCCCGCCCTTGCCGTGATCGACATGGATCAACATACGATCGCTATCGATATCGGCGACCTTGAGATGGCAGACCTCCGCCGCCCGAAGCCCGGCGCCATAGGAGATGCTGAGCGCCGCGCGATATTTCAGACCCGGCCCGGGCGCCGCCATCAACACGTCCTGAACCTCCTCAACGCTGAGAACGACTGGCAGCTTCTTGGGCTTGGTGCGGAACTGCATGTACCGCTTCATCTCCTCGCGCCCGCAGGTCATGCCGAAGAAGAACCTCAGCGCCACAATCCGCGCGTTGAATGTCGTCGCGGTGACACCGGTGTTCGTCATGTGAAGTTGGTATGCGCGGAGTTCATCTGGCGTCGCAGTATCCGGCGATCGCCCGAGGAACCCGGCGAAGTCCTTGATCGCCCGGATATGCGCTTTTTGGGCTTTCTCACCCATTCCGCGGATGCGCATGTCTTCGATCATCCGCTCACGCAACGCTGTTGTCTTCTCCTGCTTCATCGGAACCTCCTGTCCGTCGATTGAGGGGTCCCAATCGTCAAACAGGCGACCGCATCGCCAAAGTCGCAGCGGTCAGGTCACCGAAAGGGCGTCACCAAAATGCGCCAATGCCGCGCGAGCGGCTTCGTCCATCCGGCCAATTACAGACATCTCAAGCCACATAGGTGGATGTCGGCTTTGAGCCGATAGCCAGTTCAAATGTAGTGTTCGACTGTTCTCCCTACGTTGATCACCGTTCTGTACAACCATCCGCCCTTCATCTCATGATGCGATGCGCACATCAGCGATTGTCCGTGCCGAGAACGGCGTGCTCTGTTTCCCATCGACCATCAATCTGACGTACATCTCGTGGTTCGGAAGGTTTATCAGGCCTCTCGGAGTTGGCACGTCGGCGCCAAACTGCTTGGCGAGGAGTGGTGCGTCCGACGCCCCGACACGAAACGAAATCATGCTGCCAACATTCCCGATGATCGCATCGAGCGCGCTTTGGTCGATCCTGGAAGTGTGTTGCGTTGCCAGGGCAAGACCGACAGCGAATTTGCGTAGATCGGCCAGCATGTCCGCTATGGCGTCGGTCGTGAACGATTGGAACTCGTCGCAGTAGATCATGTACGGCTGACGCTCTCTATCCGGCAGGCTTTCTCGGCTGAGAGCGGCGAGAGCGAGACTTGAGAGAATGAGGCCGCCCATGACGTTGGACACGTCGGTGCCGAGCCTGCCCTTTGCCAAGTTCACGATCAGAACCGTGCCCTCATCCATCAGCTTTCGAAATCGAAGCGGCCTCTCGGGCTCACAGACCGCCTTGCGCACCACCGGATGTGCCAGAAAGGCCCCGAGCTTGTTGGCAATCGGTGCCACGCCATCGACAGCCGTCTTGTAGTTCATGGCCTTGTATTCGACGTTCCAGAATCGGCGCACCTGAGGGTCCGACACTGTGGAGACGACGCGGGCCTGAAAGCCCTTGTCGAGAAACGTCGACATGATGTCGTTCAGGCTTGCTCGGGGCTGTTCCAAGAGCGCCAACAGGGCATAGCGCAGCAGATGCTCCATGCGTGCCCCCCAAGCGTCTGCCCATTGCTTTTTTAGCGTATCGATGAGGCCAGACGCGATCAGCGGCCTGTAGGGCGCGGATACGGAGGAAAGCGGGTTGTATCCGTAGGGACAGTTCGGGTCGGCGATGTTCCAGACGATATGCCTGTCGTCGATCACCTCCGCCATCTGCTTGGCCAGATCACCGTGCGGGTCGATCAGGCAGAAACCACTGTCATTCTCCAAATCCTGTCGCATCAGCCGCGATAGCAGCGTCGACTTACCGGTGCCCGTCTGACCGAAAATAGCCAGGTGATGAAGCATATCGCGTCTCCGAATACCGAATGTGCGGCCTGGCTCGCGTCCGACGGTTCGGCCGATGGTCGAGACGACATCGCCGATCGGCTTCACAGGGCATTGCGGTCAATCCGATCATGCAACCTGGTGCCTGCCGCGTTCTTGTAGCCATCCATGAAGCGTTGATGGAGCCGCTCGACTTCCGATGACCGGGCAAGCGCGGCCAGCTCCTGTATCCGCTGTTCGCTATGCTTTGACAGGCGCCAGATTCGAGAAGTGGTACGAGCGTCTGCACATGAGAGGCCGGCAACGGCCTCCTCGGCCCGAACCAACCAATTTGCCGGCTCAACAGAGACGTTTTTTGCCATGACCGATCGGTTCGAGGTGCCGATTTCGATGATCTCGCGTTTTCCCATCGGGTCGGCATAGTCGTAATGCACTACAAGGTTTTTCAGGAGTTCGAGAAATCTCCCGATTGCATCCATGTCCCGACCAAATCGATCCTGATCCGCCGTCTCTTGCTCGATGGCCGTCTTCTCAAGGAGAAGCTTTTCCTTTCTTGCCATGAAGGTGGCCTTGTCGATGATCTGCTCGATGGCGGCATCTTCCAGCTTCTCGATCCGTTCGTTGACCTTGGCGAGCCGCATGGAAGCGGTTTTCGCGTCATATGAACGGGCTCCTGCACGCGACCACTTCTTCGCCAACTGATCGATTGCCGTGATGCTCTCATCGCACAAGCGGACTGCCTGAAGCACTTGCCTGACCGCGCTATCGAGCGGCTCCTCGCGGATGCAGTTCCGCGGGCATGCCGGAACATGGCAGCGGTAGTACACGTGCCCCTTTTGCCTCTCCGGGATCATGGCGCGACCGCAGCTGCCGCAGGCGAACAGACCTCGGAACAGGTGATTGTGACGGGTGACTTTCTTGCCGCTTTTCCCGCTGCGCACCAACGCTACGCGCTCAAAGAGTTCGGCATCAATGAGCGGTTCATGCCCTCCCGCATACACCTCCCCGGCTCGTCTGATGCGGATGGTGCCGGTATAGAACGGGTTGGCGAGAAACCTCTCCAAGCAGCCCTTGGAGAGCGGCCCGCCGGAAGCTCCCCTTAGTCCCCGCCTGGCCAACTCGTGCCGCAGCGAGTGCAGGGAGTACTGCCCGCTGGCGTACAGCTCAAATGCCTGTCTCACCAGGGGGCCGGAGATGGGATCAATGGTCTTGAGTTCGCCCTTGCCGTTGTTGCTGTAGCCGATCGGCGCCGAGAACGGGTAGTACCCGCGTTCCAAGAGACCCCGCTGTCCCTTTTTGATCTCGGAGCGCAGGTTGCGCACATAGTCTTCGGCAACGGCCATCTGGATGTTGGCGGTCAGGCGGCCGCCGCGCGACCGGAAATCGAAGCTCTCGGTCGCGAAGTGAACGTCAATCCCTCTGTCCGCAAGATCGCCGATCCGGGCCCAATCGAAGAAGTTCCGGGCCGAGCGGTCGATCTTGTGCATCACGACACCCGCTGCCTTGCCGGCCCGCAAATCCTTGAGCATGGCATCAAAAACCGGGCGGCCGGATTTGGCTGCCGTTTGCTGCTCTTCAAACCAGCGGATGACCGTAATGTCGTTTCTGCCGGCGAAGCGCAGGATCGCGTCTCGCTGCGCCTCCAGGGAAACGCCTTCTCCCTGTTTTTGGGTCGAAACACGAACATAACCAAAACATTGTTTCATATATCTTTTTTGTTACGAATATCGTCGGACTCTATCACACCATCGAGATTTGGGGAGTCTTCCCAAGGCCAGGAACCGTCCCGCAGCATGCGTTCGTAGGTGCGCTTACAAAGCGCGAGATAGCGCTTCAGTTCCGGCGGCAGCTCATTTTGCTTGTGTGTCATGCAGACAGTCTACGCCACGCGCGGATTCAGCAAACCCGCCCCGAAGTGCGGATACTTGTACCAAGTGACGGATTGCATCGGTGCCCCGGTTCGATACCCTGATGGGACGATGGGAAAGAATGGAGAGCGGCAGAGGAGGTGATTGGCCGGATCGGCCAAGTCGATGGAGGGGTTTCACCCCTCCATTGCATGTTGCGCCAGCCTGCCAATCAACAGAACGTTCTTTGGCACATCGACGATGTGATTAGTCATAACCGCCGGGAGATCGGTAACCATCGGCCGAAACCCGGCATCAATCATTAACCCATACATGCACAGTTCTTTTTCAATCGACCTGAAAACGGCGCGGCGCCGTTCAGGTCTGTCGCAAGCTGATTGCGGCCATTTACTCGGTGTCGACAAGCGGCGCATCTCCGCGTTCGAAAGCGGCAGAAGCATCCCGACCGTGCCGGAAATCTGCGGTCTGTCGCTGATCTTCGGATGCAGCTTCGAAACGCTCTTCGCCTCGGTGTTTTCCGAAGTGGGAAGCGACATCGAGCGACGGCTGGCTCACATGCCGACGTGCGGCTACAGCTTTCTCGGCCATTTCAACCGAGTGCACACCCTCAATCGCATTGCGGCCCGATTGTCCGATCACCAAAGGTTCCGTGGCTCCGCTTAGGGTCATGGGGTTGGCCGTGGCGTCGGGCCGTGTCGGGTATGCGATGCTCTCCGATCATGACTTGATCGATTGGGATGTCTCCCGTGTCGCGTGCCGCTCCTATGAACACGCAAACATGAAGGCGATGGAGTGGATCGATCTGCTGGCGCCTGAAGTTGTCGTAACCGAACGCATCGGCAGCAACCCCCGCAAGCGTGGCAAGACCCTCGCGCTGATGGCGGCGGTCCATGAAGCGGTCAAGCAAAGCAATGCGATCAGCGTAACGACGGCCAAAGTCCGTGTGCATACGGACAAGTACGCGGAGGCGCGCGCTTTAGCCGACGCCTACCCGGAACTCAAGCTGCGGCTTGCCCGCAAGCCGGCCTGCTGGAAGACCGAGCCGCGACGCATGATCCTGTTTGAGGCCCTGGCCTTGGCCCTTCGCGTCAAGGAAACCGAGTAGCAAGGATCGCCCCACCGAATCGCCCCACCGATCGCCCAGGCGCGCCGTTGTCGGTAACGCTGCGTGAGCAGGCGTTGATCTGCGCGGCATCGGTTGTCGATGCGCTCGAAGGTGTCCGGGTGATCGCCCTGCCGATGGCGAACCGGAGAATGGTCTCGGGTTCGCCAGACGCAAGGAGATCACCCATGAGCACAGAAACGATACGGCAACTCAATGACGCCTTTCGCACCGGTCACACGGGCACCGGCCGCATACTTGTCACGCAGGGCGTGCAGTCACTCGGTGCCGACGCCGTGCGCCGGATACTCCGGCAGGTCATGGCGTTCGACGCATTCACGACGGACAACGATCCGCATGGTGAACATGATTTCGGCGCCTTCGATCATGACGGCCACCGGATTTTCTGGAAGATCGATTGCTACGACCATTCCCTGCAATACGGCTCGGAAAACCCAGCCGACCCGCGTGTGACGACACGGGTGCTCACCATCATGCTCTCGTCGGAATACTGACGAGATAGATGTTCTTTCCATCCCCTACCAACAGGTAGGGGATGCTTGTAGCCACGGATATCGTGTGCCGCTCCGTCGCCGGACGATGAACCGTTACGGCACAAAAGCAAACGCCGCACCCTTTCGGGGAGTGCGGCGTTCGTTGTCTTCTTACACGGCATAGCCCGGATCGGACGGCAGGCCGGGGGGTTACAGCTCACCGGAATAGTCGAACATGCCTGCGTCATGGACCACCCGACGCGCCTAGTTCCCATCCATCCTTGGCAGCACCATCACCCGCACAACGACGGGGTTCCCACCACCGCAGGAGAGTGCGTAGTCTCCGGTGGAGGTTGGCGTGATGATCTGCGTGCCGGTGACGCGGGTTATTGGTCGTGTACCAACGCCGGCGAGGACGCAGCGTGCTGGATCAGCGCCGCCCGTATCGTAGGTAAGAGTCACGTCCTCCCCTGAACGAACAACACGAGGGTCTGCGGTCAATTCTGGTGGGGCGATATCAGCTGCAATGAAGATGCTTGCTGATCTGGTGGTGCCGTTAATACCTCGGCACGATACGGTGAACTGCTGTGCTTCGGGGGTTTGGGGAGTGTCAATAGGATCAGTGCCCTGTACTGCGCCTCCGGTGGCAAAGCCGAATCCAGTACCTTCCGTAGCGTCACACGTGCTGGTGTTCTCGGAAGTCCACCTGAGCTTGATGCGGTCGAGGGGAGAGACGGCAATGGTGTTCTGTGCTGACCGAAGCTCATCAGTAAATGTCCGACGCTCACGGGACTCACCAAACCAAGGGCGTTCACCAGATGACCAACGCTCATCAAACCACGAACGCTCAGGCGTAGGTGATCTTCGAAGCCAGGTGCCACTGTCATTCACCTCGGCTTCAAGGGTCACGGTCGGCGGTGGCGGGCTTACGGAAACGTAGGCCCTATCTGAATCGCTGCCGCCTGGCCCATTACAGTTGAGATAGAAATTGGCGCTTGCAGACGGATAGACGGTCTGGGAACCGCCGGCCGTTGATTTATTGCCCGTCCAACCACCGCTGGCACTGCATCTCGTGGCGTTGCTGACTGACCAGGAAATCGTAGAAGCATCGCCTCGTGTGATGCTGCTTGGGTTTGCCCGCACGCTCACCGAAGGTGGTGGTGGCGGTGGAGGGTTCTCCACGGACACCGTGGTGTAGCACATGATGTCTTTCCAATGGAAACTGTGGTCGCCGAAGAAGCGGATGGCGATCCATCCTTCAGGGAGGGTGCCGGTCGAAATGGTACGGCTGCCGCCGCTACCCACCGCCCCGCGTCCACGTGACCAGAGGGTATTCCAGCCGGAGCTGCTCCAACTGTTCAGGTTGCAGGAATGCGTGTCGAGATTGCACCATGCCAGCGATTGCCGATTAACGTTGTAGGACTGAACAAGCCTAGGAATGTTCCACGTCGCTCTCAGCGTTTCAGAGGGGTAGAGCACGCTATGATCGAGGGAGAGGGTGCAGAGCGACCCGAACGGATTTGTGGAACCGCCGGGGCTTGAAACTGAACCACCATCGCTACCATCGTTGTTCTCGCGCCGTGTTCCCGTCACCCACCGGCCATCAGGCATCCGCATCGTCGGTTCGCCTCGACTGTTGCGGATGCCGGATGCTTCACAGAGCGGACAGTTCTCACCCACGCGGATGGCGGTGTCTGGGGTTGAGCCGGGTCTATTTCTGTCAATAGGATTATCCCTATACGGATCAGCGTTGTATGAGTCCCCGTCGTTCGTTTCTCTCTGGTAGGACTCGTAGGCTTCCATGCTCTCGCGCTCAGCGTCGCGGTGGGTCTGTGCCAGGGTGTGTGCGCCGCCTCCCGCGAGCATGAGTGCAATGAGCACCGCAATGACGGGACGTCTTGTGTATTTGTGTTGGTTCATTACTCATAATTGTACATCATATCGCAATAATATGACTGAAAACTGTGCAAAAGAAAGCAGCCTGCACCACCGAGGTAGTACAGGCCGCAAGGTTTTAAAAAGATCAGGCAGGAAGGGAGGCGAAAAGTGTGTTGACCGCGCCGGGTATCAGTGCTTCGTCGCTCGTCCAGAACATCCACATGTTCAGACTGCCGTCAGCTCCCATGTATTGCTCGGCGCAGACGCTCGTATCTACAAAGAGACCGTCGCTTCGGCGAATGCCGCCATAGCCGTGGCACCAACTATCGCCGACGATGTACTCGTATTGCGTTATCGAGTCGGGTTCAAAGACATCCTCATCCTCATTATTTGAGATAAACCGACTGACCGCATATGCGGTTTCTCGCCGTTCCCATACGTTTTCATCGGCAATCTGCTCGCAGCCCTCGATGCAGGAGAAGACGGCGTGACTGAAACCGTGGACGCCGCCGGATACGGAGCGGTCGGCTCCTACTATACCAATCGCATAGGTGACCGGCGCGGTGAGGCCCGGGGGAGTGTGGCTCCACCGTTCAAACACCCTGATGCCGTTGGGTTCACGGACACGGTACCCCGCAGGAATGGGGACTGAGGACACACCTGCAAATGCAAAGTCAACGGGCACCTCTGTCAGTTCGATAATGCTTATGGAATGGTGCTGGTGGGTGCTCTGACACCCCCCAAGCAGCAGCGCACCACTCGCGAGTGCAGCTGCCAACGTTTGAAGGGTCATAGTAGTTGACCTCCTTTGAAAAGGTTGGCCACCAGTGTGGGATTAGGAACAGTTTAATGTTCCCATTGACTTTGTATCATAGAAGTAAAAATTTGTCTATTATTGTATCTATCTCAATGTAATGATCTTTATATTTCTTGAATACACAATATAGGCGCACGCGCCAGTGTCGAGATGATAGAGAGCTGGCGGTGCACCAAGAACACCGCACCCTTCAGGGAGTGCGGTGCTCGCTGTGTTGCTAGACGTAATCGAGGCCGCCGCGAAGCCCTTGCGATCCGGTATCCTCCACGAAGCACTCGACCCGGCCGAAACCCTGAATCATTGCCTGGGCGCCGTTCTGAATCAGCATCCGGGCATCGCGCTGGCCGAAAAAGTCACCAATGTCCTCGCCGCTCGGCCGACCGCCTACAACCTCACATGCATCCTCCAGGGGACGCATCGCGACAACCGCGTCGCCTCGGAAGTAGAGGGTGCCTTGCGTATTGGTGAAGGCTACCGACCTAGTGTGCGAATAGATGCGTTGCACCGTGCACTCTCCGTCGGACTCACACAGCACCAAGAGGTGCCGCCGGATGTCCGGATAGCTGAGCACCACTGGTGTGCCGATCGGCCCATCGAGACCGACGCGATCGCCTAACTGCTCTCCGTCATCGGCGTATGCGATCGTTATGACCTGCCCCGACTCTGCGAGTCCTGAGTTCACGACAATGCAGAAGTCTTCGCTGCCGAAGTCTGCATTATTGAACATCGGGTTACAGGCTATGCTGTCGTCACGAACATAGTTTGCAGAAAGCTCGAAATACCCCTGGCGGTGCGTCTCGTCGAACCTTGCAAAACCAGGAACCACCTCGACGCTTTGGGTGGGTTGGCTCGATTGACACGCGGCCAAGACAGCAGCGAAAGCGAGTGCCGCGTACTTCACGACAGGACCGAACATCAGCGTAATCTCCTCCGGTTTGGTGTAGGCAAAAAGCTCTGCTGCTACTGCAATGCCGCGATCTCCGGCGGCACCTCACCGCCGATGCAGTAGCGCTCGATGATCCGGTGATCTTGACTCGTTCCCGTCAGCCCGCGGATGAAGCCACCGCTGGTGTTTGAAACCATCACGATCAGGTCGTTGCACCATTTGGCATGCCCCGGCACGCCGCCCACGCACACGAGGCGTTCTCCACCGCTGACGGCTTGCTCCTCGCAGGAGAGCGGGCCGGAAACCGCCGACGGCTCCGTCGTTGGCTCAATGTATGTCGTCAAGGAGGGTGTCAGCGGGTCAATCGCCAGGTCAGTACCAACCGCCGCTGCCAGCGGTGCGACCAGCGGCACGACGGCACAGCCCGCGACAAGCTGGACGCCGGCCAGCAGCGAAATGAGCAACACCAATCGGTGCATCATACCCCCCGGAGAATGCAGGCGGTCCAAAGCGATGTCTCATCGACGCTCCGATGATTGTCTCGCTGTGAACACAATGAGGAATAGTGTTCACGCGATAAGGTCGCGCTTAAGCAGCGGTTCCCACATGCGCTTTGCTATGGCGTGCGCCTCTGCGCCGATCGCCTCGGTGTAGATCATCGTGGTTTCGAGGCGCGAATGGCCAAGCCATCGCATCACGGTGGTGTCGGGCACGCCAAAGACCAGGGCGCCAATCGCGTAGCCATGCCGCAAACCCTTTGGACTGGCTTGCACGCCGACGATGCCGGCGGCCCGCATGACCTCTTTGACCCGCTTCCAAGCGGTCGTTCTGCACCAGGGCCATATCTGTGCATCGGTCCGGGCATCATCCTGTCGCGCTGACTTTATGTCGTGCACTGCTTCGAGTCGGTGAAGTAGCTGAGGTGGCACCGGCACCGCACGAAAGACGGCGCTGCTGTCTCGCCGTTTCTTGAGGCTTCTAATCGTGATGACACCGGCCTCGGCATCGATCTGGCGAGGTGTGAGTGCCAGCACTTCCGAGAGGCGAGCCCCGGTGAGCGTCAAAACCAGGCAGAACGCATAGACCGGGGGCTCCGCGCGCTTGGCAGCTTTCAGGAATTTCCGGCGTTCGCGCACCGTTAGGTATTTCCGGTTGCCATCGCGGTCATAGGTGAACGACACGTCAAGTTTTCCTTCTCTCTTGGAAGGATAGGACAGGCTTGACACGCTGCCTTTGTGGTGAACATTATTCCTCATAGTGTTTATTATTATGAACTGTGCTCAAGAACTAAATATATCACATCAATAACTGAAATCGTTGTGTGATATTTTCTTATTTATTCTTCGGTTATCAAATAATGCTGTCTTGTCTGTTACGGTTGGTCGATGCGGAATGTTGTCGTTCCGGCGCGTTGCCACTCTGCGACCAACAGTTCGCTCATGGGGTGCGGCGGCCGGAATACCGGGCCAAAGCTATCGCACATGGCAAAGAGCACGTATGGATTGCCGCATGGCCCTGAAACAGCGTCCGTGAGCGCAATCATCCGGTCCAACTGCTTTCGGCTGGGCACGACCAGCAGCACGAGCAGCGGCGCCGTCAGGTTCAGGTGATCGCGATACCTCCGCGCCCCGACGTATTCCCGATATTGCAGCAGACTCCCTTCAAGGCTTTTCCGGCGCCAATTGCTAGATCGTGCCGGTTCCGTGGCGCGATCGGCCTCAACGATGAAGAACCGAAACCGGTCACCATCGTCGGTGCGGTATTTCAATCCGAACAGCGCATCAGGAATAAGGTCTTTCCTGATGGAGCGACCAGTTGCCGGGTCTTTGATGGTGGTCGGATATCGCAGCTGCGTTTCTGCGCGGGTGAGAATGTCGTGTTGCGGGATGTAGACGAGATCGGGTCGGGAAAGCGTCGCGAGCTCGACGGAGGCGGTGATACAGCTGACCATGAACTGATGGAGCCACGGACCGGATCGTATGACACCTCGCTCACTCCACAGCCCCTTCCCTTTGAGCGCGGCCTCACCGGCCGGCGCAATATCGTGCACGAGCTGGTTATGACGGCTGTCAATGGTGTGGAACTGCTGGGGTGGACGGATCAGGTAGGCACCGCCATGGGCCGTGTTGGCCTCGTGAAACAGATCGGTCAGCCGTTCCTTTGCCCGCTTCTCGCTCTTGTGCGTGTCCGACGCAAACGCCTGTAGGAACGACGTCGGCATTGGGCCGTGCTGATGGAGTTTCCGGAGCCACAGGAGATCGCGTGCCGTCAGGGTAACGCGCTTGCCGGTCGAGAAGGGCCGGACCCGGCTGCGCCGCGAAAGCGCGTCACGATGATCCGCCGCCGCAGTAGTTACCACGACGGCGATGCGTCCGTGGGGGTGTCGCTATCCGTTTCCTTTTTGGGCTCTGTGCGTGACGGCTCGTCGGCGTCTTCGGCCGCTCCGCCGATATGCAGTTCCGAATAGTGCACCGCGTAGCGCTCACGCATCGTGCGGCGCACCTCCGCACGCTCCGCCGGTGACATCATCGGTTGCCGCTCCAGGAACCCAAAGGGAAACGACACCGGCAATGCCGCCTTCGTGACCCCGCGCACATAGGCGGCAAAGCTACCCTTCGGTTGCCGTTCGATAAGGTACGGCTCGCAGTAGAGCATGGGGGCAAGCGTGCGGGCGTCCTTGGCGGAGACACCACCGGCGAACTTGATCGATGTGTTCGCCGAAAACGCCTCTTGGAGTTTCGGTTCAAGCTGCCCGAGATACTGGTGGGCCAGCACCATGCCGAGATTGTACTTCCGCGCCTGCGCCAGGATGATCCCGATGTTCCGATCGAAATAGTCCGCCGCCTCGTCGATGTAGACGAAGGTCGGCATGCGCTTGCCCTCCGGCAACGTCGCCCGTTCCTGGGCCGCCTGGGCCAACATCGCGATGAAGAACCTGCCGAAGATCTCCGTCCCGTTCTCCTTCAGCAAGTCCTTGGCCGTGTTGATGAGGATGACCTTGCCGGTATTGAGTTCATGGAACAGATCAAGCTTCGAACGCGGGTGGCTGAACATGCGTTCGAATGTCTGGTTCTCCAGGATGCCCCACAGTCGGCGAAGCACCTGCTTCTTCGTCTGCTCAAACTCCCGGCTTGCGAACTCGGTCGCGAAGAAGTGCCGGGCGGACCCCGAGAGTTTCGCGATATGGTCGGCAAACCGAACCTGACTGCCCGGTTCCATCAGTTCCCGCAGCGTATGAATCGTCGCATCGGGAATATGAAGCATGAGGCGGGTCACATAGCGGAAGATGACGCTCTGCTTTTGCGTCATCTCCGCCGACAGCAGCGTGCCGAGCACGAAGTCATACAACTCAAGAATGGAGTTGGTGAGCCGCTCGCGCTCGAGCGGCGCGTATCCCGACAATCGATCCATCCCCACATCGAAGAGATTGAGCGACACCGGCCATTCCACATCCGTGGGATCGATCAGAACCAGCCTGTCGTGGAGGGTGCCGCCGGGCGCGAAGCAGGCCAACCCGCCGACATTCCGGATGAGGTCGCCCTGGCTGTCGAGTACGACCACAGAGCGCGCCCCTTCCGCCACTGCGGGCAGGTCGGAGGCAATCAAGTACTGAAGCGTCTGCGTCTTCCCGTGGCCTGAGCCGGCGACAATGTGGTGGTGCTCGAAGCGCGTGCTGGACGGAAGCGTGATCGCGACTGCCTGGTCAAAAAGCGCGGTGAGCGGCGTGCCCCCGAGATAGGTCTCGACCAGCGCCTCCGGGTCCGTGATGTCCGACTTCTTCGGGGTCTTGAACGGTCTCGAAAACCGGTTCGGATCGTCCGGATTACCACCCGAGGCGATGATCAGGTTTCGGTGCAGCCGCCCGTGCAGGTGATCGAAAATCCCCATCGCCGCATAGTCGTCGTCGTGGATCACGTGCAGCATCGACTCAACGAGGGCCGCGACGTTCGGCACCGCGCGAGAAACATCGGTCCGGAGCGCGATCTCGTCCCGCTCGTCTGGCGTATGGAGGAGCGCCGGCACGTCGTCATAGAGCAGGTGGAGGCAACGACCGAGCACATCGACAAGTGCTGCCGTCGTTTCCGCGACGTCCGCAAGCAACTGCTCCTGCCGCTTCAACTTGTCCTGATAATCCCAGTATTCTGCGACCGTATGCCGTTCGCTCCAGTCGAGATCCGGCAGCACGAAGAGGTCGTCATACGCACACACAATGAAGGTGAACTCCAACACCGCTTCGTATTGCGGGTGCGCGCGGTCGACATGAAACCGGTCGAGGACGCGAGCGGCTATGTCACGCACGAAGGCGATGCGACCGGCTTCCTCACGGAGGCCATGGCGGTCAAATAGCGCCGTGACCTTCTGGTAACGCCGCCGCGCCAGCTTCTCGTCACTCGTGCGCACCATACCGTGCACGAACGCGTGGAAGCGGGGCGCAAGATGGAGCGGCATCGTCACAGACCGCGCAGGATAATCTCGCGTGCCTCGTCTTTCGGCAGCGGCTCAATCGTCCGACGTTCCGTGCCGTCCCAGTGCTTGGCGGTTTCCATCACCTGGCGGAAATAGGCAATGACCAACTCCAGCCAGGCCTCTTTGCGCGCAAGCGCAATGACGCTCTTGCACGAGAAATAGCGCCCGTGCATGACGTCCTTGACGAAGATCGTCTCCCGTTTTTCGTTGAGGTACCACCAACCAAATCCAATCGATCCGATGGCACCGAGCAGGAACCCGCCGCTCGTGCTCCAACTGAAGGCCAGGAAACCGAATACGAGCACAAACACGCCAACGGACAAGAGTATCGTCGTGCGCAGCAACTCCGGTTGGACCGCTTCAATCAAGACGGCATCCGAGAGGCTGTACTTTTTGATGAGGGCCGCTTCCTCATCCTCAAGGTCTACCTTCGCCCAGAGCTTGAACCGTACCCGTCCAACCGTTCCCGGTGTCTGTTCCCGCTTGAAAAGTAGCTCCATGTTCGTTCCCCCTATTGTATTTATTATCAATATGTCGCTCTACCTTGGGGCGCAAGACTGGTTGTGGGGTGTCGGAAGGGCAAAGGGCTTAGGGGGTGGGTCAAGGGGATGAGCACCGTATGGCTCGGCGCAGCCGAACAATGATGCGTTCTTCATCATGTCGTGGAGACGCCGCCCGACGATCCGGCACCCTATGATGAGCAATGGTTGCCTGCGGATGGGGATATGTGATGCGGCACGATGGGGATACAGAATCCACACCTCGTATCCCCATCCAGACCAGCTATCGAACGGGTTTCGGACGCCTTCGGCAGTCACGGGAAGGCGACGTTCGAGATCAGCAACTCGTGTGTTTTCTTCTTCCTTCCCGGGTTCATCGAATAGGTCATCGGGACTTCAGTGATGAAGAAGCGGGCGAACAGCGCGCGCACTTGCGGCGTGTCGTTGAGCGACAGAATGAACCTGCCCTCGAGGTCTGCGAGCAGGTCTCGAAGGCGCGAGAAGTCCTGTCGTGAAAAGAGTGCCGCGCCGTAGTAGTTCTCGCACCCCCAATAGGGGGGATCGATATAGAACAGGGTGCTCGGGCGGTCGTAGCGCTCGATGAACTCGCCGTACGGCAAGCACTCGATGACCACCCCCGTGAGCCGTGCGTGGATGCTGCGGAGCAGTGCCGGCAGGGTGGACACATCGAAATACGCCGACTTCTCGGGCCGAACCCCAAGCGCTCTGCTGACGACCCTGCCACTGAAGCTCAATCGCTGGAGATAGAGGAACCGAGCGGCCCGCTCCAGGTCAGTGAGGGTTGCCGGGTCGGTGGCGGCCAGCCGCTCGAACTCGTCCCTGCTGGAAAGCTGATAGGCCAGCATGTCGATGAAGGGGCCGTGATGACGCTGAAGGACACGGAACAGGGTCGTCACGTCACGGCTCAGGTCATTGATGAGTTCGGATGCCGGCTTTCTGCGGCGACGAAAGAACACGCCGCCCATGCCCAAAAACGGTTCTGCGTAGGTCTCGTGCGGGATGGTCTCGATGAGCGTGTTGAGCCGCCGCGCCAAGAGACGCTTTCCGCCGCAATACGGCGCCGGGGGGCGAACGGGGGTAATGGTGGTGTGGGGGTGTGCATCGTGCATGTCCGGTGATCTCCTCGTTGGGGAGCACACCATCTATCAGCCTCTTAACCCTTTGTATTCGTGCGGTATTTTCCGGCGCGGTGCGGCAAGGCGCGCAGTACGCACCTATGGTCAGGTGATCACGTTTTCGTGAGTGGAAATGGTAGGTGACCGGGCTGCACGCCCGGTCACCCTGCTCCGGTTCAGGAGCGTCGTTGTGGAGTTTCGCGGCTGTCCAGCCGTTGTTGAAGCCAGTCCCTCACTTCACTCTCGACCCATCCCACCCTGTTGGGGCCAAGCTGTATCCGCTTGGGGAACAGGCCGGCCTTCTCGAGGCGTGCGATGTGCTGGGGCGAGTAAAGAACCATCTCCTTGAGCTGGCGCTTTGAAAGTATCCTCATCACGATGTCTCCATGAATGAAGAGCATCGCGATGCCCCGAGTTACGACAGTCCCCGAGGAAATGTTCGTGTATCACTGAGCCGCGAGATTGGCCAGGAAGGCGTCGTGTGCTTCAAAGGCACGGCGCATCTCGTCCAGATATGCATAGCGGTTATAGACCGCAGCAATGCCACCGAGCGTCCCCGAGACATGGTTGAGCATCTTCTCCGTCACGTGGATGGGCGTGCCGAGGCGGGCCATGTTGGAACTGAACGTGCGCCGCAGGTCATGGAGCGTGTACGGGGCCATTCCCAGCGGCTCATCAAACCGTGCCTTGCATTTGCTCCACCCATTGAAGGGACGGGTGTGATCGTTGCGTGACGGGAAGAGAAGATCGCCTCCGAGATCGGGGAGATCGTCGATGAGTTTCACGACGGTAGCGGTGAGCGGCACGCGGTGTTCCCGGCCGTTCTTTGCGAACCCTTCCGGAAAGGTGATCAGGTCATCGGTGAGCCATTCACGGCGGATGGCGGCAATCTCTCCCCGGCGCTGGCCCGTCATGATGAGCAATCGGACAATAGGCCCATACGGGTATCCATAATCTTGCGAGCGATTGAACACCCCGACCAGTTCCCTGTCAGTGAGTATTCGGTCGCGCGCGGTGGTGGTTTGCGGGATGGGTGGCACGGGCGATACGTCGATGAAGCCATGACGCACGCACCAATTCATCATGGTGCGGATGGCAACGAAGGCGTGTTTCTGTTCTGAGGGGGTATGCGCCAGCGGCGCGATAGCCTTCATGATGCCTCTGCGGTCAATCTCGTGCAGATCGCAGTCAAAGGCAAAGTGTCTGAGCAAAAGACGACTGTAGCTACCAGTCGTAGCGGGCTTATTGCGTGCTGCGCTGTCCCTGAGGAAGCGATCACGAGCGGCGGTAAAGGCAATTGGCTCGGCCGGGGCGACAACAGTCTGTTCCTCTGCCTCCACGAAGAACCGCCGTGCGCTCTTGCGGGCATCGGAGAGTGACAGGGCCGGGTATCGCCCCAGCGTCTTCAACCGCCTCCGTGTCCCGTACATCACCACAAAGGACTTCGCACCGCCTTGGGAGACGCGAATGCCGAAGCCCGGCATGGCGTCGTCAAAGAAGGTCTTTTGGCCGGAGTCGGGAGCCTTCAGTCGCTTCACCGACAGGTCGGTTAGTCTCATTTTAGTCTCAGAAATCTTCTGCGTAAGGATGTATTACGATGTTCGGCTATGTACGGCAGAATTCCAAAAAATGCAATAAACAAAGTGGGTTATGGTTACGCATAAGTTGCAGTGAGAAAATGAGTCCACAAACTGTTAATCACCGGGTCGGCGGTTCGAGCCCGTCCCGGGGAGCCATTTAAATCAAATACTTAGCGCCTCGCCGCTCCTCGCCTAAATCGCTTGTGGTCACGTTATGGTCACAGCGATTTGCGGATCTGGGGAGTTGTACATCACCGCTCACCCCGTGGGGCTGCTCAACGTTTGCGGCCGGTCGATTTCTTGTCTAGTCGTCGGGCTCGATGAAGCGCACCGCTTTTTCGTAGATCAGCAGCGCCACGCACCCGGTCTTGCTGCCTGGTGAGTGGCGGCTGCCGGGCGGATTGATGACAAAGCTGCCGGTCGGATAGGTGCCGTACTCGTCGTACTGATCGCCATCGAGGACGAGCAAATGCTCGTAGCCGACATGTTCGTGCAGTGAGACCCGGGCCCCCGGCTGATACCTCAGCAGCCCGGCGGCGGGGCCCCCGGCATCGGTGCGATAGAGCCAACGCGCGTCCACGCCGGGACGGAATGGTTCCCAGTCGCCCTCCGCGCGCAGCGATATGGCACTTGGCAAGAGATCGGCGATCCATAGCGGAGTTTCGGATATTGCCATGTGCGGACTCCTTTAGACTTGGGAAACGCCTTCAGTCGGGTTTGGGACCATCTGACGGAGGGGATTGTGGTTTGAACCAGTGGCGGTCCACCCACCCGAGCACGAGCACAATCCAGATGGTCATCGCGAACGGCGCCGACAAAGACGGCACCCCAAATTGAGACACAACCGGGATCAGAATTGTTGCCGCAAGCGCGCTCAACACGGCCAGCCGCACGCCGCCCCCGACGACCACATAGGCGGCAACACCGGCGAGCACACCGTTGAAGCCGTAGAGCCCGTGATCCACGTCCACAACGTCGACGCCGCTGTAGAACTGTGCAACACCCGAGCCGACAGCAGCGCCGAGCACGGCGATTATCGCACACCGCCAACTGCTGGCCAGCACACCGACAAAGAAAAAGGCACCAGATAGTAGTGTCGGTGAAAAGACCGCTTCGCCCAAGCTCAGCACCAGGGCCGAGAATGGATCAAAGGCGGCCGATGCTGTGGCGGCGGGCGCCGACAGCGGTCGCAACACGTCAAGATACGGCTCGAGCGCCCCCAACCCCCAAAAGATTGCAAGAAACGGAATGATGAGGATCGGAAATGGCAAGATCGCAACCAAGACGTGAACGAGCACGATCGCCACGGCAATGCACACAAGGAGAACGCCCCACATGCCCACATCCGTCCAAGCCGTCGCATAGAAGCTGGGCAGAGAAATCGCGATCAGGCTGGGGTTGAGGCCAGGCAGGCCGGTCGCGAGCGTCGAATCCTTGGCCCCGAGCAGCATGCGACCGGCCGGCGCCGCGACGGCCGCCACTACGAAATAGGCTGCGGTGATCGGCGACGCCGCAAATACAGCGGCGATAAAGAACAGGCCGGTGATCTCATTGCTTTGAAAGCAGAGTTGCGAGCAGCCGCGCAACACAAGACGCCAATAGGGATAGTGCCCATCCCGCGGATCGCCGACGAGCGCATCGAGGGGGCGGGTCATGTCAGACGCACAACGGCCAAGCGCCGCCCAAAACGTTCACTGGCGGTGCGCCGGCATGAATCAGCCGGCCGCCCATCACGCACATGACAGTCTCGTCACGACGCGTTCAAAAGATCCAGGATGACGTCTGACTTGGCGGTCCAGCCGATGATACCCCCCTGCGCAACCACCGAGCGCAGTGTTACGTCCTTAAACTCCGGAAAGAAGCTGTCTGTCCCGTCTTCGACCAAGAGGCAATCGTAGCCACGGTCGTTGGCCACCCGCATCGTGGTCTGCACACAGACTTCGGTGGTGACACCCGTGATGATCAGCCGCGAGATGTTCCGCCTTTGCAGATAGTCCTGCAGTTCCGTGCTGTAGAAGGAATCCTTGCCCGGCTTGGCGATCACAAGCTCGCCCTCAATGGGGGCATTCTCCGGAATGAAGTCGGAGCCCTCTTCGCCGTCGATCAGAATGCGTCCCATCGGACCCATGTCACCGATTTTCAGCTTCGGATTGCCTCGATTGCGCTTGGCTGTCGGCAGGTCCGACAGATCGGGCTTGTGGCATTCCTTAGTGTGAATGATGGGCAGTTCCACCTTCCGAAAGGCCGCCTGCAGCTTGGCAATCACAGGGATGCAAGGCTGGATGTTTTTTAGGTCATTCCCCAGGGACTCGGCGAAGCCACCGGGTAGACAGAAATCGCGCTGCATATCAATGCACACCAGCGCGATGTGGTCGAAGTCGAACTCGAAGGGAAATGGTTTGGCCGGGATGGTTGGCATTTCTGGTCTGCCCCTTTGGATGGTGAAGGTGGTTTCTCGTGATGACGCCAAAAGCTTGCATCGTGACTTGACGAGCCGTCGGACGAATCAGGTTTATCGAGAGACGTTGGCAGGAAAGGGCGCGCTGTAATCGGGGCGTGCCCCATACTCAGAAAACAGGTCTCGACCTCCACGAAGCAGCCGTCGATAAAACGATCGTGACAAACTGTCTCGAAACTTGCAACCAATAGATGGAATCCATCTTCAAGTTTGGTTGATTGTGCGCAAATTTATCTAGTGAGTGCCGGACTACACTTATGCGTATGCTTGCGTTGCCTATCTTGGCTGAGAATGCGCTGGTCCGCTTAGGTGGCTGCCACCGGCGCTACGCGCTTATCAAAACGAAGATCGCGACCGAGATTGCGTAAAGGCAGACGATAAGCGCGCCACCCCAGATCGTGGTCCACGTCTTCACGGGCGGGTTTTCTTGCATCCAAAAGCCAAGCCACCGTGTGACCACTGGCATGATGGGCCACGTCAGCAATGTCACGCTGATGATATTGGAGATGAACATCGCGAACGCGAAACCCCAGAACGAAACATTCGGCGTCACAAATAGCGTTAGCAACATGACCAGGGGATATAGAACGAGAAGGACGACCATTCCCATCTTGACCTGCGCCTGGACACTGGTGGTCTCTCCCGAGACGCTGGTAAACCAGTCTTCAAAGCCGCGACCGACCCGCCTGACCTTCACATCTGCGAAATAGGGTTCAGCCTTCTTCATCAGTTCATCGTGGACGTCGGACGCGAACCAGTTGTCGAGGTGCTGCGCAGAGTCGAACCGGAACACGACGACCCATTCGTTTTGGATTCCCGCTACCGGCTTGATCAGTTCCGTGCCTTGAAAGCCGGAGAACTTTCGGGCGGCTGCATCCATTTCAAGCTGCCACTTCTGATAGGCCTCTTCATAGCCCGGCTTCAGGATCTGCGATATCACCACGGTAACCGGAACAGGCGTTGTTTTCGCATTGGCAACGACCTGCTGATAAACCGGAGCGCCAAACGACTCATCCGATTCCCTTAGCGCGGCTTGGTACTCGGGGTTTTCGAGCAGCGCTTTCAGGTGGTCAATCGAATCGTAGGTGATGACTTGTATCCATTGAGCCTGCACGCCGGGAATCGGCTCGTGCAGGTTGACGTCAACCAGGCCTTCATGCTGCTGCGCCATCGCCACGATATGCTGGTGCCACTGCCGATACTTGCCGTCGTCATAGTCGGCCAAGTCGCGGAACAACATTACAGTGCTTGATCCATCGGATTGGTTCGTCATGGGTTTTGCCCCCTAACCGCTGATCTCAGCACTGCGATAGAGCAGTTCTCCGCTGACGTAGGTCGCCTCCACCGCGCGTTCGTCGCCGAGCATCATCATGCCGAAGGCCTCGTGCTGCATGAGGTCGAAGCCCTGTTCTTCCGTCGACTTGGTGGCGTTGACAATCGCGTTTTCGGCCCGAAACGCCAGGGTCGGGGTGGAACGCGGGTTGACCACGACGATGTCGGCATATTTGCCGGGATCGAAACTGCCGATCTCGTCATCTAGCATCAGCGCCTTCGCGCCGCCCATCGTGGCGAGATACAGCCCCTTCAGAGCCGACAGTTTCTGCTCTTGAAGCTCGGCCACCTTGTAGGCGTCGTTGAGGACGCGGAAAATCGAGAAACAGTCGCCCGCGCCCATATCGGTGCCGACACCGACCAGGACCGGCGTTTCCACCGATTTCGCCTTTCGGATCATGAACAGGCCGCTGCCGAGATACAGGTTGGACGAGGGGCAGAACGAAATCGACGACTTGGATGACGACATGCGTTGAAAGGCATCGTCGCTTAAATGGATCGCGTGGCCCGCGGTGAATTTGGGTCCCACGATGCCGGCGCGTTCATAGACGTTCAGATAATCCTTGGCCTCGGGAAAAAGCTCCGCGACTTCGGCGATTTCCTTGTGATTTTCCGACATATGGGTATTGACCCAGGTGTCTGGATGCTCGCGCTTGAGCTGGCCACAGCGGTCGAGCTGTTCCCGGGTCGAGCCAAGCGCGAAGCGAGGCGTGATCGCGTACCTGTTGCGCCCCTTCATATGCCACCGCGCGATCAGATCCTTGCTGTTGGCATAGAAGCTGTCGGCGGTATCGAGATAGTTCGGCGGGGCCAGTCCCGGGCGATCGATGCCCGTGAGGCCGGCGACCATGCAAATGTTGCGTTCACTGCATGCCTCGAAAAAGGCGTCGACCGATTGCGGAAAGGTCGTGGTGAATACCTGCGCGGTCGTCGTGCCGTTCTGCAACAGCGTGTTGAGAAACCGATCCGCGACAGAGCGCGCATAGACCTTGTCGCGGAACTTCATCTCCGTCGGGAAGGTGTATTTCGCGAGCCATTCCAAAAGCTGCTCGCCAAACGCCGCAATCATCTCCGTCTGCGGATAATGGATGTGCGTATCGATGAAGCCCGGCAGGATCAGCCGATTGGGATAGGCGGTTGTCTCGGTGTCGGCGTATTTCGAGCCCAACTCATGGTAGGGGCCGAAATCCGCGATCTTTTCGCCATCCATGACCAAGAGGCCGTCAGGCAAGTATCGAACCGCTTCTCTTTCGTCCCGATAAAACGGATCGTCAAGATAGTCTAGAAACGCACCCCTGATCGCTTTCATAACCAGCCCCGCTCTAGTTGTAATGTCGGAGTCTCAGTGTCGAAGTTTAGACGATGCAACGCCACCGCATAGACGCTGAAGAATTGTTGCAATAGACCTGAAGCCGATTGCAAGTGAAACTTTATTGCTTTTTTTGGCTAGCCTTCACTTGCACGTGAAGAGCTTTTTATGATCGCGCTGCTGCCAATAGAGCCTCGCTATGTTGACGAGCTCAGGCGGCGGACGATTGCCGGCGGGTCTAGGCCACCTGTTCCTTCGTCTTCATGAACCGCAGTTGCGGCCAGTTCTTTTCGGCATCGTCCAGGTGCCAGGCGTTGCGCGCCAGGAAGACCGGCGTGCCGTCATGGTCCTCGGCGATCGCTGCCTGGTTGGCGTCGGCGAACTTCTTCAGCGCCTGGACATCGTCGGTTTCGACCCAGCGTGCGGTATACAGCGTCGTCGACTCAAAATGGACGGGGATGTTGTATTCGGTACGGATGCGGTCGGCCAGCACCTCGAACTGCAGGGTGCCGACCACGCCGACGATGTAGGCGCTGTCCAGGCGCGGCTTGAAAACGCGGGCCGCCCCCTCCTCCGCCAACTGTTCCAGCGCGCGGCCGAGATGCTTGGCTTTCATCGGGTCGTCGGGGCGCACCCGCTGCAGCATTTCCGGCGCGAAGCTGGGGATGCCCGTGAAATGCAGCTCCTCACCCTCGGTCAGGGCGTCGCCGATGCGCAGATTGCCGTGATTGGGCAGGCCGATGATGTCGCCGGCCCACGCCTCCTCCGCCACCTCGCGGTCCTGGGCCAGGAACAGCACCGGGTTGTGCATGTTGACCTGCTTTCCGGAGCGCACGTGGCGCAGCTTCATGCCGCGCTGGAAATGCCCGGAGGCCAGCCGCATGAAGGCGATCCGGTCCCGATGCTTGGGGTCCATATTGGCCTGGATCTTGAAGACGAAGCCGGCGACCTTGCCTTCGTCCGGGCTGATCTCCCGCTCCGCCGTCGGCTGTGCGCGGGGCGGCGGCGCAATCTCCGCCAGGCCCTGCAGCAGCTCACGAACACCGAAATTGTTCACCGCGCTGCCGAAATAGACCGGGCTGAGATTACCTTCACGATAGGAGGTCAGGTCGAAGTCAGGCATCAGACCGCGCGCCATCTCGACCTCTTCACGCAGCTGCGCGACGGCATAGTCCGGCAGCCGCGCGTCCAGCATCGGATCGTCCAGACCTTGGCAGGCCTCGCCATCGGACAGGGCCGACTTCTCGCCCTTGTCCATCAGCACCAGACGGTTGCGGAGCACGTCGTAGCAGCCGAGGAAGCCCTGCCCCATGCCGATCGGCCATGTGCCCGGCGTCAGTTCCAGGGCAAGCTGCTGTTCGATCTCGTCCAGCAAGTCGAAACTGTCGCGGCCGTCGCGGTCCATCTTGTTGATGAAGGTGACGATCGGCACGTCGCGCAGGCGGCAGACCTCGAACAGCTTGCGGGTCTGTTCCTCGATCCCTTTGGCGGCGTCGATCACCATCACCGCGGAATCGACGGCGGTCAGCGTGCGGTAGGTGTCCTCGGAAAAATCCTCGTGGCCCGGCGTGTCGAGCAGGTTGAAGATGCGGCCGTCATAATCGAAGGTCATGACCGAGGTGCCGACGGAAATGCCCCGCTCTTTCTCCACCTTCATCCAGTCAGACCGGGCGCGGCGCGCCTCGCCCTTGGCCTTCACCGCGCCGGCAAGCTGAATGGCGCCGCCGAACAGCAGCAGCTTTTCGGTCAGCGTGGTCTTGCCGGCATCCGGGTGGGCGATGATCGCGAAGGTACGCCGCCGGGCGATCGGATCGGCCAGATCGTGGGGTAGCGAGTCAGGCATGCCGGGGAGATGCGATGATCCCGGCATAAAGTCAATAACAAGGGGATAATTGCGGGGATAACTGCCCTGTCAGGGCGATCACCCCAAGATCTTGCCATCAAAAGGGTGCCAACCCTCACGATGTTCGATTTCGATGACCCAGAGGTCCGGGTCGCGGCTTGTCGCGCGCTCGATATAGGCCCGCGCGTCTTCCTCCGACATGGTCTCGCCGGCGCCCGCGACCATCCAGGCCGGATTGCCATCCAGGTCGCGGGTCTGGCTGAGCAGCCGGCTAGTGCCGTCCAGCAATGATAGTTTCAGCAGTACCAGGCCGCCCATGGCGTCGCCGCGGCGCAGCACGTAGGCGCCAACGCCTTCCGTCGCGCAATGGCGCAGATGGGCCTTGACCACCGTCTCGGTCGGCAGGCGCCCGTCATCCATGACCCAGCCTCAGCGCTTGGTGCGCAGCGTCGGAAACGCGATGACATCCCGGATCGACGGGTTGCCGGTCATCAGCATGACCAGCCGGTCGATCCCGACGCCCATGCCGCCGGTCGGCGGCAAGCCGTATTCCAGGGCGGTGACGTAGTCGGTGTCCATCATCTGGGCTTCCTCATCGCCCGCCTCGCGCGCGCTCACCTGGGCCTGGAACCGCTCGTACTGGTCTTGCGGATCAGTCAGCTCGGAAAAGGCGTTGGCCACTTCCCAGCCATTCACGAAGGTTTCGAACCGTTCGGTCAGGCGCGGGTCGCTGCGATGGACCTTGGCCAGAGGCGAGATGTCGCGCGGAAAGTCGGTTACATGGACGGGCTGGATCAGCGCGGCCTCGGCCTTGTGTTCGAAGGCGATTTCGACCGCCTGGCCCCATTTCTCCGAACCATCGATCGGGCAGTCCATTGCCTTGGCCGCCTCACGCGCGGCCCCATCGCCCTCGATGGCGGCAAAATCAACCCCCGTCGCGTCCTTCACTAGGTCGACCATGCTACGTCTCGGATACGGGCCCTTGAAGTCGATCTCGGTGTCCTCGAACGTCGTAATGGTCGTCCCGTTCAGGGCAATGGCCACGCGTTCGAACAGCGACTCCGCCAGTTCCATCATGTCGGTGTAGTCGGCATAGGCCTGGTACAGTTCCATCATGGTGAATTCGGGGTTGTGCCGGGTCGACAGGCCCTCGTTCCGGAAGTTTCGGTTGATCTCGAACACGCGCTCAAACCCGCCCACGACCAGACGTTTCAAATAGAGCTCCGGCGCGATGCGCAGATAAAGCGGCATGTCGAGCGCGTTGTGGAAAGTCTCGAACGGCTTGGCCGAGGCGCCGCCCAACAGCGTATGCAGCATCGGCGTCTCGACCTCCAGGAAGCCGCGTTCGATCAGCGCGGCCCGCAACTCCTCAATCACCCGGGCGCGCTGGCGGAACGTGCGACGGCTGTCCTCGTTCATGATCAAGTCGAGATAGCGCTGGCGATAGCGCTGCTCGACATCCGTCAGGCCGTGATACTTCTCCGGCAAGGGCAGCAGCGTCTTGGACAGAAGTGTGATCTGCAGCGCGTTGATGGTCAGTTCGCCCCGCTTGGTCCGCCGCACCAGCCCTTCGACGCCAATCAGGTCACCGATATCGAGATAGGTGAGCTTCGCCCGCTCCGCCTCTTCCATGATGTCCTTGTGGCTGAAGATCTGGATCTTGCCGGTTTCGTCATGCAGATCGATGAACATGCCGGAATTGCGCATTGCCCGGATGCGTCCGGCCACCCGGACCCGGTCCTCCGTCTCGGTGTCCGCGGGCAGGTCGGCATATTTGTCCTGCAGGGCGGCCGCATCGGCGTTCTTGTCGAACCGATAGGGATACGGATCGATGCCGGCCGCCCGCGCCGACTGCAGCTTCTCAAGCCGTGATGCCTTCAGCGGATTGTCGGACGGGTCATGGGGCGCGGCGAAGGCGCCGTCTTGCGTGGAGGTCTCGCTCATGTCTCATCAGCTTGCTAGCCCCCGTGCAAGGCAGGGGGGCGGATCGAGGGGCGGCGCACTATAGGGGTGGCCTGCGCGCATTTGAAGGCCGGCCGCAACCGACCTGCAAGTGCTGGTCACGACGGAATTAATCCCTATTCTGCCGCGATGAGCCAGGTTCCGCAAAGCGCCGCCCAAACCGCCCTGCCCAACGCCGACGCGGTCGTTGCCGGCGCGGCCTCGGTGACATTGGTCAGTGCGGACGGTGAGATCGAGACGCTGAGCCACGCCGAACTGGCTGAACGGCTTGACGGGCCGCCCTTGCTGATGTGTCACGCCAGGTCTCTGGCGCGCCGGGTCGGTCGCAACTGGATTGCCGGCCTGGACGTGCTGGAGCTGTTCGCGTTTGTGCATCCGGCCCGGTTTTGCCGCCCGACGCCCGAAGGGTTGTGCGCGGCGCTGGACTTGCCGCCGCCCGGCGATGCAGCCGGCCGCGCCGTGGCCCTGCACCGCATCAGCGGCAGGCTGCTGACGGATCTAGCGGCACAGCGGGAAGAACCGTCGGATCCGGTTGCCATTGCCTGGACCATGGGCCAGGGCGGATGGCCTTGGGCGCGCTTCGTATTGGCCGCGCTAGGAAGCCCGGCCGGACCCAGCGGCAGCCGGAGCGGCCTGGAGGTCTGGCACCGATTGCCCGAATGGCAAACCGACGCGCCGCCACCGCCGGCCACGTCCCAGCCGGTGACGGACACCGAAGCCCGCCAACGGCTCGCATTGCTGCGTGGCAGCTTGTCTGAGGAGCGGCCCCAGCAGGCCGACTATGCCAGCGCCGTGGCCCAAGCCTTTGACCCGAAGCCCGGTGAAGAAACGCCTATCGCCGTCCTGGCGGAGGCCGGTACCGGCGTGGGCAAGACCCTGGGCTATCTGGCGCCGGCCACAGTTTGGGCGGAGAAGAACGGTGCGCCCGTCTGGATCTCGACCTTTACCCGCAACCTTCAACACCAGATCGACCAGGAACTTGAGCGGCTGGTGCCTGACCCGGTCGACAAGGCGCGGCGCGTCGTGATTCGCAAAGGGCGCGAGAACTACCTTTGCCTCCTGAACCTGGATGATGCCGTAAAGGCGCGACCCACCCAGCCTAAAACCTCCACGGCCCTGGGCCTGATCGCGCGCTGGGCCGCCGCGACCCGTGACGGCGATCTGCAAGGCGGCGACCTGCCGGGCTGGCTGGCCGATCTTGTCGGGCGTGGCCGCAGTCTTGGGCTGGGCGATCGGCGAGGCGAGTGCATCTATTCCGCCTGCCCCCATCATCAGAAGTGCTTTATCGAACGCAGCGTACGTCGGGCACGCCGGGCAGATATTGTCATTGCCAACCACGCGCTGGTAATGATCCAAGCGGCTCTCGGCGGCATCGACGACCAGAACGTGCCGACCCGGCTGATCTTCGACGAGGGCCATCACCTTTTCGACGCTGCCGACAGCGCCTTTTCAAGCCATCTAACGGCCCGTGAAGCCGCCGAACTGCGGCGCTGGCTGATCGGGTCCGACGTCGCCCGCCGCTCGCGCGCGCGAGGCCTGAGGCGACGCATCGAGGACCTGCTCGCCAACGATGAAGAGGCGGTGGAGCAGCTGGATGAGTTGGAGCGGGCGGCACGGACCCTGCCAGCGGAAGCCTGGTCATCGCGCCTGAGATCGCGGGATACCAACGAGCCGACCGAAAGCGTGCTCACCGAAGATGGGTTGCGCGGAGCGGCGGAGCGGTTTCTCGTGCTGGTGCGTCAGCAGGTTTATGCCCGGGCGAAGGGGCGCGATGGGCCGTATGACCTGGAAGCCGACGCCACGCCGCCGATCGACGGCATCCTCGAGGCCGCGTCCGGTCTGCGGGCCTCACTGGCGCGGTTGCAGAAACCCATGCAGACCTTGGCGCGTCGGCTGAAGGCACGGCTGGAACACGAGGCCGAAACGCTGGACAGCAATACGCGGCAGCGGCTGGAAGCCAGTGCCCGGGGACTTGAGCGGCGTGCCAGGGACAACATCGGCCCCTGGATCGCCATGTTGGATGCCCTGGCTGACGCGTCGCCCGATCACGTGGTCGACTGGTTCGGCGTGGAGCGCATCGAGGGCCGCGACATCGATGTCGGGTATTATCGGCACGCGCTGGACCCGACCCAGCCCATGATCGCGAGCCTGGCCGGCCCGACGCATGGCATGGCCATCACCTCGGCGACGCTGACCGATGGCACCGGAGACGTCGAACAGGACTGGACCGCTGCGGAGGTGCGCACAGGAACGGCGCACCTAGCCCGACCCGCCATCCGGGCGCGAGTCCCCTCGCCCTTCGACTATGCCGGCCAAACCCGCGTGCTGATCGTGCGCGACGTGCGCAAGGACGATTTGGACCAGGTCGCCGCCGCCTATCGCGCACTGATCGAGGCCGCCGGCGGTGGAACGCTGGGCCTGTTTACGGCGATCAGCCGGCTTCGTGCGGTCCAAGGGCGCCTAGCCCCGACGCTGGAGGCGGCGGGCCTGCCCCTCTTTGCCCAGCATGTCGACGGCATGGATGTATCGACGCTCGTCGACATCTTCCGGGGCGAGGAAGACGCATCGCTGCTGGGCACGGATGCGGTGCGCGACGGCGTCGACATCCCCGGCCGATCCCTGCGCCTGATCGTCTTCGACCGGGTGCCCTGGCCGCGCCCATCGATTCTGCAGCGGGCGCGCGCGGCCCATTTCGGCAAGCAGCGCTATACGGACATGCTGACCCGCCTGCGCCTGAAGCAGGCCTTCGGGCGCCTGGTGCGCCGGGCCGACGATCGGGGCGTCTTCATCCTGCTGGACCCGATGATGCCGACCCGTCTGACCGGGGCGTTTCCGGAAGGGGTCGAGGTTGAACGGCTGGGATTGGCGGAGGCCGTGGAGATCACGCGAGGGTTCCTGGCAGCGACGGCGGAGAAACAGGGCGGCAAGTGATTGAGGCCGATTTGACCGGCGTCATGCGTCGGTCATCGGCAGCCTGTAATCTGGCAACAGTCAACACGAATGGGCGAACTGAAGGCATGACCGACTATCAACTCAAAGACGTCACCGAGAAAGACTACATTTATATCGAGCGGACCTGTTCGATGGACCCTGAGGTCGTCGGCAAGACAATGGGTGAGGCTTTTGGGGCCGTCGTTTCGTTTGCATCGGAACAGGGCATCGCGTTCGAAAGCCAGCCCATCTCCGTCTATCACACCTACGATCCTGAGACGCTGACCTTCCGTGCGGGCTTTTTCGTCAAGCCGGAGGACGCGGCAAAGGCGGGTGGCGAGGTTCAGGCCGACAAGACACCCAGTGGTCGGGTGCTGTTCCTGACCCATGTCGGTCCCTACAGCGAACTTCGCACGACCTACGGCGAGGCGATGGCTTACATCGAGCAGAATGGTCTCAAGATCGGCGCGCCGACATGGGAGGTCTATGTCGACGACCCGACGACGACGCCGGAGCAGGAGCTGCGCACCGAGATCTTCATGGCTTTGGCATAGCGGGTATTGAGGCACCGTAACGTTGCCGTTGCTTCGCCGACATCGCCAGTTATCGTTGCGAGATGATGGGCAAGACGTTTTCGACCCTGGCCGCCATCGTCGCGTATGTTCTCGCAATGACGCTGTTCAGTTCAATGACAGGTGCGCAAAGCACGCCTGAGCGCGCCTGCTATTTCATCGAAAGCGAGACCCTTACGTCGGGCATGCGGTTGACCTTCGGGGAAGGTTTCAGCTTTGTCGGTGAAACCTACGGCACCATCCATGATGAGGAAGCGCCCTATTTCGCCTTCTATCGGCAAAGCCACGAAGGGTCCCATTTCCGCGGTACAATGACCCTTACAACCATCACGGAAATCGAACACGACACCCAGATCCAGCAGGAGGTATGGCATTTCTCGCCAGGCCAACTGGTTCGTGACGGGGTTCATTATCCGACCACCGATTGCGGAAAGCTTGACGCCCTGTTTGCCGAATTGGACGGCTAACGACTTTTCAGAGCATTCGCGGCGGTTCGGGCTTCAAGTGACGATTGCCAAACTGAAGCACCGGCGTTAAGCGGGCGCGAGATGGCCTCTGCTGTGTCTCCGGTCCACGGCGCGATGCTGCGAAAGATTGGCTAACCGTCCGGCGAGGCGATAGGCTCGCATCACGATTGTCGCAATCGAATGCACGCTTAATGACGACCACGACCGACCTCTCGTCCAAATCAGCCGTGACGAACCCGGAGACACCGCAATCGGCGGGCCACCGGGTTAGACGTGCAAGGGTCGGCCCATTTCGGCTCTCGATCGTCCTTGGCGTCGCGATTGGCGGCCTGGTCTTCCTCTCAGTGGCTACCGTCCTGACGATCAGCTTCATGGCCAACGTCAGGAACACGTTCAGCCTACTGTTGGACCGGGCCGACTTGGCCGTGACACTAGCCGAACGGCGGCTTGAGGCCTTGGTCGCCCCTGCCAGCGACTTGATGGCCGAGATCGCTCGGCTGGTCGAATTGGGCGTGCTGGATCCGAACGATCGCGAGGCGTTCTTGACGGCACTTGCCTTGGCGCAAGCCGGAACGCCGCAGGTGACCGGCATCGCCTATCTCCATGAAGATCTGACCATGGATGTCGCTGTGCTTGGCCCAGACGGGCCGGAGACCTTCGCGGATGATGTCTATTCGCCCGATATGCTGGCAATGGCCTGGGACGAGGCCCTCGACAATCCCGAGGGTTATTGGGCCGAGGTGATCTATATCGGCGGTCCGGAGCAGTCGGCCATCAACTGGCGCCAACCCCTGTGGCGCGATGGCGAGCTGACGGCGGTGCTGACGGCCGTGATCTCGGTACGCTCCCTGTCTGAGTTCTTATTGGATCTGACAACCAGCGACGGTTCGGAGGGATCGCTCGGCGCTTTCCTGCTCTACGGCGAGCAGGACGTGCTTGCCCATCCGAATCTGGCCTCCGGAACATTTCCGGGCCTATCGATTGAGCGCCCGATGCCCTCGATCTTCGACATAGGCGATCCGATTCTCGTGGCGCTGCGGACGCAGGGCGAAGACACCCCAGTCGAGACACAAGGTCGGGTCGACGCGACATTCGCCGATTTCGACGGTGCCGAAGAGGGCTTCGTGGCCTTCTCGCGCGAACTGTCAGGCCTCGCCGACGCGCCGCTGACGCTCGGCGTCTACTACGATTCCGAGGATGTCGGCGCCGAACTGGAACGGCTTGCACTGTCAGGCGTTGTCGGCCTGGTGGCGCTGTTCATCGCGGTCTTGCTGGCCGCTGTGATGGGCAAGCGCATCGCGCGTCCGATCCGACGGCTTGCGGCGGAAACCACCGCCATCAGCACCCTCGATCTGGAGGAGACAAAGGAACTGCCCGGCAGCATGATACGGGAGCTGGACGAGCAGGCATCCTCATTCAACCGCATGGTGGCAGGCTTGCGATGGTTTGAAACCTACGTGCCCCGCAGGCTCGTTAAGCGGCTGATGGCCACGGGCCGAGATCAAAGCGTGCTGTCGGACGAACGGCAGGTGACCGTCATGTTCTCAGACATTGCCGGTTTCACGGCCCAGTCCGAAGCCATGCCCGCCGCCCGCACGGCTGCATTGCTCAACCATCACTTCGCCTTGATGGCTCAATGCATTGAAAATGAAGAGGGAACAATCGACAAGTTCCTCGGCGATGGTGTGATGGCCTTCTGGGGTGCGCCGGACAGGCAGGCTGACCATGCAGCCCGTGCGGCCCGAACGGTCCTGGCCATCGCTGACGCCATTGCCCGTGATAACCGGCAACGGCGAGAAGATGGCGGGTTGCCGATCAAGCTGCGTATCGGGTTGCATTCCGGCACGGTGGTCGTCGGCAATATCGGTGCGCCCGAACGCATGAACTACACCATCGTCGGCGACACGGTGAACACCGCCAAGCGATTGGAACAGCTCGGCAAGGTTCTTGGTACGGCCGAGGAAGCCGTAACGATTTTGATCAGCGCTGAGACTGCCGCTGCGCTTGAACCCGGCGATTTCCACCTTGAGACATGTGGCACGCATCCGGTGCCCGGCCGTGGCCAGCCTATCGAGGTTTGCCGGCTCGGTCGCGCGGAAGGAAACGGGTGAAGTAGGAGGAGCGGTTCGGCTCCGGCGGCTCAGCTGATCATATCCTGATAGAGATCCAGATAGGCTCCGGCGGCGCGGTCCCAGCCGTAATCCATGGCCATCGCGGTTTGCTGCATGGAACGCCATTGGGCCTGGTCTTGCCAGAGATCGCAGACCCAGCCGATGGTGCCTGATAGGGCCTCGACGGTCGCCAGGTTGAAGACAAAGCCGGTAGCGGAGCCGGCGGCAATCGCCTTGGCGTCGGCGTTCATGACTGTGTCCGCGAGGCCGCCCGTGTTGCGGACAAGCGGCAGGCTGCCGTATTTCATGGCATAGATCTGGGTCAGGCCGCACGGCTCCGCGCGGCTTGGCACCAGCACCACGTCGCTGCCGGCGATGATGAGATGGGCCAGTTCCTCGTCGTAGCCGAGAACCGCGCCAACTTGCCCCGCAAACCGGTCGGAGCTGGCGCGGAAACCTGCCTCCAAGCCCGCCTCGCCGGTGCCAAGAAGCGCCAGCTGGCCGCCGCGCTCCAGCAACACCGGCAAGGCGGCGAATAGCAGGTCGAGGCCCTTGTGCCAGGTCAGCCGGCTGACAACGCCGAATAGCGGCCCCTCGACCGCCTGATCGAGGCCGAGCCTCTCCCGCAGAGCCTTCTTGGCGGCATCCTTGTCCTCGATCGTCTTCGGCCCATACGGTCGTGGCAGGCGGTGGTCCGTGGCCGGGTTCCAGACATCGTAATCGGCGCCGTTGACGATGCCGGAGAGGACGTCGGAACGGCTTCGCAACAGGCCATCGAAGCCGCAGCCCTGTTCGACGCTCTGGATTTCCTGCGCATAGGTGCGGCTGACGGTTGTGATGCGATCGGCGGCGGCCAGGCCTGCCTTCAGGAACGAAACCTGGCCATAGAACTCCAGTCCTTCCGGCGAGAAGCTCGAGGCCGGCAGGCCAAGCCAGGCGAAGGTGTCGCCGGGAAACACGCCTTGATAGGCCAGATTGTGGACGGCGATGGCGGTTTTCGGCGTCGGTGCCGGGTCGGCGGCGAGATAGGCAGGGATCAAGCCTGCCTGCCAGTCATGGCTATGGACGACATCCGGTCGCCAGCGCGGGTCGAGGCCGCGCGCCAGTTCCGCACCCGTCCAGCTTAAGGCGGCAAACCGGCGGGCATTGTCGGGCCAGTCATGCCCGTTATCGTCGAGGTACGGATTGCCGGGGCGATCGAAAAAGCCCGGCACATCCAGCACATAGGCCGGCACATCGATGGCATCCAGATCGCCGGCCAGCACCCGCGCGGGTCCGCCGCCGAAAAGGTTCGGCCATTCCGCAATCGCCGTCATGGCACCTGCCGCCGCCATCACGCTAGGATAGCCCGGCAGCAGAATGCGCGTCGGTGCCCCAAGGCGGTTAAGGGCGGACGGCAAAGCCCCCATGACGTCGGCCAGCCCACCGGTCTTGATCAGCGGGTAGAGCTCTGACGCGACGTGCAGGGAAGATGGCGCCACGGCCCTGTCAGTCCTCTAGGGCCTCAATCATGGGCCTGGTGATCAGCACAACGCCGCCGTCTGTTCGCTCAAACCGTGCGGCATCGTCGTCCGGGTCCTCGCCCACGACCAACCCATCGGGAATCCTGACCCGGCTGTCGACGACCGCATTGGTCAGGCGCGCGTGCCGCCCGACCCAAACGTCCGGCAGCATCACCGACTGGTTCACCTGGCTGAACGAGTTCACCCGCACGCCACTGAACAGAAGCGAGCCGTTCACCTCGCCGCCGGACACGATACAGCCGCCGGAAACCGTGCTGTTCAAGGCCAGGCCGCGTCGGTCGCCAGTGTCATGCACGAATTTCGCCGGCGGCAGCTGTAGCTGATAGGTGTAAATCGGCCAGAAATCGTCATACAGGTCGAGGGCGGGCGTTACTGCCGCGAGATCGAGATTGGCTTCCCAATAGGCATCGATCGTGCCGACATCGCGCCAATAGGCCTCGGTCTGGCCCTCGGAATAGACCGCGCTTTGCTGCAGGCGATGGGCGCGAACATTGGCGTCGCCTTGCACCAGGAACGGGATGATGTCCTTGCCGAAGTCGTGCGCGGAGGCGGGGTCGCTGGCATCGCGGCGCAGTTGGTCGTATAGAAACCGCGCATTGAACAGGTAGATGCCCATGCTGGCCAGCGCGATGTCCGGCTTGCCCGGCATGGCGGGCGGATCGGCCGGTTTTTCGACGAAACTGACGACGCGCTGTTCGTCGTCGATGTGCAGAACGCCGAAACCCGTGGCCTCCATGCGCGGCACCTCAACACAGCCGACGGTGACGTCAGCGCCGGTTTCGATGTGATGATCCAGCATGGCGGCGTAGTTCTGCTTGTAGATGTGGTCGCCGGCCAGGACCAAGACGAATTCGGGCCCTTCAGCCTCGAAGATATCAACATTCTGCCAGACTGCGTCCGCGGTGCCGCGATACCACATCGACTCGTCGACACGTTGTTGGGCCGGCAGGAGGTCGACGAACTCGCCCATTTCCGCGCGCAGATAGCCCCAGCCGCGCTGCAAATGGCGCAAGAGGCTGTGGGATTTATACTGGGTCAGAACATAGCTGCGGCGGATTCCAGAATTGATGCAGTTCGACAGGGCGAAGTCGATGATCCGGTACTTGCCGCCAAAAGGAACGGCGGGCTTGGCCCGCCGATCGGTCAATTGCTTCAACCGGCTGCCGCGCCCACCGGCCAGCACCAGGGCCACCATGCGCTTGTGCACTTGAAGGGATCGCACTTCATCCGCCACGGCCTCGCCTCCCGCCCCTGTTTCGGCTCTTGTTCCGGGCACTATAGCAAGCGTTGGGTGGCTAACCAGGGGCGAAAAGCGGCGCGTAGATCGCCAGCAGAACGGATAGGGTCAAGACCGATGCGATGGTCGAAATCAGGATCACGCCGGACGTCCGCTCGACATAGACCTCGTACTTTTGCGCGATGACGAACGCCAGGGCACCGGTGGGCAGTGCCGCCAGCAGAATTGCGCTGGCCAGCCAAAAGGGCTCCATCGGAAAGAAGGTGTCGGCCAACCACCAGACGAGCAATGGCTGCCAAAACAGCTTCAAGACACTGATCCAGCCAATCTCGGACAAGTCGGCCGCAAGCGGTCGGCTGGACAGGAACAGACCGATCGCGAACAGGGCACAGGGGCTGGCGGCCGCGCCCAGGAGATCGAACAGGTTGGTTGCGGGCTCCGGCAGCGGCAGGCCCGCGAGGCTGGCCAACAGACCAAGGACAGGTGCCACCACGAGCGGGTTCTTGACCAGCGCCAGCAGCACGTCGAACAAGGCGTGCCCGATATGGCGCCCGCGGCTCGCGGTCAGTTCCAGGCCGATGACCGCGAGGCCGACCGACACCGCCGACATGATGACCGTCGCCAGCAAGGCCGGGGCCAAGCCCGCGGTGCCGAATGCCGCAACGAAAAGCGGGATGCCCATATAGCCGGTGTTGGAGAAGCTGGCGTTCATGCCTTGCATGATCAGGACGCCGGCACGTTCGCGATGGATCACGGCGCCGATGATCATGCCGACCAGCCAGACGCCAATAACGCTGCCGAGAAAGGCATTGATGAATGGCCAATACAGCACTTCTTGGATCGAGCTGCGTGCCATGGCCAGAAACAGCAAGGGCGGCAACGCGACCCAATAGACGAACTGATTGAGCGCCTGGGACGCTGTTTCGCCCAAGATACCGATACGCCCGGCGACATAGCCGGCAAGAATGACCGCAAAGATCGGCAGGGCAACGTTCAGGACCGCTTCCATCGCCCGGTCATGCCATGTCGTCCCTGGCCTGTCGATAGAGCCTAGCCGGATAGCTGCCATCGCTGGTCAGCCAGGTCGCACTGTCGCCTTGACGAACGGCTCTCACCGTCCTCATATCCCGGCAACGCGCGGTTCACCCGATCCGCCAACCCTGCCGCTTTCTGCCGCCTCACAGCTAGCGGCAGTTCAGAAGGAACCCTCGATGTCTTCGACCGCTCAAGCAGCGCTTATCCACACCATGGTCCTCGTCTCCGCGTCAGACGGCAACATGACCGACAGCGAGCTGGCCACGATCGGCGACATCGTGCGAATGCTGCCCGTGTTCAGCGGTTTCGACGACACGCAGCTTTCAGAGGTGGCAAGCCAGTGCGTCGCGACCCTGCAGAACGAGGACGGCCTGGACTTGGCCCTCACGGCGATCCGCGAGGCGCTGCCGGACTATCTTCGTGAAACGGCGTATGCGGTCGCCTGTGATGTGGCGGCCGCCGACGGCGAGGCCAGCCAGGAAGAGTTGCGCTTGCTGGAACTGTTGCGCCACAGAATCGGCGTCGATCGTTTGGCGGCGGCCGCTATCGAACGCGGGGCGCGTGCCCGTCACATGACGCTCTAGGCCCTAACGGGCCGCTAACCGGTCGCGAGCCTCAAGGATTGCGTCGAGCGCCAACAGCGACGCTTCGTGTCGCGCTGGATGGTGATGGACGACGGCGAAGACGGGCAGTTCCGGCCAATCGTCGGGAATACTTGCAAGTTCGCCGGATGACAGCATTCGGTGCATCATGTCCCTGAGGGTTGCGATTGCCTCGAACGTCTGCCCCGGTGCGTGGCGGCCGACCATGGCCGCCGCGGCCTGTCCGATTGCGCAAGCCTGGATGGCGTGGCCGTATCCGGTGACCCGATCGCCGTCGACTGTCAGATCAACCGTGATCCGGCTGCCGCAGGTCAGACTGTCGCGTACGACGGTGATGTCGGGGGCCGGTAGCCGTTCGGGTGCCGCGCTGGCCGCTGCCAGCCGCAGAATGTCGCGGTTGTAGAGCGGGTCGTCCATACGGCCCCGTCAGGCCGCCTCGCCGCTGGTGACTCCACGCCCGGCACGCGCTGAAGCCATGGCGAAAATGGCCTGCAGCATCGCATTCAGCCCGTTGCTGCGGGTCGGGCTCAAATGGGAGTCGAGGCCGATGGCATTGATGAACGCTGGCGGTGTGCTGTTGATCTCGTCCGCCGTGCGGCCGTTATAGATGCGCATCAAGAGGGCGATCAGCCCGCTGACGATCGCCGCATCGCTGACCGCCGCCATCCGAAGCCGCCCGTCACGCCACTCGCCGACCAGCCAGACTTGGCTCTGACAGCCCTGCAGCTTGTTCTCCTCACGCTGCCATTCAGGCGGAAATGGCGGCAACTGGCGGCCCTGATCGATCAGATACTGATACCGGTCCAGCCAATCGTCGAAAAACGCGAAATCATCGATCAGCTCCTGCTGGGCCTCATCGATGCCGGTTTCAGGAACGGAAACGTCAATCATGTGCCGGGCGCCGTTGTCACGTCGAGCTGTCTTGAAGTGTCCTCAACATGGGGGCGGGCCACGCGCCAATCAATCGAGTGCGAACCAGGCCTTCAGCGGCAAATGGTCCGAGGCGACCTGGGTCTCGGGCGTCACGACAACCTCGTTGCCCAGCAGCCGAAAATGCCGGCTGGCCAGGATGCGGTCAAAAGGGACGACGGGTAACCTCGTATGCCAGGTCGCGGCCGTTGCCATGTGCGGCAGGATGTCGGTCAGGCGGGTCAATGAATCCGAGCCGGGTCGCCAATGGTTGAAATCGCCCATCAGCAGTGTCGGGACATCCCGGCGTTCCGCCAGCGACACGATCACACGGCCGATCTGAATACGCCGTTCCCAGGGCGCCAAGCCCAGATGCATATTGACGACGCGGATCAGATGACCATCGACCGTCACATCGATGTCGATCGCGCCTCTGGGCACGTGGCTCTGGATCGTCAGGTCGATGGCCCGCGTTTCGTCTGCCGGCTCTCGGGTCAACAGCGCATTGCCGAAATGGGCATCCTCACGATGTTTCACCGGCCCCTCGGCAACTTCGAATCCGCTGTGCTGTTTCAGATAGGCGTATTGATCGAAGTTGGGGCGGCCGCGCAGATGCCAGCCAACCTCTTGCAGGCCAACGATCTCGGCGTCGAAGTCCCGAATCGCCCGATTGACACGATCGGGCAGCCATTGGCCGTCGATGCCCAGACAGGAATGGATGTTGTAGGTGACGACGGAAAACTTGGTCACGTCGTCATCGCCAACGGTCTCGCCTGGTTCGGGCCCTGCCCGGCGTTTGATGGATCGTTCATCGGGGGAACGGATGGGTGATGGATTTGCAAGTCGTTTGGCTATCGGACGGCAATTGTCTGCTCAGGTCAAGGCACCGCAAAAAACCCTGTCGGGAACGCGCGACGTGACACTCCATGGCGAGAACCGGTCTTTTCGCCGCGACCAACGCGGCCGGCCTGAGCGCCCTCAGGCATGAACATGCGCTTGATCACAGCCATCGCGCACGACACAATCAAAAAAGGAACCGAAGGAATGCTCTCCCGCAATCAGATTCAATCGCCAACAAAAATGGGGATCGTCATGGCCAGAGCTACACAAATAGTTGCCGCAGCTACCCTTCTGGTCACGAGCCATGTCGTTCCCGCCAATGCGCAGGACCCCGGCGCCTTTGCGGGCACGTGGGTCACGACCAGCGGCAGCTATCTGTTCTGGAACAGGGAAACCCTGGACGTTCCGGAAGATCTCGTCATCACCGTGGAGATCGACGCCAGCGACTTTCCCACCCTGTTCATCACAATGACCGAGGAGTTCCATCCCGACGCGTTCGCCGGCTGGCACGGAGCCGAACAGATCCAAGGCTCGCTGACCTTCGAAGCGATCGGCGTCGTGTCCTTCGACGGCCTTCAGGTTCATATTGCCGATGTCTTCGATACGACGCGCTGGTTCTGCGACCTCCGCGGCAGCGATATTTTGGATTGCCTTGCCACGGAAGCGGGCGAGCGTGCCGTGTCGGGCCGCATATCTCTCCAGAGGCAAGATCCGTGAGCCCGTCTGGCTGGCGATGCTGGCCCCGTCGGGCGATCGCTCGACCGCGCCATCCTGGCGACGTTGGCCCCCAGGGCCGATGGCGTGGCCTGATCAAGGAGCCGAAAACGAACGGAGCAACCGGACTCTCCGACGCGCCTTAGCCTTCCCGATGCTTTCCGTAGCGCGACAGAACCCGCAGCGCCATCAACGTGTTCCAACGGCCTGGCTGTCGGGCCGGGTCCATAACCACATGAACGGCGCCGGGATGGGCGGCGTTGGTGGGCCAGCGGCCATCCGGCCGGCACCTTGTCATCAACGCCTCTATCCCATCTTGCATGCGGGCATCCCAGGCCACGCCGGCAGCAGCGAAACAGTCCAGGGCGCGCAGGATGTTGTATTTCCAACGCCAGGGATAAGGCAGCTTCAGAAACTCCGGCTTGATGACATCGCCCGTGCGATCCGATCGAAAGAGCCGATGGACCAGGATGAAGTCCACGCAACGCCGCGCGATTCCCGACAGCTCACCGACACGATAGTCGTACCCGCGCCTCTCATACTCGGTAATGCCCTCGAGCACTGAGATCGTCGAGTGGAGAGAGCTGTGCCTGGCGCCGCTTCTGTTCAAACGGCAGTTGAAGCCGCCATCAGCCATGTGCTGGGCAACCAGGAAATCAACGATCGATTCTAGCTCACTTTGGTGGGCGCCAAAGTAGCTCGCATAATTCAAGAACATCCCGTTCACGCAAGCGTCCGAGGCGCTGATGGTTTCGCCAGGCCCGATGCCGCCATCCTCGCGCTTTTCGGTGCGGCTGATCAGGTCGACGCTTCTCCTGGTAAGCTTGTGCCCGGGATCGAGTGCCAGGTTTTTCAGATCCAGCAGCGTGTAGTGTGATGATGTCCATTTCGGCTGATAGAAGCCCTCGCCCCAGGTTCCGTCCTGGTGCCGTTTGGACAAGATTGCCGCGCCCCAGCCTTCTGTCCCGATCCTGCGACGGAGGCTCGGGCGGTCCTGTCCGAACAGATCGCGCCAGACCTGGTACTGGATGGCCACGTCACCTTCGAGCAGCCAGCTTACGACCGGGTTATCGGGATTGATGCTCATGAGGTCAGGGTATCGCCCACGCCATTGCGTCGCCAAATACCTAACTTCGCCGCATCAAAGATCCCCGCCGTGCTGGCCGTCCTCACCTCATGGTGGTTGGCAACGGCCTCGACCTTAACGCGGCTGGTGGCCGGTACGGTGGCTGTCGCTGTCGACCGAAAAGGCCAGCACGCGGCTGACATGGCCCATCGGTCTGCCGCTCTCGGCCGACCATTGGTTGAACGCGTCCTGCACCTTGCGCATGTCCGATTTCGAGGTCGGCGCCTTTGTGACCACACCCTCGCGGATGAGCGCGGCACTGACGTCGCGGGTTGTGACAAAGGCATCCTTGCCCATGCCGCGCAGAAGGTACTGCCCGGTCGTGCCACCCAGCCGGTTGCCGCGCTTCTTGAACAGCTCAAGCAGGTCGATAAAGGTTTCCGACGGCCACTCCGCGATCATGGTGGCGGCGCTGCCATGCTCCCGCGCCATGTCCTTCAGGAAGACAGCGTTGTCGCGCACCGAAAGGATCTTCTGGGCGTTGCGCACGATATCTGTGTTCTTGAGCAGCGTATCCAGGTCACGATCGGAAATCATCGAACACCAGTTCAGATCGAAGCCGTGAAACGCCTGCTCAAAGCCGTCCCACTTGTTGTCGATCACCGTCCAGCTAAAGCCGGCCTGGAAGATCCGACGTGTCATCTCGGCCAACCAGCGCTCATCCGGGATCGCCTTCAACTCAGCGACGGGTTTCGGTGTCGGCAATTGGGCCTCGACGGCCTCTGTCCCACCCTTGCGCTCAACCGCGATGGCGTAGAGTTCGGCAAACGAGCGCATCGGGCGTCTCCTCGGCAATGACAAACTATCGGCTTTTAATCCTAGCGGCCTATGGCGCGGCGGATAAGTCCCGAAGAAACGCTGGTGACATCTGCTGACAACCGGCTCTTGCCGTTTGGTTGGGGCGCGATAGAACAAGCACCATTGCTTGACGCGAACTGGGAGAGGCGCCATGCCCATTTCCGGCCCACCGCTAGACAAGCCTGTCGACCTGACCCGGTTGCTGAGTTTGGGCCTGGCGGCCAAACCCGACGACATCGCGATCGCGTCGCAGGCCACACGCTGGACTTGGCGCACGTTGGACGAGACCAGCACGCGGTTTGCGCACAATCTGCTGGATTTCGGCCTGAAGCCTGGCGACCGGATCGCCTCGCTGATGCCCAACAGAACGGTCCAGCTCTTGTTCTACGTGGCATGCCTGAAGGCGGGGCTAATCGTCGTGCCCTTGAACTATCGCTACATGGCGCCTGAGATCGATCACGCGCTGGAGGTCAGTGGCGCCGTGGCACTTGTGGCCCATGCGGAGCGCGACGGTGATCTCGCCAAGAGCGCACGGGTCGGTTCGCTGAAGCTCGGCGTCATCGGATTTGAGGCGGATGACGGGCGCGTCCGGACGCTTGAGGGCCTCATCGAGCGTGCGCAAGCGCCCACCCCCCTGCCCGACCTGTCGCCGGAAGATCCGCTTTGCATCTTCTTCACCTCGGGAAGCACCGGCAAACCGAAGGGCGTGACCCATTCGATCGACAGCATGGGCTGGTGCCTGGCCACCTGCATCGCCGGCTTCGAGATCGGTCCCGAGGACGCGATGCTCGCCGCCTGTTCGGCATCGCATATCGGGTCGTACGTCCTGTGCCTGGCCGCGTTGGCCGCTGGTGCACGGGCCTGTGTTGCCCGCACCTTCGATCCGGATGAGGTCCTGCCCATCATCCGTGACCAGCGACCGACCATCCTGGCGATGTTGCCGGCGCCGTTGATCGCCCTCGTGCGCGACCACGGCGCAACGCATGAGGACTTCGCGTCCCTGCGCTATTGCCTGTCCGGCGGCGACAAGGTGTCGGCGACGCTTGATCAGGAGTTCAAGGAACTGGTCGGTCAGGACATTCTGGAGGACTATGGGATGACCGAGATCGGCCTGGTCACGATCAACCCGCCGTCAGGCCTCAACAAGGTTGGCTCGGTCGGTCTTCTCAACCCTGGTGTCGAAGCCTCGATCCGCGACGAGGATGGCAATGAGGCGCCGACGGGTGTCGACGGGCGGCTTTGGATCCGCTCGCCCGGCAACATGATCGGCTATTGGAACAACCCGGACGCGACCGAGGAAACCATCGTCGATGGCTGGCTGGACACCGGCGACGTCATGACGGCCGACAAGGATGGCTATCTCTGGTTTCGCGGCCGTCGCAAGCAGATCATCGTGCATGACGGATCGAACATCTCGCCGCAGGAGATCGAGGAGGTCCTATCAGACAATCCGGTGGTCGACCTTGCCGGTGTCGTCGGCGTGCACAGCCTGGTCCACGGCGAAAACGTCCGCGCCTACGTCACGACCAAGGATGGTCACTCAGCACCCGCCGCCCAAGATCTGATCGCATTCGCGCGCGAGCGCGTTGGCTACAAGGCGCCGGAAGAGATTGTCTACCTCGACGACATGCCGATGACGCCGACAGGAAAGGTCGACCGCGTGGCGTTGAAGCGCTGGGCCCAGGAAGCCCACGCCGCCGATATCGCCTGAACGCTAGTTGGTCAGGCGCTGCCGAGTCGGCCTTCCTCGATGCTCAGAGCGGCCTGTGCCGCCGCCAAGCGGGCAATCGGGACGCGGTACGGAGAGCAGCTGACATAGTCGAGGCCGATCTCGTGGCAGAACCGGATCGACGCGGGATCGCCGCCATGCTCGCCGCAGATGCCGAGATTGAGGTCCGGCCGCGCAGCCCGGCCGCGCTCCATGGCGATCTGGACCAGCTCACCGACGCCGCTCTGATCGATCGTCACGAACGGGTCGCCCTCGATGACGCCAAGGCGTTCGTACTCCAACAGGAAGCTGGCTGAATCGTCGCGGCTGATGCCGAATGTGGTCTGCGTCAGATCGTTGGTGCCGAATGAGAAGAACTCCGCTGTTTCGGCCAACTCGCCGGCACGCAGCGCGGCGCGCGGCAGTTCAACCATGGTGCCGACATGATAGTTCAACGTCACGCCGCTTTGCGCCTCGACCTCTTCGGCCGCGCTGGCGATCACCTTCTTCAGCAGGTCCAACTCCGCCCTCGAAAACGCAAGCGGGATCATGATCTCGGCCGTGACCGGATCCTGATCTGCGCCACCGACCTCCACCGCCGCCTCGAAGATCGCCCGCGCCTGGGTTTCGTAAATTTCCGGGTGGGTGATGCCCAGGCGGCAGCCGCGATGGCCCAACATCGGGTTGCTCTCGGCAAGCTGAATGACCCGCGCGCGCACATTCGCGACGCCAACGCCGGCGGCCTCGGCAACGTCGGCCATGTCCTGGTCGGTCTTCGGCAGAAACTCGTGTAGCGGCGGGTCAAGCAGTCGGATGGTCACTGGCTTGCCCGCCATGATGCGGAACAGGTCGGCAAAGTCCTTGCGCTGCAGCGGCAGCAGTTCTGCCAGGGCCGCGCGGCTTTCGTCCGGTGTTTCCGACAGGATCATGCGGCGCACGTTCACGATGCGGTCGGCATCGAAGAACATGTGCTCCGTCCGGCACAGGCCGATGCCCTCGGCCCCGAAACTGACCGCGACCTTCGCATCGTGCGGGGTCTCGGCATTGGTGCGGATGCCCAGCTTCCGAAACCGGTCGGCCCAACCCATCAAGACGGCAAAATCGCCTGAGAGTTCCGGTTCGATGGTCGGTATGGCGCCGACCATCACGTCGCCGGTGGCCCCGTCGAGGGTGATCACGTCACCGACGCGAAGGGTCCGCCCCCGCGCGGTAAGCGTGCCCTCCTTCATATCCAAGGCCAACTCGCCGGCGCCGGCGACGCAGGCACGGCCCATGCCCCGGGCGACGACGGCCGCATGGCTCGTCATACCGCCACGAGACGTCAGAATGCCGACGGCAGCGTGCATGCCGTGGATGTCCTCTGGGCTGGTCTCGTCGCGCACCAGGATCACCCGTTCGCCCAGCTCGGTCAGCCGTTCGGCCTCGTCGGCTGACATCACGATCTTGCCGGAGACCGCGCCGGGCGAGGCCGGCAGGCCCTTGGCCAGGACCTCGCGTTCGGCGTCGGGGTCCAGCATCGGGTGCAGCAGTTGGTCAAGCGCAGCGGGATCGACGCGGCGGACGGCCTCCTCTTGCGAAATCAGGCCCTCGTTCGCCATGTCGACGGCGATCTTCAGGGCAGCAGTCGCGGTGCGCTTGCCAGTCCGGGTCTGCAGGATGTAGAGCGTGCCGCTCTCCACCGTGAACTCCAGGTCCTGCATTTCGGCGTAGTGGTTTTCCAGCGTCAGCCGGATATCGGCCAGTTCCCGATACAGGTCGGGCATGACCTCTTCCATCGATGGCAGGTCGGCGCCGGCCGCTTCCCGCGCCTCAAGGGTGATGTGCTGCGGCGTCCGCGTGCCGGCGACCACATCCTCGCCCTGGGCGTTGATCAGATACTCGCCGTAAAAGACGTTCTCGCCGGTGGCCGGATCGCGGGTGAAGGCAACACCGGTCGCACAGTCGTCGCCGCGATTGCCGAAGACCATAGCCTGCACGTTCACCGCCGTGCCCCAATCGGCCGGCAGGCCATGCAGGCGCCGATAGGTGATCGCGCGCTGGTTCATCCATGAGCCGAACACCGCGCCCATCGCGCCCCAAAGCTGGGCGCGCGGGTCTTGCGGAAACGGCTCGTCCAGCGCGTCGGCGACCAGGGCCTTGTAGCGTCTGAGCACCTCTGCCCAGTCATCGGCCGTCAGGTCGGTGTCCAGGCGATGGCCGGTATCGCGCTTGACGGTTTCCAGCTCATCCTCGAACAGGCCGTTGTCGACGCCCAAAACCACGTCGCAATACATTTGGATGAACCGGCGGTAGCTGTCATAGGCGAACCGCTTGTTGCCGGTGATCGCCGCCAGCCCTTCTACTGTCTCGTCATTGAGGCCGAGATTGAGGACGGTGTCCATCATGCCGGGCATGGACGCGCGGGCGCCCGAGCGCACAGACAGCAGCAAGGGATCGGACGGGTCGCCGAACCGTTTGCCCAGCAAGCCCTCCAGCCGCTGCAGCGCTTGGTCGACCTGTGAGGCGAGATCGGCCGGATACTGCCGGTCGTTGGCGTAAAACCAGTTGCAGACCTCGGTCGATACGGTGAAGCCCGGCGGAACCGGCAGGCCGATGCGCGCCATTTCGGCCAGGTTGGCGCCCTTCCCACCGAGCAGGTTGCGCAGTGATGCGTTGCCCTCGGTGCCGTCGCCGCCGAAACTGTAAACCCACTTAGTCGCGGTGGCGGACTGATCACCGCTTTCGATCGCTTCATCCCTCATTCTGGCCATCCCCCTTTGGCAGCCTGGCGCGGACCCCTATCCCTCAATGGCCGAAAAATGCGCAACTTGATCAATCGTTGCCCTGATCTCGGACAATAATGCCAACCGATTGCGGCGCAGTTCGGCGTCATCGGCGTTGACGGTTACGGCGTCGAAGAAGCGGTCGACCTGTGGGCGCAGCTTGGCCAGTTCCGCCATGGCGCCGGTAAACGCCTCGGTCTCGAGAAGCGGCTGAACCGCGCGACCGGTCGTGCCGAGCGCGTCCCACAGCGATTTCTCTTCTGCCTCTTGAAGGCTGCCCTCGTCGACGATGCCGAAATCCTCGACCTTGTCCTTCTTCGCCTCGATCCGCTCGATGTTTGCCGCGCGGCGATAGGCGACCAGCAGGTTGGCGCCGTCGTCGGTGTCGAGGAATTCTCGCAAGGCCTCGACACGATTGAGCAGGCTGACCAGATCGTCGCCGCTGACCGCGAACACCGCGTCGATCAGATCGTGCCGGACGCCCTGCTCGCGCAGACTGACCTTCAAACGGTCGGCGATAAAGGACGGCAGGTCGGCGATGGCCTCGTCCGGCGCACCTGGGTAGTTGGCCAGCGCCGCCGCAAAAACACCGCGCAGCGACAGGCGCAGCTTGTTTTCCAGGATCAGGCGGATGACCCCGAGCGCCGCACGACGTAGCGCATAGGGATCCCGGCTGCCGGTCGGTTTCTCATCGATCGACCAGAAGCCGACCAGACTGTCGATTTTGTCGGCCAGAGCCACCGCGACGGACACCGGGGCCGTCGGGCACTGATCGTTCGGCCCAAGCGGCGCGTAATGGTCGGCGATGGCGTCCGCCACCTCCGCATGCTCGCCATCCTCAAGCGCGTAGTACCGGCCCATGATGCCTTGAAGTTCCGGAAACTCTCCGACCATGCCGGTGACAAGGTCGGCCTTGGCCAGACGGGAAGCGGAGCGCACGCGGTCGATGTCTGCGCCCGGCACGTCATGGGCGATGGTCGCGGCAAGCGCCTCGACGCGGTCGACCTTGCCGTCCATCGTGCCCAGCTTGTCGTGAAAAGTGATCTGCTTCAGGCGCGGCACCCGGCTGCCCAGACTGTGCTGCCGGTCCTGGTCCCAGAAGAACTTGGCGTCCGACAGGCGGGCCCGCAGCACCCGCTCGTTACCCGCCACGACGGCCGCACCGCTGTCGCTCGTCTCCGTGTTCGCGACCAGTACGAAGCGTGGCGCCAGCTTGCCGTCCTGGGTCAGCAGCGCGAAGTATTTCTGATGCGACCGCATGGCCGTGATCAGCGCCTCGTCGGGCACCGACATGAACGCCTCGTCGATGTGGGCGGCATAGACAACCGGGTATTCCACCAGCCCCGCGACCTCGTCCAACAGGGCGGGATCGTCGCGCGGCATCAGGCCTTCGGCCTCCGCCAGTTCTTCGACCCGCTGCCAGATCATCGTTTTGCGTTCGTCGCGGTCGAGGATGACCTTGGCGCCACGCAGCTTGTCGCGATAGTCGGCGAACGAGGTCACGGTAATCGGGTCCGGTGCCAGGAAGCGATGCCCCTGGGTCAGATCGCCGAGGACGTATCGCCGGTCGGCGGCCGGTTCGACCGTACCGCCCAAGGGAACGCCGTCAAACAGCGCCAGAATGCCGTGCAGCGGCCGCACCCAGCGAAAGGCGCTTTCGCCCCAGCGCATGCTTTTCGGCCAGGGCAGCTTTGCCAGAACCGTTCCGATCGCCCCGGTCAGGATTTCCGGCGTCGGGCGGCCGGGCACGCTGCGAACGGCGAACCAGACCTTGCCCTTCGGCGTCTCGCGCTGCTCGCATTGATCAAGGGTCAGCCCACTGGCCTTCAGGAACCCCTCGATCGCCTTTTCCGGCGCGTCGATGCGTGGCCCCTTGCGCTCCTCCACCGTGTCCGGGGACGCATGAGGCAGGCCCGTCACGTGCAGCGCCAGACGCCGTGGCGTGACATGGGCCTCGCTTGTCTCGAAGATCAGCCCGGCGCCGCGCAGTTCGTCTCCAACCAGCCGGTCGAGGTCGGTGATGGCGCGCGCCTGCATGCGCGCCGGGATCTCCTCGGACAACAGCTCCAGCAGAAAATCGGCCATCACGCGGCGTCCAGCCAGATTTCACAGCATTGTCGGGCCAGATTGCGCACCCGGCCGATATAGGCCTGGCGTTCAACCACGCTGATGACGCCGCGGGCGTCCAGCAGATTGAACAGGTGACTGGCCTTGATGCACTGGTCATAGGCGGGCAGCGCCTTGCGCGCCTCGATCAGCGCCGTACACGCAGCTTCGGCATCCTTGAAATGCTGGAACAGGGTCGGCGCGTCGGCGAGCTCGAAATTGTAGGCCGAGAATTCGCGCTCCGACCGCAGAAAGACATCACCATACGTTTGCGAGCCGTTGCCGCCGGGTGCGTTGAACGGCAGGTCGTAGACGTTCTCCTTGTCGAGAATGTACATCGCCAGTCGTTCCAAACCGTAGGTCAGTTCGACCGGCACCGGATCGCATTCGATGCCGCCGACCTGCTGGAAATAGGTGAACTGGGTCACCTCCATGCCGTCGCACCAGACCTCCCAGCCCAGGCCCCAGGCGCCGAGCGTCGGGCTTTCCCAATCATCTTCGACAAACCGGATGTCGTGCAGGCCGGGATCGATGCCCAGCGCGTAGAGACTGTCGAGATACAGGCCCTGCGAGTCCGCCGGTGACGGCTTCATCATCACCTGGAACTGATAGTAGTGCTGCAGGCGGTTGGGGTTCTCGCCGTAGCGCCCGTCGGTCGGCCGGCGCGAGGGCTGGACATAGGCGCAGTTCCATTCCCGCTCTGGACCCAACGCGCGCAGGGTCGTGGCCGGGTGAAAGGTGCCCGCCCCCATCTCCATGTCGTAGGGCTGCAGGACGACACAGCCCTGATCGGCCCAGAAGCTCTGAAGACGCAGGATGATCTCTTGAAAACTGCCGGGCGGATCGGCGATCGCGGGACGGGTGGTCATGCTGAAACGGCTATTGTGCAGCGCAGAAGGGCGCGCACGATACAGGGGCGACCGGTGGCGATCAACCCGACACCGCCAAAGCTTGGCTAAAGGACTATAATTGCCAAAACCAGACTGGCCAGCCCAGCTGCCGCAGCGATCGCGTCATGATGACTGAAGCCGGGCACGTTGATAATCGTCCGCTGTTGCGCCGCAACAAAGCCGCGCGCCTCCATGGCGATCGCCATCCGACCGGCTCGGCGGATCGCAAAGGCCATCAGCGGGACCACCAGGCTCACCGCTTCGGCCGGCGATGGCAGCCTGCGAACCTTGCCGCCGCGATGCATGGCGCGCGCCATGCGGATCTGCTGCGCCTCGCGCAGGATCTGAGGCACGAGCTGCATCGCGCCGACCAGCGGATAGCCGAAGCGTGCGGGCAGGCGCGCATGAGCCATCAAGGCGCGCAGGAAGGCACCGGGGTCCGTGGTCAACGCGAAGAAGACCGAAACCATGCCGCAGGCGATCGCCCGCAAGGCCAGCGTCAAACCGGCCGACAGCGCCTCCGACGATACCGCCGCCTCTGCCGAGACCATGGTGGCGAAGTCCGTCTCCTGACGAAACAGCAGGTTTGTGGTCACGAAGCCGAACCCGAACAAGGCGAACGGGATCATCAGCAAGAGCAGCGTCAGCGGCGAGGTGCGCCGCAAGATCAACAGCACCGCAGCAAACAGCACGATGGTGAAGATCAAGAAGCGCGCATCGAGGATGATCAACGCCGCGATGATCCATGCGGCGCAGATACTAAGGGTCGTCAGGGGGTTAACCTGCTGCATGGTCACTGTGGCCCTTTAACCAACGCACCGCCGGCATGAAAGCAGGCTCGTCCAGCGCGGCGGCATCAAGTACAGACCGGTCGGCCAGCACGTCAGACGCAGGGCCGTCGGCCGCGATCCGGCCGTCCGCGAGCACCAGCAGTCGATGGCATGTGGTTGCGGCAAAGGCCAGGTCATGGGTGATCAGCAGGATGGCGGTATCGTCCGCCGCCATGTCCATCACCTGCCGGGTCACTTCCTCTGCGCCGGCACCGTCGAGGCCGGCGGTCGGCTCGTCCAGGACGACCATCGGCCAGCGCTTGGCGATGGTCAGCACCGCGAATGCCAGCCGACGTTTTTGGCCCGCCGACAGCTCCAGCGGGTGGTGCTGCTCAAGACCGCCCAAGCCCCACCGGCCGATGGCGTGGCGGACGGTCTCGGTCCTGGTCGGGGGCGCAACGCGCTTGGGCAGCCCAAGGTCCAACTCGTCCCAAACCCGACCGGTAAGAAACTGACTGTCGGGCCGTTGAAAGGCGATGCCGCCGGCGCGCCCATGGCGTCGGCCGGCCCGTAGCGGCAAGACGCCGGCCAGCGCGGCACCCAGCGTCGTCTTGCCCGCCCCGTTCGGCCCGACCAGGCCCGTGATCTCACCTGCGTAAAGGGTCAGCGAGATGTCGTGCAGCACGGGTTTCGCCAGAAACGGCGCGCAGTCGGCGTTGACAAGCCGCACGACCGGTCGGCGCGCGGGCAAACGCGGCGGCGAACGTCTGCAGTCATCCACGAAGGCGGCGACGGCGGTCTGGGCATCTGTCTTGGGATGGTGTTTCTCCGCAGCGTCCAGCGCCTCACGCACCGACAAGGGCGGGACCGGCACGCGACACCCGGCCGCAATCATCTGCCGATCGAGCCGGGCTGCCGGCGGCAGCCAGACACCCGCATCGACAAAGCGGTCGTAGGCGTCGCGCAGGACCGTGCGCGGTGGCCCCTCGGCCTGTATGCGGCCGCCACGATCCAGGACGATCATCCGGTCGATATGCTCGACCACGTCGTCAAACCGATGGTCCACGATCAGGATCGACTGACCCGGCGGTGGCCGTGCGACCCAGTCGCGGAACCGGGCGGCCGCCGTCGAGGCCAATTGCGCCGTCGGCTCGTCGGCCAGCACGAGATCGGCTTCCTGCACCATGACCGACGCCAGCGCGACAAGCTGGCGCTCACCGCCCGACAGCGTCGCGCACGAGCGCCGGCGCCAGGCGTCGGGAATCCTGAGAGCGTGCAGTCCACGGGTAATCCGTTCGTGGATCTCGGCCTCGGCCATGTTCTGGTTTTCCAGGGCAAAGGCCAGCTCGTCCTCGACTGACATGCCGCACAGGGTCTGATCGGCATCCTGGAAGAGCTGGGACACGCTGGTCCTGACGCTGACGGTGCCTGCGACCGTCGCCGGGATATGGCCGGGGATCAGCCCGGTCAAAGCCAGCAGCAAGGTCGACTTGCCGCTGCCGGACGGTCCGGCCAGCAAGACCCGCTCCCCCCGTGCGATCGACAGGCTGACCGGGCCCACGGTGGCCTGGTCAGACGCCGCGAAACTTACGGTCAGGTCGCGCACCTCCGCCACCGGCGCGATGGTCTGGGCGTCCATCGCCGACGCCGTTCTAGGTCCTGCGACGCCGGTCGACGTCGATGGCGAAGCCCGCCAATGCGCCGGTTCGGTAAAGTGCCCGGACGATCACATAGCCGAGCAGACCGCCCAGCAGCGCCCCGCTGAGACAGCGCAGCACGAACATCACCACCAGGATGGACGGCTCCAGCGCGCCATAGTCGAACCGTACCCAGGTATAGGCAAAACTGAACACCGCGGCCCCGACACCCGACGCCATCAGCACGGGCAATGAGTAGTTGCGCCAGCGGAAGGCGGCCAGAACGACCTCCGCCCCGGCGCCCTGGACCGCGCCGGTGAGCAACAGCAAGAGGCCGGCCGGGCTGCCCAACAGCACCTGAACGGCGGCGGCCAGAAACTCCGCGGCAAAGGCGACACCGGGCTTGCGGATGATCGCGGCCCCGACAATCGAGGCTATGAACCAAAAGCCCATGAAGACATCCATGGTCAGGGTGCCGAAGATCGCCTGGGTGATCAGCCAAAGCTGCACCCAGCCCAGATAAAGCACCGCGAACACGGCGCCGATCACGGCGATCACGAGGGTCTCGCGCAAGGTCCAACGGTTGGAGTCGGTCATTCCGGTCTCACCAAGTTTTCGAGGATTTGAGGGCGGTCGCGGCATGCCGCGACCCGGTTCAGGTCGCGCTCGGGCTGTTCGCCGATACGGTCAGATCGAGGGCGACATGGCGCTCAGCGGCCCCGCCGAAGGCCAAAAAGGCCTGGCCGACCGCCGCAAACACCGGGCCTGCATCGCCGCGCAGCTTGGTGCAGAAATGCTTCGAGCGGTCGAAAACGCCGGAACCTTTCAGAAAGTCGATGCAGGCATAGATCTCGCCCATATGCCGGTCGGCACCGAGCGGATAGAGCGAGAACTGGGCCGCCACCGGCTGGCCCGTGATCGGCGCTTCGCGCACCGCCTTAAGCGCGTTCGACACCCGGTCGGCCAGCGGCACGTCATCGGCCGCTATACTTCCCGTGCCCGCGCAGATCGGATCGTCGGGCTCGCCCGGGCAACCGCGCGAAACCGTCGCGGACAGGACGCAGTGCACACCGCCTTGCGATGCCGCAGCGTGGAAATCGCGCATTGCCGGAAACAATTGATCTGGCGGACCGACCAGCAAGGTCGACACATCGTCCGTTTCGATCCGGCACGCATCGCGATACGGGTCGAGCGCGGACAGGCTGCCGATGATGATGCCCACGAAATCGTCGGACATCGGATAAAGGGAGATTTGTGCGCCGGAAAACATGGTCGTCCTCGCTCCGCTGGCATTACCCAGATCAGCTAAAGGGTTGCCTGGCTCAGCGCCTTGCTCTCAGCCCCGGCGATACGGAGCACCCCTGTCGATATGTCTCGGTTCTAGACCGTCCTCGCGGCTCACGCAACCGGGCGGCGATGCGACCGGATGCCGCTGTTCACGCCATTGCCTCGGCGCCGAGGGTCAGCCTTTGTCGGGATCGCGGTCCCCGCGCGGCCGATAGGACTTCGTGGTCTCGTCCCATTCCAGATCGTCGGCCTCGGGCTGCTTCTGCTCCAGCGCCGGCGGCTTGGTCTTGGCTGGCGTGGCGCCGCGGCTGGAGACGCTGCCAATCACCCGGAAGACGATGATCACGACGACGATCACCGCCAGGGTGAGCAGGATTTTGGCGATCATTGTCGCGGGTCCCCCGTGGCCGTTAGAGGCCGTAGCGCTGCCACTGCGCCCGCTCTTCCATGGAGGCGAGCGCGCCGCCGATGGCCGCCTGGCCGATGGCGGCGCTGTCCATCAGGCCAAAGCGCCGCAACAGGCCGCGCTGCGGCCCGAAGACCTTCATCTTCACCTTGTCGCCGAACCGTTCGCGCAGGACCGGTCGCAGATGCCCGATGCCGTCGATCAGGCCCAGGTCTCGGGCCTCCTGCCCGACCCAGATATCGCCGTTGAACAGGTGCTCCGGCGCGCCGGTCAGCCTGTCGCCGCGCCGGGACCGGACATGGGCGATAAAGTCCTGGTGGATGCGCTGCTGCAAATCCTTCACCCGGGCAACATCGGCCTCCTTCTCCGGCTGAAACGGGTCCAGGATCAACTTGCGGTCGCCGGCCGTGTAAACACGGCGCTCGATGCCCCACCGATCGATAAGGTCGCTGAGCCCGAACGTGGCCGCAATCACGCCGATGGAGCCAATGATGGAGCTGTTGTCGGCGAAAATCTCGTCGGCGGCGCAGGCAAGCCAGTATCCGCCGCTGGCCGCGACATCCTCGACGAAGGCCAGCACCGGTTTCTGCTTCTCTTCGGCGAGGTCACGAATGCGGCGGGCGATCAAGGCCGACTGGACGGGCGATCCTCCGGGCGAGTTGATGATCAGGGCCACCGCCGGCGCATCGTCGATCGCGAACGCCTTTTGGATCTGGCCCGCCATATCGGCGAGAGACAGCCCTTGGCCACGCCCCGTCCGCCCTCGGCCGATCACACCCTCAAGGCGCACCACGGGCACCAGCGGCGGCGGATTGCGAAAGCGACGGATCGGCAGCGCGGCAAGGAGGGAACGCATGCTGGCCATGAAAGAACCCGGGATGGTGATGGTCAGGCATGCATAAATAGGGGGCCTGGCCGCAAAGGCCAACAGGCTTCGTCCCGCGATCAGTCGGGTTCGATCGTGGCCAAATCGCGCAGAACGGCCTGCGCAGCCGCCGTGTAAGCCCCGCTGTCGTCGTGCAATATCAGGCCACCTGTCAGCCGCCCCGGGCTGCGAACCCCCTTGCGCGCCCGGACGATCACGCGCTTGGCCTCGGCATCCTGCTTTGGCCACAGCGGGATCAAGGTCAGCGCACCAAAGCGGCCGGACAGGCGGGCGACGATCCGGTCGAACCGGTCCGCCCGATGGATCAGGGTCAGCCAGCCCTTGTGGCGAAGTGCGTCGTGCGCCGCATTGATCCATAGGCCGAGATCCCCGTCGGCATGTGCGGCGGCGCGGCCCTCGTCCGGCGGTCGCGTACCCTCGCGCCGATCGATGTACGGCGGATTGGCAACCACATGGTCAAAGGCGCCGTGAAGCGACGACGGCAGCCGTGCGAGATCGGCCTCCACAACACTGATAGCACCGTCGATACCGTTGGCGGCGATGTTGCGCCGGCACAGGGCGGCCGCCTCGACCTGCCGTTCCAAGGCGGTTATGGCAAGGTCGGGCAAGCGCCTGGCCAGGCAGAGGCTGACGGCGCCGGACCCCGCCCCGAGATCGAGCACGGCCTGGCCAGCTTGCGCCGGGACGGCCCCGGCCAGCAGCACCGGATCGATCGCCGCACGATAGCCGGCGCGCGGCTGGATCAACCGGACGCGGCCGCCCAGCAACCGGTCATCGGATTCCTCGCGATCGGCAGGGCGCGCTGCGGGGTGATCTGTGCGGTCAGTCGCCATCCGCGGCGCGAACCGCCTCGTCCAAGAGTCGGCGTGCCCGGCTGTGATCGTCATCGGCGACCATCAACCGGCGCGGTAGAATGCCGAGGCTGCCCTCCAATACCGACATGTGCGTGTCCAGGACGATGGGCTCGATGCCCGCATCCTTCAGCACGGCCTCGGCATAGGACAGTTCGACCGGGTTGGTCGTTCGCAACAGTTCCTTCATCAGCTCTCCTGCCGGTCCGCTGTCCGTGACGATGGGCGCGCTTGACCCTGTCAAGCCGCTGCCTATGCTGGCGCCGCTAGTTGAAAGCGTCAATCAAGCGAGCCAGCGCGTGTCCGCTCCTTCGCCGAACCCTGAGTCGGTGGTATCAGACCCTCAAGACCGCCCCGCCAACGCCCTTGAGCGCCTGAGCGCGCTTTTGGCTGACGATCTGGCCGAGGTCAACACCGAGATCGTATCCCGCATGGACAGCCAGGTGGCGCTGATCCCGCAACTGGCCAGCTACATCGTCGGGTCCGGCGGCAAGCGCTTGCGGCCGTTGCTGACCCTGGCCAGCGCACGCCTGTGCGGCCACACGGCCAAGCGCCACATCGGTCTGGCAGCGGCCGTGGAGTTCATTCACACCGCCACGCTGCTGCACGACGACGTGGTGGACGAAAGCGATCTCAGACGTGGCAAGGCATCCGCCAATGAGGTGTTCGGCAACAAGCCCAGCGTCCTGGTCGGCGACTTCCTGTTCGCCCGCGCCTTTCAACTGATGACCGAAGACGGCTCGATCGATGTGCTGCGCATCCTTAGCCGAGCGTCGGCGGTCATCGCCGAGGGCGAGGTGCTGCAACTCGCTGCGGCCAACGATCTGGGCACGAACGAAGACATCTATCTCGACGTCATCGGCGCCAAGACCGCGGCGTTGTTCGACGCCGCCTGCCGCATCGGCGCCCTGGTCGCCGACCGACCGGCGCATGAGGAACAGGCGCTGGCCGATTACGGCGCCAATCTAGGTATCGCCTTTCAGCTCGTCGACGACGTCTTGGACTACTCCGCCGCCCAAGCCCAACTCGGCAAGGCGATCGGCGACGATTTCCGGGAAGGCAAGGTCACGCTGCCGGTAATCCTGGCCTATGCGGCCGGCACCGAAACCGAGCAGGCGTTTTGGCGGCGCACGGTCGAAAAGCTGGACCAAACGCCGGAGGATCTCGACCACGCGCTGTCGCTGATGGCCCGTCACGGCAGCCTGGATCGCTCCATCGACCGCGCGCGGGGTTACAGCAACAAAGCCATCGCCGCGCTTGAGCGGCTGCCGCCTCACCCCCTGCGCGAAACCTTGGCCGACATCGTGCGCTTCAACATCGGGCGCGATTATTGACCGATCGGGCGACCGGCCGCTTGCGCGGGCGGAACGAAGCGGCTATACACCCGGCGCCCAAGGCCGCCAGAGCGGCCGTTCCAGGCACCCCGGTCGGAGTGTAGCTCAGCCTGGTAGAGCACTGTCTTCGGGAGGCAGGGGCCGGTGGTTCGAATCCACTCACTCCGACCAAATAAATCAATCACTTATAGTGTGGCGAGGCAGTGTGCGGGTGGTTCAGGTGAACCACCTAGGCCGTTTCGGCCATTGACTTCATTTAGGACAATGTTCTTAATTCGTTCTCATGTCAGACATCGCCCTGCCCCTCACGATCCGCCAAACGGCGGGCGGTTATAGCATCGAAGACGCCAACGGCCGGGCGCTCTGCTACACCTATTGCCGCGATGACGACCGGGGCGGCACGCCGCATTGGACCCGGCCCCAAGCGCGGCTCATCTCGCAGATGATCGCGCGGTCGGTGACTGATAGGTTGGAGGGGTGAGGTTAAGCCGCTGAGGATCTTGGGCCACGGCGCGCACGATGGCTGATGTTCTTCCTCCGCACGTCAACGCTATTGCGCCCGTCAAGCGGCTTCCCATATCCGGCCCCAGCGATACTGATAGATGTGGTTCTCATGATCTATACGAGTTGGAGAGGGACAGAGGGCGGAAAGTCAGCGGGGTGGGTCCTAAGAAAACCACTTGGGCTGGAGCCGCCCAGCGTTCATCGATTGTCCATTATCGCAAGGATTGCCGCTTGCGACCCCTCTGGGGGCGCAGGAGAAAAACGCCTTCTCTTGGCTTGGGCGCGCCTAGGCAAATCTGGAATCCAGTGAACCCTGCGGTCGGCTAATCTAGTGGCTCCCGCCGCACATAGCCGGCGCTGATCTGCTGCTCTTGCCACTCAGACCGCCGATTATAGTCGACAACGCGCATGGCGAGGATGCGGATTGCCTCTGATCGCACAGTCACGGGATCATCGGTATCGGCTTCAACACCGGCCCGCGCCATCGCCTCATCGATCACGATCTGGCATTCGGCGCCGTAGGTGTCGTCAGTCACGCGGCTATCCCACGCTCAGGCAGGTTCACAGGCCCGCCGTGGCTCCACCGGCCGCCGTAGTAGCCGCGATTGAAATAGCGCCTCAGGCGCGGCGTGAATTCGATGATTGCGCCTGTACTGGGGTCTTGCTCCATCTCGACCAGGGCGCCGCCCACGTGTGCTTCGATCTTCTTCTTCCGCATGAAGGGTGTCTGGTCCTGCGTCGTGCCGGACTGAAGGCACCAAACATTGCGGATGTTGCCAGACCAAAGCTTGTGGTAGTGCCCGTAGAGGCCGACGGCCGGCTTTTCGCCGCCGTCCAGGCTCTCGATGATTTTCTGGATGGAGTAGCTAAGCGCATAGGATGACCCGCCGCCCGGATGCACCACGCTCATGATGGAGTACATGCCCGTGTTGGCGTTCACCAGCTTAACGTGGGCCTCCATGTAGCCCATGTTCACCCAGTCATGGCGGCCGGCCGCGCGCATCTTCAGTTCGGCCCAGCGACCTATATCGATGCCCTCTTTCTGAGCGTACCAGCCTTCGTGATCGTCGCCGGCCACGGCATAAGTCGTGATGCCATCACGTTGTGGATAGAGGTCGACCAGCGCCCCTATCTGTCCGTCGAGACCATGGTGCGTGAGATCGAACTTGTTGAACCGCGCTTCGCCGTCGATCCAGTTGCCGGTGTTGAAGACGCGATCCACGCCGGCTGCTTCGAACCGGTCATACAGATCATCCAGGACATCTTGCCGGAAGTACTTCGACCCGATGTGCTGGTCGCCGCTGACGCCGAATTTGAACGTGTTGTCCGACTGCGAGACGAACTCGAAGACCGGCCCCGAGATAAAGGCTGCTTGCAGGTCAGCGCCGGCCGTCCACCGACCGCCTAGCTCATGAATGTTCCAGCCGTCCGACTTCATCGTGAGCAGCATGTCGGCGATCTCACCTGATCCGAGATCGAACCGGGCAGCGAGATCATCGACCGTCTGCGATTGCCGCTTGATGGCCTTCACGATGGCCTCTGGCGTGACCGCCACCTCCTTCCGAGAACCGGCCGGCACCCGGTAGCGGGGCTTGCCTTCGGTCTTGTCAACGCGCGGATCGATGCCCTCAGCCAGCAGCTCATTGGCTAGCGTCAGCCGATCAACGAAGGTCGACCTCGGAACGCCGACCCCGACCTTCTGTCCCTGGTAATCGATCTTGGTGGCGTAGCGAGAAGACTTTTGCTTGTCCTGGAGACGCTCGAAAAGGTCCAGCGTCTCAGCAAGCAGCCAGCGGTGGTTTGGGTCTTTGAGCGAGGGGTAGCCCATGCTCAGCCTCGCCCTGAGAAGTGCGAAGCAAGCGCGATAGCCAGCACACCCAGGCCGACCAGAAAGGTTGCCAGCCATTTGCCTACACGCGCAGCCGACTCAAACTCGGCTATCTTGCGCTCGTTGCGTGAGGACCGGTCCTCCAGTCGCTCTATGCGCCTCTCGTGGTCGTCATCGTTTTCTTGGAGATGCCGAATCTCTGTCTGATCGTCGGGCATATCGCTAGCTTTCGGTTCCGGGCGGCTCAGGTGCGGCCATGCAGCCGTGCGGGAAGCTCGTGATGAGGCACGAGCCCCCCCCGTCAGGCGGATGGCCGATCAAGAGCGCCTCCTCGCCACGGCAGTAGAAGGTGAAAGCCACGCCCGAGGGCATGACCGCCGCATCGTGATACTCCCAGCCATTGGCCGCCAGCCAGGCGAGGGCCAAGGGTGTCGGCTGGCACTGCTGCTGCGCGAGCCCAGGCAAAGAAAAAGCCGCCAGCGCGGCGGCCAGCAGCCCGATAGAGATCACGCATCTCATGGTTCGCACCTCTCGAGATAGAGATCCTGATGCGTCAGAAGCTCTTCCTGCTGCATCGGCGTCATCTGCAGGAACGCCTCTTCACTGATGTCCACATACGGCGTCTCGCACAGGTCATTCAGCGCGACGACGCTTGTTCCTGCGCAGCCGGTCAAGACGGCCACCAGCGTCAAGCTCGCGCACATCGTCACGAGCCTCTCTGACATCCTCGCGGAATTCATCGCGTGCCTCTCTTTCCTTTTCCTCGCGCCGCTCGCGCTCAGCCTTCGCGCCGCTGCGGCGGGCGCCCCATAGCGCAAAAGCGCCGCCGGCCCATCGGACCAACGGCCCGATCAGCTTGCCGACGCCGCCCAGCAGGGACGCTACGAGGCCGGTTGCGGTCATAGCTCGGGCGGATCGATCGCGTCGCCGAGACGGATGTTGCTGCCGACCGCGTTCTGGATGAACGGACGCACCTCTTCAGCGGTCAGCGCACGGTCTTCCGCCTGTGCTGTTTCGTAAACATCGCGCAGCGCCGCCGCCTCGGGATAGACCATCGCGAACAGAGAGCCGATCACCTGGGCTGTAGACTGGCCAGAGAACGGCGAGCCCTCGACGTCGGTCAGGCGGAACAGGCCCTCAAGCGCATTGAGCGTGGTAACGACGCAGCCGGTGACGTTGAAGGTCACATCGAAGCCAGCCTCAACGTTCTCGAAGATGTTGTAGCACTGTTCCAGAGCAGCGGTGACTTGGTCGCTGGTGTACTCGATCTGGAACATGCCGGCCGGGCTGATGTTGCCAGCCTCGGCGATCAGGACGCCCGCGTCATTGGCGAGATCGACGCCGACGGCCGTGACAGCCAGCCAGAAGCCGTAGTCAGGATCGCTGGCGCCGTCGCCGGTCATCGCGCACGCGCTGAGGCCACCCGCCAGCGCAGTGGCGAGCGTGAGGTTACGAAGGGTCTTCATTGTTGGTCTCCTGGGTTGGTTCGGAGGCACGATTGCGAGCGGCATAGACGCCGCCCGCGTTGATAAGCAGGCCGACGACGCCTGCGATCGCCTGGCCAAGGGTGAGGTCGACGTCGAAGTTCACATCGCCTGTGGCCGGATCCAGGACACCCACGGCACCCGCCCACGCGACGATGAAGGTCAGGCCGGCGGCCCATGCTTTCTTGGCGCCGGAGAAGACGCGGGCGGTTCGCTCGCTCATCCGAGCCTCCTTTCAGGCATCAAAAAAGCCGGCTCAAAGGCCGGCGGGTGTTTGGGGTGCGGGTGCGCCGACTAGACGCCGGCAAAAATCATGTAGCTGAGGATAATGGTTGGTTGGATGTTGTTGTGCGCTTCCCCAGAGCCAGCAAAGGATGTGACGCCCTGAAATGTCGGAACAGAAACGTTGCCCGAGGGATTATTGGTCGCGACGCCAGGCACGTCAGTCGTGGTTGTTCCGTAAACCATGAAACTAGAGCCCGTGTCGCCCACGCCATTAAAGTGATTGTGTGATGGCATCTGTGCGGCCGTGAGCGCGTTCTCTTCAAATCCGCCCGCCGCGCCAAGGGTGTTGCCGCCTATTGTTCCTATCCGACTGGCCGACACACCCCCCATAATGTCGAGCCCGGCAACAGCACGACCGCGTAGGTCCGGCACGTTGAATGTGGTCGATCCGTCGCCAGCACCATAAACAGTGCCGCAGACCGCAAAGAGGGCTGAGTAGGTTGCCCTGCTGATAGCTTGGCCGTAACACAACAGCCAGCCAGACGGCGCCGCGAACCCTGCGAATGGCACGACCATTCCGATTGGATGAAGGCCGCCCGCCAGTTTGGGGTGCGTGACGGCGCCAGCCCCAATTGCCGCCTCCAGGACGGATAGGTTGCCGAGTTTTGCAGAGTCGACCTGTCCGTCCGCAATGAGATCGCCGTTCGCGATTGCGGTGGCGATCTGTGCCATCAGCTCGCGGATAGAATTGTTGATCGTCGACGGGGCGTTGCCTTCAGCGATGTTGTTGCCGCCTACATCGCTGTTTGATGCAGCAGTTGTTGACCAATCGGTGACCGCGTTCTTAGGCATCGGCGCCTCCTAACAAAAAGGCGCCCACGATGGGGCGCCCGTTGACTCTTGGTTGTGTGGGGTGTGAGATTTATTGCTTCACGAATTGGGGGATTCGAGATGGCGAACTATGTGGTGACCTATGACCTTGAAAAGGTCAGGGACTATCAGAAAGTCTACAAGGCGATGGACTCCGTCAGCGCCGTTCGGCTCCTAGGATCTGTGTGGCTCATGACTTCTCATCGCGACGCCGGCGAACTGCTGGACTGGATGCGAGGCGTCACGGACAGTGACGACAATATCGCAATCGTCAAACTTGGTAGTGACTGGGCAACCTATGGCGTTCCAACTGAAGCGTCAGACTGGCTTGCCTCGCATCTCTGACAGATCTTTTTCAGTGTGCGAGCCCCGCGATACTTGCCACACGGGATACCGTCCCACTTGACCTGAATGCGGAGTAGGTTTGCGGCCATCGAAATGGCTTTGTGTTTCCAACGGTTGCCCGGCTTGTAGGGTTCAAAGGTATCGTAGGGATCGCGCTTCATCGTGACCTCCTTTTCCTGGCGGTGGTTCGGGACTATGTTGTGGGGATGGAAAGCGACAACGCGCTGATTTACCTGATGTACGCGATTGCCGTTCTATTGGTGATCGTCGCTTGGCTTCTCACCGCCGTTCGATCCCGCATCAAGCGTATCGAAAAGCAGCTTGGTCTTCCGCATAAGGTTGAGCTGGGCAAGACGCCGCCTGGTCACCCCATGTCTGTTATCGAAGGGCAGCTCGCCTGGGCTAACCGCACGGCCGAGCGGATCAGTCCGGGTGACGAGTTCGTCCAGCGGATTGTGGGCGTCGGAGCTGTGGCTTGTTGGGCGGCCTTTTCAATTGTAATCCTCGGGGCGGTAATGGCGGCCGCCCTGCTTTTATTGGGCGAATGGTAAGCAGTTGAGAAGCGAATTACAGAGATGGCAGGACGAGTCCCGTCGCCAACTTAAACGCGACAATGATCTAGAAAGCTGCGTTAGTCTATTGTCTTCGGCAAACGCCGAACTTCGTTCTATAAACGATGAAGTTCATCGCACTGGGCGGGCGGTGCGCTCTCTCGTAAGCCTGGCTTATTGGTGTCTGTTTTTTGCTTTTGTCGCTTTCATAGTGTGGCCCGTCATCGGGCCATATATCCTTGAGCTGATCGACTCGTTTAGTTGATGTACGCCCTTAGCAAGGGCGGTAGATCCTGATCATTGGCCGCCTGTCCCAAAAGGCCAAACGCCGGTAACTGCCGAATTGGCGAAGCCCCCATGATCGACAGCAGCCCTGTCCCGCCCCCTAACTCGCTCGACAGGCGCTGACGCAGGGGCTGCGGGTCGGTCTCCATTAGGATCTCGCCCACGCTACCGCGAAGTCGATCGCGTGCGCCCTGCCGTAGCGATCGCATACCGCCCGTAACTGCACCAAGGGCCGTTGGTAAGCCCGACGCCCCGGTTGCGAGATCAAGCATGGCCCCCATTGTTCCCGGGGACAGCTGCTCTTCAGCCGCCTGCCGGCGTGCCGTGGCGCTGTTCCCGACGACGAAATTACGGGTCTGAGCGATCCGATGTTCGCGCGTCAGAACGTCATTGAGGCGAGCGAAGATAGCCTCTGCCTGCTCATCGTTCTCAGCGATCGCTTCAATGACGGTTTGAAGCTGATCTCGCATACGTTGATTGCCCCAAACGCGACGAGTGACATCCCGACCGTCGGCTTGGCTCGTGATCCGATTGACTAGCGCTTCATAGGCCCCAGTGGCAAATGCATCCCGCTCGCTATCGCCCATAGCGCGTAGCTCTCGGCGCAAAACATTCGGGTCACGGCCCAAAAAGGTCCGCCCACCCTCCATCGCGTCAATCAACTCACTTGGTCCTGCCCAAGCCGACCGCGCTTGTGCATAGAGGCTCCCGACGTTGTCGATCTCATCAATCGCAGACAGCAGGTCTTGCCGAACACCTTCTAAACCGCGCACCAGTCGATTGTTGCCGGCGCGCATCCCACTTGTGATCTGATCGTCAAGCGCTCGCTTTATGTAGTCGACAAACTCTAGCGATAGCGTTCCGGATACTGAGACACCGTCATCGGTCGCGATGATGCGCGGTGGCTGAATTCCATCCAGTCGCATCAGACGCTCAGCCTGCCGAATTACAGATGGCTCTACACGTGTACCGATCAGACCGACCACCTCGGGGCTGGTGATCTCGGCGCCCGCTTCGTAGGCGGCCTGATAAAGCGGGGCGGCGGCCCTACGACGCGCCGCATCAAGCTCATCAATGCTGGCATAGAAGTTCCGATCAGCACCGCCGAAGGCTTCCCGGAAATCATCTGCTATCCGAGCCGGCGCCTCGTCAACTCGCTCTTGAAGCGTTTCCGTCATAGCCCGCAATCTCGGATTTGGCGTGTTACCGACAACGCCCGCCAGATCCATCGTATTGCTACCAGGACCGGCAATATCCATGATCGTCTCGCCTCGGCCTTCCGGTACGCGGCGCTCAAGTTCGCTCAATACCTCATCAGGTGAAAGGTTATCCCTTCGGAGGACATCACCTACCGCCGCCGTCCCACGGTTCCCGGTCACCCCTCTGATGGCGCTCCCAAGCACATTTCCGGCACCCAGAACAAGCGGACCAGCAGCACCTCCGATTGCTCCGCCAAACGCCGCATTGTCGAGCCGGTCTTCAAAACCCTCGCCGGCCCCAAAGCCGCCAAGGGCACCACCAGCGGCGCCTACACCGGCCGCTCGGACCATGCCGGGCGCGGACAGGGGGGCGCTACCGCCCATCGTTGCAGTGACCGGCAAGAGGCCACCCGCGACTGTGCCGGCGAGAGCGGGGCCTGGATTACGTTCCCACGCCTGATCCAGAAGACCACGCGCTTCATTTAGGCCCTCATCGTAGATTTCAGAGAACTGTCGCGGCTCATCTATCAACCCTAGGCCGCCAGCAATCCGGTGCACTCCAGCCCGCATACCAGCCGCCACCTCATCACCAAAGCCCAGCGTCAGCCCCTCGGAAAACCCCTGAAACGTATCCTCAACAAGCTCCGTCGCCCCCGCCCCGGCACGCTCACGCCCAAGTGCCAATAGTCCTGTGTATTCGGGCTCATCCGCTGCCCCTTCTTGCGCATCCGCTAGAGCATCAAGGGTCACATTGCCGAGCCGGACCTGGTCAAGGATCTGGCGCGGCGTCTGCGGCTGTGAGGCTTGATTGAGTAAGTCGCGCAGCTCACCCATTACGGACCTCGTTCAAGCTCATCGATGCGCGCCTCAAGGGCAGAGAACGCGTCGGGATCGTTCTGTAGCATCGCCCGGATAGTATCCTGGTTTTCCTGCATCCAGCGAGCGAGCGTAGCCGTGTCCATCTGCGACCAGTCCGGATAGCCAGTCGACGGCCCTTCTGGCGTCGCCGGCAACAGGCCTTCAGACGGCGCCTCAACGGCCGGAGGCGCGAAGAACTGATCAGGCGGCAGCAAGCCCGCCTGAGCCCGCCCAGCCCCGTCGTAGAGCGTGCGAACGGCCTGCTCACGCAACCGTTCCTTTTGAGCGATCGTTTCCGGACTGTCGCCTGGCTGAGGAAAGTACAGCTGGAAGCTGCGGTCCATCTCAGCTTCGGTAATCGCGGCACCACTCTCTTGTCGCAACACGGCCGCCACAAACGCCTCACCGGCATTTCGGAACGCCTGATACTCCGGCGACACGAGGTAATTCCCAACCAGCGGGACACCGCCTGCCAAATGGTCGGCCATCGACACACCGCCGACGTTGAGTTGGTTCATCTCGTCGAGCGCAGTGAGAGCCCGAGAATAAAAGCCACCGGCATTCCGCTCACTGCCGTCAGGTGGCCGGGTGCCGCCAATAGGAACGCCAGGGGTGGACGGCACCAAAGGTGAACTCGTCACATCACCCACAGGCGCGGGGGCGCCCCCTGGCACGCCACCAGCGTAGCCAATGTCTCGCGGAGTGATGAAAGTCATCTGGCCATCAGGCGTCGTCACAACACGTCCAAGCGCCCAGTTTTGGGCCTGCTCGGGCGTCATGCGGCCGCTCTCGACCATCGCGTTTAGGGCCTCGGCGTTCACCCCGGAGCCCGAGAAAAGGCCGCCCTCAGGCTGATCCCGAAAATCCCCCAACACCTCCATTGTGCGCGGGTCGATAACCTGCCCATTCACGACAAACGGCTCTTGCTCTTGCCCCCTCGTCAAATGATGCCCAGCCAACAGAGCATTCGGGACACCAGCAAACAGGTTGTTGGGCTCTGTCGACGGCCCGGAGTTGGAAAGCATCTGCATGCCTGCCAGCAACATCGGCAAGTTCATCTCACCGCCCAGCAGCCCCATAGGCTGGCTCTGGCCCAAGAGCCCGCCACCGGTCGCAGCGTTATTGTCTAGCACGGTTGCCTCCTGCGGTTCCGATGCGGCGCTGATGGCGCCGGGTACAAGTGCGTCTGTGGGCGTCGGCCCGATCTCACGGACAGGCAGCGGTCCCACGCCACCAATCAGCGTCTGCGGGTCGATCCACTCACCCGAAGCATCCTGGATACGCCAATCGAGATGTGCGCCGCTTGAGACGCCCGTTGACCCAACGGCACCTACGGGCTGACCCTGTTCGACCACATCACCGACACGCACCAACGGCTCAGACGCGAAGTGCAATAGGTGCGACCGGCGTCCGTCCGGGTGCTCAATGACCAGTCCATGGCCTTCACCACCGCTGCCATCGAAGACTTCGGTAACGCGCCCACCATTCGGTGCGACAACTGGCGTTCCCGCAAAGGCATGCCCCATCCCCGGCGTCGGATGCGCAAAATCCACCCCAAAATGAAAGCGCGACGCTCCCGGCGCCCCGGCGATTGGCCCGCGTGGACCGAATGGCGATGAAATCCGGTAGTCGGCCGCGATTGGCGCGGCGAAGGACTCCTCCATCTACCCAAACGGCGTCCAGCCGAGCCCGGCGGCAGTAGTCCCCAAGCCCAGCAGCGTCCCGAATGGGTCGCTATGCAATGGCTGCTGCGTCTGCTGAGTGCCGCCGTAATTGCCGCTAATCCCGCCCTGGAACTGCGCCAAACGGCGATACGGATTGTCCAAAAGTTGTTGCGCCTGCTGTTGCTGCTGGCCGCCAATGCCGCCAAGCGCCTGGATATCGAGCCAGTCGGCCGAGGCGTTCGACGGTGCCAGAGACGCGGCCCGCAGCGCATTCTCACGCTCGTCTCGATAGGCTCCGCCATATAAGTTCGTCGCAAGGCCGCTCATGGCATCGCCGAGCGACTGGTCCAGATCGTTGCGCGCATCGGCGTAAGCGCCAGAGCCAAACCGACCACCGCTGCTGAAGGCGCCCGAGGTACGGTTGACCGCGTCGACATACTGGTTGGACAAGCGAGACGCCCCCCGATCGAACGCCTGATCAAGATACGGGTTGGCGCCGATGAAATCACCGCGCGCCGTCGCCGCAAGCTGACCGCCCGCCGCCTGCAATGCCGGAGAGCCCGCCAGCGCCCGGTCGCGGGTCATCTGAAAGGCCTGCTGCTGATCTGGCGTGAATGGTGCGATCTGGCCGACGTTCGGGTCGTTGTAGAGCTGGTCGGAGCGCGAGAACAGATCGCGCAAATAGGGCTGCTGCCGGTACCAAGGCGACGTGTTCGTGGTGGTCGTTTGGGTATCGTTACCCTTGCCGAAAACGTCGCTCATCACACACCCCCTACCATGCGCCCAGTCGTCCGCTCGACGATCCCGGACGTGTATCCTTGCCGCTCGTAGCGCTCCGGCCGTTCGTTGGTCCCATCGCCCACGCGATTGACGCTGCTGATCGGTAATGTCGGTCCTGAGCCGCCACCCCGGCCTGAGCGATATCCGATTGTCGGCGGTAGCTGTGTGCGGCCGATCTGCCCGCCGACCACATGGCCTAACCCAGCGCCTAGAAGCCCGCCCATGGGGCCGCCGATAAGCCCTCCAATGATGCCGCCTGCTGTCCGTCCAGTCCTGGCGTTCCCGCCAGTACTTTCAGGGCGCGGCGTGCCGTAGAGGACGGTTTCGGTTAGCCCACCGCCAGACGCAAATCCCGGCGTCGCCTCACCGGGACCACGCGTCCCGCGATACGGATCGGACCAGTAGCCGGGCGCCTCGCCGTCATTGGATTGAAAAGGGCTGATGTAGCGGCTCAGCGCCTGGGGTGTGGCGTTCGGTACGTTAGCGGGCGGAGGCGCCGCTACTGGCGCAAACGGGTTGCTGTAGCCCGGCCCTGGATTGATCCCCGCGCCTGGCGTGTAGAGACCCGCAAGCTGACCCATATCGATCCGAACAGGCGCGGTGGTCTGTGTCGGACGCTGACTGCCAAAATCGTCCATCAGACCTCCTTGATCCCCGTGCGGGAGTATTCCTCGTATCCAAGCGCCCGAAGCCATCCAGCTCGGCCGCCGAACATCGCGTACTTGATTCCGAAACTCTGCTTGCCCCAATCAATGCAGGCCGGCTGCATCTCATCTCGAAGCTCGTCCAGCGAACCACCGGCCAAAAAGAACCACAGCGCCGGAATGCCCCCGTCCCCGTGGTGACTGATCTGCGTCACAATCGCGCTCTCGCGTCCTGGCCAGAACTGCGCCTCGCCTCGGATCAGCCGCATCAACACCATCTGCTCGGTGTAGAAGCCGCGCGTCCTATCGAGCGCGTCCTGTATCCAACCCCGGCACCGCAACCACTCGCGGTTAAATAATGAGATATCGAAAAGTGCGAGTGGTTCCCGCGTTAGCGTGGGTGATGGTGAAACTGCCGTCCGCTCTGGCGCTGATGTAAGCGGCCTCTGATGCTGCGTCTGCATTGGTTGCCTGAAGAAACACCTCTCGTGCCGCCCTCATCGCTCTGTCGTTGACCGTGGTGGTCGTTGCGCTGGTTGCAAGGGTAACAGCGCCCCCTTTCGGGAAACGCCGCCTGACGGCCTCCCAGGAGACGATACGGTCACGGTCTGATGTCCTTGGCCCGATCGGTGTAGGCGCGGCCATTAGTAGAGCCCTGCCGCCACCGCATCGAGATCAACGCCAATAGCACGGGTCCAGTTATCGCCGCTCACATTGAGCCTCACCCTCTGATAGCGCGCGAGGTTCCTGAAGTTGGCCATATTCGCCCGCGCGTTCAGATTGACCGCCGCACCCCATGAAACGCTGTCTTCAAGGCTCTCGCGCGTCCCGAGCTGCACGCTAACGGTCGCCATGCCGTCGACCAGCGGCCGAACCCCCCGCACAAACGACTTGCGTGGCTCGAATGGCTGGGCCTCGGCTGTCTCCACCGTGGCCGCCAGTTGTGAGCCGCCGAATGTGTGAAGCTTGTTGTCGCTCTTGAACGCGCCTAACAGCGAGCCGCCACCAGCCCATGCTCGGCTGTCCAAACTCTCGGGTAACGCGTCCAGCGAGGACGAGATGCTGTCCAACTGCTCCATCGTGAAACCAGAGCCGTAGATGTTGGCGAGGATATCGAAATCCTGCTCAACAAGGGTCCACCGACCGGTGTCCCAACGATACAAAAGCAGCCGCGACGGGTAGTCGTCATTAGTGCCGGTCGGGTAGCCACACATGTACAGTTTACGCTCAGGATCGACGATGGCCGAGATGTTGTTATAAGCGCTCGAAAGTGCATCGCCGGCAAAGAAGCCATCGATCTTGTTCGCCCCGATCGGTGTCGACTGGTTGCCGTCGTGAGCATAGAAGCCGTCTTCTGCAAGGAAGAACGTAAGCCCACCCGATTGCGCCAGAGATCCCGGTGCGACACAGCCACGGTTTCGGTCGATCTGCTCGAACACGAAGATCAACTCATCGCCCGCATAGGTCATGCGATAAATGCTGTCTCGGGTGAAGATCAGCCCATACTCGCCACCCACGACACCCGTGATCTCATCTGCATCAAAAAGCGTTTGAGAATCCGACTGCTTGTTCGTGTTGCCCCAGTCGTTATCGGCCGGATCGCCGATCGGCGAGAAGCTGACGACGTTGCGACCGACGCTCGTGTTCGCCAGAACCAGGTGATCCCGTACCGTCGCCAGATAGCGCGCTCTCGGTGCCGTGGCTGCCAGATCGGCGAACACGCTGGATGAGCCAAGCGTCCAGGTCTGCACCGCGTCTGTGAAGTTGGTCGCGATCATCAGGTTGCCAAACCGCGCGAAGCGCCAGCGCTCCCCGGCCGCTGTCGAGTAGCCCCCGACCTTGCTGACATCGTTCCAGGTCGTATCGCTCAGCCGGTAGAGCTTGCCGTTATCACCGCAGAACGTGTTCACGTTGCCGCTGGCATCCTCGCCACTACGCGCGCCGAGCACCCGGCTTGTCGTTGCCCCGGAATACTCCGAGAGCGCCCTCACAGGCGTATAGCCGACGCTACACGGGCAAAGGTTCGTAACCACCGTCGCGCCCGGATTGTCGATGTTCGGATAATCCGGCAACCACTCGGGGAATAGCAGTCTCGGCATTGCTATTCCTCCGGTGTCCAGATTTCCGAGCCGGGTGTCACAACCGCCCAGGCTTCACTTCCGGGTGCTTGGATAGCCCACCCCTCGGAGCCAGCCGCAATAGCCTCCCACACGCCAACCAAACCCGCCGTCGGCACACCCACCGACGATAGGGCGGCGATGCCAGGCGCCGATAGCTGGTGCTCCTGGCCGATTGCCGGATTGCCGACCAATGCATCTGCCGCGATGCTCTGAGCCGTGAGCGCGTGCTCTTGGCCTAGCGTTGGCGTTCCAACGCCCGAAGCGGCAACGATGCTGTTCGCCACCAGCTCTTTGAAATCCGCCAGCGTCGGAGTGCCAACGGCTGAGGCCGACGACACGCTTTTAGCCGCAAGCGCATGTGCCTGCCCGATTGCTGGCACGCCCACACTTGATCCGACCGAAACACTCAGCGCGATCAGTTCGTAAGCTGATGTGAGGGTCGGATTTCCGACGTTAGTCGCCGCCTCAATGCTGCTCGCCGTCAGCGCGTGCATCTGCGCAATGACAGGCGTTCCGACCGTCGACGCGACACTGATACTCTCGGCCGCGAGCGCACTAAACACATCGAGAGTTGGGCTGCCGACCGACGATGACGCCCCGATACTCGAGGCACTGAGGTCAACGCGTTCCGCAAGATTTGGCGTGCCAACCGAAGAAGCGGCCGATACCCCCGATGCCGTGAGTGCGTGCTCTTGCCCGATCGCCGGAGTGCCGACACTTGAGGCCGCGCTGATGCTGTTGGCGGTTAGGTTATCATCCGAAGCTGGCGCCGACTTTATTTCAACAGCGTTGGCCGACCCAAAGGCCGCGCCGCCGAAATCTGAGAACGTGCATCCGACGGTGTAACCCGTTGCCGTCGTTGTCGCCCGACTGCCCGCAAACTCGACGAAGACACTAACCGGCGAGAAGTCCGCGTCTTCTGTGATGCCAGTTGCCGGCGCGGCCGGCGTTGCTATACCAAATGCGCTAGTGAGAACCAACGAATTGGCGTTGGCGGTCGTTAGCGTAAACGTGCGATCAGTGCCGGAGCCGCCCGATTTGTTGATTGCTCCGATCGGATCAACGTCGTCCTGACCCGTGATCTCATAGACCACAAGGCTCACGGACGTATGACTGGAGACAGTTACATCAAAGTTCGTGTTGCCCGTCGAGGTCGCCTCTTCGAGCCAAAACATTTGAACGTTGAAACTAGCATTGCCGAACAAGCCACCATCATTGCTTGTCTGTCTGGCGCCAGTTTCCTCGGTCATCGCCACCGAAGCGCAATCAAGACCGCTTGCGTAAAGAGCGCTGGTAGTATCGTCCGAGATACCCAAGAACGCGACGATCAATCGTCCCGTTGTATTGCTGCCCAGGTTAATGCTTAGTGTCGGATCTGCTGTGGTGCTACTCGTACTATTTGTTGTGACCTTGTTGACTACAGCAGCCATGTTGGCTACCCGATCGCGTCTATGATGACCTGCAGTTGCGTCCTGAAGCCGGCCATGGCAGGCGAGCTGAACTCGCGAGGCACCTCTTCACCGTCGGCCGTCAACGACACCACAAGCTTGTATGGCGACGCTTCTGGTATGTTCTGTACCGTCCACGTGATGGTGGCAATAATCGCATCACGCATAGCCAAGAACGACGCAGCCACTTGCGCGGGCGTTTTTCCCCGCTCGGTTGCGGCATAGTCCTGTAAACCAGATACACCGATGGCCTCGATCAACTCATCCCGCTGGCCACGAGCCCTAGTCAGGAACTCCCGGATCTGGAAGTAGTTAATCGACCCCGCTTCGGATTGCGCCTTTAGCCGAGTGCAATAGGCCACGAAGGTCTCGGGGCCGTCGTAGAGACGATCCATCCAGTCGCCTAGTGAACGCGCGCGTGTGGTGCGGTCGGGAGGCAACCAGGCCATCAGGCAGCATCCGCAAAGGCTACGTCGAAGGCCGTCAGCGTGAACGTATTGCCGTTCGTGACAGACTGCGAAGACGACAGGGCACCGGTCGCGAGCAGATCCGTGGTGGCTGTAGTTTTGACCAAGGCCCAGTGAGTAGCCGTGCCAGTTCCCGTCACCGACCCGTCTGTGATCGCGCTCACGGTCACACGACGCCCGTTAGACACCCCGTTCGCAGGCTCACCGACTGTCGGCGATGCCTTGTTGCCGAGCGTGTAGGTCGTGACCGCCTCAGTGTAAGTCGTCGGCTCCTGACTGCAGATATGCAGTGCACCAACCACGTCTTGAATGTTGTTCAACCCCGCATCAAAGGCGGCATCTCGGATGAATGGCATAGCCCCTCCTATCCCGCCCGCTCCACAAGGGGCGTTCCGTTGAATTTCAATCGGTTGTCGGCTTCTTTTGCAGCGCTGACGCAAGCCTGATACTTGCTCTCCCAGCGCGCGACATACTCGGCGTCCCGCACCAGATCAGCCGCTTCAGCGAGCGCGCCGAACAGGTACAAGTCTGGATGGTTGGTCAGGACAGCGTTGGTCGTCTGGCTGTCCGACAGCGCCGGCACCTTGGCGATATAGGTTGCGCTCAGCGAGTAGATCGCGTCCGGGATTGGCGCGAGCTGCAGTTCGGTGCCGACAACCGCATAGTAGGCCGGTTGGCGGCTCAAGCCCTCGTAGTACCGGTTGACCAGATCGGACGGCGACGACAGGCGAAGCGGGATATCGGCGCCGCTCTGCTGGATCGATAACTTGCGGATCTCAATGGCATCGGTCGGCAACGCGATGAACTCATCATCGATCGCCGTGTTCAGCGTCGCCCGCGCCTCCATGATCGACAGACGAAGGTCACGATTCAGTCGCGCCTCTGTGAGGTCGATCAGGTCATCAACATCGCTGGTGAGGTCGCTGCGCCAGGACCAGGTGGCGATTGCGGTCTTGAGGTCGCTGTAGGTGGCGAGGCTCATAGCCGCTTGACCCGACCGCCGTACTCAACGCGGAACGCTCGATTGTCAGGGTCGTTTGCCCAACGCTTCCAATCGGCCGGCGTCCAGCCCTCGCGGAGGGCCTGGTCCATGACATAAGCGGGGATTTCCGCCTCGCGCCGCATACCGTCAGCCTTGAGGCCGCTCGGATTGTCCGCCTGCAGCTTGGCAAGCTCGACTACCGGCTCAACGTCCTCGATGGTTTCGATGTAGAACGTATCGCCGTCCATCGGATCGGCGTGAAACACCTCAGTCCGATGGGGTTGGCGATCGAGAATGCGCTTCATCGGTCAGCGCTTAACCTCAAGCGCAAGGCCGCCCTTGATGAGGCGATTGGCAATCCCCGGTGAAACGACGCGCTGCTCACCCTTCGCGGCCACATCCTGACCATCATCAGACATGGTCACGCCGCCCGGATGGATGATCATGACCTCTACGCCTGGTCCAGACTCTGTCTTGCGCGGGCGCCCTGGCCCACGTTTCTGCTGTTCCATGGGACCTCCAATCTGGTGGCGGAGGCCGGAATCGAACCGACGCGATCCGGGGTATGAACCCGGGTTGGCTCCAAGCCCTCCGCATAAGAAAAGGGCGACTCCGAAGAACCGCCCTCACTCAGGTGTTGTGACCGGCAACTAGCTGGTCGTCAGATCGGCCGCCACGCCATGCGCGGCTTCGTTGCACATCTCAAGTGCATACTCAGCCAGTATGAACCGCCGCTCAGAATCACCAACCTTGGCGAGCTCTTCGGTGCGGAAGCCGCGCAGATACGCGACATTGGCATGCTCCGGGTCCAGAACGAACGCGGTGCGATCACGCTGGAAACGGTTGGGCACAACCTTCAGCTCACCGAAGTCGGACGCGTAGAGGCTTGCTGCCCCCTGGATACGCTCCTTATCGATGGTCTGACGCGCCTGCGTCCGGCCCGTAAAGCCGGACACCGCCTGCTTGTTCACCGGGCCAACCATCAGAATCGATGGCTCCCCGCCGCTCGTGTAAGCCTTCTGGATCACATCCTTGAGGATGGTTTCGGTGAAGGCCCGCTGCGTACCGTCCGTTGCGCCCACCGTAGCAGACGCGGCGTCGGCACCGGTCGCACCACGGTTGTCGTTGGTCGACAGCCATGACTCAAGCGAACGGGTCGTCCGAGCCGTGGTTGTGTTGCCGGCATTCTGACCCTGATTTTGAGTCAGGATGGCCTCCATATCGCGCTTGAGTTCCTTGCCTCGCTTCGCGATCTGATAAGCGATCTCGGACTTACGTCCTGCCTTATCGACAACTTCCTGCGTGCCGGTAATAGCCACCGACTTCCGCGAAATCTGGCAATAGTTGCCAATCCGCACTGTCGGCGTACTCGCTGCCGGCGTCACGTCATCACCTTCAAGCTGGGCGTTGCCCGTGTCGACCGCCGCTAGACTGTCGGTCTGCCATTCATGAAACACCGCCTTGGCCTTGGTGCGGCCAACGGAGCTCATAAAAGGGGTATCGGTCGGACTGATATTGTAAATCATGTCCGTGAGGTCTTCGCGGTTGCCAATCGCCGAATACGACGAAAAACCGCCTGCTGTTAGAGCCATTATGGCCTCCTAATCGAGCGTTAATTCGATCAGGCGCCCCAAATCCCTTGTGCTACCGGATTTCTGAAAGCGCCCACGGCGCCGTTCAAACTCCTGTTGGCCCTGGTTCTTCTGCGTCTTCGCAGCATTCGGCTTGGTCACGGCCTTCGGGGCCTTGGCGACCTTCTTGGCCACCTCCGGCTTCTTGGCCTGCAACTGCCGATAGCGCATCGCATCGCGTGCCATGGCGATAAGGCGCGGGTCGGTATTGCCGGCGACCTCTTCCTGGCTAAACCCGGCCTGGCCAGTCAGGAACTCCGACAATTGCCGGCCTTCCGCTGCCTTGACCTGTGGGTTCGTCCATTCCGGAATCAATTCGGGTAACCGAGCCTGCCCCTCTGCCATGCGGCGGGCGAACTCTTGCTGCTTTGCCTGCTCTTCGGCCTGTTTCGACTGCATGAGAGACTGGTTGATCTCTTGCAAACGACCTTGGGCGCGCTGGCGGGCATCGATCGCACTGGCCCAGGCGGTTGGGTCGGTGTTCCGCAACTCTGCGAGCTGCCGTTCATCGACTCCGCCAAGAACCTCGTGGATGTGTCGAGCTAGAACCTGTTGGGCCATCTGGAATTGACGGCGATCTTGCGCGAGGGCTTCTGAACCTTCCTGGGCCTTCTTCCGGCTGTCAGCGATCTCTTGCGTCTTGCGCTGGTAGTCAGCCGTCATTGCGTGCTCACGCTCGGCTAACCACTGTTGCTGCACGGGTGGCAGCTTGGCGAACTCGGCCTTCTCGGCGTCATTCATGCTGGCGGGAGGCGTGATGGCAGGCTCTTCCGCCTGTTCATCCTCCTCGGCGGCCTCGTCTTCGGTCTCAGTCTCGGCGTCCGGTTCTTCTTCGGACGCTTCCTCGGTTTCCTCAGAGGCGGTCTCATCGGTCTCTACGTCGGCTTCACTGGCCACTTCTTCTTGCGGTGCGTCGTCGGTAGGTTCCGATTTCTCGTCGTCAATTGTGTCTGTAGCTCCATCGTCCCCAAGGAGCGTTTCGATGTGCTTGGCAGCCTCATTGACGCTCAAGCCATCGCTTTCGACTCCCGTATCCGGGTGGGTCTCAGCCATGGTGTTCTCCACATGAAAAAGGCCGCCTCAAAGGGCGGCCGGTTTACCTGCGTCTGTGGCAGGGATTAGGTTTTGGCTTTGGCGGCTATTGCCTGTCCGTCAGCCATGAATGTAGCCAGCTCCTGACGCACCCGCTCTAACGCTCTCACATCGCGGTACAGCGCCTCTCGCTTGCCCTGGTCGTCATCGCCGGAGTTTTGCCAATCGCGCATGACGCGCGTCCTGACGGCGTCATAGGCAGCCTCTAGGACTGGATCGTGGAGGAGCCGATCAGCATGCTCGGCGCGGCGGAGCTTTTCTTCGTTCGTAAGTTGGTCAGGCAACGTTCTGAGCCCCCATCGGCGGACGCGGCTGCATAGCAGCCTGCCTCATAGCGGCTTGCTGCCGGATGACCTCACGATCACGCTCCATGTCAGCCCGGATGTTCGCCATATCGACTTGAACACCGTACTTAGCCTGCAGCTCGATCGCCTGAAGCTTGATCTCCGCCTCCATCTTGTCGCGCTCGCGATCATCCTTGCGCAGCATCTCTTCACGCTTCAGCGCCAGCTCAGCCTCCTGCGCCTTGGCGGCCAACTGAAGCTGCATCGCCATCGGATCAGGCTGCCCACCGGCCTGTTGAGTCTCCTGCATCGCCTCGGGGCTACTCGGATCGCGGAAAAAGGGATCAACTGACGGATATCCGGCAGTTTTCGTCATTTGCTCATACGTGTTGTAGATATGGTCCAGCGTGACCATCCGCCGGCCCTCAGGATGCAACAGCGCTTCCTTCTGGAACTGCGCGATGGTCATCAGCGAACCCATCTGCTGCTCTTTGTTGTTAGTGCCGAGCCCCACATTCACGGTCACGTCCATCTCGGCATTCCAGCCGCGCGGATCGATGGGCACGAACTCATTACGCAGTCGGATCACGCGCTCTTCGTCCTGGTACTTCGTCACCAGCTTGAGCAGGTTGCGCATCAGCTTCTTGAAAGCCGTCTCGGCGAAGATGCGCATGATCAGCTCGACACGCTGCTGGGCCGCTGTGAGCGTCTGGTTGAACGCGTCGCGGGTCACGTTGCCCTTCAGCATATCAGGGTTCATGCCGGCGGTGACCTGGCTAACACCCGTCCGCCCTTCCCTCACCCGATCCATGTAATCGAGCATGGCAAAGGCTTTGTCGCCGCCCCAAGGGCGCTCACGAAACTCGATGCCGCCTGGAGCGTTTTGCCGATAGAGCTTACCAGGCACCTTGGGCGACAGAAAATCCTCCATGTAATCGCCGACCTTATTGACATCGACGATCTTCTCCGGGTCGATCGACAGGTTCAGGCTATCCAATGCCGTCCGCATGATGGACGATTTGATAATCTGCACATCGCGCAGCAGATCTGCGACCGCCAGGCCCCACACCGTGTGCGGCATGGGGATCGTGCAGAAATCGGTAAACAGCGGGTCGTCGAATTCCTCGTTCTCAAGCAGCACGTTGTCATTCGCGATGACCACGCGACGCCGCTCAGCGATCCCGTCCCCGTCGTAATCGACGTAGACGATGGCCTCTAGGATATCGATCAGGTCCGTCGACTTGTCCGCGCCTTCCGGCCGATCCTCGCCAAACTCCTCCTTGTTGTGGCGAGTGTCCTCTTCCTCGGTTTCCCGCTCGTCCTGCACCCAAGCCGCCAAGCCGTTGATCAGATCGGCGTCGTAACCGGCCTCGATGAGCTGCGTGCGTGTCTTCTGAGTCTGGTGCGCCATGAACCGCGCATCTTCAAGCGACCGGGCACCGCGCTCAATGCTGAATTCCTCAGGCGGCACGTTGACGACGCAGGTCTTCATCCACGTCTTGGCGCGGCGGACCTCAAGGTTTGTCAGCGTGACCTCAACGTCCTCTACCTCTCGTCCCTCAAGATCAACAATGACCGGCGTGACGATTGTCTGCTCGTCCTGACTCACAACTTCAAGCGCCTCATCCGAGAGTAGCAGTGCTACCTCATCCTCGCTCAGCCCCTCGTACCGCTCCGTCGTGTAGCTTGTCTGCTCTTCGGCGTAATGCTTGACGAACCCGACCTTCTGAATCAGCGCGTCTTTCACCCAAGCGTGGGTGATCATGAAGCCGGGATTGTCGACCGTGTAGACGTAGTTGATGTAGTCCGTCGCCTGGTCGGCGTATGCCTCGTCTTCCGGGCCAACAGGGCTAAACTCCACCGGTTTCTCTGAGCCGTGAAACGTCGCCATGATGGATGGCAAAATCCACTCGACAACGTCCATCACATCGCGGCTGATGACCTGCGAGCGGCCCTCGACCTCGTTTCCGAACGGTTCCCCAAGATAGTACTCGAGGTTCTGATTGCGCTCCTGCGTGATCTCAGACGAGACGTAGCCGGTCGCGTCGCGCTGCATACGTGAAACGATGCCTTTTAGCTCAAGATCATCCATCAGCAACCGCCTCCGTGATCCAAGCCATCAGTTCTGGGTTGTCCCGCCACACCTGCTGAAGGCCCGCTGCCATAGTCGAAACAACGCGTTCTTCGTCGTCCTTGTCGTCGATGCCGTAGGCCCAATAGACCCCGTGCATGATCTCGTGCAGAAGCGTTTCCGCTGCGCGTGACGCGCTGGCGAACGACGCCTCAAGAGTCACTTTCATCTCAACAGAACTAAACTCGCCAAACCGCTGATTGGCAGGCCCCCAATGTGGGCCGCTAACCTCTATTGAGACGTTGTGACCAGCTAAACGAAACGACGCTGGGAGCCCCCTAACCTCAAATGCCATCACGTCACCCACGTCAGGTTCATTTTCGGCAACGGCTTAGCGCGCCCCGGCGGCTTGAGCCCCACAGCGAGGTAGCGAAAGGCGTCGGCTGGATCGCTCGTCCAGTCGTGCAGAGGCTTGGGTCGGAACACCTTGTAGCGATCGTCCCACTCGCGCCGATACTGCTTCAGCGCCTCAATGCCATACTCACACTTGGTGCGATCAAACCAGCACTTGGGCAGGAGGTTCCGCACCGCGTTGATGCCATCGTCAATCGGCAGCTTTGGCACCACAGTCGGCTCAACACCTAGGCTACGCAGTGTCTCTAGCCGGCTGCGATCCGTCGTCAGCTCCGTCACCTCAACGTCGTGCGGAAGCAGGTAGTTGTCGTAGGCGTAGGGCTTTTCCTTCAGCACCTTCGCGTAGTGGTCCAAGCCCACGCCGCTGTTGGCGTAGAAATCAATCACCCGGACCTTCATGCCGTCATGCTGCACGAACCAGATCGCAGTCGCATCGGTGCGCCCAAGATCCCACGCCGTGGTTACCGGTAGCGCCGGCTCATACGGCACGTCCGTGATCCGCTTCTCGTCCTCTGCCTGCGACATGAGTTGCCCGTAGTAGGCACCCACGATCGCGGCCTCGAACGAGCACTCAAACTCCTGAGCGTACTGATCGTCACTCATGTCCGCTTTGGCGTCCGCCAATTCGTCAGCGTCGATCAGCCCGGTCTCTGACGCTTTGAGCATCATGGCCTGCCAGTCGTCCGCTTCCCTGGCCGTTTGCCAAACGTCGTAGAACGCGTTGTGGCCTTTGGGCGTGCCGATGAAGATCACCCAGCCCTTGCGGTCCGTCAGCGCCGGCCTGACCACCTCAGACCACAGGCGCGGGTCCATATCCGCGAATTCATCGAGCACAACGCCATCGAGGTAGATGCCGCGCAATGCGTCCGGGTTATCAGCGCCGTAGAGCCGCACACGGCCCTTGTTGGGCAGGTCCACCCTCAGCTCGCTCACCAGCGCGTCCCGGCCTGGGATTGGCGCCGTGTAGTCCGACAGGTACTGCCACGCCACGTCCTTCGCCTGCTTGTACAGCGGCGCGATGTAGGCGAAACGCGGGTTCGGCTTGTCGCATGTCACCGCGCCTTTGATCAGCTCGTTGACACAAGCAACCGTCTTGCCGGCGCGGCGGTGCGCGACCACACAGGCGTAGCGTTCGGTTCGATTGTGGAGCGGCAGGAACTGAGATCGAGGGGCGTAAGGGATTTCTACGTGCTCGACTTCGCCCATCTGATCTCCAGGGCTAAAGGCTTGTCGGCGTCACCAACCAGCGCCTGAGGCGCCTTGCCGTCAACGCGATCGTTGATTTCCTTGATGGCCTGAATATCGCCGGCAATCGCAAGATCCACCAGCTTAGTCGCCACCCGATGTAAGCGCTTGGTTTTGCTGCCTTTTTCCGCTTCACGCTTCAAGTCAAGCATGAGAGCATCGCGCATCAGTTTGTCAGGTTTGCCGCCAGCCGACGGCGTTTTCCGAGCCGGCATGGTTTAGTTCCTAACCAATTGACGGGCATCAAAAAGCCCGGCACCGATTTCCCGGTCCGGGCACAATACTTCGAGGCTGCATTTCGGTAATGCCACAAGATGTTGTGGGTGTCAAGGGGTGTCGTCAGGCGGCTCCGGCAGGGGCATCCAGTGGGTTGGGCTAACATGGTGCGGATCCCAACCGCTGATACTAAACGGAACCGCTACCCAAGCCCCCTCAAGCTTCTCGAACTCGCACGAGTACCAACCACTTTCCCCATCCCAGCCCAAGACCCGCGTCCCATCCTTCGGCGCCGTCTCAATCGGCTGCCAGTTGGCTTCGAAGTCGTACACCGGTCAATCATCCGACGATTTCGGCAGCGGCCTCCAATGAGTAACGCCTTGCAGCCGATGAAGATTGTCTACGGTCATCCACGACTTCATCAGCGCGTTCCAATGACCCTCTGATTCCCATTTCATGTTGCTGACAATGATTTTCTTCCCGCCCTCTTTCGGCGCGGTCTCAATCGGTTGCCAATCGTGTTCTTGATCGTCCGTCATGCTGCTCTCCTAACCTCGCCCTTAACCGGCACCCCGGCCACCAAATCCAACCCGGCCCGCAGAAGCTCCACCTGCTTCGCATGCCGCACCAATCGCCTCTGAACGGGCACCCAGCGCATGAAGCGCTCATAGGCGCAGATGTTTACCACGATATCGAGCTGCGCGCGTGAACGATCGTGCAGCGCGGCCATGGCGTCCCGCAGCTTCGGCTCCCACTTAGCCAGGATTTCATCCGGCACCTCACCGCCAGTCGCCCGGCGTCCGTTGGCACGGCCATAGACGCAGCGATACCATCGGCCAAAGCGCTCACCTGCATCGTGCTGGTTTTGCGTGATGGTCCGGTTGGCCAGAAGCGCATCGAGCGGTGTGCTGGTCTTGGCTGTGTCGCCCATCTGTGACTTGCCGTCCTTGTCCCGGTAGAACGCCAGCGCCATGCGCCGCGCCTGAGCCTCCGGCGTACCGGTGTCTCTTGCCGGCTTGAGCTTGCCGCTCGGGTAGCGTTCGCCCGGCTTCATGGGCCTGCCGCCCCTAGACTTGCGTCGCTTCGCCATCACCCACCTCCACATACCCGCGCAGCTCGGCCGCCGACCGGTCCAGCTTCTCGCGCACCTCCGGGTTCACGGTGCCGATGCGCTGGGCGGACCATTCGAGCGTGATCGTGAGAACGTCGACGAACCAGAGAGGCAACGTGACGGTCGCCTCCGTCGAGCCCGCCGGCTCCGACCACGACACGCCGGTCGTAGGCTCACGGACCACTGACGGGTCGCTCAACGCCTCCATCACAGTCCTGTACACCATCACCCCACCCTCTCCGTCTCCCGCGCCGCCCGCTCTAGCCGCCGCGTCTCACTGACCCTGCCCAGGATCTGATGCGCCAGGTCAACCATCTGATCGGCGGTCATCGGCTTCTCGTGATCTTGGCCGTTGATGGCCACGCGCATAGCGCCGGTAACTGGGCGAATGAGGATTGTGTGACTCGGCCACAGCGCCTTTCTGGGGGTTAAAAACACCGCGTTCGCCGGCCCAGAGGAACTCGCCCCCATCACGCCGCCTCCCCCGCCTCGTGCTGGGCGCCGAAGAGCTGCCGCCAGCCGTACAGGGCGATCAGAGCCGCCTCAGCACGCCCGTCGTCCTTCACGCGCTGCCAGTAATGGGCGCCGCTCGGGATCAGCTCAGAGGCTCTGGCGCGCGATGCGTCCTTGCCCTTCTGAACGCCTAGGGCGCGCTTCCAGGCGACGGGTGTCACGTAGGTAACGGGGCGTTCATAAGCGGCTATCAGCCCCCTCAAGCCGCCAGCAACGAAACCGAACTTGAACATCGAGGACACGCCCTGTCCTGGCATAGCACCGACCCGCTCGATGAAGACATGGCTGGGAACATCCCACATGCACATGCCCTTCACGGTGTCAGCCAGCGCCGGCCAATCAACCTCACGACCACGGCTAGAAGCCTTCAAGGTTGGCACATCCTGGACACGCAGCCCGGCGCCGTCGTAGGCGGCAATCGCCCCGGACAACCCTGGATCGATCCCAAGCACCATCGGCTTGTCGCGCGACAGCTTGCCCATCACGCGGGCTCCGGGGGTTCGGGGAGAGGCTGCCAGTGGGTCGGATACGGCCAAATGTCCTCCAGGCAATTGTCGATCCAGGAATCATCACGATCGTCGAAGAAGGCCACGGCATAACCGCTTGGGAGATGCCCGTTTGCGTAAGTGTCGTCAGCAAAGGGAGACCCGTCGTCAGTTGGCCCCCAAAGCAAAACGAACGTGCCATCTGTGGGCGCCTCCTCAATCGGCCGCCAGTCGTCCTTGGTCATCACGCTGCCCTCTCGGTTGCATGCCGCATGACCTTGACCGTCGTAGTCACTGTCGACCGGCTATATCTGTCCGCGAGGTCCGGGTACTCCTCCTTCAGCCGCTTGGTGTCGACGGACACCCTCTCGCTCTCGACGACTGACGCAACGGCGTAGCGCCCCATGCGCGTATCCGGATCGGCAATCAGCGTTGCCTTCAGATCCTTCTCACGCGCTTGCAGCTCCTTGATCCGCTCGCGCACCAACAGAAGCTCATCGGCGGGCGATGTGTTTTCACGGTTCAGATCGATCATCTCAGTCTCCTTTCCTTGGCTTGCCTCGCTGGTGTTCGGTTGGTGCTGCGAGGCGATTCCCGGTCCTAGTCCTGTCCCATCCCCCCCCCCTACGGGGGGGAGGGGAATGTGGGACTCTTGGGCCACCTATTCCCAGGACCGATGGGAATGGTGGGAAAGGGTATGTTAAGTCATTGTTTTTGCTATGCTCCAGATTCCCACGTCGTTGGGAATGCTCATTTCTTGTTCAAAAATCCGCTCTTTCTCACCTTCCCTCAAAATCCGGTAAATTGTCGTCTTGGAACACCCGGTTTGATTGATAATCTCTTGGGCCGACAGCCCCTCTGAGTTGTTGACTAGAGCAGTCCAAACCGCCATGTGCGACTGGCCTTGTTGCACCCAATTTGGCGCCTGATTGGCCACCAAGACGGCCGACTTACCCAACACCTCACCCGTCTCAGGATTGGCGATCGGGTCTTCAAGGCCCATCAGACGGAACGAAAAGGGGCCATCCTCTTCGGCCTCCTTTTGCTTCGTGATGCGCATGGTGAGCAGGTCGGTATCCTCAATGCGGTCGACGCTGATCTCAGTATCGACAGCCGCTCTGAGCGCACTGGAGCCGCGTGCGCCGCGATCCTTGTCCTTGCCGGTGTGGTGCACCGGCATGATCAGACCGCCCGTGACATCGCGGATATGATCGCAGTTGGTGATGAACGCGCCCATGTCCTTGGCGTCGTTCTCATCACCGCCGTGGAAGGCCCTGGCGAGGGTATCGACTACAACACCGCCGATCGGTGCGTTGAGGCGTGTCAGGCTGTCTACGAGCTGCTCTAGGTCCACCTTGGGGTTGAGCAGATCCAGGGCCGTTGGGATGACGTAGAACGGCACCCCAGCGCACCCAACACCGTGGTAGTGGTGCCAGGCCACCGCGCGCTTCGCGATGCCGAAACGTCCCTCACCCGCGATGTAGACGATCGCCCTTTTCTTGGTCGCTCGTCCAAGCCATGGACGTCCGTGAGCGATGTGAAGGGCAAGGTCGATCGCGGCAAACGATTTGCCGGCGCCAGAGGGGCCGTAGAGAAGCGCCAGACCGGTCTCGGGCAAGACGTTGCTGATCAGCCAGTCCGGCGTTGGCAGGTCCAACAGATCGCTGATGGAGTAAAGCCGGGCGCGGTTACGCTTGCTGGTCAGGATTTCATTGATGTCACGCTTCTCGGCTACTGCGTCGGCTGCGTCCCAACCGTCCTTAACGCCAAGGGGCGACGTAACGACATTGACTGTGCAATCGAGGCTTTCGAGATAGCGCTTCGCTTCGCGTCCGTACTTGGCCCCGACTTTGTCAGCATCTGGCCAGATGATGACATGCTTGCCTTTGATGGGCGTCCAATCAGTCTTGTCGATCGGCGCTGATGAGCCGCCCATCGCGGTCGTTGCTGTGAAGCCAAGATTGTTAAGCGCGTCTGCGGACTTCTCACCTTCTACCAAGATGACTGGATCGGCGGCCATGACGCCCTGGTAGTTATAGAGCGGGCGTACCTCCGGCATTCCCCACTTGGCATTTTTCACATCTCGGGGACGATAGGTCTTCTTGCCGCTCTCAAGCCGGTACCTATAGACCGACGCAATGATGATTCCGTTCTCGTCGCGGTAATGCCAGGTGCCGACAGGCGCCCCTAACTCCTCGTCATCTCCGGGTGGTTTAGGCTTCTCGGCTTCAGCTTCGCGTTGCTTCTGACGGTCTGACCTGTGGCCCTGATGCCCACCAAGAAAGCCTTCGAGATCATCCATGATCTTGGAGAAGTCTCGCCGCGCATCGAGGCGTTCCGTCGCCGCGTACAGGCTGATAAGGTCATGCCCCTTCTCGCCTGTCGAGTGGTCCATCCAGCGGCCGAGATTGTTGCCGTCCAGGCCAATCCACAGGCTCTTGCCACGCTCGCCATCAACGTTGCCGACGCGCGCCTCATGCTTGGTGATGATGGCCGCTGGGAACAGCATCTGAACGAACGCAGGCGCGCAGTTTTCCAGGCCGCGACGAATGCGTTCGATGCGGTCTTCTGGCAATTCCTGCTGCCGAGGAGCGTCGTTCAGATCTATCGTCATCCACCCTCCCAACACTTCTCTTTGAAGTCACACCACTGGCACTGGTAGAAGTCCGGTGCGGCTGCGATGCGTGGGAGCATCTCATCAGCCTCAGTGGCTTGGATGATTTGTGCGCCTCGATCGGTCATGGCCTGGGCAATGACGGGATCGAATGGGATCGCTTCAGTGAAGAGCTTCTGTGTGTCCCGGTGGCGAGCGATGAACCAGGCCGGGTTCTCAGTCAGGTCCAGATAGGCCATGTAGGACTGTGTCTGAGCGTGGTATTCGGGCTTGGCCTTCTGCACGCCCTCGCGCTTGACCTGAGCCCACGAGTCCTTCTTGCCGTACTTGCCGAGGGCTTTGTGTTCCAAAAGAAACGGGTACGGACCGAACTCTTCGGGGCCATCAACAATGACTCCGTCGATGTGCCCTTTGAACTTGCCGTTGGCGAGACTGAAGCCGATTTGCCCGCCACCTCGCCGCTCTGTGATGACTGTGAAACCTGCGCGCCTGAGATCTGCGATCGTCAACGCTTCGTAGGCGTGCCCAGCATCAAACAAGCGATAAAGCTGGCCTGAGAAGTTGAATGGGTTGCCCATGTAGCCGTATTGCGCCTGCCGCAAGCAGCTATCCGGATGCCCCATGGCGGACGGCCCGAGATAATCGCGTGCCGGCTGCGCGTCGCCAGTCGCCTTGGCCGCTTGATCGACCAAGGCGCTGACGCGCTCCCACAGCTTGGGTTGGTGGTTGAGGTCGATCACTAGAATGGGATGTCCTTAGCCAAGAACCCGTCAACAGCGGCCGTAGCAACCGCTAAGGCTTGTTCGCGGGTCCATTTCATCGGTGGCACGTCATATCCAATCTCGCCGATCGCTTCGCCCATGCACCGCTGAGCCCACTCAAGTTCCGCTTGCTCTTTCGGTGTCTGATCCATCATCCGCCATTAACTCCCGCAACAGGTCCGGATCCTCTCTCACGCGCTTTGATCGGCTCTTCATCCAGCCGCTGATGCCCACGGTGCAAATCCAGACCAACTCGTTCATGTTCAGGCTGTGGATCGGGCGATTGGTGTTCATGCCGTTCAGGAACTCACCGATCGCCCTGGCCCCAGCCTTGATGTCCTCGCCCTCGCTATAGTCGCGATAGACAGTGGGGGCAGCTTCCGCCGCCCCCTTCCGTCTGCTCATTGCATCCAGGCCGGTTTGGCTGCCGAGGATGCGGTGGCTTTAGCCGCCACGGCTTGCGTCATGCTGCTCATGGACATTTGGCTACCGCTGGCCTTCGCCTGCGCGTACCGCTTGTCGTTGGGCGTGATGACGGCCTTCAGGATGTTCTTGTCAGGGTATGTCCCCTCACCCTTCTCGATGCCGATCAGGCCAACGAAGTCCAGGCCGTCGAGATCGCCCCAGCTCTGAAGCATGCGCTTCTTGTTGGCGGCTTCGCCGCTGTCATCCGAGCGGATGTTGTGCGCGCTTTCGACGATGCCTCGCAGTGTTGACTTGGTGATGTTCTCCGCCTTGTTGTGACCGTCCGAGCCGTTGCCCTCGACGATCATGGCCTTCCACAACTTGCGGCGGGCGTACGGCCCCTCACTCACGGTGAATTCCACATCCAACATCTTGGCATTGCCCGACTTGGTGGGCTTGAGCCAACCGCCTTCGCCCTGCCCTCCGGGCCGGAGCGTAAGCACGAGGGGTGCCACTGTGTTGTCAGGAATGAGATCGAAACCCTGTTGAGTTTCGGCGTCGTTAAGGTCCAAAGTCATGCTGCTGTCTCCTTTCCGTTAGGCAGCTTCGGTCTGCTCGGGAGCGGGGAGGTTGGTGCTGATCCGCTCCTGAGCAGGCTTCACGGGGCCGCTGATCTTGGCCATGAGTTTTCCGAGGTGGGGCTCTTCCATCACTTCAAGACGCCCGCTCCGGTCCTTAGCCGGATAGCCCCATTCGTTCACCGTCTGGCAGATGAAGGCGCGGTACGGCTCGCCACCCTCTTGGGCGAGCTGAACCATGCTGATCACTTCATCGACGATGCCGGGCAGCTCCAAGCCGGTCTTGCTGCCTTCGATCTGCGGCACCCAGGTCGCCCGGTTGAAGTCATCAACCTTTTGATCGAGGATCCCGACGAACCAGACGTTCTTGCCGCGTGTGTGCTGCAGGTGCGTCAGCCACCCCATCATCTCGCGCCCGAGAAGCCCATAGGCTGAGCGGATATCCGCCTTGCCGGTCTTATCGGAGAACGCCTCGGGTTGCTGTTGCGCCCACACGAAGGCGAGCCGGCTGGCGACCGTAATGCTGTCAATGAAGTACGTGTTGTAGGCATCGAGCAGCTTGGGATCACCGAAGTTTTCAACGACTGCGTCGTAGTGTGCCTGGCTGTAGACCGCATCGGCCGGGAGGGCCGGGTTTGGTCCACCCAGAAACACCGCGAAGTCGCGGCACTCCGGCCAAGTGCGCGGGCGCACCGTGGCGCCGGGCCAGTCGGCAACGGCGACGTCGCCCGCCTCCATATCGATGAACAGGGTCTTGTCGGGGTCAAGCGTGTAGAGCTGGCTAGTCTTACCAATGCCAGAGGGGCCAAGGATCACGCCCTTGATCCCTCTCTGCTCCTTTAGTCGCTCCTCGACACTGATGATTTTGAACTCTGTCATTCGCTTCTCCTTTAGCGGTCTCCTTTTGGCTGGATGGATGAGAGCGGGGCCGCAGCTAGGTAGGAGATCACCCGCGCGGTATTGGGTATTCCCGCGCCAACCCCGCTCATGTTTGCTACGCCGCCCTCGCTTTCTTCCGCCGCTGCCAATCCTTCTCACGCTCGTTGTGAGCGAAATCACGCCGCGAGAACCAAGGCCGCCGCCCCACCTCCCGCACCTTGCGCGGAATGGCGTAGAGGTACTCGTGGTCCTCATGCCGCCCGGTCGCCATGTCGACCTTGCCGGCTTCGTGGTCGTTGCGGGCGCGCTCGATTGCGTCGGTCCAGGGCCATTCGCTGCCGACAACGCGGGTGGCGATCAGGTGCGGTGCTAGCTCGGGGCGGTGGTGGGTCATGACGCGAGTCCCACGATGTTGTCTTTGGTGTGGGCGCGTCCATTGCCATCGGCGGCGGATTTGTTAGTCGGGGCGAAGCCGCCTTGGTGGGCCAGGAAACGGCAACAGGCGGCGTGCAGCTCGCGAACAAGCGGGACCATCTCGCGGCTCTCGCTTGCATCAATGACGCCATCGTCGAGGTATCTGGTGAAATCAGCCAACTTGGAGCCAACTTCGGCAGTAAGCTTGTAGCCGTCCATTCCAACGTGACCGATCGAATGGAACGCCATGGCAGTCGGCCGCATGGCTTCACTGCCGAACTCCTCGCCCAGCACTGCCACAAGCCGTTGGAAGCGCGGCAGGTTCGGTGGGTTCTTGCCGTCACGGTAGGATTCAAGTGTGCGGCTATCGATGCCCGTTGCCTCGGCTAGGTCTCGAACCGACCAGCGCTTTCCAAGCCCCACATGGCGCCGGAACGCGTCGCAGAAGACCTCGGTGCACAACTCGGTGGTGATCGCGGTCACCTTCACGGTGGAGTTGCGTTCGCCCGCGCACTTACTGTTCGGCATGCAAGGCCTCTCGCTTCGTAATCAGTGTTTGCCCAGCCCGCCCAAGCGTTCCGGCCCCCAGCCCATCGGCGTCATCGTGCGGAAGGTGCTGGCCGGTCACGGCTTGGGCTCCCACAGCAGCCCAGCCTCACCGCAGCGGCCGTCGCGAGCCCTCGCCTCTTCCGCCTTCGCCATCTCAAGCGTCGGCTGGCCGCTCTCGTCATCCCAGCGGACGGCCTTACTGCTGCACGTGCCCGAGCGTCGGTCGTGATGGCGGCAGGTGTCGCAGCGGCGCGGGTTCTTCCAGGCGTGCCGGTTGGGGCCTGGGAACGCAGGGCGTGCGAGGATTTCGGGGCGGGTGAGCATCTACAAGCGCTCCCGGTTGCGGCGTTCGATTTCGGCGATCTCGCTGGGGCTCTTGCGGCGCCGCTTCCTGTCGCGCGTTTCCCAAAGGTGCGCGATGAGAAAAGCGATCAGCCCGATCCCTGCTCCGGCTGCGAAACCCCAGTTCAGCTCCATCACGCCGCGCCTCGCTCGTCGGCGGAAACGCGCGACGCGGCCCGGTACGCCCGAAGTGCCGTTGCTAGGCATGCTTCGATACTGTCTTCGATGACGCAGAAATGCGGATCGCCGCCAATGACGGCGTATTGCCCGGTTTCTAGGCCGCCCCAATCGAGCACAGCCGTGATTGTCAGCTTCGGATGCCTGCTAAACCTGCGCTGCTCTATTTCGCTCACGCCGCACCTCGCTCGTCGGGGCGGGCAAAGAGATCGGGGCGCATGACTTCCCTACGAACCCCGGTTATCTCTTCAAGAGCGATGCAGCGGCTCGGTTTAATCTGTCTCGTGCCATTGAACCACTGCCGTACCGCCTGCGGGCTGACACCCGCCTTCGCGGCCAAATCTGAGGCTGAAAAGCCTGCGTCGAGAAATGCTTGCTCCATGCTCATCGCATGAATGAAACATATTGTTGTTATTTTTTCCAGCGTTTTCTTTCACACGCAGAGTGTGTTGAAACGAATGGTGTCTGGAAGTGTTCTGTCTAGAGACCTACAGACTCTGCATGGACGACGATGTCGGCATCATAGTTCGCGATCGGCGCAACGCCTTAGACCTCTCCCAAGAGTTTGTCGCCGAGAGTATTGGCACCTCATCGCAGCAGATTGGCAAATTGGAGCGGGGCGAGGCCCGCATGACAATCGACTGGCTGCGCAAACTGTCTGTGCCACTGCAGTGCCGTGTGGTGGACTTGCTTGCTCCCACGGACAAGGGCGAGCCACAACCCCAACCGGAGAAGAGCCCTGCTCTGCCCTTACGTGAGGTTGTTAGGCTGGCGGATCTGGTTCGGCGCACGCTTCGGTCGTACTACAGCCTTGCTCGCGAGCGCTTCGATAACCCGCCGGCTCCGGAAGATTTCGCACGCGAGTACTCTCGTCAGTTTGAGTCACTTGCTCTGGGTGGGCGCACGGATATCGACGACGCAACCATTGAAGTGGCGTCGGGCGTTGCGGTCACCGCGCTTCGCTACGCATCAAATAGCAAGCCGGATGGAGATCCTGATGGCGACCCGGCAGCGCCGTCAAACCCGCAAGTCGAGGAACTTGAAGAGGCTGGTAAGGGCTCGTCTTAGGTCGTGGCCAACCAGTGTTCTTAGCTCGCTGCCAACCGACAACAAGGCCACGCTTACTGCCTGAGCGGAGATTTGAAGGCGCGATGCGATCGCCTGCATGGTTAGGCCGTGAGCGTACATGATCGCGCAATTCGCTTCGCGGTCGGAAACCCCCAGAAGGTTCGATAGCGCCGTACTCGCCGGGGCATCGCTGCCAACGCCGACCGCGTGTATCACAACAATGCGCTCGAACCCTTCAAGCGTCGGAAGAATCGTTGGCGTTAGTCTAAGAAGCGCGCCCTCGCTTTCGTGACCCAGGCGAACCGAACCGCTGAGCCCGAGCGCCACCGCAGTCGTTACCTTCTTTCTAAGAGCCGCACTTTGTTTTGGGTCATCCGCCACCAAGCCCAGGATCGAGTCACGAAGAGGGAAATCGGCACTTTGCAGCGACCGCGACATTGATGTATTCTGGTTGATTATTTGGCAGCGCCGATCAACTACACAGAATGGCACCTTTGTCTGTCGAAAGCTGGCGGTCAGCATGCGAATTATTGGCGCGATGCTGCTGCTTTCAACTTCCTCAAGTCTGACGATACGGCGTCTGTTGACCTGGTAGTTATCTGCGCGGCGGATGTGGTCACCGATCAGAATTCCGCCTGACTTTTGTGCTCGGTAGACGAGGCTTTGCTTTCTCGCGCTTCTGTGCAGATCGATCGTATCTAACTGGCCTTCAATGTCTGCATCTGGCGGCACCAGCGTCATTTTGTCGAAGTTGTGTCGCGCCCAATCACGGTATCTCGGCCGACCATCAAACCGAAACTCAGGGTATTCTTCGACCAGATTGTCATTGGCCAAAACGATGCGATCTTCAGGATCAATGATGGCGACCCCGTGCCGCCTTTCGTTGTTGGCCGCGCGTATCAGATCCTCTAGCGGCAGATCACTGTATGAAACGCCGCCCCTTTCGTTTACGTCAGCTCGTCTGTCAATTCGTTCATCCATGGGCTGATACCATTTTGCAATATTCTAAAGAATATGCAACTATGAAGCGTCAAAGGTTAACCTATGGAGCGCGATATGGACACAGTAGCGATAGCGGATCGAATGGTTCAAAAGGGCGCGTCGCGCGATCGCGCATCCTTGGCGGTGTCAATGTACAGGACATTCATCGAAATTGCCGCTGGCAACCCTAGCCTAACCCTTGTTCCTCCACGCGTCGCCGACGAGGCCTGGCACGAACATCAGACGATGCCGGCCTATGTGGACGATTGTATAGCGGTGTGTGGCCGGACGCTCCCGCATGACCCAAGCGTTCACGGGACGCCTGAATTCTGGGCAGCGTGGGAAGCAACGCGCCGGCTGTTTGCAGATCGCGGGATTGAGCTGCCCGCGCGAGGGGATGAGGATAGTGCCCCGGATCTACAGGCTGAGACTTGCGTTCTCTGGGGAGCTGTCCGAGAGACAGACGGCTAGTAGCCTGACCAATCGCGGGCGGCCCAGCGTCGCCCGCGTCGTCTGCATCGTGGCGAGGGAGGTGTGAGGGGTCGACCGGGTGTGTACACCTCGTTACGACGAGAGTAGAATCTTTCCTGAAAGGAAAGATTTGGATGGCTAAGCCGGATCAGATACCGACTGACCTCACCATTGATCTCGGAGACGAACTCGCCCCCGACGAGTTTGTTGGCGCTGTCCGGAGTTTCTTTGGCTATGTTTCTGAAATCACAGAGGCCCAACGGGGCGACGGCTCCGAGATAAGCTGGACGGTGCGCGTGAAGGAGGGCAGCGCACTCATCGGTGTGGAGCCAAACGCAGCGGCCCCAACGTCTCGCCTCGCCATGATATATGCAAAGGCCATGCACGGCCCATTGTCTTTGGCTAAAGGCGATATTCAAGGCGCCGGCCTCACTGAGAAGGCCATCGGACACCTGAAAAGCCTGTCTGACTTGGCTGAAAAGAAGCGAGACGGTGAGGGCGTTAGGCTGTGGGTGGAACGTAGGGCCGTCAGTATAAAAGGGGCTATCGCAAAAACCATCCGCGAAGACTGGGAAAGCGATTACTACGACTACGGCACTATTGAGGGCAGGCTAGAGGCAATTCTTGACGCTAGAGGAGCCCTAAAAATAAGGGTTAAGGACTTCCTGTATTCCCGGCCGATTAGCTGCGTTGTTCCGGAAAAGCTGATTGACAAGGTGCTTAGTAGTTTTCGCCGCAGGGTCGAGATAGATGGCCGCATTCACTATCGCAAGAACGGCACGCCAATAAGCATAGAAGCCGATAACATTGGCCTTCTCCCGGAAGATGACGAGTTGCCGACCCCTGACGATGTCCGCGGAATCATGGTGTCTGCGTGACGGTCGAAAAAATATACTGGGACAGTGATTGCTTTTTGGGATTTTTTCAGGCTGAACCCGAAAAAGTCGGCAAGTGCGGCGCCGTTATAGATCGAGCTGAGCTTGGCGATGTGCTGATTGTAACGTCGGCCCTCACTATTGCTGAAGTGCTTTGGATGAGGAACGCGCCCAAACTCCGCAAGGAGAAAGCGGATGTGCTTCGGCGGTTTTTTCGGCGCTCGATCATGCGTGTCCACAATGTCACGAGAAAAATCGCTGAGGATGCTCAGGACCTTGTTTGGGACCATTCAATCAAACCAAAGGACGCGCTACACGTTGCCACCGCTCTGCACTTAAGGGTGGATGCGCTCGAAACGTTTGATGAACGGCTGCTTTCCAAAAGCGGCACAGTTGGCAGCCCTCTTCTGCTCATACGGGAGCCACAAGACCATGCCCAAGGATCCATGAATTTAGTGCTGCCGGGAGGCGAGCCAGCCTAGGCCAACCCTCAACCTTGTATGCTAGCCACCACCCCGCCCCGGCGGGGTTTTTCTTTTGGCAAATACCCTACCGGGGCAAGTTCGCGAGACAATAAACAACATTTTGTTTCTTTTCTGCTTGACCGAATAACAACAATATGTTTCTTTCCCCCATCACCTCGCACATGAGGTGATCGCCTCCGGTCCCGCCTGACCTCCCTGACGCGGCTGCCGGAGGCGCCCTTCGATAGAGAAGAAGCCGCCGGCCTCGCCGGTAAAGACCCCTTAGCGGCGGGGTCGGTGGCTGGGATGCAGAGAGATGGCAGAGAAGATCGATTGTCGCGTACACCCGATTATTGTTGATGGAGCGACCCTGTCCTGGGTCGTCCCTCTGTCGGCACCGGTCGACGCTGTTGTGACGCGAGTCGCCATTGGGTTTTGCCTGGTCTGCCGTGATCTCACGAGGCGCGGGCTCGGCTACTTTGCGTGTCGCTCGCTCAATCACCCAGCAATGGACTGCGCGCAAGGTTATTTCCCGACCTATGCCGATGCTTTGGCGTTTTTGACCGATCGGGCGGCCGCCCAATGACCCACACCCTCTACCGCCACATCTACCGCGCCGACGATGGCGCGCCGGTCGAAGGCGACCCGTTCACCGACGACTTCGAGGCGCTTGAGGACCTGGCGGACAGCCCGTCGCGCTGGTGCTCCTACTGCTACACGGCCGTGATCACCTTTGACGGCGTGACCTCCACCAACATGGAAGATGACGCGCGGACGCTTGCCGATGAGATGCGGGCCGCGCGGCGCTACCCGCAGGCTGCAGCGTGACCTATGCGCGCCCTTCGCCCTATTCGCGAAGCAATCGCGCTAGCCGCGTTCTTCGCCTTCTGCATCTGGGGCTTCCCGTTCCTGTGGGCGGCTGGCGTAGCGCTGACAGGAGTTGAGTGATGATCGATACACCCAAGCCCGCCGCGCCGAAGCTGAGCGATATGGACGCTGCTTGGCTGGACGCACACGCTAATTGGATCCCTGACTTGGGCGCTCAAGAAAACATGCGACGGATTGCGCGCCGATTGGACGGCGTCGTTACCGAAAACCTGCATTTGATGGATCGCACCGAGCGGTTCGACATGCACATCAACTCGCTTGCCTCCAGTTTCGCCGCCGAGCGCGACAGGCTGCGCGGGTTGCTTGAGCGGGTGCTTGGCTTCCAGAAAATCGAGAACCCAGGACCACACATCAAGCGCCTCTACGGTTGGCTGATGAGAGAAATAGAGGCCGCCCTCGCCGCCGATGCCGGGGCGCGGGGCGAAGGGGGTGAGGCGTGACTGACGTTCCATTGCCCACTGACGACCAGTTGCGCAGCTATATCGAAAAGGCGCGAGTGTGGGCTGACAGCTTGCTCGGTGAATCGCGCGGCTTCGACGCTAGCTGGGCTCACAGCCTGATCAACGGCATTGAGCGCTACGTCGACCACACCAAGGCCCAGGACGCGGCCCTCGCGGAGGCGCGCCGTGTATTGACTGATGTCGTGCCGGACGAACGCAGCCCGGATGGTGCAGAGATCGTCCGCGCAATAGTGGACTATGCAGACTGCCATCAGCACTGCTTCACGCAGAAGGATTATGACCGCGCCCGCGCGTGGCAGGAGAAGTATGGCCAACAGGAGAAATCCAAATGACAGAGTTTCGCAACGAATCCGGCTTGAGGTTTACGGACATCTCAAGCGAGCAGTGGCGCGAGTACACCTTTCCGGGCGGCCAGACCGCTCATATCGAGGCGCCAATGTGGCTGCACATCAGCGAGAACGGCCATCGGCTGCTGGATGCGGCGGGCGTGTCGCACTACGTGCCGCGCACCTGGGTTCACCTGAAGCGGCTGGCCAAGGATGGCGAGCCGCAGTTTGTGGCGTAGCGCCATGTCAGGGCGAACGGTTTACGTGGTCAACGATCCCGAAACTGGCGATGTGTTCTGCGCAACTCGTCGCGAGGCGAATGAGCATAGGAAGCACATCCTCAAATCGGAAGACTTCATCGGCTCCTATCCGATCCAGAAGTTGATGCTTGATAAGGGTCTGTCTCGAAAGCAGCTCGCGATCGATTGTCTCAATCACTACAACGGCCAGACTTGGCCCTTTGAGGGGCCGCCTCGATGACCACCCCGCCGCCGCCCAAGCCGCTGCCGCCGAGTGCGCGGAGGCCGACCAGAGCACAGCAGCGCCTAATGCGCCGGATGACCAGGAAGGGGCCGCAATGCGCGGTCGGCCTGAACCCACCGATGGTGGGCCGTATGAGGCGCGCAGGCTGGATCAGATGTGTGTGGTTTCCCGTGGTTTGGGACCCGCGAACGCACCTGGACATAACCCCCGCCGGCCGCGCGGCGCTGCGGGAGATGGAGGATGATGGATGACAGACCCGAAATACTTGCGACCTGACGACCCTGATTTTTGCGTCGGGCACTTCATCGAGGAATGCGGCGAAGCGCTGGCAGCCGTTGGTAAGCTGCAGCGCTGGGGCCTCTATTCGACAAATCCAGTGACGGGCAGCCCTGAGACAAACATCGAATGGCTGTGGCGTGAACTGCGCGACTTGGAAGACGCGATTGCCGCTCTCAAGCCGCACGTCGAAAGCCGGCTGAAAAAGCCATGACCGCCCGCACGCCGGCACCCGGCTCGCGCTGCCCTCGGTGCACGCTTGCCGATGTTCGCGAGCGTCTGAGTGCCCTCTACCACGCGCATGAAGCCGAAGAGTTTCTGTACTCGACGCAGCCGCTATTGGACCACCGCCGCCCTATGGACCTGATCAACGAAGGCAAGGGTGACGAGGTGATCCATCTACTCGATCAGCTAGACAGCGGGGTTTATCTATGAGCACGACTGACGCGCCGGATCTGAAAGCCCTGCGGCATGCGCGCGGCACTGTGTGGTCGCTCAGCGCGGACATTTCGGATCTGATTGGCAAGCTGAGAAGCATCGACGACCGGCTGTCAGCAATCAGCGATATTCTCGATGCAAGAATTAGCGAGCGCGAGGCGCGCGAGTGAATGATGGCGGCCCGCTCTGGTATCTCACGAAGGACGGGGATGCGACGTGTCTTGCTCTCTATGAGCGGCACTATTCCTGCTACCGATACAAGGACGGCCGGGTCCGAAAGCTGTTCGCTGGCCCAGGGGAGAAGATCGTCCTGCGAACCGGCGACGGCGACGCCATGTTTGTTTGGCGACGGTTCATCGACGCCAGCGGGCAGCAAGGCGTCAACTGCGCCGTATTCCGAAACGAAAGTCCCCACCTCTCAAGCGAGCTTGTCCGACAGGCTGACGCCATCGCTGATCACGTCTGGCCTGGTCGCCGGCACTACACCTACGTCGATCCGAAAGCAGTGCGGAGCAGCAATCCGGGATTCTGCTTTATGGCCGCTGGATGGAGGAAATGCGGAATGACTAAAGGCGGGCTGCTGATCCTAGACCGCGAGGCGCGCGATGTATCCTAGCCCTGACCTGCGCCCACGCGATCATCTTGGCCGGTTCATCCCCACGGATTGCTGCCCCGATCCGAACTGCGACGGACAGTTGTTGGCCGAATGGGATCCGCTTTGCGACGAAATAGTTTGGCGCTGCAACGGCCTGATCAACCCGGGTACCACAGTCCAGGAATTGCAGTCTTGCAGGTTCGAACACAGGAACGGCTCAACCTATCCACCTAAGAGCGAGGCGCGCGATGGCTGATCGGCCGATCCTGATGTCAGGCCCGATGGTGCGCGCGCTGCTAGACGGGCGGAAGACGCAGACGCGGCGGGTGATCACCCGACTGTTGCGGTTCGGCAAGATCACCGAGTTTGGGCCATCTGACACGCGTGGTTACGACTGGCATTTCCGGGACAAGCGGATGCTCTGGAACGATCTCCGCCATCAGGAACTGCTGCCCTACTGCCCATACGGTCAACCTGGGGATCGGCTGTGGCCAAGTGAGCATCGGTTCATGCGCCGTGCTGACAGCCGCCTGACCCTGCAGCTCACAGACGTGCGGGTCGAGCGCGTGCAGGATATCAAAGGCAGCGACCTTATGGATGAAGGGGCGCCTCCGTACCTAGATGATCCAGAGACAGGCGAGCGAGTCTTTGGAACGCGCAACACGTTTGCCGTCATCTGGAACGCCATCAACGCCAAGTGCGGCTACGGCTGGGACGCAAACCCGTGGGTCTGGGCGCTATCGTTCACCGTTATCCGCGCCAACATCGACCAGATCGGAGAGCGCGATGGCTGAGCCGCAGCTGCTGCCGTGTCCGCCTGATTTACTCAAACGGATGGCGGATGATCTGCATCTTGCTTGGGCAATTCTGGAGTGGAACACCCGCGCCGAGGCGCGCGAGCAAGAGGAGTGAGGGATGCAAAACAACATCCGGAAACTGAGACGTGAACGCGGGCTATCCTTCCAAGAGTTAGGCGAAATGATCGGCTCTGATCAGTCAGTGATCTGGCGCATCGAAAATGACGTCACCAAAAAGCCGAGGCCAGAAACGCTCGCGTCCATTGCGAAAGCGCTTGGTGTTGACGTCGACACCCTGCTTTCGGTCGATGTGAATCGCGCTGAGGAAGATGAAGTGTTTGCGGCCTTCCTGCAGCTCAACGCACAACATCGACAGATCGTTCGCGCCATGATTCACGCGCTCAATGATACCACGGCGGCCGGCTGAGCGGTGAGGTGATGGCTGGGCTCAAGATTATCGTCTGCGGCGGTCGGGACTATTACGATTCCGATCGCGTCGAGGCATACCTAGATGCGTTTGATGCCGAGCATGGCCCACTGACCATTATCGTAGGCGGTGCGCGAGGGGCAGATTTCTGCGCCAAGAGCTGGGCGTTTGATCACCGGCCATATCTCGAAGTGCTGGCCGAATGGCACATACACGGCAAGTCAGCCGGCCCGATCAGAAATCGCGCAATGGCTGATGAACAGAAGCCCGACGCGGTTGTTGCCTTCCCTGGAGGTCGCGGAACGGCCGACATGATCAAGGTCGCCGAAGAGCGCGGCATACCGGTGTATCGGGTGGATGATGCCTGAACGCGTCCGCATCTCGGAAGTCGAGGAGATGGCAATATGGTAGCTCTAAGCCCCAAGCAGTTAGCTGAGCGGTGGCACTGCTCGGTGCCAAATATCTATAAACAGATCAAGCTCGGCAAGTTGCCAACCTTGCCGATCCGGCCCTATAGAGTTTCGATGGATGTGGTAAGGGCGATGGAAACATGCGGCTTGTCAGACATCGAGGGAAGTGGTGCGTCAGATTCAAGGACGGGCGCCGAGCCTCAACCGGATACGCCGCCACAGAAGAGAACCGTCTTGCTGCCGAACGGGCGGCGCATGCGCGTACTAGACAGCTATCCACGCCGCTAGAGACCATCGCCGACACATGGTCGGCCTACATGGCGGGGCATGGCGACTGCACCATAGACGCCCCCCGCCTCAAGAGCGCCTGGAAGGCCCTTAAGCCGACATTCGGCCACCTGACACCCGAAGACGTTACGCGCGATCTGTGCCGCTCCTACGCCCAGCAGAGGCGCAACAAGAATGGCGACCAAATCGGCAACGGCACCATCCGGAGAGAGCTGTCCGCACTCCGCGCCGCCTTACGATGGCAGATGCCGAACACGCCGGCCGTGTTTGACCTGCCAAGCCCTCCCCGGCCCCGCGACCGATACCTGACCCGTGATGAGTACAGGCGCCTGCTCGACGGAGCGGTCGAGTTTCACACCAAGCTTTTCATCCGGTTGGCCCTAGCAACGGGCGCCCGGAAGGCGGCCGTTCTTGACCTCAAATGGGGCGCCGTCGATTTCAAGAAGCGCCTGATCAACCTAGGTGTGGTCGAGGGTGGCAAGCCGCGCGCAATCGTGCCCATCACTGACGGCCTGATGGAATGGCTTCAGACGGCCTACAGGGCTCGTCAGACAGACTATGTGATCGAATGGGATGGCCAGCCGGTTAAGGCGGTGCGTCGCAGCTTCGCCACGGCGGCCAAGAACGCGGGCCTGGGTAATGTCACGCCGCATGTTCTGCGCCACACGGCGGCGGTATGGATGGCCGAAGGCGGCCGGTCGATGGACGAGATTGCGCAATACCTCGGGCACACCGAGACCCAGACCACGATCCGCGTTTACGCTCGGTACTCGCCGGACTATCTCCGCAAGGCGGCCAGGCTCCTTGATGTAGAACAGTGCTCGGGTGGTACACATGAACCACCTGACCCGAACGCGCCGTGAACAAACGGCGCATTTCGTAGAAAATGTATAGGGCGCTGTCTAATTTGTTAATGAAATATCAATAGGTTAACCTGAGGCGCGCGTCTTCGGGAGGCAGGGGCCGGTGGTTCGAATCCACTCACTCCGACCAATGTTTTCATCTTTTCAGAGGGTTAGGCGGCCTATAGGATCGGCCTCCATTAGGCAGGTCATCCTGCACTTTGAACTGGCCCAATCGCTCTCGCCACGTGAAATGGTTTCCGTCAAATGACATCTGGAAAATCCGCGGCCGTGTGCATCGCGCTGCTGGCCTTCTGCCTCGTCGGTGCGCCGAACCCAGCCCTGGGTCAGTCGGATGTGTTTCCGGACGTGACCGGCGTTTGGGCGGGCGAGTATCCGGTCGCCTTTGCCCAGTCGAACCCTCAGCATCCTGACGGGTTGGAGACCATCGAGATGCAGCTCGATGTCTACCGGCAAGAGGAGAACCTGTTCTGGGCGCACAATCGGTGGCGGCCCGTGGGAACCACCGAATGGGTCAGCGAAGAGGCAACCGGCACATTCAGACTGGACGACCCGACGGCGTTGTTTGTCGTCGAGAGCGCGCCGACGCCCAGCGAGTGGTCGTCGACCGGCTTTTTCGTTGGCACCGCCACGGGCGATACGATCACGCTGACTTATGTCGGCGTCGGCACCGGCACGTCTTTTTCGGTCGAACTCGATCGCGACTAGCCGGTTACCGAGTCGGCTTCCACAGCTGATCAGACACCGAACGGCCTAGGATGGCTCCGGCGCCGTCTGGTTCGGTACGGCCGGCACGGGTTGTAGGAACTCCAGCACTTCCTCATAGGTGTATTGCCGGTCGGCGGGGGCATCGAACGTGCATTCCAGCGCGTCCACCTCACAGATGAAGCAGCCCTCGTCGACACAGCACATCGAGATGTCGCCGTTGTCGCGCCAACGGCCCTCAGCCGCCAAACAGGTGCTGCGGCCGACATGGAGGCGACTGTCGGTGCCCTCCCCGTCGGCCAAAGCTGGCGCCGATCCGCCAATTGCGAACAGAATTGAGACCGCGCAGATTGCGGCGGACAGACCCATCTTCATAACGGTATATCCCAATAGGCTGGTAAGCGAAACTGACGGGCAGCCAATCAACCGCCGTCCAGTGCAGCCGACGGTGAGCTGGGTCTGTTTCAGTGCGATGTCGCTGGAAATGAAATCTGGTTTCTTCTGTTTCCAAGTTGTTTCCCAATCGCGACAATGACCGTCGGCGTACACGGTCTTGGAAGAAGGCAGTTGGACCACCGATGATCTGTCACAAGTCGCCAAGACGATGAAGCGATCGACCCCGATCGTGTTGTTGGTCCCGCATGCGCTTGCCTGCGTGCTGTTCGTGACCGCCTCCATTTGGATGGAGTTCATTCAGACCAATCGCTCGGCGCCCGACCTGTATCTGGCGATCGCCGGGTTCGTGGCACTGGCCGCGGCCGTGCTGGCAAGCCTGTTCTTATTGGGACTGGTGATCGTTCGACCCGAGGCCCGGCGCGGCTGGCCCTGGCTGATGGTACATCTGGGCGCCCTTGTGCTGGTGGCGGCAATGGCCAGCGAGTGGCTTGGAACACACATTGCCTAGGCCAGACATCGAATAAGAAGACGGGGGGCGCCACCGCAAACGGTACTCTTCAGTCTCGTCACCGGAGATAGAATGGACGAAAGACACGATCTCCTTACGCTCGCGGACCGCGAGATTCACGTCACCGAGTGGGGTGATCGGGCCAATCCGCCGATCATCCTGTGGCACGGCCTGTCGCGCTTTGGATACGATTTCGAACCCCTGGCCCGGCGATTGGGCGATGATTTTTGGCTGATCGCGCCGGATGCGGTCGGACGCGGCAAGTCCCAATGGGCCGAGGACCCGACATCCGAATACACGATGGCCTTCATGGGCCGACTGGCGTGCGCGCTGATGGATGCTTTGGGTGTTTCCACGGCCCGTTGGGTCGGCACCTCAATGGGCGGGGCACTGGGCATCCATCTGGCCGGAGGGCCGCTGAAGGGGCGGATTGACCGGCTTGTGATCAACGACATCGGCCCCGAGGTGCCGGCACAGTCCATTGCCGACATGCTGAGCTACATCCCCTACCCGCCCGTCTTCGATACGATGTTGGAACTGGAGGCTTATCTCCGGACACTCTACGCGCCCTTTGGGCCCGTCTCCGACCGGCAATGGCGTACCATGACACTGACCTCGGCCCGGCGCCGGGAAGATGGCCGCCTGACGCTGCATTACGACCCGCGCATTACCGATCAGTTCAAGCTGCCCCATGACGACTATGCCCAGTGGCCGGCCTATGACGCTATCACCGCGCCGACCTTGTTGGTGAGAGGCGGCCAATCCGAACTGCTAACGCCAGAAACTGCGCAACACATGACTGAGCGCGGCCCGCGTGCCATCCTGCGCACGGACCCGCGCTGCGGCCATGCGCCGGCCCTGAACAACGATTTGCAGTGGGGCTGGCTGGTCGAATTCCTCGCCTGACGGCAAGAAGCGGCACACGCTAGAGTTCACGTTCGGCCAACTCGCGGAACGCGTCTGGAACCGCGCGGCGGTTGCCCAGCAGCACCGAGCCATAGCCGATTGCATCGCGCCCAAAACGATCGCGGATGGCGTCCATCGCACGATCGGTGGTCCAGCGGGCCGCCCCTTTTCGGGTTCCGGGGCGACGCTTGTCGTCGTGCAAGCCCAGGGGCAGTTCAAGTTGCAAGTCCGGGCACGTCTCAAGGTGGGACACGGAAATGCCGAGCAGGGAAATCGTTTGCTCTTCGGAATGATCGATCAAGGCAGCGCGCACCAGATCCTCGCCGATTTCGGCCAGGATGCCGGTGGCCGATATGGCGGCGGGCAGCGTTACCGATCGTGTCACCGCGCACAGATCGGCGAACCTGATCCGCGCGGTGACCGTGCGGCCCGCCAGTGTCTTTGCACGCAGGCGGGAGGCAACCCGGTCGGCCAGATGCAGCAGCGTGGGCCGGAAGACGGCCTCGATCGCGGGTTTCCGGCCGAGCGCCGACTGGGCCCCGACGGATCGCGCGCGCCGGCGGGTCGCAACCGCCCTTGGGTCGCGATCGCGCGCCAGATCGGCCAGCTTCTCGCCAACGGCATGGCCCAGCAACCGTTCCAGCGATCCCCCGGGGGTTTCCGCCAGTTGGCCGATTGTGAATAGCCCTTGGTCGGCCAAGCGCGCGTTGGCAACGGCGCCAACACCCCACATCAGCTCGACCGGCAGGTCTTTCAGAAAATCCGGCTCCGTGCCCGGCACGACGACAACCAGCCCGTCCGGCTTGGCCACCTGCGAGGCGATCTTGGCGAGATGTTTGGTGCGCGCGACGCCGAGAGAGATGGGCAGCCCGACCTCGGTCCGTACGCGCTCTCGGACCTTCCTGGCGATGGTTTCCGGCGTGCCGAACAGATGGTCCGTGCCCGCCACGTCGGCAAAGGCCTCGTCGATCGAAATCCGCTCCACCGCCGGGGTGAAGTCGCGCAACACATCGATGGCCGCATCACCCAGCCGCTGATACTGCCGAAAATGGCCGGGAACAAAGGTGAGATCAGGACAAAGATCACGGGCGCGGCGACCGGGCATGCCGCTGCGGACCCCGAACGCCTTGGCCTCGTAGGACGCGGCAAGTACGACCCCGCCCCCGACGGCCACGGGCTTACCGCGCAAGGATGGATTGAGCAGCTGTTCGACCGAGGCGTAGAACGCGTCAAGATCGGCGTGGAGGATGGTCGCAGAGCTTGTCATGCCGGCGGCGCTGATGGCCCGCGTATGCGAGACAGGAGGCTACGTGACGTCGAGAGAACACCCATGCGAACATAAGCGGAACATATCAATAATTTGTCAAGCCAGAATAGCGGTAGCCCTTCTAACTCGTAATCTAAGTTATGTCGACTATCATTCTGATTTAACGTTCATTCCGGCAGCTTCTGGCTTCGAGTAACCTTGTAGGGTCGAGCCACAAGCGCGCAGACGCCGGGTGAACCGATGGGCGAACGAAAAAAGCCGGCCCGATGTTGGATTCAACAATATCGGGCCGGCCATCAGCGTGCCGTTTCGGCTGGGAACCGTCTTAGCCGCTTGGCATAAGTCGGACCCTCAGCGCAGATCGAACCGGTCGAGATTCATCACCTTGGTCCAGGCGGCGACGAAATCGGTCACGAACGAGTCCCGCGCATCATCGCAGCCATAGACCTCGGCCAGCGCCCGCAGTTCGGAGTTCGACCCGAAGATCAGATCGACGCCGGTGGCGGTCCATTTGAGATCGCCCGTCGCTCTGTCGCGGCCCTCGAACACATCCTCTTGGCCAGCCGAGCGCTGCCACTCCGTCCCCATATCGAGCAGGTTGACGAAGAAATCGTTGCTCAATGTCTCGGGCCGGTCCGTGAACACGCCATGCGCTGACCCGCCATGATTGGCGTTCAGGGCACGCAAGCCGCCGACCAGCACCGTCATCTCCGGCGCCGTCAGGGTCAGCAACTGTGCCCGGTCGACCAGCATATCCTCCGCTGGCCGCCCCGCCCCGTTCTTGTAGTTGCGGAACCCGTCGGCTGCCGGTTCAAGATGGGCCACCGAGTCGATCTCGGTCTGCAACTGGGAGGCGTCAGTCCGTCCGGGCGAAAACGGAACCGTGACATCATGGCCGCCGCGCTTTGCCGCCTCTTCGACGGCCGCGCTGCCGCCCAGAACGATCAGGTCGGCCAGCGAGACCTTCTTGCCGCCGGTCTGCGCGTTGTTGAAGTCCGCCTGGATGTTCTCGAAGACGGGCAGCACCTTGGCCAGCTCGGCCGGCTGGTTGACCTGCCAGTCCTTCATCGGCGACAGGCGAATGCGCGCGCCGTTAGCGCCACCCCGCATGTCGGAACTGCGGAAGGTAGACGCCGAGGCCCAAGCAGTGGTGACCAGCTGGGCGATCATCAGACCAGAATTCAGCAGCTTGGCCTTCAGATCCGCGATGTCCTGATCGTCGACGAGGTCATGATCCACGGCCGGGACCGGGTCCTGCCAAATCAATTGCTCCTCGGGAACCAGTTTGCCCAGATATCGGCTGATTGGTCCCATATCGCGGTGGGTCAGCTTGTACCAGGCACGTGCAAACGCATCGGCAAACTCGTCCGGATTTTCGAGGAACCGGCGTGAGATTGGCTCGTAGATTGGGTCCATTCGCAAGGCCAGATCCGACGTGAGCATTATGGGTGCGTGGTGCTTGCTCGGATCGTGCGCGTCAGGGACGGTGTTCGCCGCCTCCGGATTTTTTGGCGTCCATTGTTGGGCGCCCGCTGGGCTCTTGGTTAGCTCCCAGTCGTATTTGAACAGGATTTCAAGATAGTTGCTGTCCCACTTGATTGGTGTATCGGTCCAGGCACCTTCCAAGCCGCTGGAGATGGCATCACCGCCGGAACCGCTGCCGAAGCTGCTCTTCCAACCGAGGCCCTGATCCTCAATCGCGGCACCTTCTGGCTCCGGACCGACATACTGGCTGGGGTCGGCCGCGCCGTGGCACTTGCCGAAGGCGTGACCGCCGGCGATCAGTGCGACGGTCTCCTCGTCATTCATGGCCATGCGGGCAAAGGTCTCGCGGATATCGCGGCCAGACGCGACCGGGTCTGGATTACCGTTCGGCCCTTCCGGATTCACGTAGATCAGGCCCATCTGAACGGCGCCAAGCGGGTTCTCCAGGACGCGGTCGCCGGTATAGCGTTCGTCGCCCAGCCACTCGGTCTCAGGACCCCAATAAATGTCCTCCTCGGGCTCCCAAACGTCCTTGCGGCCGCCAGCAAAGCCGAATGTCTTGAAGCCCATCGTCTCGAGCGCGACGTTCCCGGTGAGGATCATCAGATCCGCCCAGGAAATCTTGCGGCCGTATTTCTGCTTCACCGGCCACAGAAGGCGGCGCGCCTTGTCCAAGCTGACATTGTCGGGCCAGCTGTTCAGAGGCGCGAAACGCTGGCTGCCGGACGATGCGCCGCCGCGACCGTCCGCGACACGGTAGGTGCCGGCGGAATGCCAGGCCATGCGGATGAAGAACGGGCCGTAATGGCCGTAATCCGCCGGCCACCAATCCTGCGAATCCGTCATGACCTTCTCCAGGTCCTTCACGACGGCGTCGAGGTCGAGCGTCTTGAACTCTTCGGCGTAGTCGAAATCCTCGCCCATCGGGTCGATCAGGGGCGAGTTCTGGTTCAGGACTTTCAGGTTCAGCTGATTGGGCCACCAGCGCTGGTTTGCCGAGCTACCTGTTGCTGCGCGTATGTGACCGCCGCTGATCACGGGGCATCTGCTTTCACCATCCATGGCTCATTCGCTCCTGCTGTGTAGGTGGCAATTCATTTATGTGGTTCTAAGGTACATCGCAGCTTGCCATCAGGTCCAATCGCATTATGTTTCGGCCTCGATAAGATTTTCTGATTTGATGAGTCTTGGGCGTCGTGATTTCCCTCAAGCAGCTTCGCTACTTTGCCGCCGTCGCCCGGTTCGCCCATTTCGGCAAGGCGGCGGAGTTTTGCAACGTGACACAGCCCGCACTCTCCATGCAGGTGCGCGAGCTTGAGGCCGGGCTTGGCGCAAAGCTGTTCGAGCGCCGCCAGCAAGGCGTTCAGTTGACCGAGATCGGCCGGGAAGTGCTTGAGCGGGCCAAGGGTATCCTCAACGCCGTTCGCGATCTGGACGATTTCGCCCATCATTATGGGGACGCACTGGCAGGTCCGCTGCGCCTCGGCATCATCCCATCGCTTGCCCCCTATATCCTGCCGACGCTGCTGCCGTTGATGCGCGATCGCTATCGCGACCTTGACCTGCATGTCCGGGAGACCCTGACGGAAACGTTGGTCGACGAGCTGATCGACGGTCAGCTTGACGTCTTGTTGCTGGCGTTGCCGATCGAGCATCCGGATATCGCGACCGAGACGTTGTTTGAAGATAGCTTCTTTCTCGCCGCACCGGCCGGCTGGCGGAAGGAGGCGGCCATGGCGGGGTTGACCGAGGACGGCTCGGCCGCCGCCATGCCCGTGAGTTCTGAGCTCTTGAAGGGTGGCCGATTGCTGCTGCTGGAGGACGGCCACTGTCTGCGCGATCAGGCGCTGACCTTTTGCCGAGCACGCCAGATCGACGCCCTGGACACGTTCGGCGCCTCGACCCTGTCGACGATCGTCCAGATGGTCGCGAACGGGATGGGGCTGACCCTGCTGCCGGAGATCAGCCTGAACGTTGAAGCACGGCGCAATGATATCCAGGTGCTGCCGTTCGAGGCCCCACAACCGAGCAGAAGCGTGGGCCTCGCATGGCGCAAAACGTCCCCGCGCACCCACGATTTCGAGGCCTTGGGCGCACTGGTTCTAGACGTCGCGCAACGGCCGGCTTAAGAGCGCTTCACTGGCGACACACAGGCCGCAGCCTTTTCCACCCTATTGCCAGCCGCTGACAGATTTCACCTCGAGAAAGTCTTCAAGCCCCCAGATACCGCCCTCGCGCCCGTTGCCGGACTGGCGATAGCCGCCGAACGGGGCGCCGGCGCCTTGCGACGCGCCATTGATCTGCACCATGCCGCTGCGCAGGGCCCGGGACGTCCGACGAGCCTTTTCCAGATCCTGCGTCTGGACGTAGTTGGCCAGGCCGTAGGCGGTGTCGTTGGCCAGGTCGATGGCTTGATCTTCGCGATCGAACGGCGTGATCGCCAGCACCGGGCCGAAGATTTCCTCGCGCCAGATCGTCATGTCCTGCTCGACATCGGCAAAGACGGTCGGGCGGGCGAACCAGCCCCTGTTCAGGCCGTCGGGCCGGCCGGTGCCGCCGGCAACCAGCCGTGCGCCCTCGTCAATGCCTTGCTGGATCAGGCCTTGGACCTTGTTCCATTGCGCCTCGGACACGACGGGGCCGATCTGTCGTCCGTCCAGGTCCGCGGCCGCGACCTCGGTGGTCTCGGCTACGGAACGGGCGGTTTCGACCGCTTGGTCGTAGATCGAGCGTTCCACCAGCATTCTGGTCGGCGCGTTACAGGACTGGCCGGAATTGTTGAAGCAGTGGCGCACACCGCGCGTCACCGCCTTCTCGTCGGCATCGGCGAAGACGATGTTGGCGCCCTTGCCGCCAAGTTCCAGCGTCACACGTTTGATCGTCTCGGCCGCGTTCCTAGTGATCGCGCGCCCGGCCCGGGTCGAGCCGGTGAAGCTGACCATGTCGACATCCGGGTGTACGGATAGTTGCGTGCCGACGCCGGCCCCGTCGCCGTTCACGAGGTTGAACACACCGGCGGGAAGGTCGGCCGCGTCCACCATCTCGGCAAACAGATATGACGAGAGCGGCGCAAGTTCGGATGGTTTCAAGACCACGGTGCAGCCGGCTGCCAAAGCGGGGGCGACCTTCAGCACGACCTGGTTCATCGGCCAGTTCCAAGGCGTGATCAGGGCGCAGACGCCGACCGGCTCCATCAGGATGCGGTCGCCGGGCGCATGATCGCCCAGCATCTGGTCGAACGCAAAGCCCTTCAGCGTGCGGATGGCGCCCTTCAGGTGGCCCAGGCCGGCCCCGACCTGGGACTTGCGCGCCATCGCGATCGGCGCCCCCATCTCCTGGCTGATCGCCTGGGCCATGTCGTCCGCGCGGTCCTGGTAGGCCGCCAACAGCCGCTCAAGCGCGGCAACGCGTTCGTCCTTTTGCCTTCGAGCCCATGTCGGGAATGCGGCCTTGGCCGCCGCGACCGCGGCACTGGTATCGGCCTCGCCACCGAGCGAGATCGTGGCGAACGGTTCCTCAGTCGAGGGGTTGGTCACGGCCAGGTCGCGACCGTCTAGCGGTGCCGCCCATGTCCCGTTGATGTAAAACTTGCGCGCGTCCTGCATGATTTCTCCCCCAAGAGAATGGAATACCGTGGCGGTCTCCCGCCCGGCAGGCCAAGAGACGGCGTGTTTGGATTGTCTCGTCGAGGCTTTGGTCCGGCCAAAGGCGCACCGCGAGCGACCAGGCAAAACCTATGCACGGTTAGGATCGGTGTCCAGCCGCTCCACGCAGATTGACGCAGCCAACCGGAGCTAATTGATCGCCGGCGGCTCGCCTACCAGTTGATCCGCAGTCCGCCGCTGGCTTGGAACGCCTCGATCCCGTCATCGAACGGCACCCGGTAATCGACCTCGCCATAGAGCGAGATGCTGTCGGACAGGGCAAGCGCACCGCCTAGTCCAAGCTCCGCCGCCGTGCCGCCGAGATCCTGGGTCAGGGTCGTGCCCGCCGCCGTGACCTGATTGTCGGCGAGGAATTCGTGCAGCAGGTTGGCCTCGGCATAGCCCGTGGCAATCGCGGCGCCGAACAGTTGCTGCGCCTCGACCGACAGGCCCAGCCGGCCGACCAGGCTGTCGCCGTCATCCAGGCGCACCCGCGTGCCGTCACGGTCGACGAAGCCGTCAACGTCGACGGTCTGCCAGACCAGTTGGGCCTGAGGCACGATCATCAGACCGTCACCGACTGGAATACGGTAGCCGGCCTCGCCCGAAACCGCCACGCCCCAACCGTCGGTGGAGCCGAGCCGGCCGCCATCCGTGGCGTTGAGGTCGACATCATAGGCCGTGTATTGGACCACCCCATCGGCATAGAAGCCACCGACGCCATACCAGGTCGCGCTGACACCGGCGCCGTAGGCGTCGATCTCGATGTCGCTGCGCTGACTGCCGAAGCGGTCGAAGGCATCCAACGTGCTCTGGCCGACATGGGCCATGCCACCGATAAACAGACGGCCGGACACGGTGTCGGAAACGATGAACTCAGCACCCGCCTGCAGGAGCGCTAGATCCTGCTCGAACGAGCCGCCGGTCGGGTTGCCGAGATCGCCCTCGCTCTCCGCCGAGACACCGACCATGCGGGCCCAGGCCCCATTGGCCATGGGCAAGGCCAGTGCCGGGCCGTCAATGCCGGCAACCGCGCCGCCGACGCCGACCCGTTCGGCCAAGGTGCCGATTGCCGCACTGCCAACCGCTTGCAAGGCCCCCGGCAGGCTCTCATACGCGAACGACTGGCCGATAAAGATCTGAGTGGATTGCAGGAACCAGTCCTGACCATCTTCGGTCACGAGCTCCAACTCGAACAGGCCGGAAACCACCGCATCGCTGAGAGCGAACGTCCCGGTCGAAGGCTCCGCCACCGAGATCAGAAGCACGCTGTTGCTGTCCCCAGCCTCGCCATCCTCGACCACGTTCAGGGTCACCAGCGTGTCTCCCGTGGCCGACCCCTCGATGGTCAGCGTATCGGCCGCCAGACTGCCGTTCGCGCCAACGAAAACGTCCATGATCAGGTCGGATCCGGCCGCGTAGTTGCCGGTCACCGTCAGATCCGTTCCTGCCTCGCCATCGGCGCTGAGATCGACGGTACCGAAGTTGGTCAGGTTTCCGTCGACCACGAAGTCGTTGACGAACCGCAGGATCGAATTGTCACGAACGATCAGGCCCTGACCGGGCGCGCTGCCGGTACCCAGCATGGCCCCGGCCAGCGTCAGGTCGGTCTCGTCAGCCAGGTCAATGGTTTCCCAATTGACCAACTGTTCGCCCGTCATCGTGCCGACGATGCCCCGGAAGACGGCGTCGTCCAGGCCGGCCCCGCCGCCCAGGTCGCCCTGAATGTCTGCCGGGTCGAAACCTGCCAGAAGTTCGACCGTATCGTCGCCAAGGCCTCCGAAGACGCCGCCGGCAATGAGCGTGCCGGAGCCCAATACGATCATTTCCCGATTGTCGATGCCGCCGTCCGTCGCAAAGACGTCGCCCGCGACTTTGGTATCGAGAAGCACAACCCGGCTGTCCTCGACCCGCACCGCCTCGACGTCTGTCAGGCCATCCAGCGTCGCGTCCGAGCCATTACGCAGGCCGATAACCTCCCACTCGCCGGCTTGCGACACCGTGCCGCTGAAACCGTCGAAGGTGAGAGTATCGCTATCGTCGCCACCCGTCGTCGCGGTCAGGTCGGTCGCGAAAGCGCCGGAGAACAGCACCAGCTCGTCAGAGCCCGCGCCACCCCTAATGGTGCCGGACAGGTCAAGGGCGGCGTGCAGTTCAAACAGGTCGTTGCCGTCACCGCCGGCGATGTCGCCGCCGATGCTCGCGGCCGCCGCGATAACGATGGTATCGTCGTCCGCGCCGCCATCGACGTCGCCGGCCACGCTGCCGGTGCCGGAGAGCACGATCAGATCGTCACCCGCGTCGCCGAGGACGGCACCGACACTGGCATCGCCCAGCGCGATCGTGTCATTGCCGTCGCCGCCGTCGACGTCGCCGGCTACCGTGCCGCCACTCACCTCGATGACGTCGTCGGCAAGGCCGGCCTGGACGTTGCCGCCGATCGTCGTGCCGGCGCCCAGCACGATGGTTTCCTGATTGGACGCGCCGGCGTCGGTTGCAGACACGTTGCCGCTGATCGTGGCGTCGATCAGTTCAATGAAGCTGTCCTCGACGCCGACATCGATTGCGCCGACGCCCTGGGCCGTCACGGTCGAGCCGTTCTGCACGCCAAGGCTTTCCCAAGAGCCCAGGTCGGTGATTGTGCCTGAGAAGGCGTCAAAGCCGAGCGTATCGTTGCCGTCGCCGCCATCCGCACCGTCGATGTCCGACTGAACGGCGCCGGAGAAGACGATCAACTGATCATCGCCCTCGTCGCCCAGAATGCTGCCGGAAAGGCCGACATCGCCGCGCAGCTCGAAGATGTCGTTGCCTTCGCCGCCTAGCACATCGGAACCAATGCCCGCACCGGCCGTCAGCACGATGGTGTCGTTGCCCACCCCGCCATCGATGCGACCCGCGACCAGGGCCGTGCCCGACACCACGATCGTGTCATCCCCGACCTCGCCAACGGATGCGTCGCCAAAAACGTTGCCGTTCGCGGTGCCCGACGTCAGCTGAATCAGGTCGTCACCATCGCGGCCGAAGATCGATACCACCGTCGCCCCGTTCAGGCGGATCGTGTCATTGCCGGCGTCGCCCGCCACGGCCCTTGCGCCGCTGCCACTCAGGAGGTCGATGGTGTCATTGCCCGCACCGCCTTCGATGATTTCAACGCTGGCACCGTCGAGCGTGACGGTATCGTCTTTGTCGCCGCCGGTCGCGCGCTCGGCGGCGCCACTCAACAGCAGGATCGTATCGTTGCCTTCATTGCCGTCGATCAGCCCATCGATGATCTCGGCACCGGCCAGGATGACCGTATCGTCGCCGATGCCGCCGCCTGCCGTGTTGGCGCGTTCGGTCAGGCCGCCGGCCAGCAACTCGATGGTGTCGTTTCCGGAACCACCATCGAGGTTGACGTTAAGAACCGCGCCGTTCAGCCGGACGATATCATCGCCGTCCTGGCCCGAGACGACGCGGTTGTCGGCGGAGAACGAACCGGAGACCAGCTCGATGAGGTCGCCGCCGTCACCGCCATTGAGGTCGCCGGCAACCGTGGCGCCGTTGAGAACCACCGTATCGTCGGCCACGCCGGCCGAGACGCTGCCGCCGATCGTGGTGCCGGCGCCGAGCACGATCGTCTCCTGATTGGTGACGCCGTCATCCGTCGCCACGCCGCCGCCGCTGACCGTGGCGCTGATCAGCTCGATGAAGCTGTCCTGGATCGTGACATCGACGGCCGTCACACCCTCGGCCGTAACCGTCGAGCCGTTCTGGACGCCCAGGCTCTCCCATGAGCCAAGGGCGGTGATGGAGCCGGAGAAGGCGTCGAAGCTGAGCCGGTCGTTGCCGTCGCCGCCGTCGGCGCCATCGATGTCGGCCTGCACCGCCCCGCTGAACACGATCAACTCGTCGTCGCCGAGCCCGCCTTGGATAGAGCCGGACAATCCGACGTCGCCGCGCAACTCGAAGACATCGTTGCCGTCGCCGCCCGAGACATTGCCGCCGATCAGTCCGGCGCCGGTCAACACGATCGTGTCGTCGTCGGTGCCGCCATCGATATCGCCCAGGATCTTGGCCGTGCCAGACACGACGATCGTGTCGAGACCGTCATTGCCCGCGACCGATCCTGCCGTGCCGCTCAGCAGCTCGATCAGGTCGTCATCCTCATTGCCCTCGATCGCGCCTTCGGTCTCGGCACCGGCTAGAACGATCGTATCGTTGCCGGTGCCGCCCTGAACCATGTCGGTCGGCAAGATCAGGCTGCCGGCCAGCAACTCGATGGTGTCGTTGCCCGCGCCGCCGGTGATGTCGGCGCCCAGCACCGCGCCGTTCAGCCGGATCAGATCGCCGCCGTCGCCGCCGCGCACCTCGCTGTTTGCGTTCGGCATGGTGCCCGAGGACAGCTCAATCGTGTCGTTGCCGGCACCGCCATCGATGTCGCCCCCAACCTCGGCGCCGTTCAGGATGATCAGGTCATCACCGTCTTCACCCAAGGCGCTGCCCTCAAAGGTCTTGGCCGAGGTCAGGACGATGGTGTCGTTGCCGAACGAGCCAAGAATGTCGCTGAGGATCACGGCCGTGCCGGACAGGATGATCGTATCGTCGGCGTTGGTGAGCACAGGCGCGCCATTCACTGTGTCCCCGCCGTCGATGATGCCAGAGGCCGTACCATCGGTCAGCCGGATCACATCATTGCCAACGCCGCCAATAATGGTGTCGATAACGGCACCATTGAGAAGGACGGAGTCGTCGCCGCCGAGGCCGCGTATGTTGTCGGTAACCGTGCCGTCGGTGAGGAGGATCAGATCATCACCGTCTCCTGCGGAGATGGCGCCGACCAGCGCGCCATTTTGGAAGATGGTGTCGTTGCCGGCGCCAGCTCGGACCTGTTGTGCCTCGCCAGCCAGCAGGACGACGGTGTCGTCTCCCCCACCATCATCACGAATGACCGTTCGTGACAAATCAGCGCCATTCAACACCAGCAGATCGTCGCCCTCACCGCCCTGCACGATGGTCCCGAAGTTGGAAATCGAGCCAGACACCAGGTTGATCGTGTCGTTGCCGGCGCCGGCATCAATGTTGCCGTCGACGGTGGCACCGTTCAGCACCACAGTGTCGTCAGCCACGCCGGCCAAGACATCGCCGCCAATGGTTGTGCCGGCGCCCAGCACGATGGTTTCCTGATTGGTCGCGCCGTCATCGGTCGCGGCCACGTTGCCGCCGACCGAGGCGCTGACCAGTTCGATGAAGCTGTCCTCGACCGTGACATCGACCGCCGTGACACCCTCGGCCGTAACCGTCGAGCCGTTCTGAACGCCCAGGCTCTCCCACGAGCCAAGGGCGGTGATGGAACCGGAAAAGGCGTCGAAACTGAGCCTGTCATTGCCGGCGCCGCCGTCGGCACCATCGATGTCGGCCTGCACCGCGCCGCTGAACACGATCAGTTCATCATCGCCCTCACCTCCGAGGATGCTGCCGGACAAGCCGACATCGCCGCGCAGCTCGACCACGTCATTGCCGGCGCCGGCGTCAACATCGCCGCCGATCATCTTCGCGGCGGTTAGGATGATCGTATCTTCGCCCTCATCGGTCTTAATGTCGCCACCGATACTGACCGTACCGCTGACCACGACGACGTCGTTCCTGAACGGCGTGGTGTCGTTCAGATTGACGACCTCAAGGACGCTGCCCGTCAGCGTGCCCGCAAAGAGATTGATGGTGTCGACGCCTGAACGGGAACTGATGTCGCCGCTCAAGACCGCACCGTTCAAGGTGATCGTATCGTCGCCGTTGCCATCGCGCGCGGTGGTCGCTGTCCCGGACAAGAGAATGATCGCGTCGTTACCAGCATTGCCGCTGACGCTGCCGACGGTGGCCCCGTCCAGCACGATGCGGCCATTGCCGGAGCCGCTGTCGACCGTCCCGGCCGAACCGGACCGCAGTAGCAGTGTGTCATCGCCCGCACCGCCGCCGACAAATGTCAGCGATGCACCATTGAGGGTGATCAGATCATTGCCATCATCAGCAAAGGCGAACAGGGCCGTGCCGGCGTTCAAGTTGATGACATCTTTGCCGTCGCCTGCGCGGATGCTCTCGGTTACCGTCGCGCCGTTCAGGATAATCGTGTCGTCGCCCAGGCCGGTCTCCACGCCGCCGCCGACCGTTGTGCCGGCGCCCAACACGATGATTTCCTGATTGGCGGTGCCTGCGTCCGTAGAAACGATGCTGCCGTCGATCGCGGTGCCGATCAGCTCGACGAAGCTGTCCTCTACGGAGACGCCGTCGGCGCTGATACCCTGGACCGTGAGGGCGGAGCCGTTACGCGCGCCCAGAACTTCAAATCCGCCAAAGGTGGTGATCGTGCCGGTGAAGGCATCGAAAGTCAGCGTATCGGTTCCGTCGCCGCCATCGGCGCCGTCGACATCGCCCTGAACCGCGCCGGAGAAAACCACGACAGTGTCGTTGCCCTCGTCGCCGAGGATGCTGCCCGAAAGGCCGACATCGCCGCGCAGTTCGAACAGGTCATTGCCGACGCCGCCCCGCACGTCGCCGCCGATCATCTTGGCGGCGCTCAGGATCACCGTGTCGTCGCCCCGGCCGCCCTCGACATCGCCGCCGACCGAGGCCGTGCCGCTGACGACGATTGTGTCGTTCACCGTCTCTGTGAAGGCGTTGTTTTCATCGCCGGCCTCAATGCCGCCGACCACGGTGCCGGCCACCAACTCGATGACGTCGTCGCCGGCGGTATTGGAGATGTTGCCCTGAACCAGGGCACCATTCAGCCGCGTCAGGTCGTTGCCGCGCCCGTCATTGACGAAGTTTACCGTGCCACTGCGCAGCAACAGCGTGTCGTCATCAAAACCGCCGCCAATCGACGTGAGGACCGCTCCGGACAGCACCAGGAGATCGTTCCCGGCGTCGCCATCGGCGCCCTCCAGCGTTCCGGAGAACAACAACAGAGTGTCGTTGCCCGCCTCACCGAAGATGTTGCCTGAAGGCGACACCATGCCGTTAAGGACAAGCGTGTCGTCGTCATCACCGCCCGAGGCGGTGACAATCGAGCCGGACAGCAGTGTGATGACATCGGTGCCCGCGCCGCCGTCGATCCTGCTTGGGAATTCAACCGTGATGCCGTTCACGGTGATGGTGTCGTCGCCGTCCGCCCCCAGGACACTGCCGCCGATGGAGCCGGAGGTGAGGCGGATGAGGTCATTGCCCACGCCGCCATCGATATCGCCGCCGACCTCGGCACCGTTCAGGATGATCAGGTCGTCGCCTTCGTCGCCAAAGGCACTGGCCGCAAATGTCTTGGCCGAGGTCAGGATGATGGTGTCGTTGCCGAAATCCCCTTCAATGTCGCCCAGGACAACCGCTGTTCCCGAGAGGACAATCGTATCGTCGGCATTGCCGAGGACTGCCTCGCCGTTGTCCGAGTCTGTCAGACCGACACGGCCGGAAATCGTACCGCCGGTCAGGCGAATGAGGTCGCTGCCGCTGCCGCCAATGACCCGATCGACAACACCACCGTTGACCACAATCGTGTCATTGCCGGCACGGCCTGAAACATCATTTCTCACTGTGCCACCTGAGAGGACGATTACGTCGTCGCCATCACCGCCGACTGCACTGCCCACCTCACCGGCGAGCACCTTGATTGTGTCGTCACCGCCCGCACCCAGAATAATGCCTGACAGAAGAGCGCCGTTCAGTACCACGGTGTCATCGGCGACCCCGGCCGAGACATCACCGCCGATCGTGGTGCCGGCGCCCAGCACGATGGTTTCCTGATTGGTGACGCCGTCGTCGGTAGCGGCGACGTCGCCGGTGACCGTGGCACTGATCAACTCGATGAAACTGTCTTCCACGAAAACGTCGTCGGCAGTGACGCCGGACGCGGTCACGGTGGAGCCGTTCTGCACGCCCAGACTCTCCCAAGAGCCGAGCGCCGCGATGGTGCCGGAGAAGGCGTCGAAGGTCAGAACATCCGTGCCGTTGCCACCATCCGCGCCATCGATGTCCGACTGAACGGCGCCGGAGAACACGACCAGCGTGTCATTGCCCTCGCCGCCCTGGATCGTGCCCGACAGGCCAACATCGCCGCGCAGTTCGAACACATCGTTGCCGTCGCCGCCGAAGACATCGCCGCCGATAAGACCCGCGGCGGTCAGGACGATCGTGTCATCGTCGATGCCGCCGTCGATCGTGCCGCCGACAACAACTGTACCGCTGACGATAATGGTATCATTGCTGACCGTGACTGCGTTGCCTGAGTCTTCCCCGATGACGTTGCCGGTAACGGTGCCCGATAGAAGTCGAACCACGTCGTTGCCAAAACCCGCAGCAATCTGCCCATCGATTGTCGCCCCCCTCAACTCGATGAGATCGTCATCGACACTCGACAGAACATCCCCTGAGCCACCATCGACGAGCCGTATCACGTCGTTGCCCAAGCTGGCCGTAATCTGCAGCACCATCGACCCATTGAGAACAATCGTGTCATCGCCATCGACACCTTGAACGCTGAAACCGGAGCCCGAGTTCAAGAGGAAGAGATCGTTGCCCGCGTCGCCGAACAGGTTGCCGCCGTCGCCCCCGTTTTGAATGATCGTATCGTTGCCACTACCGCCACGCGTGATGTCGGCGGTGCCCGAGTTCAGAACAATGAGGTCATCGCCATCGCGGCCATTTATGTCGCCGCCTGATCCGGCAATCGTGCTTCCATCACCGATGGTTGCCCCATTTAGCGTGATTGTGTCATTGCCCGCGCCGCCTTCGGCATTGCCGCTCATCAAGCCCGCATTCAGCAGGATCACGTCATCGTTGTCCCCACCATCGATGAAGCCCTGAACGGTCGCCCCGTTGAGGACGATGGTGTCGTCGTTTTCATCGCCGAATACCGATCCAGCCGTGCCGCTGTTCAGCCTTAGTAAATCGTTGCCTTCGTTACCTCTGATGTCACCATCCGTCGCTGCACCAGCCAGCGTGATGGTGTCGTCGCCGAGCCCGCCCTGGACCATGTCGGTCGACAGGATTAGGCTGCCGGACAGCAGATCGATGGTATCATTGCCGGAGCCACCGATGATGTCGGCGCCTAGCGACGCACCGTTCAACCGGATGAGATCATCGCCGCCTCCGCCGCGGACCTCGCTGTCCGCATTGGGCATCGCGCCGGCCGACAGTTCGATCGTGTCGTTACCGGCGCCGGCATCGATATCGCCTTCGATCGTGGCCCCGTTCAGGACGATCGTGTCATCGGCCAGGCCGGCCAAGACATCGCCGCCGATGGTGGTGCCGGCGCCCAGCACGATGGTTTCCTGATTGGTCGCGCCATTGTCGGTCGCGGCCACATTACCGCTGATGGTCGCGCTGATCAGTTCGATGAAGCTATCCTCGACCGAGACGTCGTCGGCGCTGACGCCGGACGCGGTCACGGTCGAGCCGTTCTGGACGCCCAGGCTCTCCCAAGAGCCCAGAGCCGCGATGGTGCCGGAGAAGGCGTCGAAGGTCAGGACATCCGTACCATTGCCGCCGTCGGCGCCATCGATGTCCGACTGAACGGCGCCGGAGAACACAACCAGCGTGTCGTTGCCCTCGCCGCCCTGGATCGCGCCCACGAGGCCGACATCGCCGCGCAGTTCGAAGATGTCGTTGCCGTCGCCGCCCAAGACATCGCCGCCGACAAGATCAGCCGCGGTCAGGATGATCAGATCGTCCCCTGCGCCCCCTTCGACACCGCCGCCGACCGACGCGGTTCCTGACAAGGCGATCGTATCGTTGCCGGCGGCGTTTAGACCATCGGCGTCCACGGTGCCGGACACGACGCCGTCGAACAGGCGGATAATGTCATCGTCATCGCCGCCGAAAATGTTGCCGACGGACGCACCGTTCAGGGTGAGTGTGTCGTTACCATTGCCGCCGTTGACAAACTGTCCGCCAATCCCGCTCAACAGGTTAATGGTGTCGTTGCCGGCGCCGCCGCCTAACGAGTCCGTGATCGCGGCGCCGTTCAGCGTCACCGTGTCGTTGCCGTCGGAACCAGACACACCGAAGGCGGACCCGCCGTCCAGATCGATCGTGTCGTCGCCCTCATCGCCGGTGATGAAACGGCCGATGGAAGCGCTGGTCAGCGTGATCGTGTCGTTGCCCGCCCCGCCACGCACACTCTGCTGGGTCGCACCGGAGGTCAGGACGACAATGTCGTCGCCATCGTCGGCGTTGATATCGCCGATACGGTCGATGTTACCATTCCCGTCATCGATGGTGGCCGAGATGAGGGCGCCATTCAGGATGATCGTGTCGTCGTTCTCGTCGCCGAAAACCGATCCTGCTCGGCCGCTGGACAGAATGATCCGGTCATTGCCCTCGTTGCCCCTGATTTCGCCGTCGGTTGTGGCGCCGGCAAGTCTGATGGTGTCGTTGCCAAGCCCGCCCAGGACCCTATCGGTCGGCAGGGTGAGGCTGCCGGACAGCAGTTCGATCGTGTCATCATCGTCGCCGCCGATGATGTCGGCGCCCAGCACCGCGCCGTTCAACCTGATAAGGTCCGCGCCGGCCCCGCCCCGGACCTCGCTAGCGGCGTTTGGCATCGAGCCGGCGGCCAGATCGATGACATCGTCGCCGTCGCCGCCGTCGATGTCGCCGCCGACCGTTGCACCATTGAGGGTGATCAGGTCGTTTCCGCCACCGCCAAGCGCGCTGCCGGTGAAGGAATTAGCGGCGGTGAGGACGATCGTGTCGTTGCCGAACGAGCCGTCGATGTCGCCCAGAATGGATGCCATGCCGGACAAGACGATCAGATCGTCCGCGTTCGTCAGGACCGGTCCGTCATTGTTGAAGTCCCGGCCGGTGACATCGCCGTCAACCGTGCCGGCCAGCAGCCGGATGGTGTCGTTGCCGATATTGCCGGACACCTGGCCGCGAACGATCGCGCCGGCCAAGATGATCGTATCGTCGCCCAGATCGCCGAAGACGACGTCGGATGGCGAACCGCCGCCGACGGTTCCGGCGTTGAGAATGACGGTGTCGTTCCCGCCGTCGGCCCGAATCGCGTCACTGACGTCGGCGCCGGAGAGGGTTATGAGGTCGTCGCCGTTTGCGGCGCGGACGATGGCCACCAAGCCGCTGCGAAGCTCGACGACATCATCGTCGTCTTCGCTTTGGAAGTCGCCGGCGACAATCGCCCGGGCGGTCGCCCCGTCGAGGATGATGGTATCCGCGCCTTCGCCCGTGTTCACCGCACCGTTCAGAGCGCCCGGGACCGCGCCGACCACCGTACCGCTGCCCAGAATGATGGTCTCGCTGCTGGATGAGGTCCGGTCGACGGTTGTGACGACGCTGTTAACCGAGGCGCCGATCAGCTCGACGAAGCTGTCCTCGACCAACACGGTTTCTGCGCCGATGCCGGTGGCGGTGACCGTCGAACCGTTGCGCACGCCCAGGATTTCAAAGCTGCCGAACGTCGTCAGCGTGCCGGAGAAGGCATCGAAGGTCAGCGTGTCATCGCCGTCGCCGCCCTCGGCGCCATCGACGTCTGACTCGACCGCGCCGGAGAAGGCGATGACCGTATCGTTGCCCTCGCCGCCCTGGATCGAGCCGGAGAGGCCGACATCGCCGCGCAGCTCAATCAGATCGTCGCCGTCCTCGCCGTCGACCGTCCCGCTGATCAGGCTGGCGGCCGTCAGCACGATCGTATCGTTGCCCTTGCCGGAACCGATATTGCCCTCGACCACCACCGTGCCGCTGACGATGATCGTATCGTTGACCGGATCGCTTCCGGCATTGTCTTCGCTGCTCGAATCCACGCCGCCGGTCAACGTACCCGCCAGCAACTCGATGACGTCGTCGCCGGCGAAATTCAGGACGCTTGACTGAACCAGGGCACCGCTCAGGCGGATCGTGTCGTTCCCGAAGAAGCCCGTAACCTGATTTGTGGTGCCTGCCTCGAGCAGGATGAGGTCATCATCCCCACCTGCAGAAATGTTCTCGACGGTTGCTGCGCCGAGGTGAATCGTGTCGTTGCCACTGCCGCCGCTGACGGCCGACAGGGCGCCGGAGAGGAGCACAAGGGTGTCATCATCATTACCGCCATCAACACTCGCCGACGCAGCGACCAAACCGTCGAGGATGATGGTGTCGTTGCCCGCCTCGGCAATCGCCCGCCGCAGCGAGCCGGACCTGAGCGCGATCAGATCGTCACCCGACCCTGTTCGGATTTGTGACGATGCAGCTACGGACCCCCCGTCAAGTATGACCGTGTCATCGCCGCCGCCGGTGACCACGCCGCTGTCAAGCGTCGTCCCCGCACCCAATACGATGGTCTCCTGGCTGGAACTGCCGATGTCGGCGGCGGTGACACCGCCCGCAACTGTGGCGCTGATCAGCTCCAGGAAGCTGTCTTCCACTGTGACGTCGTCGGCGGTGATGCCGGTAGCCGTCACCGTGGATCCGTTTTGGACGCCAAGGCTTTCCCAGGAACCCAGCGCCGCGATGGTGCCGGAGAAGGCGTCGAAGGTCAGCGTGTCGCTGCCGTCACCGCCATCGGCGCCGTCGATGTCCGATTGAACCGCGCCGGAGAACACGACCAACGTGTCGTCGCCGAATCCGCCTTGGATCGTGCCCGACAAGCCAACATCGCCGCGCAGCTGGAACACGTCATTGCTGGCCCCACCCAGCACGTCGCCGCCGATCAGGTCGGCCGCAGTCAGTACGATCGTGTCGTCGTCACCGCCGCCGGCTATATCGCCCAGTATCTTGGCGGTGCCCGACACCAAGATGCTATCGAAGCCGTTGTTGCCTTGGACGGAGCCCGCCGTACCGCTCAACAGCACGATCAGATCGTCGCCAAAGCCGCCGTCGATCACACCATTGGTCTGCGCGCCGGCGAGCGTAATGGCATCGTTTCCGTCACCGCCCAGAACCTGGTCGGTCGGCAGAGTCAGGCTGCCGGACAGCAGGTCGATCGTGTCGTCGCCGTCGGCGCCAATGATATCCGCCGCTAGCACAGCGCCCTTCAGCCGGATCAGATCATCGCCGTCGCCGCCGCGCACTTCGCTGAGGGGGTTCGGCATCGAGCCGGAGATCAGGTCGATGGTGTCGTTGCCGATCCCGCCATCGATGTCTCCCTGAAGGCCGACATCGCCCCGCAGTTCGATCAGGTCGTCGCCTTCCTCGCCCAGCACATCGCCACCGATTTCCTTGCCGGCGGTCAGCACGATCGTATCGTTGCCCTTGCCGCCCTCGATATCACCGCCGACGAAGGCCGTACCGCTGACGATGATCGTATCGTTTACGGTTTCCGTGCCGGCGTTGTTCTCGTCGCCAGCCGACAGGTTGCCCGTCAGCGTACCGGCCAGCAGTTCGATCACATCGTCGCCCGCCGAGTTGATGATGCTTCCCACCACGGCCCCGGACAGCCGGATCAGGTCGTTACCACGCGCGCCGGTCAGGGAGTCCGCCGTGCCGCTCAGCAGCAATACGGTGTCGTTGTCGGGGCCGGCGTTGATAAAGCCGACCACCGCACCGGACAGCACCACCAAATCTTCGTCGTTGTCGCCTTCGATGGTTCCCAGCGAGCCATTGAGCAACGACAGGGTGTCGTTGCCGTTCCCGCCCCGGGCTAGGCCGAAAGGCGAAACCATACCGTTGAGGATGACCGTGTCATCATCGTCGCCGCCGTCTGCGCTGAAGATCGAACCGGACACAAGTTTGATGACGTCGGCGCCCGCGCCGCCCCGGATCTCGGTCGAGAACACGAGGGTGACGCCATCCACCGTGGCGGTGTCATCGCCCTCGCCCAACAGGATCTCGGCGCCGCCGTCAACGGCGCCGGAGGTCAGACGGACAACATCGTTGCCGTCACCGGCGTCGATGTCCCCGGTGATCGCCGCGCGGTTCAACACGATCGTGTCGTCGGCCAGACCGGCCAGCACACTGCCGCCCACCGTCGTGCCGGAGCCGAGCACGATGGTCTCCTGATTGGTGGCGCCATTGTCGGTCGCGGCGACATTGCCGCTGATCGTTGCGCCGATCAGTTCGATGAAGCTGTCCTCGACCGTCACGTCGTCGATGCCGACGCCGCCGACCGTGACGGTGGAGCCGTTCTTAACGCCCAGGGTCTCCCATCCGGTGAGCGACGTGACCGTGCCGGAGAAGGCGTCGAAGGTCAGAAGGTCCGTGCCGGGCCCGCCGTCGGCCCCGTCGAC
>JGI12316J15309_10000665_pt1 | contig 119409 bp, 100 predicted proteins | sample MarCyaLeptolynsp_FD_15309 | JGI IMG/M metagenome (IMG submission 15309)
CGGCTGCCGGAGCGGACGCCCGAGCGATCGACTCGGCTCGAAGAGCGCTGCGGGATGCGGCTGCTCGTGCGCGGGGCGACCGTCCCCGAGCGGCTACCGGAGCGGACGCCTGAGCGGTCGACGCGACTCGAGGAGCGCTGCGGGATGCGGCTGCTCGTGCGCGGAGCGACCGTGCCCGAGCGGCTGCCGGAGCGCGTGGCGCGGCTGACGCCGTTGGTGCGATCGACCGGAGCGACCGTGCGGCCGGAGTTGCTGGTGCGCGCTCGCGTGGAGGTCCCGGCGCGGACGCCGTTGGTTCCGGCGCGGGTGCGCGAGGGGGTGGCGGCCGAGGAGCGGACGGAACCGGCTCGGGCGGTTCCAGCCCTAGTCGTCCCGGCCCTGGCGGTTCCGGACCTGGTCGTGCCAGAGCGCACCGAGCCGGCGCTCGTGCCGCGGACCGAGTTCCCTGCCCGGACTCCTGAGGAGCCGTTGGCCGATCCGGCGCGACCGGTGCGGAACTCGCGCACCGACTGCGCTAGCCGGGTCTGTTGCTGGGTGAACGAGGGCCGAGCCGCCGAGGCGCGCACGCTCTGGCCGGAGCGCGAGAAGGTCCGGGCCGAAGTCGCGGCGCGCGGAGATCTTGCGTTCGCGGCGCGGACGATGCGGCCTTGGCTCGCCCTGGCCGGGACGACCGGGATCTGGCCGCGCATCAGCGAGGCGCGTTGCAGTTCGCCCGAGCGCAGACTGCGCGGGTTGTTGACGCGGCCCTGAGCGAAGCTCTGCGCGTCGACGACCGTGACGCCGTTGTTGGCGCGGGCGTTGCGGTAGTTGTTGTAGATGTTGGTCGAGTTGTCGACGATGATCGTCGAGTTCTTGATGCGGATGTTGTCGCCGCGGTTGAAGTAGCCGCGACCGCCGCCCCACCAGCGGTATCCACGCTCGCCGGGGGCCAGCGGGATCCAGCCGACGTTGCCGAAGCCGAAGCCGAGGCCGAGCGAGAAGTTGCGGCCGGAGTAGCCGAAGAAGGCGACCCGCGCCGGGGCCCAGGCGTGCCGGAAGCGACGTCGGCCCGGGAACCAAGTCCAGCCGAAGGTGGCGTGGTTGAACCAGCTTCCGTAGTGGTAGGGCGCCCAGCCCCAAGGCTCGTAGCCGATCCAGCTCCAGCCCCAGGTATCGACCCAGGACCAGCGACCGAAGCGGTAGGGAGCCCAGCCAGCGTTGACGCGCGGGATCCAGCAGTGGCCGTAGCCGGAGACGTAGCGCCAGTCGCCGTGGTGGTCGAGATCGTGAGCGCCGGAGATCGAGGGATCGACGTAGCGGTACGACTCGGCGTTGGCGAGGCGGTCGTCGCGGGATTCATTCCAGCGATCCCAGTCGCCGCGCGGTTCGTCGGCCTCGGCGCGGAAGTCGAGACCGTCGGGACCTTCGCGCACGACCAGCATGCGGCCTCGACGGACGTCGCGGGTTCCGTCGGGCGAGGCGACTTCAGCCTGACCGCGACGGACCTGGATGACGGTGACGCCAGAGCGGGACTCGATCTCGTAGCGTCCGTTTTTCTGGGGACGGAGAGCGACGTAGGCGGTCTCGATGTCGACGTCAGCCTCGCCGCCTTTCAGCTCGGAGTAGGTGACGCGGCCTTCGAGTAGACGGACGCGGAAGTTGCGGTTGCCGAGCGAGGCGAGTTCGACGGTCGTCGCGCCGTCGAGGCGCAGGAAGTTCGAGTAGTCGAGTTGGATCTCGGTGCGGGCGCCGGGCCCGGTTTCCAGAAGATCACCCTCGACGAGCGGGGTGTTGACGCCGGCCGCGATCCAATCGCCGGCTTCCCCGCGACGGGTGGTGACGTCGCCGTTGACGAGCGAGACGCGGGCTACGCCGAGCGACGGCCCGGAATCGGCGGACTGAGCCGGCAAGGAAGGAGGCACGAACCAAGCCGCGAGAGCGGCGATCAACGTGGTGATGTGGATTCGTTTGGTCATGATGCAGACCCTCCTTTGGTCAGGTGACGCCTGATTAGGTGCAATTCGGGCGCCGTTCCTGGGATCGACCTAAAGGGCCTATTTCCTTGATTCCGTGCCGTTTAGCATAGCGCGACGCCGGTGGAAAACCACCGATCGGTGGTATTTAACCGTACGTTTGGGCCGCGCACGGACGGCCCGCACGCCGCTAGACGCGTCCGAGGCGTCGGATTGTTGACGGGATTTCAGTCAGGGTTCCAGCCGGGCGGTCGATGAGTTCAGTGGCGGGACGATTCCTTGAGTGACGGAGGAGCGACCTACGCGGGGGCACGAGGCTTTCGCCGAGAACGCCGATAGCTCGTCACATAGGAGAGTTGGAAATGAAAGAAAAACTGAACTTGATCATCTCGCGCCTGCGCTTGTTGGCCGAGGACGCGGAAGGCCAGGATTTGGTCGAATACGCGCTTTTGGCCGGCTTCGTTGCGGTCGCCGCGGGCGCCTTGCTCCCGGGCATTTCGGCCAGCGTCAGCACGATCTTCTCGCGCATGGGCAGCGTTCTGACGGCTGCCGCGGCTTAGTCGGAGAAGGCGTCGCCTAGCGGCGAAAGGAGCAGGCGTATGAGCTGGACTTTGAAGATCGCAAGCAGGCTCCGACGGTGGAGCGACGACAGCGGCCAAGACCTGGTCGAGTACGCTTTGCTGGCCGGATTGGTCGCCGTGGCCTCGGGACTCTTCCTCCCAGGCATGGCGACGAGCATGGATACGATCTATTCGCGATTGGCCTCGAAGCTGGTGGAAGCCGGCGGCTGAGGTCCGGACGCGAACGTCGAATCTACGAGCGCGGCCGCGAGAGGCTCTTTCTCCGGCCGCGCTTTCTTTGTGGGAGCAAGACCCACGCAATCTAGAACGTCGGGCGGCTAACCCCCGACGCGAAGCTAGCCGATAAGGATTTCGATGAACTCACGAATCGTTCTTGCAATTGCGATCTCCGCCGGCATGGCTTTGCTCGTGACCGGCGTCTTCTACCGTATGGCCGTGCGAGGCGACGCGACCGGGGCGACCGAGGTCGGGATGTCGGAAATCGTCGTTGCCGTGCGCGACCTCGAAGTCGGATCTCAGATTCAGGTGAGCGACTTGCGGCTGCAAGAGTGGCCCAAGGCGAACGTGCCCGAGGGCGCGTACACCAACATGGAAGAAGTGGTCGAGCGTTCGCCGATGGCGCGCGTTTTGGCCGACGAACCGGTGCTGATGCGCCGTCTGGCGCCGGCCGGCTCGGGATTCGGCCTGTCGCCCAAGGTGCCCGAGGGCATGCGCGCGATGTCGGTCCGAGTGGACGACGTGAGCGGCCTGGCCGGATTCGTGATGCCGGAGGCGAAAGTCGACGTGCTGATCACGGGCACGCCCTCGACGAGCGCCAGCGGCGGCTCGATCACGCGGACGATTCTCAGCAACGTTCGCGTGCTTTCGGCCGGCGAGCATCTCACGCCGGACGCGACCGGACGGCCGCAGAAGGTGCCGGTCGTGACGCTGCTGCTGGAGCCGGCGCAGGCGGAAATGGTCACGCTGGCGCAATCGCGCGGACGGATCCAGCTAGTCCTGCGCAATTCCAAGGACAAGCAGATCGCCCAAACGACCGGCGTCAGCGAGTCGGAACTCTACGGCGTGCGAGCGCCTTCGCAGGCGCCCAGAACGCACGCTCAGGCGCCGGTTGCCTACGTGCCGCCTCCGCCGCCTCCGCCCGATATCGAGGTGGAGATGATTCGCGGGAACAAGATCAGCGTGCAGAGTTTCGACAGGCCGACGGTGAACTAGGAGCCGCCTCTCCCGTCGACTACGGGCGAGCCGGATCGAACGGGAGGAGCGAGGGAGAGAGATGAGCGGGGCGACCTCAGACAGTTCGGCGACGGTCACGACCCTACTCGTCTGCCCGGATCCGCTGATTTCCCAGGCGATCCAGGGCGTGCTGACGATGTCGCCGACGGCGTCGTTGGCGGAGCAGATCGCCGACTATCCCTCGGCCTCGGCGCTGATCGAGAAAGCGAACTCGCTGGGGGTCGCGGCGGTCATGATCGACGTGGCGACGGATCGCGCGACGTCGGGCTCGCTATTGCGCGCGGTGGCCGATTCCGGGGCGCCGGTCTCGGTCGTGGCGTTGCACCGCTCGAACGATCCGGAAGTGATCCTGCAATGCCTGCGGGGCGGCGCGGCGGAGTTCTTGTCCGTGCCGTTCCCGGCGGCGGATTTCGAGCAAGCGATGCAGCGCATCGCGAAGCGCAGCGCTTCGCAGGCGCGGCCGCAACTGCAAGCGCAGCGTCGAGGACGACTGATCGCGGTGGCGCCGGTCAAGGGCGGCGCCGGGGCCACGACTCTCGCGGCCGCGCTGGCTTATCAGGTGCGCGCCCAGACCAAGAAGCAGGTCCTGCTGGCGGATCTGAACCTCGCCGGCGGGGTGCTCTCGTTCCTGCTTCGGCTGCGCACGCCTTACACGACGATTGACGCCTTGCGGCACTCCAGCCAATTGGACGAGGCGCTCTGGAAATCCTTGGTGGTCGCCCACGACGGCCTGGACGTACTGGGCGCCCCCGAGCGTCCGGAGCCTCCGCTGATCGAACCGTATCCGGTGCAGGAGACGCTCGATTTCGCGCGGACGATCTACGACTTCGTCATCGTCGACTTGGGCGGCGTCGTCGACGGGGTCGGGATGACCTCGGTCTCGACGGCGGACGAGGTCAACCTGGTGTGTTCGACGGACATGCCCAGCATGTTCTTGATGCGCCGGACGATCCCGCTGCTCGAAGAGATGGGCGTCAAGCGCGACGATATGAACGTCTTGGTCAACCGCTTCGACCGACGGGCCGAGCTCTCGACCGAAGACATGGAGAAGATCTTTCGGGCGTCGGTGCAGGCGACGTTCCCTGAGGACTCGGCGGCGGTCCTACGAGCCCATCGCGAAGGCGGCCCGGTGGCCGAGGGAAGCGAGCTAGGCAAAGCGATCAAGCGCTACGTATCGGACAAGCTGGGAAGCCAGCCGACGGCGACCGGCGGGGCGTTCGGGACGCTGAAGCAGCTTTGGGGCGGGACGTAGGGCGGAAGGTGTCGGGTGTCGGGTGTCGGGCGTCAGGTCTCAGGCTTGGCGGACTTCGGACACGCCTGACTCGATCGTCTCGTCGCCGACGTGTTCGAACTTCTTGCTCGAAGCGTTGTAGGCGTTGACTCGACCGGTCCCGATCTCATAGACCCAACCGTGCAGGGAGAGCTTGCCCGAGGCTTCGTGCGCGGCGACGTAGGGGTGCGTACGAAGGTGCTGGATCTGCAGCAGCACGTTCTGCTCGATCAGCGCCGCGAGGCGCGCCTTCTCGTCCAGGTCGGGCTGATTCTCGTCGACCACCTGGAGCGCGGCCTCGGAATAGGTGAGCCAGCTTTGAACGTGGCGCAAGCGGGTCAGCGACTCCGGATGCATGGCGCCGCCCATGGCGCCGCACGAGGTGTGACCGCAGACGATGATGTGCGGCACGTTGAGCGCGGCGACGGCGTACTCGATCGACGCGGTCATGCCGTTGGTGTCGGAGCTGTGCGGCGGAACGATGTTGCCGGCGTTTCGACAGATGAACAGCTCGCCTGGTTCGGTCTGCGTAATCAGGCTGGGGTCGATGCGCGAATCGGCGCAGGTGATGAAAAGCGCGCGCGGACTCTGGCCGTCGGCCAGCTTCTCGAACAGCGGCCTCCGTTGGGGATAGATCTCGCGCTCAAAGCGCACGACTCCGGGGATGATCTTCTTCATGTCGTTACTCCGACTGCGGACTGGTGAAGAGTATACTCCGTAGGCCTGCGTCGGGAACGGGCGCCTGATCCGGAATCGACGTCCTCGAACTTGGCGGAATCGGCACATCGTCCATCGCGTGCGGGAGCGGCGGCGCTCGGCGCACTGACCGGCGGAGTCTTTGGGGGCGTCCACGGTTTGCTGGAAACGGGCTTGCTCGGCTGGTTCGGCCTCGACGCTCTCCCCCTGGACTTGGCTGTCGTAGCGACCCTTGCAAGCGCGGTCGGAGCCATGGCTGGAAGCGTCACCGGGCTTATTGGAGACCTGGACGCGAATCGGGTCCGCGGACGCGCATTCGTCGCGGCGGCGCTGCTCTTCCTCGCGGTCTTTTGCGCGATGCTCCGGCGAGGGAGTCCAGGAGCCGAGGCGGGGCTGACGTGCTTGCTTGCGGTCGTGGCGGTCGTCGTCGTGTGCCGCACGGTCTGGCGCGCGGGAACGGATCCTTTCGTGGTCGCGCGGGGCGCGTTGGCCGTCGCCGGCGTGCTGTGCCTGCTGCAGCTCTATGCCGCGCAAGCGCATGCGGTCGAGCGGTCCAAACTGCCCGCCTTCCAATGGACGCTGGCGCTGTCGGGCCTGGTGATGCTCGCGGCCGGGCTGGTTTCCTTCAGCACCAAACTGGGCGACGCCGCCGGCCAGGCGCGCCGGGCCCGCCGCGCGCTGTTGCTCGGGGCGACGACGTGGGCGCTGCTGTGGGCCTTCGTCTTCCCGCTGCCGAATCGTTGGCCGGTGCGCGACGGGCCGGCACGGATCGCCGGAGCGACAAGCGCGGGGTTTGACGTCGTGTTGATCGTCCTCGACACGGTCCGAGCCGATCACCTCGACCTCTTCGGTTATGAGCGCCAGACGATGCCGAACTTGACGAGACTCGCCGCCGAGTTCGACGTCGTCGCAACGACGACGGCCACGTCGAACTGGACCCTGCCCTCGCACGCGTCGATGTTCACGGGCCTCTACCCCGCTCGTCACGGCGCTCATCGCCCTTTCGTGACGGACGAGTCGCCGCCGTTGGCTTACCCGCTCAGCCCAGACGTAGAAACGCTAAGCGAGTTTCTGGGCAAGAAGGGATTCCGAACGGGCGGGATTTCGGCGAATTTCGGGCCTCTAAACGGCTTCGGGCTCTCGAGAGGTTTCCAGTACTTCGACGCGACGGGACCGGTCTCGGCGAGAGCGCGAGCCACTCTCTGGTTGTATCGGCTGCGTTTTCGCGGGCAATCGGTCGGTCGCCTGCTCTACGAGCGCTTCCCGGAATCGATCGCCGGCAGAAGTCTATGGTTCAACCGGTGGTCGGCGGGAGCTCGGCGGGCTGAGGAGATTCGGCAGGAAGCGAAGGAGTGGCTCGATTCAGCGGACGCGGAGCATCGACGCCCGTTCTTTCTGTTTCTCAATTTCCTGGACGCTCACGTGCCCTACCTGCCGCTCAAACGCGACGACCAGGCCTTCGGTCAGCGCCCGGACGGCGTTTCGTGGGTGCGCTACCCGTCCGGATACGAACAGTACCTGGCGGGAGAGGCGGTCATCGACCAGGAAGAGATCGACTTCCTCGGCGCACAGTACGACGCGGAGTTGCTCGGGCTGGACCGCGGGTTAGCCGGGTTTCTGGGCGACCTGAAGGCTCGCGGGCGATGGGATCAGACTCTGATCATCGTCACCTCCGATCACGGCGAGAGCTTCGGAGAACACGGCTTCCTCAAGCACGGCGGAATCCTGGACGAGCCGCAGATCGGCATTCCGTTGCTGATCAAGCTGCCCGAGTCGGCGGGGCCGCCGTCGATTCAAGACCCGTCGCTGCTGCAATCGGTGGACCTGTTCCCTACGATCGCGCAGCTGCTCGGGGAGGCCGTGCCTGACGACTTGGACGGCTCGGCCTGGGGCGTCGGCAGGGATTACGCGCGCTCGGAAGCGGGGTGTTTCGCTTGCGGCAGCTACCGCAGCCTGGCGAGGATCGATCGACTTCGTGAAGAGCTGGCGACCGTCAGGTTCGGCAGGATCAAGACGAGTTGGAGCACCCGTCGCACCGGACCGGAATCGTTCGATCTGGCCGAGGACCCCGGGGAAACGGAAGATCAAGGCGGCCGGTATAAAGAGACCGAGGACGCAGCGGCAGCCGTACTAGCGAGCCGCGAATTCCGTCGACGGGGCCGCGAGGGGGCGGCTCCGGGTCGTCGGGAACTCGACGCCTTGAGAGATTTGGGATACATCCAGTAGCGGGATCGCGAGAAAACCGCCGGGGTGGCCACGGTACGTTCCTTCGGTCCTGGAATGCCCGCAAGCGGCGACGTGGCCGCATCTTCGGCGAGCTGACGGCGCTGCCTTACACTGGGGTCTCCGGGACGTTGCTCGACTTCGGAAGACTCCGGGACGGAACAATCATGACGGAAACCAGCGAGCAAGACGCGACCGGCGCACGCGTTCTCGAAGGAGCGAGCCTCGGAGTTCAACTCGGCCTGCTGCACGGATTCGTGGAGAGCTCGCTGCTCGGCTGGTATGGACTCTCGGGAAGTACGGTCGACTTGGCGATCACGACCCTCCTTCCTGCGGCGGGCGCAGCCCTGGGCGGAGCTCTCATCGGGCTCCTCTCCGGCGGCCGGGATGGGCCGAGCCTACGAACCCGTGTCTTTGGGGGCGTCACCGCCGTCTACTCGGCGGCGTTCCTCTGGACGCTGATGCAAGCAGGCCTGACCTCAACGAACATCGGCATCGGCGCAGCCGGCGTAGCCGTCGCCGTGATCGTCGCGCTCAGGGTGGTTCGCGTCCGGGGAGGGGAAAGGGCCGGATTTTTCGCGATCGCGACCACCGTCTTCTCGCTATTGCTGTACGGCGCTGTCGTCGCCTCGGTGTACGAGGGGAACCTTGCGGAGTTCCGGGCTTGGCTGGTCGGCTTCTCGGCCGCGGCGCTCGCCGCCTTTTTCGCTGTCACCCGTCGTCCCACGGTTGGGCGCGCGAACGTCGCGAGGCGGGGGTGGGCGACGATCGTCGGGTTCGCGGCCGCGTGGCTCTTGGTCTGGACGTTCATTCTGCCGCTTCCCAACCGCTGGTCCGTCCGGGCGACTCCGGCGCGCATTGGGGCGGACGCGTCAGGCCGGACGGACGTCGTGCTGATCGTGCTGGACACCGTGAGGGCAGACCATCTTGATCTGTTCGGGTACGAACGCGAGACGATGCCGCTGTTGAAGCGGATCGCAGAAGAGGAGTTCGACATCGTGACGACGGCGACGTCGCCCTCAAACTGGACCCTGCCGTCGCACGCATCGATGTTCACGGGACTCTACCCCGCGACTCACGGCGCTCACCGACCTTTCGCGGTCGAAGAGAATCCGGTGGTCGCGCACGGGCTGCGCGAAGACCGACCGACGTTGGCCGAATACCTGGAGGAACGGGGCTATCAGACGGCGGGAATCGTGGCGAATTACGGCGTGCTCAGCGGTTTCGGCCTGGAGCGCGGGTTTCTCCACTACGACGCCGCGCCGGGCGAGTTCGTCCGGGCCGAGTCGATGGCCTGGGCTTACCAGTTCCAAGTCGCGCGACGCTCGCCGGGAAACCTGATTCGGAAGCTCCTGCCGGAAGCGGTTTCGCGGCGAACCAAATGGTTCAATCGCTACGCGCCGCAAGCACGACGCGCGGAACAGATTCGGGCGGAGGCTAAACGTTGGCTGGACGGCGCCGGGCCGGAACCCTTTTTCCTCTTCCTGAATTTCTTCGACGCGCACCATCCCTACGTGCCGGTGGAGCAGGACGACGAGCTGTTCGGCGGCCGTCCAGAGGGCGTCGACTGGATCGGATTCCCGATCGAAACTTTCGAGGACTACCTCCGCGGAGAACCGGTGATCAGCCAGGCGGAGATCGATTACATGGCGGCGCAGTACGACGCCGAGCTACGCGGGCTCGATCGCGGGCTCAACCGCGTCTTCGAGGACCTGAAGGCGAGCGGCCGATTCGACGAGGCGCTGATCATCGTCACCTCGGACCACGGGGAGAGTTTCGGGGAACACGGATTCCTGAAGCATGAAGGCACCCTGGGCGAACCGCAAGTCGGCGTGCCGCTGTTGATCAAGCTGCCCGAGTCGATGAGCGCTCCGGCGATGGACGATCCGTCGCTGTTGCAAGCGGTCGACTTTTTTCCGACCGTCGTGTCCGTCATCGGCGAGGAAGCGCCGGGCGGACTCGAAGGCGCCGCATGGGGACGGGGCCGCGCCTACGCTCGCGCAGAGGCGTTCTGCTTCGTCTGCAGTCCGGCTAGCGGGATGTCGGACGTCGAGCGGCTGCGCGAGGATCTGTCGTCGGTGCGCTTCGGGAGCGTCAAGACCCACTGGAGCACGCGCCGGGACGGGCCGGAGACGTACGATCTGTCGACCGACCCTAAGGAACTGCGCAACGTCGCCGGACAATTCGAGGAGATCGAGAGCGACTCGGCAGAAGTGCTGCGATCCCGCGAATTCCACCTACCGGAGGGCGAAGACAAGAGTCCGGACAAGTCCACTTTGGACGCGCTTCGAGGGCTCGGATACATCCAGTAGGACCCTTTAGGGGGCTAGAAGTACTGGTACACTGGGCCTTTCCATGAAGCCGAACAACTACGTACTCGTCATCTTCGACAGTTGCCGCTACGACTCCTTTATGGAGGCGCGGCCGAAGACCATCATGAAGCTCGGCGAGACCGAGAAACGCTGGTCCTACGCCTCCTGGACGGCGCCGTCGCACTACAACCTGTTGATGGGACTGCTTCCGCACCAGAGCCCGCAGAACGTCTTCGCGTCGGAGTACTACAAGAAGGACTTCCTGAAGTTCAACGAGCGGCTGGGGCAAGAGAACATCGAGTTCAAGTCGTTCGTCCCGCAGTTGTTCCTGCCGGGCTTCTTGCAGAAGAAGCTGAACTACCGCACGCACGCGATGGTCTCGCTGCCGGTGCTGAACCCGCGCACGCCGATCAACACCAACTTCGACACGTTCCGCTTGATGGACAAGCACAACGACATGCGGGCGATGTTGAAGCAGATGACCTTCCCGGAGGACAAGCCGTCGTTCTACATCCTGAACGTCGGCGAGACGCACTACCCGTATGCGTTGCCCGACGAGCCGCGCAACGAGTGGCCGCGGATCTCCGGCGTGCACGGCGTCTTCAAGCACATGGACGACGGCATCGTCGGCGGCAAGCTGACCGAGCAGGAAGAGAAGTTCTTCGACCAGGCGAAGATGGACGAGCTGAAGGATCGTCAGGTGAAGACGATCCAATACCTCGATACGGTGCTCGAAGAGCTGTTCGACATGGTCCCCGACAACACCTACATCACGGTGACGGCCGACCACGGCGAATTGTTCGGCGAAGACGGCTACTTCGGGCACGGGCCGATCATGCACGAGAAGGTATTCGAGGTGCCTTTCGTCGAAGGCAAGCTGCGCTAGCAGCCTACTCGATTTCGCAGGCCTGCAGGTTGCCGGGCGTGAGATCGACGCCGGCCGCCGGGCGCAAAGAGATCGCGTCGGCGGGCGGGCGCTCGGTGGGATCGGCGAGACGGAAACTCTCTCGCGCCAAGGTGAAGTTCGGCTTGCGTCCGGAAGAGAGTTCGGCTTCAACCGTCGCCTCGTAGGTTTGTCCAGGCTCGGGGCGAACCGATACGTAGGCCGGGCCGACGGAGTCCGACGTCCACGGCTCCAGATACATCGAGTCGTCTTTCTCCAGCACGCCGACGAAGGGCACGGCGCGGAGTTCGCGGACCTCGCCCGGAACTTCGATGTCAAACAGATCGACCGATTCGCCGGGGACCATCTCGGTCGGGCGCAAGCAACTGAGGTAAGCGCCCCATTCAGGATTTCCGGGTTGGGCGCAGCGCTTGCGGCCGATCGGATCGCCGCACCAGCAGACCGGCTCGCGCGGGCAGCCGGCGAGCGGCGTGGGCTTGCCTTGGTCGTCGAGCGCGGTGAGAGCCCAGTAGACGGCAAAGGGGCGCTTGTCGGTAGAGAAGGGCTTGCGGCCCCAGCCGCGCCGGGCGGCCATGGCGGCGGTCAGCCGGAAGCGGTTGCGCGGGGCCTCGTCAGGGGCTGCGTCGGCAGGAGCCGGGGCGGCGGGATCTGGCTCGGCGGGAGTCGGTTCCCGTTCCGGTTCCGGTTCTGGTTGCGAAGGCGCGGGCTGCGGCGTGCGGGCGTCGCGAGGCATCGGGTCGACGGACGGGCGCGGCATGGTTCCGGCCCGCTCGACCACGGCCTCCAGGACCTCGGACGCGACGCCCAGGCGGGTCAACGAGATCAGATCCTGCGGGCCGAGCACCGGGACGCGATCGGCCGCGCGCACGGTCTTGACGATCAGCGAGGTCGGCAGGTCCGACTCCGTCATCTCGATCAGGTCCTGCTGCGTGACGACGACGGGTTGTTGCGCGATCGCGGCCGCGGCCGTCAGCAGAGCGAGGGCGAGCAGCAAGCGCACCTAAAAGACCTCCCGGAGCGCGACCGCCTCCAGCGAGGTCAACTCGGGACCGCCTCCGCGATTGCCGCTGCCGGCGGCGGTGTAGAGCCAGCCGTCGAGTACCGCGACCCCGGTGCCGTGACGCCCGCGGACCAGCGCCGGGAGAGTCTCCCAATCGCCCGAGGCGACGTCGAGCGATTCGACTTCCGAGTGCGCCGTCTGTTGCTCGCTCTCGCCGCCGACGACGAGCAGGCGAGAACCGATCGCGATCGCGCTGTTGCCGGCTCGATGCGTCGGGAGAGCCTGCGGCAGCGTGCTCCAGGCGCCCGAAGCGAAGTTGTAGACGTCGACTTCGCCGACGGTCAACTGGAAGGTCTCTTTGGTCTTGGCGCTGCTGCGACGACCGGCGACGGCGTAGAGCTTGCCGTCGAGGACGGCGGCTTGGAAATGGTCACGAGCGCGGGGCGCGTCGGGGAGCTTCTTCCACGCGCCGGTCTTGAGGTCGAGTTCGTCGAGCCAGGCGACGTGGCCGTCCCAGTGGCCGTCGATGATGCCGCAGACGAGGTAGAGTTTGCCGTCGCGCAAGGCGACTCCGGCGGCGCCGCGGCGGCGGTCGACGGGGACCTCCGGCCCCTTCGACCAGGCGTCCTTGGCGGGGTCGTAGATGAGTACCTCGGGCACGGGCGTCTCGTGCGGGTACTTGCCGGTCAGGGCGCCGACGACGTAGATCCTGCCGTCGACGTCGACCGGCTGAAAGTGATGGATCTCGATGGGCGGGACGGCGCCCTGGGTCCACTCGTTGGTGACGGGGTCGTAGATCTCGACCGGCTTCATGCCGCGGCCGCCGATGAGGTAGAGTTTGCCGCCCGATTCGACGAAGGCGCACTCGTGGCGGGCGGTCGGCAGGGTATCCGGTTCGAGGGTGCGCCACGAGGACTGCGCGGCGGCGGCCGAAAGCGAAGCGGCGAACAGGCCGAGGACGAGTCGAGTCATCGATAGGAAGTTAGCACGGGAGGGGATAGGTTCTAGGTTTTGGGTGAGGTAATAGGGGTCGGGGGACTGGGCCGGAGTCCGGGGCATCAGGCGGTTGCGGTCTTGGCTAGAACCTATCGCCTGACACCTGCTCCGGGGCGACTACACTGGGAGACGATGGCTCTTCGGTCTTGGAGCGCCCTGGCGGCGCTGGTCCTGTTGTTTCTTTTGCCGGGTTCGGCGGAGGCTTATGTCGGCCCCGGCGCCGGATTCGCGTTCGTCGGGTCTTTTCTGTCTCTAGCGGCGGCGTTCCTGTTGGGCGCGGCTTCGCTGCTGATCCTGCCGTTCCGCATCTTGTGGCGGACGATCCGCGGGGCGCAGGGGTACAAGAAGGCCAAGGTCAAGAAGGTCGTCTTCCTGGGGCTCGACGGCTTGGAGCCGACCCTGGTCGATCGGTATCTCTCCGAAGGCAAGATGCCGAACCTGGCCAAGCTGCGCGACCAAGGGCGTTACTCGCGGCTGCGGACGACGTTCCCGCCGCTGTCGCCGGTGGCGTGGTCGACGTTTGCGACGGGATCGAATCCCGGCAAGCACAACATGTTCGACTTCCTGAACCGGAGTCTGCAGAGCTATATTCCGGAGCTGGCGTCGACGAGGGTGGCGCCGCCTTCGAAGACGATGAAGCTCGGCAAGTGGATCATCCCGTTGTCGAAGCCGATCGTCGAGATGCGCCGCAAGTCCAAGACCTTCTGGTCGATCTTGGCCGGGCATCGCGTCCACACGACGATCCTGCGGGTGCCGATCACGTTTCCGCCGGAGAAGTTCGACGGGAAGCTGCTCTCGGCGATGTGTACGCCGGACCTGCTGGGCACGCAGGGGAGCTTTCAGGAGTTCACGACGAAGACGGGCGACGTGGATTTCGAATCGGGGTATCGCTTCCCGCTGGCGAAGAACGGGACCGGATATGAGGGCAACATCGTCGGGCCGGAGAACCCGATGGTGGAGGGCGCCGGGCCGATCCAACTGCCGTTCAAGCTGACGCTGAACGGAAAGCCGGGGCACGCCACGTTGAAGCTGCCGGACGAGACGATCGACCTCGAGCCGGGCAAGATGAGCGAGTGGATGCGGCTGAAGTTCAAGGCCGGGCCGGGGGTTTCGGTGACGGGGCTCGCGCAGTTCCGTATCGTGCAGACCGAGCCGGACGTGTCGCTGTACATGACGCCGATCTCGATCGATCCGGAATCGCCCGCGCTGCCGATCTCGCAGCCGAGCTACTACGCGACGTACTTGGCGAAGCTGTTGGGCGACTTCTCGACGCTTGGGTTGGCGGAAGACACCTGGGCGCTGAACGAGCGCGTGATCGACGAAGACGCCTTCTTGGAGATGGCGTATGAGATCTGCGACGAGCGCGAAAAGATGTTCTTCTCGGCGCTCGAGAAGCAGAAGCGCGGCGTGATCGCGTGCGTCTTTGATACGTCGGATCGCGTGCAGCACATGTTCTTCCGGTTCCTTGAGAAAGACCATCCGGCGCACGAACACAACGAGGACGGGCGCGACAAATACGCGCAGGCGATCGAGGATCTGTACAAACGGATGGACGACATTGTCGGCAAGACGTTCGAGCACGTCGACGAAGAGACGGTCTTGTTCGTGCTGTCCGACCACGGCTTCAAATCGTTCCAGCGCGGCATCAACCTGAATACCTGGCTGCAGCAAGAAGGCTACTTGGCGGTGAAGGACGAGCCGGACGCCGAAGAGAAGACGTACTTGCGCGGCATCGATTGGTCGAAGACGCGGGCGTACAGTTTTGGGCTGGCGGGGATCTATCTGAACGTCAAGGGCCGCGAGTCCCAGGGCACGGTAGAGCCCGAAGACGCGCCGGCGCTAATGAAGGAGATCGCCGAGAAGCTGAGCGGCCTACGCGACGAGGAGAAGGACGAGATCGCCGTCTCGCGCGCCTACGCGAAGAACGAGTGCTATTCAGGGCCCTACATGCGGGCGGCGCCGGACGTGGTGGTCGGGTACAACATCGGCTACCGCTCGGCTTGGGACGTGGCGATCGGAAAAGCGGGCGGGCCGCTGTTTGAGGACAACTTGAAGGCCTGGTCGGGCGACCACTGCGTCGACCCGCCGCTGATCCCCGGGGTGCTGTTCTCCAACCGAAACTTTGAAGCCGAGAACCCGGGAATCGAGGATCTGGGGCCGACGGCGCTGAACCTTTTCGGGTTCAAGACGCCGCCGTTCATGGACGGTAAAGACATCGGCGTGGCAACCGCAGCAAAGTAGGCCATGGTCACTCGATGGCGCGTACTCGCGTGGCTGTTCGCAGTCACGGAAGTGACGCGCAGCCTGCAGATCCACGAGTGGATTTGGGAGCGCAATCCGCTGGGCGCGTTGATGCTCGTCAGCGGGCTGGCGCTGGCCTTTCGGCCGGACTCGGCGCGCCTGTTTCTGGTGACCGCGGGGGTACGGTTGACGCTGTTTCTCTCGCGGATTCCGGACGTTCACAACCAGGAGATGATCGAGACGTTGCTGCTCTCGGGCGTGTTGCTGGGGTGGGCGTTGGCTCGGCCGTCGAACGACGAAGAACGCTTCGCGGCGGCGGCGCCTGCGATCCGGGCGGGGGTGGTCGCAGTCTACGGGATCGCGGCGTTTCATAAGCTCAACGTCGATTTTTTTGACCCTGCGATCGGCTGTGCGGCGACGCTTTGGCGGGCGAGCGTCGAGCGCTGGGGGCTGCCGGCGGGTTGGGCGAGCTACGACGCGGCGGCGACTTGGGGGACGTTGGTCGTCGAGTCGGGGCTTCCGGTGCTGCTGCTGTTGCGGCGGCCGCGAGCGCTGGGGCTGGTCGGCGCGTTGGGCTTCCATTGGTGGTTGGGCGTCGACATGGGCGTCTATGCGTTCTCGGCGATGATGTTCGCCTGGCTCTCCGCCTTCACGCCGTCTTCGTGGCTGACAGTCTGGCGGCCGGAATGGTCGCCGTTGCAAATGCTGGGCGGCGCGGCGCTCGGGACCGCCGCTGTTGCGAGCGCGTGGGTCTGGTTCACCGCGGGACCGCGTCTGGGTGTGCTGGGCTTGGTTTGGTGGGATCTGCTGGCGTTGCTCATCCTGGCCGCAGCGGCGACCGCCGCGTGGCGGACGCGCGGCGCCGACGCGGAACCTGCCTTCGCCAAAGGCGCTTCGACTGTCTCGGCCTGGACTGTGGTCGCGCTCGCTGTGCTGAACGCCTCCAGCCCCTACCTTGGGCTCAAGACGATGTCGTCGATCACGATGTACAGCAACCTGGCGACCGAGGGGCATCACTGGAACCACTGGCTTGTCCCGCGCAGCGTCAAGGTCTTTACCTATCAGGACGATCTGCTGCGGATCGACGGGTCGGACCAACCGAGGCTGCGGGCGGCCGCCGAGCAGGGTGCGCTCTTGCCGCGGTTCGAAGTCCGGCGGCAGCTACGACTGGACGAGGAGCCCGCGTGGGTCGAGTACCGCGACGGCGACACGGGCTATCGCTTCGAGCGGGACGAAGAACGCTTGGTCGATCCGCAGGGCTTGCTCGACGGCGGGTCGTGGCTCCAGGAGAGGGTTTTGCACTTCAATCTCGTGCCGCCGGGGAACAAGCAGCCGTGCCGCTTCGATCGACCGACTCGGCGATCCGCGCGACCGACTCCAAAGCCGACCGCGAACTAGTGCCCGGCGTTCGCGCGCATCCCGCCCGGCGCGGGGGGCGGCGTGCGGTCGGTGTGCGTCGGAAGGGTCGGGTAATCGACCTCGGGCTGGCGGCCGGTGAGCGTGCGCAGGAAGGCGGTGATCGCCTTGGTCTCGTCGTCGGTGAGCTTGCCGAGTTGGGAGGCGCCCATGACGGCGACGGCCTGTTCGAGGTCCCAGACTTTGCCCGAGTGGAAGTAGGGCGCGGTGAGTTCGATGTTGCGCAGCGACGGCGACTTGAACTTGTACTCGTCGCTGGCGGTCTGGGTGACGGCGAAGCGGCCTTTGTCGTTCGGCGGCAGGACCTCGGCGCCGGGCTTTTCGATCACGCCGAAAGCGAAGTAGCCGGTACCGCCGAGGTTGACGCCGCTGTGGCAGGCGACGCAGCCTTTCGACATAAACAGGTCCAGTCCCTGCTTCTCGTGCGCGTCGAGAGCGTCTACATCGCCGGTCAGGTAGCGGTCGAACGGCGACCACGGCGTGGTCAGCGTGGCTTCAAAGACTTCGATCGCGCGCGCCATGTTGTCGAAGGTGACGGCGTCCGATTCGCCCGGGAACGAAGCCTCGAATCGGTCGACGTACTCGGGGATCGACTTGAGGGTGTCCACCGTGCGCTGAGGGGTCGAGTTCATCTCGACGGCGGCCTGGATGGGGCCTTTCGCTTGCTCTTCGAGATCGGCCGCGCGGCCGTCCCAAAACTGCGCGATGTTGAAGACGGCGTTGAGCACGGTGGGCGAGTTGCGCGGGCCCTGCGCCCAACCGTGACCGATCGAGGTATCGAGCAAGTCGACGCCGCCGAGCGAGAGGTTGTGGCAGGTGTTGCAGGAGATCAGCCAGCTTGAGGAGAGCCGCGGATCGAAGAAGAGCATCTTGCCGAGCTCGATCTTTTCAGGGGTCGCCGGGTTGCCCTCAAGCACCGGCGGGTTGACCGGAACCGGCTCGAAGTTCTTGCGCGCGCGCTCTAGCAGAGCGTTCTGGGCGGGCAGCAAGAGGGGGCAGAGGGCCAGGAGAAGTACGACTTTCTTCATGCGTTTTTCGACCTTTGAATCCCGAGTATAACGGTCGTTCAAGTGATGAACGTAACGCCCCGCCTGGCCGCTGAATCCACTGGTCGTGAGAACTCCAACGATCCTTGTTGCTTGCTTTCTGCTAGGAAGCCTTGCCTGCGGTCCCGAGCCGACGGAGGTCGATCGCACGCCCGCAGTCGCCGCCGTGGCCGACGAGCCTCAGCAGTATGCGGCGGAAACGATTACCGTCGAGGGTCGCGTGGAGCAGGTGTTCAGCGACTGCGCCTTGGAGTTGACTAGCGGCGAGGGTTGGCTCAGCGCCGGCCCGGTCTACACGCTCTGCTCGACGCAACCGCCGTTCGTGGACCGGGTGGAAGGCCCCGCGCCCGCCGGGGGCGATCTGGTCCGCATCGTAGGAAAATCGGCCGATATGACGCGCGTCAGCTATGAGCGGCAGACGACGGCGACGGTCGATTCCAATGACTGGGAAGAGGACGAAACGATGGCCGTGCTGATCGCCGAGTCGATTGAGATGGTGGAACGCGCCCAAGATTAGGCCGGGCGGAACGGCGCGTAGGGGTCCCATTCGGGCTCGCGCTTGTATTCGGGAATCTCGTCCAACGCCGCGCGCAGTTGGGCGCGTGCAGCCTCGGCTTCGGCGCTTCCCTGCCCTTCCGCGATCGGGTTCTCTTCGAGAATGTCGGCGGGTACGTCGTAGAGTCGGCCGTCGTCGTAGAGCTTGAAGCGCTTGTCGCGGGCGAAGAGTTCGAGGGCCGTCCAGCGCTCCTTTCCGGTCCCGGGGCGCGGGTCGTGCCAGACGATGACGACGTCCTTCGCGGAACCGGCTTCGCCACGTAGTTGCGGGAGGAAGCTACGGCCGTCGATCGTCTTGCCTGCGGGCGGAGTCGCTCCGGCCGCGTCTAGGATCGTCGAGTAGATGTCGGTCGAATCGATCAGGTCGTCCACGACGCGACCGCTCTCGGTCACGCCCCAACCGTCGGCGATCAGCGGTACGCGCGTGCCGGCGTCGGTCGTCAATCCCTTGCCGCCTTGGACGCGCTTGTCGCCCATCATCGAATAGGTCGTCCAGGGGGAACCGTTGTCGGTGAAGAAGACGAGCAGCGTATCTTCGCGAATCCCTAGCTCGTCGAGTTTGTCGACGATGCGGCCGACGGATTTGTCGCAGTACTCGACCATGTCGCCGAAGTATTTCTCGTCCGAGCGGAGGCGCTCTTCGGGGTCCGCGTAGGCGTCGGTTCCGGGCGTCGGGTTGAACGGTCCGTGGGTGAGCGCCATCGGGTAGTAGACGAAGAACGGTTGCTCGGGCTCGTCGGCGACGTGGCTCTCCATGAATTGGTTGATGTGGTCGACGTAGAGATCGGGGCCGTACTTGCCTTCGGTGTCTTCGACGAGTTCGCCGTTGTCGTAGATGACGGGGTCGGGGTAGCGCGAGCCCTTGTCTTCGGTGTGATAGGAGTGCCAGAGGAACCAGTCGTCGAATCCGGCGTCTTCGGGCTTGGTTCCGATGCCTCGGAACTCAGGTTCGAAGTCGGGCGGGTTGTAGCTCCACAGTTGCCACTTGCCGGAGATGCAGGTCTTGTAGCCGGCCTGCTGGAGCGTGTGGCCGAAGGTAGTCTCGGACGGATCGAGGATGCCGAAGGCGCGCCAGTTGCGGTAGTTGTACTGCCCGGTCATGACCTGGAGCCGCGTCGGCGTGCACAGCGGCTGGGCGTAGGCGTGATCGAAGCGGACGCCTGAGGCGGCGAGCGCATCGAGATTCGGCGTCTTCCAAGAGGTTCCGCCGTAGCAGCCGACGGCTTCGTAGCCAAGATCGTCGGCCAGGATAAAGACGACGTTGGGCCGCTTCCCGGGTTCCGGCGCGGGCTCGGGGGCGCTACAGGCGGCGGCCGCTGATACGGCGGCCAGTCGGAGGAAGTCGCGGCGGCGGATGGACATAGAGCCAGAAGATTGTAACCTCTGATGAAGAGTTCAGTCTCTATAGAGGTTGTGATGCGCTCGCTTCTTGCTCTCGTTCTGCTTGTTCCCTCGATCGCGGCGGCCCAAGGCTTGCTTCAACTGGAAGTCCGCGCAACCCAGAAAGACGCGCCGGTCAGCGATCTCAAACAACTCGATTTCTCCTTGAAGGAAGCCGGCAAGGACAAGGAGATCAAGTCCATCGAATACGTCGATTCGCCGACGGCGACCAAACTCTACATCGCCCTGGAAGCCCCCGCGACCGATTTCCCTCGCGTCCAGCAAGCGATCGAGCGTTGGGTCGACGACGGACTGCCGGCCGGCATGGAAGTCTCGATGGGCGGCGCGCCCTTTACGAGCGACGCCTCCCTGCTCAAGGAGTACGCGGCCAAGGGCGTCTCGCTGCCTTCGGAGACTCCGGATTCCGGACTACCCAAGCTGTGGGGCTCCGGCGCGGAGTTTCAGCTACAGGGCGAAGCGGCTCTCTCGCGCTATATCGACCTCGCCGCACGACTCCAGGCGGTACCGGGCCGAAAGGCGGTCTTGTTGTTTCGGCCCGACCTAGGCACCTCGCGACAGGGCTTGGACTTCCGTACGACGGAACAGCTTGCGCAAGACCGAGAGAACATCGACGTCGACTTCACTCGCACCGAACGCACGCTCAACCGGCTGGGAGCGGTGGCGCTCTTCTCGAGGACCACCTTTTACCCGGCCTACTCGTCGCAGACGCAGGGCATCAATCAACAAGGACTCGCACAGATCGCGGAGGCCACCGGCGGAAAGCCGCTGCTCGGCACGAACGACCCGGTATTGGCTTTCAAGATGGTGCTCGAAGACTCGCGCGACTACTACGTGCTGGGCTTCCAACCGACGCTGACCGGCAAAGGCAATCCACGCTCGATCAAGCTCGACGTCGGCCGCAAGGGCGTGCGCTTGCGGTACGCCAAGAACTACCTGGACGTCGAGGGCCTCGGCGAGGTTCCGGCAGCGGCGGTATCGGCGCTCGACGCCGACGGCGAGCCCGAGCTGACGCCGGCGGTGCAGTACCACGTCTTCCGCGGCGTCGACGGCAAACCGCTGATGATCTTTACCGCCGGAGCGGACCTTCAGCAACTCGAAGCCGAGGAGGCGGGTAAGGGTTTCGAGACGGCGTTGACCTTGGCCGGGGGCTTCGCGGACGGCGACGGCGGCTGGTCGGTCCAGAAGCAGAAGACGGTCAAGCAGGTCTTCGCAAAGAAGCCCTTCCAGAAAGCCCAAAAGGACGGAGGCGTGTTGGTCGAAACGTCCGCCATGATCCGTCCGACGCCGGGCGAGCAGAGCTGGAAGATGGTGCTGCGCGACGACCAGAGCGGCAAGATCGGCGTCGACGAGAAACGCTTTCTTGTGCCTGATTTCTCGCTGCCGTTGGATACCTCGTCGATGGTCGTAACGCGTCGGGCGGTAGCGATCGAAGGCGCGGAGCCCGAAGACTGGGGCGACCTGCTGGACTACGGCGAGTCGCGGTTCATCCCCGAGGCGTCCAACGTCTTCCAGTCGGGCGATACGGTGCTGTTTACCTATCGCCTGTACAACCCGCCAGCGGCGCTGCTCAACGGTGAGCCGCAGGTTCAGGTGGCGCTGCTCAAGGACGAAGTGCAGTTGGATTCGTTCGATTGGCAGGGCTCGGCGCAGGTTGTCGAGGGCGCCGACGGCAAGAAAGAGATCCAGTACATGGGGGCGGTGCGCACGAAAGGCCTGGGGCCGGGGAACTACCTGATCCTGTCCGCCGTGCCGGGGCGCGACGACGCGCGACAGCCGTACATCGAAGGGGCGTTTCGGCTGGAGAAGTAGTCATCAAAGCGGCTTCGAATCTTTACGAAAATGAAACAGCACCTATCAGTGGTGCTATGCTAGCTTGAAAGTGTCAAGTCGGCCTCGAAACTGGCCGATGGACTCGTAAGCGGGGCCCGCGAGGCCCTCGTCGGCCGACCACGTATTGCGGCCGCGACACTGTTCATCCAAGCGAAAAAGCGACCTTCAACGAGCGAATCGTTACCCGCAGTTCTTCGTTCTGAGAGCGTTTCTCAGGCGACGAGCGCAGGGGATAGGTCTTTCTGCATCCCGAGGAGGGACGAAATGATGAAGCAAGGGTATCTAATCGACATGGACGGCGTGATCTACCGCGGTACGGAGGTCATTCCGGGCGCGCGGGAGTTTATCGCGCACCTGGACGAGACGCGCACGCCGTACCTGTTCCTCACCAACAATTCGGCCTACGCGGCGCTCGACGTCGTGGCCAAGCTGAAGAAGTTCGGCATCCCGACGACGGTCGATCACGTCTACACGTCGGCCTTGGCGACGGCGGAATTCGTCGCGCAACAGAAACCGAACGGCACGGCGTTCGTGATCGGCGAAGGCGGCCTGCTGAATGCGCTCAATCAAGCGGACTATGCGGTGGGATCGGAATCGGCCGACTACGTCATCGTGGGCGAAGGCCGCACGATGAACTTCGAGGTGATGGAGAAGGCCCACAGGCTGATCGAGAACGGCGCGCGGTTGATCTCGACGAACGCCGATACGTGGTGCCCGACCGACTCGGGTCCGCGTCCGGGCTGCGGCGCGATCGTCGCACTGCTGGAGGCGGCCTCGGGGCGCACGGCCTACCACGTCGGCAAACCAAACCCGTTCATGATGCGTTTGGCGCGTAAGAAGATCGGCCTACGGACGGACGAAGTGACGATGATCGGCGACACGATGGATACCGATATTCGCGGCGCGGTGGACCTCGGGTTTCGGTCGGTGCTGGTCTTGAGCGGATCGACGCTGCTTTCGGACTTGGAGAAGTATCCCTACCGGCCAACGGTGGTGGCGGACTCGATTGCGGACTTGCTGCCGGAAGCGGCTTTGACGGCGGCGTAGGGCTACAGCAAGTCGGCGGCGCCGGCGGCGAGCAGTTCTTGTGAAGCGGCGCGGCCCGCCTCAACTGGGTCGGCGGCTTCGGCCGACGCGCGCAAGATGGTCGCGCCGTCGGCGGAGATGATCGCGGCTTGGAGAGCGACCGAGTCTTTGGCGGCGACTGCGCGGGCGCCGAGCGGCGTCTGGCAGCCTCCGCCGAGCGAGCGCAGGAGTTCGCGTTCGGCTTCGACGGCCGTGCGCGTGGCCGAGTGTTCGAGCGGGGCGAGCGCGGCGGCGGTCGATTCGTCGCCTTGGCGGATCTCGACGGCGAGGGCGCCTTGGCCTACCGCGGACGACATCTGATCGGCTTCCAGGGCTTGGGTGATGCGGTCGCTGAGGCCGAGGCGTTTCAAGCCGGAAGCGGCGAGCAGGATCGCGTCGTACTGGCCTTCGTCGAGCTTGCGCAGGCGGGTGTCGACGTTGCCGCGGATGTCGAGCATCTCGACCTCGGGCTGCAGGGCGCGCATCTGAGCGGCGCGGCGCAGCGAGCTGGTGCCGATGCGATCGCCGGGCTTCAACTCGTCGAGGCTCTTGCCGACGAGGGCGTCGCGCGGATCTTCGCGTTCGGGGACCATGCCGATTTGGAGGCCTTCGGGGAGTTCGGTCGGCAGGTCCTTCAAGCTATGCACGGCCAGGTCGATGCGGCGGTCGAGCAGCGCCTCTTCAATCTCTTTGGTGAAGACGCCTTTGGTCGCGGTTTTCTCTCCGACTTGGGCGAGCGCGACGTCGGTGATCTTGTCGCCGGTGGTGACGATGATTTCGATGCGCGTCTCGTGGCCGAGCGCTTGGAGCAGGGATTCGATGTGGCGGGCTTGCCAGAGGGCGAGTTTGGATCCGCGGGATCCGATGACGAGTTGGGCCATTTCTTCTACTAGCTGCGCGTGAGGCCGAAGGCGCGCTTGACGGCCTCGACGAAACGCAGACCGTCGGGGTGGCTGGCGAGCCGCTTCATGTGCGCGATCGGCGGATGGGCGACCTTGTTCATCATCGCTTTGGTGAGCGCCTCGACGGCTTGCTCCTGCTCCGGGGTGAGCCCGGAGAGTTTGGCGCGGTGGCGTTCGATCTCACCCGTTCGGATCGACTCCAAGCGTTTCTGCAACTGCACGATGGTCGGCGCGGTCTGGAGCGCGCGTAACCGGTGCATCACCTTGTCGACCTCTTCTTCGACGATCGACTCGGCTTGCTCGGCCTCTTGGCGACGCTTCTCGAGGTTGGCTTCGGCGACTTGTTGGAGGTCGTCGATGTCGTAGACGAACATGTCGTCGAGATCGTTGATTTCGGGGTCGATGTCGCGCGGCACGGCGATATCGACCAAGAAGATTGGCTTGTGACGGCGGGCGGCGATGACGCCGCGGGCGGTCTCTTTGGTGAGGATGAAGCCGGGGGCGCCGGTGGAGGCGATGACGACGTCGGCCTGGGTCAGCGTCTCATGCAGACAGTGCCAGGGAACGGGCGTGCCCTGGAATTGCTCGGCCATCTTCTTGGCGCGCTCAAGCGTACGGTTGGCGACGAAGACCTTTTGAGCGCCAGCCGAGTGGAGATGACGGGCGGCGGCTTCGGACATCTTGCCGGCGCCGATCAGCAGCACGTTCAGGCCGTCCAACTCGCCGAAGATTTTGCGGGCCAGTTCGACGGCGACATAGGAGATCGACACGGCCATCTGGCCGATGCCGGTCTCATTCCGCACCCGGCGAGCGACGCGGAACGAGGCCGTCAGCAGGTGGTCGAGCGGGCCTTGGATCGCGCCGGCTCGCTTGGCGGCCTGGTAGGCGGTCTTGACCTGGCCGAGGATCTGCGGCTCGCCCAGGACCATCGAGTCGAGGCTGGAAGCGACACGGAAGATGTGGCGGATCGCTTCCTTATCGGCGTAGCGGTAGAGATAAGGCTCGGCTTCGGCGAAGGGACCTTGCGGGAGCGCATCGATCAGTTGGCGGATGGCGGACTCCGCGTCGCCGGGCTCCGGAGCGCGAACGAAGAACTCGACGCGGTTGCAGGTGGAGACGATGCAGGCTTCGTCGACGCCGGGACGTTGGGCGAGATCGGCGACGACGCGGTCGTGCTCTTCGCCGCCAAAGGCGAAGCGCTCGCGCACCGAGACCGGAGCGGTCTTGTGGCTGAGGCCTAGGACGACGACGCTCATTCCGCCCTCCTCGCTGCCGCCCTCATTGCGCCAGCCACCCCCGGGCGCCCGAGCCGGCGAACCACGAAAGAGCGGCGCAGCAGAATCCGGCGATCGAGAAGTATGCGCTCTTGCGGCCGCGCCATCCGGCGGCGACTCGGCTGAACAGCATCGCGAGGTAGATCGTCCAAGTCAGGAAAGCGAGCGCGATCTTGGGATCGACGATCCAGCGGTCGCCCCATTCGGACGACGCGTAGATGCTTGCCGTGACGACGCCCAGCGTGACGAAGACGAAACCGAACGAGAGCGTGCGGTAGGCGACCTCGTCGAGTTTGTTGAGCGGCGGCAAGCGGTAGTAGAAGGCGCGCGGGCGTTTGGACTTGAGTTCGCGCTCTTGGATCAGGTACATCACGCCGGTGATGCAGGTCAGGAACAGCGCGGCGTAGCCCATCAAGAACAGACCGACGTGGGCGGCGAGCCACCAGCGCGACGCCGAGCCGACGACCCAGGCGTCGAGCGGTCCGGCGAGGCTCGCGACCAGCGTCATCACAAAAACCACCGGGAAGACGAAAACGGCCAAGCTCTCTTGGCGATAGCGCCAGTAGATTCCCAGAAACAGCGCCGTGATGAGGAACGCGGTGAGTGAGGCCGTCTGGTAGAGCGTTCCCACGGGGAACCCGCCGACCGCGACGCCGTCAAAGACCAGCGAGACCAAGTGGAAGACCACGCCGACCGAGATCGACGTCAGCGCGGCGAGGAACGTCTTCTGACGCCGCTCCACCACGGTCACAAGCGAGTGCCACAGGCCCACCGAATAGAGGACCAGCGCCACCCGCAACCACAGTACAGCCCATTCACTCACGCGACCCCTCAGTATAGATCGGCGGAAGCGGCTTTAACTTGTTGATAGCGCAAGCCGGTTTGCAATCGAAATCGCGTGCGCGGGACACTTGGATGGAGATGAAACGCACCGTACGCAAGGCCGTCTTCCCCGCCGCGGGCATGGGCACCCGCTTTCTGCCCGCGACCAAAGCGCAGCCGAAAGAGATGCTGCCGCTGGTCGACAAGCCGCTGATTCAGTACGGCGTGGAGGAGGCGCTGCACTCGGGCGTCGACAACATCATCGTCGTGACTGGCCGGGGCAAGTCGGCGATCGAGGACCACTTCGACAAGAGCTACGAGTTGGAGACGGAGCTCGACGCGCGCGGCAAGACGGCGGATCTGAAGCTGGTGCAAGAGATCTCGGATCTGGTGCGGGTGAGCTATACGCGCCAGAAGGAGCCGCTCGGGTTGGGGCACGCGGTCGGCGTCGCCGAAGAGTTGGTGGCGGACGAACCGTTTGCCGTGATCCTGGCCGACGACGTGATCCGCGGGGAGACGCCTTGCCTGCGCCAGTTGCTCGACATCTACGAATACTTCGGCGCACCGGTGATCGCGGTGATGGAGGTGCCGAAGGATCGCATCTCGGCCTACGGCGTGGTGGATGCGTTGCCGGTGGAGTTCAAGGGATCGAGCGACCGGCTGTTCCGGGTGAACGATCTGGTCGAAAAGCCGGACGCCGAGGATGCGCCGTCGAACCTGGCGATCATCGGTCGGTATGTGCTGACGCCTGACGTCTTCAAAGCGCTGAACCAGACCGAGCCCGGACGCGGCGGCGAGATCCAGTTGACGGACGCGATTCGCAACCTGATCAAGATGGGGCCGGTCTACGCCTACAAGTTTGAAGGGGACCGCTTCGACGCGGGCGACAAGTTGGGGTTCTTGAAGGCGACGGTCGAGTTCGCGCTGGAGCGTGAAGACCTCGGCGACGGACTGCGGGCGTACTTGAAAGAGCTTTCGCTGTAAGAGGCGCTTCGAAGCTACTGGATGGTGCTGGCGCCTTCGACGCCCATCGCTCCGGTGGTGACGTTGCGGTTGACGTGGCGGTCGAGATTGATGACGTAGGTCTCGGGCGCGGCGAGCAGGTGCGGCGAATGCGTCGCGGCGATGATCCGGAAATTCTTCTTGTCGACGAGTTCCTTGAGCATCTTCAAGATGCGCCGTTGATTCGATTGCGAGAGCGCCATCTCAGGCTCGTCGAGCAGCAGCACGGAGCCGTCCGGCATGGCCGGGAAGGTCTCTGAGAAGAGCGAGAGCATCACTTGGCCGTGGCTGGCCGAGGTGATGAACTCCTTCATCTGCGGGTCCTCGTCGAACAGTTCCGGCTTGTTGCGCGGGTTGTGCTGTTCGGCGTCGAAGAGCATGACCTTGCCGAGTTCGAGGTTCTGCGTGTCGAGCTTGTAGGCGAAACCGGGGACCTCTTCGCCGCGCAGGGCGAGGTAGACCGAGTGCAGCAGGGTGGATTTGCCGGATCCGTTCTCGCCTTCGAGCATGATGAGCGGATGCGAGAGATCGACGATCATCGGCATGTGGAAGTTGAGGCTGACGAAGATCGGATGCGCTAGAACCTTCAGATACATGGGCTTCCAGGATAGCTGGCGTCGAGGTCGGGATGGAACGAGGAGGCTCTCGCCGCGGTCTTGCTTCCGAGACTCAATCGTGGTTTCATGCGGGTCATGGAAGTGCAGTTTCCGCCCGACGTGGAAGAGGATTTAGTCACGGTCGCCGACCAGACCGGCGTGCCGGCCGATCAGCTCGTTCGACAGGTGATGTCGGGATATCTGGAGCACGTGCGCGAGCTTCGTGAGGAGATTGACTCGCGCTACGACGACTTGAAGACCGGTAGGGTCGAGTTGATCGACGGCGAAGAGGTGCGTCGCAGACTGCTCGCCAAGTCAGACGCTTTGCGTCGTCAGCGGCAATGATCGGTTACGGTTTTCACCCGGAAGCTTACGAAGACTTGGAGCAGATTCACGAATACATCGCCCAAGACAGTCTTGAGCGCGCTGATCGCTTTGTCCGTCGGATCTTCGAGCTAGTCGACTCCTTGACCGAATTCCCGAATCAAGGGCATCGACGAACAGACCTGACCTCAGAAGCGCTCCGGTTTCAGAGCTTCGGAGAGTATCTGATCGCTTATGCCCCAGACGAATCGCCGCTGTGGGTCGTAGCCGTGCTCCACGGGAGACGCGCACCCCAGACATTGGCGGCCATCCTATCCAGTCGAAGAGAGTAGTCTGACCGAGCATATGCTAGCGTCGAGTGGGTGACGCCGGTTCGGACGCATCTACGGGTTCGCCTGGGGAATCTTGCGGCCAACTTCCGCACGTTGGCCGGCGTCGCGGGCCCCGGAGGCGACGTGCTGGCCGTGGTTAAGGCGGATGCATACGGGCATGGCGCGGTCCGCGTCTCGCGAGCGCTGGCTGAGGCGGGTTGCCGTCGATTCGCGGTCGCATCTCTAGCCGAAGGCGCGGAACTGCGCGAGGCGGGAATCGCGGGCGAGATCGTCGTGCTCGGCGGTTTCGTCCCGGGCCAAGAAGCGGACCTGGTTCGGCACGATTTGACCCCGATGCTCTTCGGGCCGTCGCTAGTCGAGCGCTGGCGGAATGCGGCGCGCAACGCCGACCGTAAGCTGCCCTGCCACCTGGAGATCGAGACCGGGATGACTCGGGTCGGGTTGCGCTTCCAGTCGGGCGGCGAACTGGCGGCGACGATCGCTGAGGCGCCGGAGTTGGCGCTCCAAGGCGTCGCCACGCACCTGGCGGCGGCGGAGGATTTCTCCGACCCGTCAGCGGACCAACAGCTCGAGCGATTCGCGCGGGTGCTGGATGAAGCGCGCGCCGCGGGACTCGATCCCGGCGGCATCCATGTCTCGAACTCGGCCGCAGCGGCCTACCGCTCGTTTGAAGGTCAGACGTTGCTGCGGCCCGGGTTCGCGCTCTACGGCTACCTCAGCAAGACGGTCGGCGAGGCGCCTGAGCCTCGTTTCGCAGTCAAGAAGGCGCTTGAGTGGCGAGCAGCTGTGTTGGACGTGCGCGACGTGGAGCCGGGCGAAAGGCTGGGCTACAACGGCACGTACACGGCCGAACGAGCGATGCGCGTGGCGGTGTTGGGCGTCGGCTACGGAGACGGATACCGCCGTGAGCTGTCCAACCGCGGCGAGGTCTTGCTCGGAGGAAGACGCTGCCCGGTCGTCAGCCGGATCAGCATGGACTTCACGCTAGTCGACGTGACGGACCTGCCGGAGGTCGAAGCGGGCGACGAGGCGACCGTGCTCGACGATTCGCTCGACGCGCAAGAGCTCGCGCGGCGCTGCGACACGGTCGCCTATGAGATCCTGACCGGGCTCTCGTGGCGCGTGCCGCGCGTTTACGAAGACTAGCCGACGGCGCTGGGAAGGCCGTATGGTAGGCTTTACAGTTCTCTAGTCGCAGTCTCGTCCGACCGTATTCGATGCCCACGCAACGCCGCCCGCGCCGCAAGAACAACGACCGAAATCGACGAAGCCGAACGCCGGACGTTCCCACTCCGGAGATGATCGACAGCCCCGGTCGCCTGGAGGCGGTCGCCGAGCAGTTGAGTGAAGCGCAGGAGATCGCCTTCGATACCGAGTTCCTGCGCGAGCGCACCTACTTTCCCCAACTCGGGCTGATCCAAATCGCGGACGCCAAGCAGGCGTGGCTGGTCGATCCGTTGGCGCTGAGCGAACGCGAGATGGATCCGCTGCTCGACGTGCTGACCGATCCGGACATCCTCAAGATCGCGCACTCGGCCGAGCAAGACCAAGAGTGCTTGGCGCACGACTACGGCATCACCGCGCGCCCGCTGTTCGATACCTCGATCGGGGCCGCGCTCACCGGGATGGGCGACCAGATCGGGCTCGCTCCGCTGCTGCGCAAGATGGTCGGCGTCGACCTGCCGAAGGGCCACACGCGCACCAACTGGCTCAAGCGTCCCTTACAAGACGCGATGGCGGAGTACGCGGCACTAGACGTCTACTACCTCGTCGACGTCGGCCGCAGGCTCTTGCGCGATCTCGAGAAACGCGGCCGCAAGCAGTGGGCTCTCGGCCTCTCGGCCCAGTTGGCTGACCCGAAGCGCTACGAAGCCAACGGCGCGGGGCCGGCGCGCAAGCTCGCCTCGGGATCGCGGCTCTCGGCCCGAGAGTACGCGGTGCTCAAGGAACTCAGCGCCTGGCGGGAGGAGCGGGTCCGCAAGAGCGACATCCCCCGACGCTGGCTAGCCGAAGACTCGACCTTGATGCAGTTGACGCGAGCCCAGCCCAAGGACGTCGAGCATCTAGCGGACTTTCGAGGCCTCGGCGCCCGCGTCCGCGACTACGGCGGAGAAAAGATTCTTGAGGCCATCGCGCGCGGCCACGACGTTCCCGAAGCGGAGTTGGAGGAACCTCCACAAAAGCCCGAGCCCACTCCGAAGGAGAGCGCGGCGCTGGTCGTCTTCAAGAGTTTTCTGACGTTTCTAGCGCGCGAGAACGACGTACCTCTGCGCTACCTCATGGACGGGGATACGCCGCTGCACCTTCTCCGCGGCCGATTCGAGTCGCTCGACGATTTGCGCGCATCCGGGCTGCTGAGCGACGGCGCGATCGAGGTCTTGGGCGAAGAGATGCTGGCGATCTTGAGCGGTCGCAGAGCGCTGAAGATCGAGAAGGGCGCCGCCGTCAGCTTCGAGCCGTAGTCCGCCAATCCGGTGACCATGCCCGCTGACCATACCCGCTGAGCGCGGATCCGTCGTGTTCTGAGCGCGCGTCCACTAGACTCTAGGACACGAGTTTGGTCGAGAGAGGAGAGACGAATGAACTGGCAAGCCTTTACGCTGAACGCGCTTCGGATCGTGACCGGGTTTCTGTTCATCCCGCACGGTTGGCAGAAGTTGGTTGAGCGAGGCGTTGAAACCTTCACGCAGCCGTGGTTCGCCGGCGTGATTGAACTGGTCGGCGGCGCGCTGATCTTGATCGGCTTGCAGACGCGCTGGACCGCATTCTTGTGCTCAGGCCTGATGGCGTTCGCCTACTGGCTCGTCCACGGCACCAAGGATCTGCTGCCGATCCACAACGGCGGCGAGTTGGCGATGCTGTACTGTTTCGTCTTCCTGTTCTTGTGGGCGCACGGCGGAGGCGACTTCTCGGTCGATGGGATGATGAAGAAGCGCTCCTGAGGCGCTTCGCGATGGACTTTAAGGACCAGGTCAAATCGAGCGTCGACATCGTTCAAGTCGTGGGCGAGTACGTTCGACTCCAGAAGGGCGGCGCCCAGAGTTGGAAGGGATTGTGCCCCTTCCACTCCGAGAAAACGCCGTCGTTCAACGTCAACGATTCGCTGCAGATCTTCAAGTGCTTCGGCTGCGGGAAGGGCGGCGACGTCTTTACGTTCTTGATGGAGCACCAAGGACTGACCTTCCGCGAAGCGCTGGAGTTCCTGGCCGAGCGCAACGGGATTCCGATTCCCAAGCGCAACGACGGGCCACAGGCGGATGAGGCGGCGCGGCTGCGCGGGGCGCTCTTGCAGATGCACGCCGAGGCGCAAGAGTTCTTTGAGCAAGAGCTGCGCGGCGAATCGGGCGGCGCCGCGCGCGCGTACTTGAAGCGACGCGGCCTGGATTCGGAGGCGGCCCGCACGTTCGGGATCGGCTATGCGCCCCAGGGATCGCGGCTGGCGAGGCGGTTCGAATCGGCCGGTTACCGCGAGTCGGACATGGCTGAGTCGAGCCTGGTCCGGAAAGCGGACGATCGACCCGGTTTCTACGATTTTTTTCGCGATCGACTCATTTTTCCCATCCGCGACGCCCAAGGAAGGGTGATCGCCTTCGGCGCCCGCGCCTTGACCGACGAGCAGCAACCGAAGTACCTGAACTCTTCGCAGACAAAGATTTACGACAAGCGGGCCGTGCTCTACAACCTCTCCGGCGCCAAGGCGGGCATGAAGAAATCGAACCGCGTCGTACTGGCGGAAGGCTACATGGACGTGATCGGCATCGTGCGTGCAGGGGTGGAAGAGGCGGTCGCCACGTGCGGCACGGCCTTAACGCCGGAGCAGGTACGGACGATGCGCCGTTTAGCCGATACATTGATCGTGAACTTTGACTCCGACTCGGCCGGTCGAGAGTCGGCGGAGAAGTCGGTGGAGAAAGCGCTGGTTGAAGGATTCCACGTGCGGGTGCTGGAGCTGCCGGGCGACCTGGACCCGGACGAGTACGTGCGCGAGCACGGCGCCGATGCGTACCGGTCACAACTGGAGCAGGCGCCGCCCTACTACTCGTGGCTGGCGGAACGGGCCCGCTCAAAGTTCGATCTACGAACGGGCGAAGGACGCGTGGCGGCGTTCGAGTTCCTCAAGCCGTCCATCCATCTACTGCCGGACAAGATCGCGCGAGCAGCGCTGGCGAGCGAACTGGCGGAGCGTTTGGGAGTCGACTCGGGATTGGTTCTCGAGGAGTTTCGAAGATCAGCGACCGAACGATCGCGTCCGGCGCCCCCGGCCGCGCCCATCCATTCGCTGTCGCCGGGCGAGCGTCTGCTGCTGGAGCTCTTCCTGGATGAAGAGGAAGCGCGCGACGAGATGCTCGAGCGGACGGCGGAGCTGGCGGCTGAAGAAGGCTGGGCGACGCAAGGGCTGTTCGGAGCCCTGGCGGCGGCCGCCGCGTCGGGGCCGTTCGAGTTCACGGCCTTCGAGGGACGTTTGGAAGAGAGATACCGCGACATGGTGGCGCGGATCGTGTTTGATCGAGATCGGAGAAAAGTTTCGATCGATGAGGGAAGACAAGCTTTCTTGGCGCTTGAAAGACAGAGCCTCGAAAAGCGATACCGCGCCGTCCGGCGGCGAATCGCCGAGGCGGAGCAGCGTGGAGATCAGGCGCAAGCTTTGGAGGCTCTGCGCGAGAGATTGGACCTGGAGAGACGACTGAGAGATCTGGAGAAATGAGGCCTTTGCGCAGCGCAGGTAAGGCGTTTGACCCGCTGCGGACGCCGAATTGCCCAGGTGTAGAATGGGACCGCATCGCCGAGAGACGACGGAAACCCACTCGAAAATAGGCCCTCCTGGTCGAAGAGCAGTGGAGGAGAGGTTGAGGATAAGGGGTTCAGGGACAGCCGTGGAAGAAGACTCGGAACAAGCCTCCCCGAGAGGCGCGAAGACGGTCGAGCGGATCCTGCGGGACCTAGGTGGTCCTGATGCGGATTCCGCCGAAACCTCGACGGACGACGACGAAAGATCGTCTACGCGGGGCCGCGCCGAGCGTCCGTCGAACGGCGCAGCGGATACGACCTACGCCGCCGAGGAAGACGGCAAATCAGCCGATCCGGTCCGCACCTACTTGCGCCAAATGGGCGCCGCGCCGCTCCTGACGCGCGAAGGCGAAGCCTCCATCGCCCGGCGAATCGAGCGCGGAAAGAAGATGATTGAGCGGGCGGTATACAGTTGTCCGCCGGCGATCGACGACCTCTGCAGCCGAGCGACGCGCGTCCGCGATGAAGAGCGCGCGATCCGAGAGATCACCGCGCTGGACGAAGACGCCGAAGAGCAGTGGGACGATTGCCGCAAGCGAATTCTCGCGGACTTGAAGGCCCTGGCCAAGCAGGCCAAAGCATCCGCGGGGACGCGCAAGAAGCTAACTGCGATCTCCGCGTCGCGCAAGCCGAAGGAAGCGAGAAAGCTGTCGTGGGCGCTCGGCCGGCAACAGATCGCCGTGGTGCGCACCGTGCGCGGCATGCGGCTCAACGCGACGCAGTGCGAGCGGCTCACGCGATTGATCGAGGAGTCGCTGATCGAGCTGAAGACGCTTGAGCGGGAACTGACGGAGTCGCAACGCGCGGCCGAGTCGGCGTCGGGAGACGAGGCGCGCTTCCACAAGTCCCGCGTGAAGGAGATCCAGGCGGCGATCAAGGATTTCGAGGCGCGTTGCGGCGTCACGTCGGTCGAGCTGCGGGCGACGATGAAGTCGATCCGCCGCGGACGGGCGATCGCGGGCGTGGCCACGCGCGAGCTGATCGAGGCCAATCTCCGACTCGTGGTCTCGATCGCTAAGCGCTACGTCAATCGCGGGATGCACTTCCTCGACCTGATCCAGGAAGGCAACATCGGCTTGATGAAGGCGGTCGACAAGTTCGAGTACCGCCGCGGGTACAAGTTCTCGACCTACGCGACCTGGTGGATTCGCCAAGCGATCACGCGTGCGATCGCCGACCAAGCGCGTACGATCCGCATCCCGGTCCACATGATCGAGACGATCAACCGTCTGATCCGTACGCAGCGTGAACTGGTCCAAGAACTCGGCCGCGAGCCCTCGAACGAGGAAGTCGCCGAGAAGATGGAGATGACGGTCACGAAGGTCCGCAAGGTGATGAAGATCGCCCAGGAACCGATCTCGATTGAAACGCCGGTCGGCGAGGAAGACGATTCGCACCTCGGCGACTTCATCGAAGATCAGGACCGCGAGACGCCGGCCGAAGCGGTCATCAACCTCAACCTGCGCTCCCAGACGGCGCAGGTGCTCAAGACGCTGACGCCGCGCGAGGAGCGCGTCATCCGCATGCGCTTCGGCCTCGAAGACGGAAGCGAACACACGCTTGAAGAGGTGGGCCAGAGCTTCGCCGTGACGCGCGAACGCATCCGCCAGATTGAAGCCAAGGCGCTGCGCAAACTGCGCCACCCGAGCCGCAGCCGCCGGTTGAAGACCTTCGTCGAACCCGGCGGCGGCGTCTAGACGCCCCTTAGACCAGTTCGAGTTCGATGACGCCGTTGACGGCGTCGACGTTGGCGACTCGGAAGGAGCGAAGTTCGCCCTCGGCCGGGCCTCCGGCCTCGCCCCCGCCGCCTTGCCAGCCGGCTTTGAGCTTCTCGGCCAGAGACGAGACGCCCTCGCCCGCCGGCTCGCCGTCCGATGCGTCGGCCGCCTGACCGCCGCCTTGCGGAAGCGCGCAGACGCCCTTCACGCCGTCGTCGAGCTGGACTTCCAACCGATCGGCGCCGACGGTGAGGATGCGCCCGCTGACTAGGTCGCCGGGCTGCACGGTTTCGAGATACTTCTCGGTCTCGGTCGGCTCAAGCTGCTTCATGCCGAGCTTCAACCGGCGCTTGGCACGGTTCATCTCGAGCACTTTGACTCGCACGCTGTCGCCGGTACGGACGACCTCGTTCGGGTGATTGAGACGACGGTCGGAGGTGATGTCGGAGATGTGCAGCAGGCCTTCCACGCCTTCCGTCACTTCGACGAAGGCGCCGAAGTTGGTGATCTTGCGGACCGTGCCCTCGAAGACCGAGCCGACGGGGAAGTCGGTCTCGACCTTGTCCCACGGATCGCCCAGCGCCTGCTTTAGGCCGAGCGCCACGCGACGTTTCGCGAGGTCCATGTCGAGCACGACGACTTCGACCTCTTCGCCTTCCGACACCACGTCGCTCGGATGGCGGACGCGACGCGCCCAGCTCATCTCCGAGATGTGGATCAGCCCTTCCGCGCCCGGCGTCAGTTCGACAAAGGCGCCGAAGTCCATCAGGCGCGTGATTTTGCCTGTAATCCGTTCGCCGACCTTGATCTTCTCGGCCACCGTCGTCCAGGGATCTTGCTGGAGCTGCTTTAGGCCGACCGCGATACGGCGACCTTCCGGGTCGATGCGCAGAACCTGCACTTGCAGTTCGTCGCCTTCCTTGACCACCGAACGCACGTTCTCGACGCGCTTCCACGACAGATCCGAGATGTGCAGCAGGGCGTCGACGCCGCCGAGATCGACGAAGGCGCCGAAGTCGCGGATCGTCCGAACGATGCCGTTGAGCACGGCGCCGGGCTTGAGCCCCGCCACCGCTTCCTGGCGAGCTTGATTGCGTTCCTCTTCGACCACCGTGCGGCGATCGAGGACGACGTTGCGGTCTTGCAGATCGAGCTGCGCGATGCGCGCGCGGATCTCTTGGCCGACCAGCGCCTCCAGCGCTTCCTGTTCGCGTTCGCCCGAGCGGGACGCGGGCAGGAAGGCGCGCGCGCCGACGTCAACCGCCAGTCCGCCCTTGACGACCTCGATCACCTTGCCGACCACGATCGAGCCGGCGGCGTACGCCGACTCCAGATGCGACCAGTCGGTCGGGCGTTCGGCTTTCGAGTTCGAAAGCAGCAGGTAGCCCTCAGGCGAGCGCCCGACGGCGGTGACCTCGATGACGTCGCCGGTCTTCCACTCGGGACGCGGCGCGTTCTTCGGCGCCGTGATTGGCAAGAACGCTTCGGACTTTTCTCCCACGTCGACGAAGGCGCCGTCATGACGCAGCGTGACCACCACGCCTTCCAGCACGCCTTCGGGCAACGCGTCGTCGTCGCCGTCCGACCCGGCAGGCGCGTGGTCCTGCTGGTCGAGCATGCGCTCGAACTCGTCCTCGTCCGGAATTTCGAAGTCGTCGTCGTCCTCGTCGTATTCGCCTTCGGGCGCCGACGGCATCGCCGGCATCTCCGGGGCGGCCGGGGACGGCGGCGGGGGAGGGGGCTTGACGTTCAAGGCCTTCGGCGGCGCTTTCGGCGCCTCCGACGTTTCTTCCGACTCGCCCGACTTCGTTACTGGATTGTCCTCTTGCGTCTGCTTCGAGGCCGCGTCTTCAGGGATATCCGCGGGCGCTTCGTTAGGCAGCGCAGGTAATTCCGAACTCACTCTATGACTCCTAAGTCCAACCGTTCAACCATTTTCCCACAGCACGCCCAACGTTTCAGCAATGCGGCGAAACTAGCTCGGAAGCCGGTGCTAGGATGGGGGACTCTCGCGAGGCCGACGAGGCCGATCCGAGGAGTTTTTCTGATGCCGAAGATCCGCCGCGCGCTGTTGAGCGTCACCGATAAGTCCGGGCTGGCCGAGTTCGCCAAGACCCTCTCGAAACACGGAGTCGAGCTGATTTCGACCGGCGGAACCGCCCGTCTGTTGCGCGATTCCGGCCTTGAGGTGCGCGACGTCGCCGAGGTCACCGGCTTCCCCGAGATGCTCGACGGACGCGTCAAGACGATCCACCCGCGCATCGCCGCCGGCGTCTTGGCGATCCGCGCGAACGACCAACACATGGCGTCGTTGGACGAGCACAAGATCGAAGCGATCGACATGGTCGTCGTAAATCTGTACGCCTTCGAGCAGACCGCCGCCGATCCCCACGCGACGTTCGACCAAAAAATCGAAAACATCGACATCGGCGGACCGACCATGATCCGCGCCGCCGCCAAGAATTTTCGCGACGTGGCCGTCGTCACCGCCGCTGAAGACTACGACGAACTCGCCGCGGAACTCGATTCGAACGACGCCGTCTTGAGTTCGGAGACGCACTGGAGTCTGGCGCAGAAAGCCTTCCAGCGCACGGCCGCCTACGACCGCGCCATCGCCAAGACGCTGACGGCGCTTCCGCTCGACGGCGACGCCCAAGAAGAAGCGCTGCCCTCGACGCTCGATCTCTCGATCCCGCGGGCGCAGGTCTTGCGCTACGGCGAGAACCCGCACCAGCAAGCGGCGCTCTACGTCTCAGGCGGCGGAGTCGCCGGCGGGAAAAAACTGCACGGCAAGGAACTCTCCTACAACAACCTGGTCGACCTGGACGCTTGCTGGGCGCTGATCCAGGAGTTCGACGAGCCGGCTTGCGCGATCATCAAGCACACGAATCCGTGCGGTTGCGCGGAGAAGGCAACGTTGGCCGAGGCCTATGCGGCGGCGCTCGAGTGCGATCCGGTGTCGGCCTTCGGGTCGGTGATCTCGGTCAATCGCGCGGTCGACGCCGAGACGGCCAAGCTGATGTCGGAGCTGTTTGTGGAAGCGATCGCGGCGCCGTCGTTTGAATCGGAAGCGCTCGACATCCTCACCAAGAAGAAAAACATCCGGCTGCTTGAAGTCGCGCCGACCAAGCCCGGGCTGACGCTCAAGAGCGTCTCCGGCGGCATGCTGGCGCAGACCGAGGACCGCCGCGAGACGAGCCCCGACAGCTGGGAAGTCGTCACCAAGCGGGCGCCGACGGACGAGGAAGCGGCGGCGCTGCGCTTCGGCTGGAAAGTCTGCAAGCACGTCAAGTCGAACGCCATCCTCTACTGCCGGGCCGGGCAGACTGTCGGCGTCGGCGCGGGACAGATGTCGCGAGTGGACGCGGCGCAGATCGGCGCGGCGAAGGCGAAGCTGCCGCTCGAAGGAACCGTCGTCGCCTCCGACGCCTTCTTCCCGTTCCCCGACGGGCTGGAGACGGTCGCCAAGGCGGGCGCGACGGCGGCGATCCAACCGGGCGGCTCGAAGGGCGACCCGGCCGTGATTGAAGCGGCCGACCGGCTGGGCGTCGCCATGGTCTTCACCGGCGTCCGCCACTTCCGCCACTAGACTTCACTAGAACGGGTCTAGGGGCCGACGCGGTCGATGCGCTCGGCGCCGAACAGCGTCCAGCCCATCTTCGGATCGTCGCTCTTGAGGATGACCTCGAAGACGACTTCGGGCGGTGAGGTGCGGCGGTATTCGCGTAGGCGCGTCCACTGGCTGAACTGCTGTCGCGAGCTCGATTCCCAGCCGACTTGCCCCAGCGATTCGGGCGTCAGCAGCGCACCGTAAGCGACCAGCACGTTCTCCGTTTCCGGCAGCCAGTCGGCGTCGCCCATCGCGATGCTGATCACGCGATCCGGCCCCATCTCTTCCGATTGCCAGACTTGGCGGACGGTCTTCTTCTCTTCGTCGATCGCATACTCGACGGCGCGCGAATAGGTATCGACGACCGGGGTCGGCTTGCGGAACGGGCGCGCTTGGTAGTTGCCGTTGTTGTAGAGCAAGAGGGTTCCGGCGGGCGTGATGCTCGGCGAGTGCTGGTGGTACGGCCACTCGATCCGCCCTGCGGCTCCTTCGGGCTGAAGGAGCTTGTCGGCGAGATCGCCCCAGCCGGTCGGCTCGCCGAAGATCCATACGATCTCGCGCGTCTTGCGATCGATCTTGACCGCAGCAGCCTGGTAGCGAAAGTTGACTAGGATCGAGTCGTCGGACTCGTTGTAGATCAGGTTGTTGGCGTGGCTCCAATCGACCATGTCCGGAAATCCGCGACGCACCCAGTAGTTGGAGAACGTCTCGTAGCCGATGCGGAACGGGTCCATGTGCTCGAAGGCGCGCCACTCCCAAACCACGTCGCCGGTCGTGCGATCAAACTCAATGACGACGTCGCCCATCACCTTCTGTCGCTTGCGCGGCGCGTTGGAGTCATACTCGCTCGTGTAGTAGTCGTCGATCTCCTTGCTCTCGCTCGAGAGGACGAGGATGTTGCCGTTGGGAAGTTCGTCGATCTCGTGGTGGAAGGTCAGCGTGTCGACGGCGATCCCTTCGGTGTGGTTCTCGGGACTGTTCTTGGCGTACCACTGGTTGATCGTATTGCCGAGCCAGTCGATCTCCATCAGGCGGAAGTCGGCCGTGCAAAAGATGATGTTGCCGTTGCGGGCTTTTTCAAAGTCGCTGATGCGCGAATCGACCCGGTAGTACCAGACGACCTCGCCCTTTGCATCGACGGCTGCCAGCATGCCGAACCCCGCGTTGAACTTGGCGACCTCCGGGCTGCGGCCGACCTTCCGGCGACGCGGATTGAACAGCGTCACGCCGGGCTCCATCGCATCCGGCTTGCTCGCGGCGACCTCGATCGGAGGAAACTCGACGCCCGCCTCAGGCAAGGGCGGCGTCGTGAAGCGCAACGTCTCAGGCGCCGCGAGGGCCTGCCCCGCGGCGTTCTCGATCGAAACGGCGACGGTGTGTTCGCGGTCGGGGCGCATGCCGAGGATTGCAAGCCCGTCGGCCGGATCGTGCGAGTCGTCGTAGTCGAGCCGCCACGTATTCTCGCCGTCGCTCACCTCGAACGCGACCGATACCGGCTCGCTCGGCTCAAACGTCAAGACGGCGGCCAGCGGGACGGCGGGATTCGGATTGGGCCCGAGCGTCGGCGCCTGCGTGAACGTCGGGCCGGACGAACACCCTGCTGCCAGGAGAAGGCCGCCGCATACGAAAAGGCCGCCCAGGAGGAATCCGCGCATCCTCATGCGCGGGAGGATATCAGGATCTACGATCCGATGGAAGCGGCCAGCGGGCGCAACTGCAGCGCGTAGAACATCTCCAAGTAGCGCTGCGTCTCGGCGCGCTCCAAGTTCGTAACGTGCTTCCAGAAGCCGTACACGCGCGAGAGCGTCATCATCCGCTCGGCGTAGAGCTCCCACGTGTAGCGGGCCTCGACGCGCGCGATCGAGCCTTCAGACAAGCGGCGCCAGTAGTCGGGATCGGTCGAGCAGCGCTCGAAGAAGTCGGCCATCAGCTCGGCCGCCGCTTCGCCGATGTTCGGATCGATGTGGAAACCCGAGATCCCGTCCTGCACGATCTCCAACGGCCCGCCGTAACGCGTCGCGAAGGTCGGCAGTCCCGACACCATCGCCTCGACGACCGTCAGCCCAAAGGCCTCGAACAGCGCCGGCTGCACGAAGGCGCCGCCGCGATCGGCGACGACGCGGTACAGTTCGCCCGAGGTCTTCTTCTCCAACCGCGCGCCGAGCCAACGGACCTGGCCGTCCAGGCCGTGCTCTTCCATCAGCTCGTGCATGCGTCGGATCTGCGCCTGCTCTTCGCGGTCGCCCGAGTCCTCCTCGCGCACGCTGCCGGCGATGACGAGCAGATTGGCGGCGTTGCGCAGCCGCTCGGACTTGGCGTACCACTCGACCAATCCGGTGACGTTCTTGATGTGATCGAGCCGCGCCATCGTAAATAAGACCGGCTTGTCCGAATTCTCCAAGACGCCGCGAGCATCGTCGCGCGGTCCGCCGTAGATGAGATCCTCGATCTCGGGTTGCCGATCGATTTCACGACGGTCCGTCTCGGTGAAGGGGAAGTAGACGTCGGCGTCCGCGCCCGGCGAGACGATGTTGAATTTCGGATCGAAGACGTCGATCCCTTGCACCACGCGGAACAGGCCGGGCATCGGGAACGACTGGTAGCTCTCGTACTGGCCGATCGTCTCCGAGGTGCCCGCGATCTCCTGATACGTGCTCGTGATGATGAAGTCGGCCGCGTTCATCGCGATCAAGTCGGCGGTAAATTGGCTCGAGAAGTGGTACTGCTCTTCGTTGTCGCGCCAGTAGAGATCGGAGTAGAGGTACTTGGTCTTTTCGAGCGCGTGCGCGATGTTGCACTGCGTCACGCCGAGCCGTTGCGAGAGCAACGTGGCGACCAGGTTGCCGTCCGAATAGTTGCCGACGATCAAGTCGGGGCGACCGCCGAGCTCTTCGATCAGACGCGTCTCGACTTCGCGCGAAAACTTCTCGAGATGCGGCCAGACTTCGAACCGCGAGATCCAGTGCGGGATCGGTTCGCCCGAGTCGTCGCGGAACGGGACGCGCAGGATGCTGACGTTCTCGGTCCCCTCGACCGGCTCGATCGGCTGGTCGCACGTCGTGCCGTCGGCCTCGGGAATCAGGCGCGTGACGATGCGGATGCGGGGCTCGATGTCGAGGCCTTGCTCGGCGCTGCGGCGGCGCATCTCGCGTTCGAGTGCGCGGACCTGATCGAGGATGTAGACGATCTGTCCGCCGGTATCGGGCCGACCCAAAACGTCCTTCTGGCCGAAGTAGCCGTGGGGCGAGAGGATCGCGATGGAGAAGATCATCGGGACCCGGCTCAAGAAGCGCTCCAAAGCCGCCGGGGCCGGGGCTTCGAGCAGTTCCGAGAGCAGCTCCATCGTCTCCCGCGCGCGAGCCGTCGTGGCGCCCCAGCCGGGCTCAAACCCGTACTCGCGCAGCTCCTCTTCCACTTCGGCCCAGGGCGTCTCCGCCGGTCGCGCGGCTAGGATCTCGTCGGCTTCGCGTAGGGCGGAGCGCATCTCAGCGACCCCGGCGATGCGCTGGTTCAGCATCAACTGGCGGCCGTCGTATTTGTGCGCGCGGAGGAAGTCGATCAGCTTCCGATCGCCCTTGCCGACTTGGTAGAAGAGGTCGCTCGACAAACGCCGGTTGAGGAACTCGACGCCGCGACCGATCGAGCGCGTCTCCTGCATCCGAGGGAACTCGCGACTGAACGGCTCGACGTCGAACTCCCAGTTGCGATCGCCCGAGCCGTCGACCAAGTTTTCCTTGAAGGCCAGGTACTCGGAGACGCTGATCTCCGCCATCTCCATCGAGGCGATCTCGACGCGCAGATACGCCCAGCGGCCGATCTGATAGCGCAGCGCGAGGCAGATCACTCCGTCGGCCAAAGCGGCTTCTTGCGATCCGGCGATCACGCGCGCCACACGACTGCCGCGCAGGCTCGCGCCTTCAGGCTCGGTGCACAGCGCCTCGAAACCCGTCCACAGCTCGGACCGCAGCAGGAACGAACGTCCCAGCGCGGCGTAGCCCTCAAACAGGCGTTGGACGGCGGTCTTGCGCTCTTCCAGCGCGGCGATCATCTGAGAGGTCATTCTCAACAGTTCCAATCGACGTTCGGCGGCCCGAAGGACACGCCGACTCTACGTTTTCGAGGGGGCGAAGGCGTGCTTCGCGTCTAGTCGGGCTGACGGATTTCGCCGAGGAAATCGTAGCGTTCAATGCCCTCGATGATACCCCAGGCGTACTCGCGCGAAGCGAAGTGGACGCGCTCCAGCTTGCGCAGCTTTTCGAGTTCAGGCGAGTAGTTGGCGACCACCAGCCCGAGGCTCTTGCCGGCGAGCATCCCTTCGTCGTTGCCCGAATCGCCGGCCACCATCACGCGTTCCATGGGGACGCCCCAACGATGCGCTACCCAGCGGATCGCCAGCCCCTTGGACGCGCGCACGGGCAGCACGTCGAGGAACTGGCCGTGCGAAAAGATCACCTTCGCGCGGAGTCCGATCTCGCGCAGCAGCTTCTCGATCTGGACCGGCGTCGGCGCCTTCTTCGGATCGATAAAGAAGCTCGCCTTGTGGCCGCGCTGGTCGATCTTCGGTTGGAGCTTGAGCCCGGGCGTGCGCCGGAGCGCTTCGCGGACGGCGTGCTCGTCCCAGCGGTAGTGGATGTTGCGCGTCCAATCGACGTCGGGCGTCATCTGCTTGCCGTAGTGGATCTCGCTGCCGACGGAGGTGATCCAGAAATCGGGCTGCGGCGCATCCATCTCCGCAATCACGGCCTTGGCGGAATCGATCCGACGGCCGGTCGCGACGGCGAAGGCGGTCCGCTCGCCCTTCTCTTCCAGCAGTTGCTTGAGCGCGGCCAAACCTTCGGCGTCTCCGAGCAGCGTGTTGTCGATGTCGCTGACCAGGATACGGTCGACTTGGGGCAAACGGCTCTTACTCACGGAAAGCTTTCTCCTGGGGCGGCGCGCAATCTTGCGCAGCTCGCGCAGGTACTGTTTGGCGTGGCCCGACCAAGCGTAGTGGCGATGCGCCAACCGCACGCCGGCGTTCGACCAACGGCGCCAGCGGGCCGAATCGCTCAGCGCGTCCAGCAGCGCCTCGGCCATCTTGTCGGCGTCGAGCGGATCGATCAGCAGCCCGTTCTTCAAGCGTGCAAGGATGTCGCGCGGTCCGCCGTCGTCCGTCGCGACCAAGGGCAGACCGCTGCCGGCGGCTTCGAGCAGCGTCAGCCCGAACGGCTCGGTCAAGGCGGGGTTGATGAAGACGCCGCGCGTCTTGGCCGCCGCGCGATAGATGTCGGGCACCTCGTCCGGCGCGTGGGTCTTCGGGTAGGCGATCTTTCCGTAGAGCGCGTAGCGATCGATCCGCAGCAGCATGTCGGTCAAGACCGCGCGCGGACCGCGCTCCATCTGCTCGATGTCGTCACGGCTGCCGGCGACGACGACCAGGTTGGCCTTCTCCTGCAACTCCGGCGACTGGCCGTAAGCGTCGAGCAAGGTATGGATGTTCTTGCGCTCGTCGGCGCGCGAGAGCGCCAGGATCCACGGCTTGCGCGGGTTGCGCAGGAACTTGGCGATGCGGTCGTAGACGGCCGGTTGTCCCCACAGACGGCCCGGCGGCGTAAAGCGATCGAGATCGACGCCGGGCGGGATCACGGCGGCGCGCGCTTTGCGGAAGTGGTCGTAGGTCGAGTACTGCGTCTCGACTTCTTGATGGGTCGATGCGACCACCAACGAGGCGTTCGAGAGAGCGCGCTCTTCGGCCTCGATCCGTTCGGTGATATTGAAGCGCGACTCGATCGTCGACGGCTTCATGCCGCTCTCTTCGAGCCGCCTCTTCTTTTCGTGTCCCAGGGAATGACCGGTGAAGACGAGCGGCACGCCGAGCAGCGAAGCGATGTCGCCGCCCACTCTACCGGCGTCGGCGTAGTGCGCATGGATGACGTCGGGCGTGCGGCCGACGTCGTGGAAATGCAACAAGGCGCTGTCGACGAAGCAGCTCAGCCACTTCCACAGCTTCTCCTTGGGCAGGTATTTCTTGGGGCCGAAGGGAATGCGGATGATGTTGGCGCGCTCGCCGATCTGCTCAAGCGGTTGCGCGTAGTCGTCGTCGACCGCCGGATCCTCGATTAGACGCGTGATGAGGTCGACGCGACCGACGCCCGGTTCCTCGGCCAGGGCGCGCGCGAGCTCGACGACGTACTTCGTTTGCCCGCCGGTATCGGCGTCGCGCCCCAGTTCTAATTCGTTGCCGCGGATGAGCCCGTGCAGGCTCAGCAGGACGATGTAGACGTCCCCGTCAGTTCTCTCAAGCGCTCGGCGGCGCGGTTTGGTCTCGACGCCGTCGGCGGCGGGAGGCGTCGGAGGGGCTGGGGATGGCGGTGGTGCGTCGGTTCGAAAGTCAGGTAAATCAGGAAGACTCAAACCTGTTTTTAAGGGTAACAAAGCCTCGCCTGGACACGCAGATCCGACGTGCTAACCTGGAGGTTCCCTCGTATCGGATGTCTTTTCTTTTGAGTCCGATACACAACCGAAACGGAACAGAATATGTCGAACATCAGCAACCTTCGTGCGCTCGAAATCCTGGATTCGCGCGGCAACCCGACCGTCCATGTGACGGCTGAACTTGAGAGCGGAGCGATCGGTCAGGGCGGCGTCCCCTCCGGCGCGTCGACCGGCATCGCGGAAGCCGTCGAGCTGCGCGACGGCGACAAGTTCCGCTACATGGGCAAGGGCGTCCAAAAGGCCGTCGCCAACGTGAACGGCGAGATCCTCGGCGCGCTCAAGGGCTTCTCGGCCGACGACCAGGCCGCGCTCGACAACAAACTGATCGAGCTGGACGGCACCGACAACAAGGGCCGTCTGGGCGCCAACGCCATCCTCGGCGTCTCGATCGCCGTCGCCAAGGCGATGGCCGCCGAACAGAAGGTTCCGCTCTACCAGCGGCTCGACACCGGCCACGGCTTCACGCTGCCGGTGCCGATGTGCAACATCATGAACGGCGGCCAGCACGCCGACAACAATGTCGACATCCAAGAGTTCATGGTGATGCCGGCGGGGTTTGATTCGTTCTCCGAGGCGATCCGCTCGGCGACCGAGATCTTCCACACGCTCAAGAAGATTCTCTCGGGCAAGAAGTACGCCACGGCGGTCGGCGACGAGGGCGGTTTCGCGCCGCAGCTCAAGTCGAACGAAGAGCCGATGGAGCTGCTGATGGAGGCGATCGAGAAGGCCGGCTACAAGCCCGGCGAACAGGTCTGGATCGCGATCGACGCGGCCAGCTCGGAGTTGTGGAAGGACGGCGCCTACGTCTTCGCGGATTCGGACGGCTCGACGCGCAGCCCGGCGCAGATCGCCGACATGTGGGCCGACTGGGCCGAGCGCTATCCGGTGATCTCGCTCGAAGACGGCTGCGGCGAACTCGACCAGGAAGGCTGGAAGATCCTGACCGACAAGATCGGCTCGAAGACGCAGCTGGTCGGCGACGATCTGTTCGTCACCAACCCGAAAATCTTCAAGCAGGGGATCGAGGACGGCCTGGCCAACTCGATCCTGATCAAGCTGAACCAGATCGGCACGATCACCGAGACGCTCGAATGCATCGAGTTGGCGCGACAGGCGAACTACACGTTTGTGACGTCACACCGTTCGGGCGAGACGGAAGACACGACGATCGCGGATCTGGCGGTGGCGACGGCGGGCGGGCAGATCAAGACCGGCTCGATGTGCCGCTCGGATCGCACGGCGAAGTACAACCGGTTGCTGGAGATCGAAGCCGAGTTGGGCGCGGGCGCGAAGTACGCCGGAAAGGGCGCCTTCGGCGGCCGGATCTAAGCGGCTCCCTGGATCAGCGAAAGGCCCGTCGGACGCGAGTCCGGCGGGCCTTTTCGTTTTCGGGCTCAGAGCTGTTTCGCTAAGCGGCTGAATCGACCGCCACAGTGCGAGCGCGAGAAGTTGCTTCAGGAACCGGCTCGCCGAACTCGCGCAGGGTCTCGATATGACCGCGGATCGCCTCTCGAATATTCGCCTCGGTCTCGTCGAGCGTCGGCCCTGTCGTCATGCACCCGGGGAGATCGGGCACGTAGGCGGCCCAGTTGCTCTCGGCCTGTTCGAAGATGACTGCGTATTCCATGTGGGCTACCTCGTCAGGTGGATCTGAGCGGCCTTTGAGATCGCCTTTAGCGTCCCGATAGGAACATCGTCATTTCGATGCCCCGACACAGTGACCAAGCCTCCTTTCAGTGGGTGCTTGTAGTGGCGATGGCTACCCGTTGTGCGCACGTGTGACCATCCGTCTGATTCCAGCGTACGAATCAGGTCCCGGACCTTCACCGAAGGTTAGTTTACACCCGGATAGGAGCGGTAAGGCCTACTCGTAGCCCAGCGACTCCAACGCGTCCTGGCTGCTCGCTTTCCAAGCCGGATAGATCACGCCCAACAACGCGCCGACGAGCGTGATCGCCAGCGAAATCGGCCACCACTCGTAAACGATCGCCTGTTGCGTCGTGGGGATAAACGCCTCGATCGCCCAGCGCGTCGCGTAGCTCGCCAGGATGCCGGCGATCGTCCCGAGCGCTCCCAAGAACACCGCCTCACGGACGAAGATGCCAAGGATGTAATCCGCCGAGGCGCCGAGGCTCTTCAAGATGCCGATCTCCTTCGTGCGCTCCAAGACCGCCGTATGCATCGTCAGAAAGATCACCAGAAAACCGAAGCCGACGCTCAGCCCGATGATCACCTTCAAGAACGTCTTGAACTCCGGCACGTTGTCGACCGAGAACTGCGACACGATCTCCTCGACCGAATAGACCTGCATGTTCTCGCCAAACAGGTCCTGAAAATGCGCGATCGACTCGTCGAGTTTTTCGGGGTCTTCGAGCTTCACGTGCATCATCGTGATCTTCCCGACCGTGCCGGTCAGCTCTTGCAGCACGTTCTTGCGAACGACCATGCGCGCCATTTTTCCGGGCTCCACGATGCCGACGATTCGCCACTCCTGGCCGATCACTTCGTACGTGTCCCCGAGCTTCAGGTTGTTCTGGCGCGCATAAAACTCGTCGAGGATCATGTCGCGATCGGTCTCAAACGGCCCGCCCTCTAGGAAGACCAGGTTCGCCATCGAGTCAAACTCTTCAAAGTCGATGCCGGTGATGCGATTCAGCCGCTTGATCGGCTGCGCGACGTTGGCCGTCACGGCGGCGACGTTCGGCTGGTCGCGGACCAAGTCGACGTACTTTTCAGACAGCGGCGCCGAACTCATCGCCAACGCCGAGACGCCCGGCGGAATCAAGAAGATCTCAGCGCCGACCCCGCGCGCACGGTCCTGCTGATCCTGGAGCATGCCTTCGCTGATGCCGACGATCGAAAGGATCATCGCCACGCCGAGACCGATCGCGATCGCCGTCAGCACCGTGCGCATCAGCCGATGCTTCAGGTTCTCGAAGACGATCCGATACACGAGCGGCAGACGCGATTTCTGTTCGAGTTTTTCGAGGGACATGGGGTTGAAGCTCTAGATTCGTTCGGCGGCGACGACGCGCGGGATGCCGGCCAGATCGTCGATCATCGTCGGGGTCGACCACGGCCCCGCGCGGAGAACGTCGGTCACCGCGGGCAGGCTGTCGTGGCCGATCTCCAGCAGCAGCTGGCCGCCCGGGGCCAGCAATTCGGCGGCTTGCGGGATCAGTCGCACGTACGGCTCCCAACCTCGCTCGCCTCCGAACACGGCCATCGCGGGTTCGTGAGCGATCTCCGGTTGCAGGTCGGCCGCGGCGGCGACGTAGGGCGGGTTCGCCGCAATCAGTTCGAAGGCGCCCGGACCAAACGCCGTCAGGTAGTCCGCGGCGACGAACTCGACCTCGACGCCGAGCGCGCGAGCGTTCTCCTTCGCCACACCGAGCGCCGCCCGCGAAACGTCCGACGAGACGACGCGCGACGCAGGCAGTTCCAGCGCCAGCGTCACGCCGACGGCGCCTGAACCCGTCGCTAGATCGAGAATGCGCTCGGCCGGATCGGCCAGCACGGCTTCGACCAGGTGCTCGGTCTCTGGTCGCGGAATCAGCACGTCGGGCGTGACGCGAAACGCGCGCCCGTAGAACTCTTGGACGCCGGTCAGGTACTGCGTCGGCTCGCCCGAGGCTCGGCGCTCGACCAGCGCCTCCCACCGCGTGAGGTCTTCCGACTCGACGGCCCGCTCAGGATGCGCGTAGAGCACGACACGCTCGACGCCGAGCACGTGCGCCAGCAACGTCTCCGCCGTCAGCCGCGGAGCGTCGATCGCACGGGAGCGGAATCGTTCCGCCGCGTCCGTGAGCGCGTCTGCGACCGTCGCCGGTCGCGTGGGGACCGAGAGAGCCATGGTCAGCTACGCGGCGGGTTGGGCCTTCATCATCTCGGCCTGGTAGAAGGTCGTCAGCGCGTCGACCAGAGGGTCGATGCGGCCTTCGAGCGTCTGCTCAAGCTGATGGATCGTCAGGCCGATGCGGTGGTCGGTGATGCGGTTCTGCGGGAAGTTGTAGGTGCGGATCTTCTCCGACCGGTCGCCCGAGCCGACCATCCCTTTGCGCTGCTCGGCCTGCTCGCTGTGGATCTTCTCCTGCTCGATCTCATAGAGGCGTGAGCGCAGCACCATCATCGCCTTCTTCTTGTTCTTGATCTGCGACTTTTCGTCTTGGCAGGTGACGACCAGTCCGGTGGGAATGTGCGTCAGACGCACCGCCGAGTAGGTCGTGTTAACCGACTGGCCGCCCGGACCCGAAGAGCAATACGTGTCGACGCGCACGTCGGCGTCGGCCACTTCCACGTCGACCTCTTCCGCCTGCGGCATCACTGCAACCGTCACCGCGGAGGTGTGCACGCGGCCCTGCGTCTCGGTCTGAGGCACGCGCTGGACGCGATGGACGCCCGACTCGTACTTGAGCTTCGAGTAGACGCCCTTGCCGTTGACCAGCGCGATCGCTTCCTTCAAGCCGCCGACTTCCGATTCGTTCTCGGTCGTGATCTCGACCTTCCAGCGCTGCTGCTCGGCGTAGCGCAGGTACATCCGAAAAATTTCGCCCGCAAACAGCGTCGCCTCTTGGCCGCCGGTGCCCGCGCGAACTTCCAGTACGACGCCTTTGTCGTCGTTCGGGTCGCGCGGCAGAAGCAGGACGCGAATCTCTTGCGCCAACTCTTCGACGCGCGGTTCGAGTTCGGCGATCTCTTCCTGGGCCAGCTCGGCCATGTCCGCGTCGTCGCCCGAGGCGAGCTGGCGTGCGTCATCCAACTGCTGGTTGGACTCGCGCCACTCGCGGAACTTCTCCACCACGGGAGCGATCTCAGCCGAGGCCTGCGCGGCGGCCTGGTATTTGGTCTGGTCCTGGACGATCTCCGGATCGGCCATCTGCCGCGACAGATCGTCGTACTTCTCCTCGACCTGTTCGAGTTTGCTGAGCCACTCCATCTTGGGAACGTCCTTCGTTTAGGCGACGACGAGTTCGCCGCCCTTCTGCTTCTCAAGCGCCATGGCGCCGTCGAGCGCGTGGATCGAGATCTCGACTTGATCGTCGGCGGGCGGCTTGGTCGTGATCCGTTGCAGCCACAGCCCGGGCGCGGTGACCAAGGCCAACGCCGATTCTTGGCGACGCGCGATGAAGCGAATCACCTCGTAACTCAGCCCCGCGATCACCGGCAGCAGCGCCAAGCGCGCGGCGAACTGAAAGCCGAACCCGTCCAGCGGCACGAACGCGTAGACGATGATCGAGACCACCATCACGACCATCAGAAAGCTCGTGCCGCAACGCGGATGGAAGGTCTGGAAGGCCTGCGAGTTCTCGATTGTCACCGGCGTCTTCGCCTCGTAGTTGAAGACCACCTTGTGCTCGGCGCCATGGTATTCAAAGACGCGCCGAATGTCCTTCATCCGCGAAACCAGGAACAGAAACGCCAGAAAGATGCTCAGCCGAATCGTGCCTTCGACAAACGAGAAGCCGACCTGATTGTTGAGCCAGCCGACGCGATCCTGCACCGCTCCGGTCGCCGCCAACGGGATGAACTTGTAGAGAAAGATGAAGAACCCGAGCGAGAACAGCATGTTGAGCGCAAGCGCCCACTTCGGCAGTTCCTTCTGCTCTTCCTCGCCCTCTTCTTCGACCGCGTGCTGCGCCGAAAAATTGAGCGCCTTCATCCCGAGCGACATCGCCTGCCCCAGCGTCCCGACGCCGCGCACGACCGGCAGTGCCCAGAACTTGCTCTTCTCAGACAGACGCGGCGCATCGCCCTCTTCGGTGACGATCTCGCCGTCCGGCTTGCGCACGGCCACGCAATAGGACGACGGCGAGCGCATCATCACGCCTTCGAGCACGGCTTGACCGCCGATCAGCGGGTCGTCCCCGCTCTCGAGCACCGGCATCAACTGCGTCGCCCAAAACAGGCGCGACAGGCGTCGAAGTCGTTGAAACATGGGCTTGGGAAGGCGCGCGGAATCCGTTCGCGCCAAGTCTCCATTCTACAGTACGCTTAGATAGATGCTGAATCGGCTCTGGAAGTCGCTGAAGCCGGTCGTTTTCTGGAGCTACCGGCGCGGATCATGGCAGTACGACCTGATCTGCGTGGCGATTCTCGCCTTCATCTTCGGGACGCCGCGCACGTTCTTCAATGACCGTCCGGGCGCCCCGACCACGCGCGCCGTCGAGCGCCTGGCCGACGCCGGAGAGGACTCGGTCTTCTGGGTCGAAGCCTCGGCCGTGGCCGCCGAGGACGAATCGGGAGTCGAGGCGGAACTCGAAACGCTGGTCACGCGACGCAGCGGGAAGAAGATGCGCGTGACCAAGGTCGAGAAGTCGGCCGGACCCGACGGCGACCTCTACGCCTACCTCGTCTACGCCCGCCCCTGACTTTTTTCGGCGGCGCAGGCGCAACGCAACCGCACTCAAGGACATCGAATAGACGTGAGAGTTTTTCTAGGGATCGCTCTGTGCGCGCTGACCGCAAGCTTCGCCGGAGCCGCCGATCTTCCAACCGTCTTGGCCAAAATGGACGCCTCGGCCGCGACCTTCAAGACCATGCGCGCCGATCTCGACTGGACGACCTACACGGCGCTGGTCGATGATTCGTCGGTCGAATCCGGTTCGATCGTCGTCCGCAAAGAGGGCTCCGACGTCGAGGTCAAAATCGACTTCACCACGCCCTACCCGCGCCAGATGCACGTCCAAGGCACGAAGGCCGAAAGCTACAAGCCGCGCATCAACACCATCGAGGAATACGACCTCTCGAAACACAAAGACAAGTTGGAACAGGCCCTGCTGATCGGCTTCGGCGCCTCCGGCAAAGCGATCGCGAAGAACTATGACGTCAAGGCGCTGGGCGAAGAGTCGGTCTCCGGGCACGAGACGGTGCATCTGGAGTTGATCCCCAAAGACGCCGAGGCGCGGACGAGCGTCCCGAAGCTTGAGATGTGGGTCTCGAAGCAGACCTGGCAGCCGGTCCAGCAGAAGCTCTACCAGGCCTCGAACGGCGACTACACGCTCTACAACTACAGCGAGATCGAGATCAATCCGTCGCTCAAATCGTCGGACTTCAAGCTCAAGATCTCCGGCAAAGCGAAGCGAATTAAGCCGGGCTCCTAATTGTCGCTGACCGATCGCACTCGTCCACCGATCGCGCGACAATAGCGGCGTGATGCGTCTTCCTATTGCCTGCACGCTTGTTCTGTTGGTCGCCGCCTGCGCGCCTGCTCCCCCTCCCGCGCCGCCGGCGCCGTCGCTCGACGTACTCGATCAGGCGCGCTGGATCGACCTGAGCCACGCCTATGATCGCGAGACGATCTTTTGGCCGACCGGCAAACCCTACGACCACATCGAGACCGCCTACGGCGAGACCGACGGCGGCTACTTCTACTCCTCCTACGATCTCTTCGCCAGCGAACACGCCGGCACGCACATCGACGCGCCGATCCACTTCGCCGCCAACCGTCGCACGGTCGATCAGATCCCGTTGGAAGAGCTGGCCGGTCCGGCGCGCGTCATCGATGTGACCGAAGGCGCCGCCGCCGATCCCGATTACCTCGTCTCGGTCGGCGACCTCGAAGCCTACGAGGCGGAACATGGCGAAGTGGGCGCGGGCGATATCGTCCTGTTCCGCACCGGCTGGTCCGAGCGCTGGCCCGACACCAAGAGCTATATGGGCGACGACACCGTGGGCTCGGCCGACAACCTGCACTTCCCCGGCATCGGCGCCGACGCCGCGCGCGTGCTGGTCGAGCGCGGCGTGGAAGCCGTCGGCATCGATACCGCCTCGATCGACCACGGCCCGTCGAAAGACTTCATGACCCACCAAATCCTGCTCGAAGCCGAGATCCCCGGCCTCGAAAACCTGACTGAGTTGGACGCGTTGCCCCCGACCGGCGCTTGGGTGATCGCCATGCCGATGAAGATCGGCGAAGGCTCGGGCGGACCGACGCGCGTCGCGGCCCTCATCCTCGAATAAGCTGCACTAGGCTCGCCGGAACTCCGCGCCCGCCATCGTCACCACCGACTGCTCGTCGATGTTCCACTGCTCGTAGTTCAGCGTCTCGCCCGCAACGGCCCCGGCCGTCTTGAGAAACGTATAGACCGGCGAGTAGCCGCACCAACGCAACTCGTCGCGGTTCGGCTTCACCAGCTCGAAGAAGCCCTCGGCGTCGCCCGCCGTCATGCGCTCGATGCGCACCCGATCCTTCTGCTCGACCTCTTGCATCGCGCCCTCGCCCGCGCGCGCCTCGAAGCCGTCGCCGTAGCGCCGCCCGATGTGCGCCATGTCGATGCCCAACACCCAGATCAGGTCGTCGCGCTCGGCGGCGATCTCGGCCAGCGCGTCGTAGAACCGGTGCACCTTGTCGTTCGTCTCCGGGGCCTTTCCCGTCAGCAGGCTCTCGATCAACGCCCCGCACAAGATCGGAACCGCCCGCAGCCGCTCGCCCTCGGGCAAGGCGCCGCCGAGCACGTGTTGCAGGAAGACGGACTGGAACTCGATCGAGTGCTCGGTGGCGTGGCAGTAGTCTTCCATCTCGATCGAATCCGGAGCCGCCGCCGCCAACCGATCGACGAAGGCGCGGTCCGTCTCGACCGGCCCGAGCGGCGTCTGGTACGGCTTGCGCGTCAGCCCAAACGTCTCGGCGGCGCCGTAGTGCGACGTGCCCAAGATGACGAACGTCTTCGATGCGTGCTCGGCCGACAGCCGTCGATACGCCGCCGCGTAGCTCGCGTGCCCGCCGTCGGGGCTGACGTGCGGAGCGGCGATGCCCAGCAGTTCGCCGTCCGTCTCGGCCGTCGCCGCCGGCGCGCCGTACCCGTCGAGCTTGGCGCGTAGCTCTCCCGGATCCGCCGGGTAGGAGCCGCCCGCGTGCGCGGGCGCTCGTTCCGGCGCCTCGGCGAAGGCCTTCCGCTTGGCTTCGCGCATCTCGAAGAAGACGGGCGAGCGCAAGAAACCGGCCGCGTCGAGCGTACCGATCACCTTGTCAGCCACCTCGGGCGTCCCCTGCTCGCCGAGGTCGTCGCGGAGCTGCTCCAGCAGCTCGTCCCGCGTCCGCTCGCCGTCAAACAGCGGCAGGCAGCGTACGAGCCCTGGCGGGATGATCAGAATCGACTCGGAGAAGTGGAACGGATCCCGAATCAGCAGGCCGGGCTTCGATTCGTCCGGCGACGGCATGATGTCGAGCTCGGGACGGAGGACGGCAAGCGGAGTCGACATCTCCCCTATCGTATGCGGGATCGCAGGCGGGCAATCGCGCAAGCGGCGTTGATAGTCTTGGGATGACGAGCGATGGGCAAGGTGTATCTAGTCGGCGCCGGACCAGGCGACCCGGGATTAATCACGCTGCGCGGCCTCGACCTGCTGCGCCGCGCCGACGTCGTGCTCTACGACAACCTCGCCACGCCCGCCCTGCTGAGCGAAGCGCCCGACTCCGCCCAAAAACTCTACGTCGGCAAGAAGCGCGCCCGCCACGCCTACTCACAAGACGCGATCAACTCCCTGCTGGTCGAGAGCGCCCGCAAATCGGACGTCGTTGTCCGATTAAAAGGCGGAGACCCGTTCGTCTTCGGTCGCGGAGGCGAGGAAGGCGAGGCCTTGGCCGAAGCCGGCGTCGAGTTCGAAGTCGTCCCCGGAGTCAGCTCCGCGATGGGCGCGGCCGCCTACGCCGGCATCCCGCTGACGCACCGCGATCACGTCTCCGCCGTCACCTTCGTCACCGGGCACGAAGTCGACCGCATCGACTGGGACCGCCTGGGCCACGCCGAGACCCTGGTCGTCTTCATGGGGCTGACGACCGCCGGCGAGATCGCCCGACGCGTGATCGCCGCCGGACGCCCCGCCTCGACTCCGGCCGCCGCCGTCCGCTGGGCCACGCGCCCCGACCAACGCACCGTCGTCGCCACACTCGGCGACCTCGAAGCGCGCGTCCGCGACGAGGGGCTGAAGCCGCCCGCGCTGATCGTCATCGGCGACGTCGTCCGTCTCCGCGACACGCTCGACTGGTACGAGCGGCTGCCTCTGTTCGGCCGACGCGTCGTCGTCACCCGCGCGAGCGCCCAAGCCGCCGACTTGTGCGAGAGCCTCCGTCGACTGGGCGCCGAACCCGTCGAGGCCCCGGCGATCGAGATCGTCGCCCCGCTCGACTTCGCGCCGCTCGATCGGGCGATCGAACGCCTCCACGAGTACGACTGGCTGTTCTTCACCAGCCGTAACGGCGTCGAACGGTTCCTCGCCCGCCTCGACCAAAGCCCGCGAGACCTCCGAGCCGTCCAAGGCAAACTGGCGGCGATCGGTCCGGCCACCGCGGATGCGCTGCGAGCCGCCCATCTCTCGGTCGACGTCCTGCCCGAAGAGTTCGTCGCCGAAGGATTGATCGACGCGCTCGCCGAGCATCCGATGGACGGCAAGCGCGTCCTGTTGCCGCGCGCCGCCGAGGCCCGCGAGCTGTTGCCCGAGACTCTGCGCGAGCGCGGCGCAACCGTCGACGTCGTTCCCGCCTACCGCACCATTCCGGCGCCGTCGGAAGCCGAGTTCCAAGCCGGCGACTGGATCACCTTCACCAGTTCCTCCACCGTGCGCAATACCGTCGAGAGGCACGGGGCCGAAACATTGGCTCGGATGGATGTTGCATCGATCGGGCCGGTCACCTCCCAGACAGCCCGCGAGCACGGCCTCACGGTCGCCGTCGAAGCCGCCGAACACACCGTCGACGGCCTGCTGGAAGCGCTTGTAACGGCTACGGCTGCGTCTTGACTTTGCCGCCGTCGCTATGCGATCTTGCCCATTCGTCGACGCGTGCCCGCGGCGGATTTCATCGATCGCCGGACGCTCGCGTTTGTCTGCATGGCCGAATCCCGCAGTCTCGAATTGACGCTTGAAAGCAAGACCGACAGCGTCGACGCCGTCGAGTTGATCGTACAAGGCATGGCGCGGCAAGCCGGGCATGAAGAAGACGCCGTCGATCACCTCGGAATGGCCGTGCGGGAGTCCATGGCCAATGCCGTGACGCACGGAAACGGGTACAGTCGGAATAAATCGGTCCACTTCTCCGTTCAACAAACAGACGGTCAGTTGACGATCAAGATTCGAGACGAGGGCGAGGGGTTTGACCCCGAAGACATCCCCGACCCCACGGCTCAAGAAAACCTGCTCAAAGCGTCCGGCCGCGGACTGCTGCTGATGCGGGCCTTGGTGGATGAGTTTACGGTGCAACGAGGCGAGCCGCGCGGCACCGAAGTCACGCTGGTCAAGAATGCGCCGGCGAGCGAAACGGATTAGGAGATAACACTATGAGCTTGAACGTGGCAACGCGCGAAGTCGACGGCGTAACGATTCTCGACCTGAGCGGTCGCATCACCTTGGGGGACGACTCCTCCGGCAAACTCCGCGAGACGGTTCGCGAGATCCTGGCCAAGGGCTCCAAGAAGATCCTCGTCAACCTGGGCGACGTGAGCTACATCGACAGCTCCGGCCTAGGCGAGCTGGTCTCGACCTACACGACCGCCTCGAACCAAGGCGCCAAGGTCAAGCTGCTCAACGTGCAGAAGAAGGTCCAGGACCTGTTGCAGATCACCAAGCTGTACACCGTCTTCGATTCGTTCGACAGCGAAGCCGACGGCGTGCTCAGCTTCTCGTAAGCTGCAGCTCCACTTTTCTGCGAACGGCGGGCCCGCGGAAACGCGGCGCCCGCCGTTTCTGTTTCCGCCCAGGCTATGTTCGTTCTGTCTATGTTCGTCCTTGACGGCGCGCAAGCCGTCATGAAACCCTAGCCGCCAATGCGTTCCATCGCCTGCCTGCTCGTCCTCGCCGCGTCCGCGCTCGCCCCCGCCGCCCGCGCCCAGAGCGACCGACCGAACATGGTCTTCATCCTCGCCGACGACATGGGCTACGGCGACGTCCAGGCGCTCAACCCGGCCTCGGTCATCCCTACGCCGAACCTCGATCGGCTCGCCGCCGAAGGCATGACCTTCCTCGACGCGCACTCGCCCTCGGCCGTCTGCACGCCGACCCGCTATGCGCTGCTGACCGGCCGCTACTCCTGGCGCGGACGCCTCAAACGCGGGGTGCTGAACGGCTACGGCCGCCCGCTGATCGAGGACGGGCGCGAAACCGTCGCCTCCTTCCTGCAAGACGCCGGCTACCACACCGGCATGGTCGGCAAGTGGCATCTCGGCCTCGGATTCCAACGGCGCAACGCCGACGCCGATGCGCCCGAGGACGGCTTCGGCCGCGTCTTGCTCGACATCGACTTCACCCAACCCGTCGACGACGGCCCGCACACGCGCGGCTTCGATTTCTCCTTCGCCATCCCGGCGTCGCTCGATTTCCCGCCCTACGTCTACATCCGCAACGGGCAAATCACGCGCAACGTCGTCCATCAGTCCGCCGTCTCGTTCCCAGGCTTCCTGCGTGCGGGGCCGATCGCGCGCGACCTCAACCCGGAAGACACCCTCGACGACCTAACCGCCGAAGCCGTCGCCTACATCCACGAGCGCGCCCAGCGCGATACGCCGTTCTTCCTCTACTTCCCGCTCACGGCCCCGCACAAACCGACGCTGCCGCACCGCCGCTTCCAAGGCGCGACGACGCTCGGCGCCTACGGCGACTTCGTCGTGCAAGTCGACGACACCATCGGCCGCGTACTCGATGCGCTCGATTCGCTCGGCATCGCGGAGAACACCATCGTCGTCTATACCTCCGACAACGGCTCCTACATGTACCGCCGCCCCGAAGGCGAGACCGACCACGTCGACGACCCGACCATCCAAGCCTTCGCCGAAAATCATCACCGCTCGAACGGAGCCTTCCGCGGCACCAAAGCCGACATCTACGAAGCCGGACACCACGTCCCCTTCTTCGTCCGCTGGCCCGCAAGAGTGCGCGCCGGATCGAAAGCCGAACCCACCGTCACCCACACCGACTTCTTCGCCACCGCCGCCGAGATCGTCGGCCGCGCGCTGCCCGGCGACGCCGCCGAAGACAGCTTCAGCCTCATGCCGTTGCTGACCGCCCAAGGCCGCTTCGAGCGCGCCCCCGTCCTGCACCACTCCGCCAACGGCACCTTCGCCATCCGCGACGGACGCTGGAAGCTGATCGCGTCCTCCGGTTCGGGCGGCCGCGAAAAGCCGGCGGGAAGCCCCTTCGACGGCCCCTACCAGCTCTACGACCTTGCCGAAGACGTCGCCGAGACGACCAACCGCATCGAACAGGCCCCCGACGTCGCAAAACGTTTGGAAACGGAACTGATTCGGCTGCGCGATTCCGGCCGCAGCCGGTAACTCACAGACACCGGAGGGACCCCGAATTCCCGCTACAATGAGCGCCTGCCTATGAACAAAGTGCTCAAGGTCGCGCTGGGACTCATCCTGCTCTACGTCCTGGTGATGGGGGGCTCGGGCCTCGCCATTCAGGCCCTGCTTTCAGGAGAGACCGGCGCCCGTCTGCGCGAGCAGGCGCAAGCTTCCCTGCCCGTCGAGCTGTCGATCCAAGGCGGCGATTTCGACCTCGCCGGCTGGTTCTTCTTCCGGCCCGCGCTCTCGTTCGATCACCTGCGCGTCGAGAACCCCGAAGGCTTCTCCGACGAGCCGCTGCTGACCGCCGACCAGGTCTCCGCCCGCGCGGATCTCCGTTCGCTGCTCGGCGACGGCCTCGAAATTGCGCAGATCTCGATCGTCGCGCCCGACTTGCTGGTCGAGACCGACGCCGCGGGCCGCACCAACATCGACGCCTTGCTCGAAGCCGCCTCATCCGGCGAGACCGCAGTCGACGCCCCTCCCGCCGATGACGCCGAAGCGCAATCGGTCCGCGTCGGCAGCTTCGCGATCGAGGACGGCACGGTCCGCTACGTCACGCCGGGCGAGCCCCCGATGACGGTCAAGAACCTGAGCGTCGCGGTCGACGACTTCGACCCCGAGGCCTCCTTCCCGATCCACGCCGAACTCGACCTCTTTGAGGAGGAGGCCGTCCACCTCTCCTTCGAGGGCACGACCGGTCCGTTCACGCCGACCTCCTCGCCCGCGACCGGCGCCTTGAACGTCGAGGCCATGCTGGCCAAGTTGCCCGAGCAATTCCGCGTCGACAACCTCGGCGACTTCATCGTCTCGCCCGGCTCGGGCAGCCGCCTCAACCTGAACGCCGACCTCGAAGGCGACCTGCTCGACGATTTCTCGGGTGACGGCGCCGTCGCTTTTTCGGACATCCTGCTGGGCAAGGCCGAGAAGCCGCAGCTCCCCTTGAGCGGAGACGCGCCGATTCGGCTTTCGATCCGCAACGCCCTCGCCAATCCCAGTTGGGCGCTGCGCATGCCCGACGCCACGCTGACGCTCGGCCAAGGAACCTGGTCCGGCAACCTCAGCCTGCGCCAGGACGGCGACCGCATCGCCGGACAGTCGAGCGGCGCCATCCGCGGCGTCGACGTGAACGAACTGTTGACCGCGCTCACCGATTCAGAAGACACCCTCTTCGGCCTGCTCGAACTCGAACGCTACTCACTGAGCTTCGACGGCCGCGACGCCGAGGAGATCCAGAACTCCTTCCAGGGCGCCGGACGCCTCGACCTGACCGACGGCAAACTCGCCGTCTTCGACACGCTCAAAACCATCGAGCAGAAGGTAAACCGCGTGCTCAAAGGCGAGCAGAGCGTCGCCGAGGGCGTGACCAGCTTCGTCCGTTTCGGCACCGACTTCCAGATCGCCGACCGCCGCGTCACGACGCCGAACCTTCTGCTTGAGAACGATTCGGCCCGCATCGGCGGCGCGGGCTCCTTCGGCTTCGACCAAGACCTCGACTACAACGTGTCGAGCCTGATCTCAGGACCGCTGGCGGAGCTGCTCGGCGGATCAGCCAACGCGGAAGGCGTCGCGCAAGCGGCGGCGCCGTTGCGAGTTTCGGGCACGATGGAGTCGCCGCGCGTCTTCCTCGACGTCAAAGGCATCGCCAAAAAAGCCGCCGTCGACCAAGCCAAGGGCTTCCTCGGCAACCTGCTCAACCGCAACCGCGAACAACCAGCCGAAGGCGAAGCCGCCGCCGAAGGAGAGGCGACCGAAGAAGAGCAGCCCAAAAAGAAGGGGCTGCCGTTCGGGCTCGGCGGCATCCTAGACAAAGCGCTAGAAGACAAACCCGCCGAACCGGAACCGCAGCCCTAGAGGACGCGGCCGACTGTTCTATTCGCGTTCCAACCGACGCCGCAAGAACGCCGGTTGATCGAGATCGTGCGGATCGACGCCTTGCGTCTCTTCGGTCGCCGGATCAGCGACGGCCGTATCCGTGGCCGAAGCCGTCGCCGGCTCCGCCTCCCGCGTATACCGCGAAGCTCCCGGCAGCGGCGCCAACGGCTCGCGTCGACGGCCTTGCTCGTCGAGGTCTTCCCGGACCGGCATCGTGCGCACCTTGCCTCCGTGCGCGGCCGCCGCGCCTTCGGCCCGATGATCGCCGACAGCGGTCTGATCGCTGCGGAAGCCGGTCGCGATCACGGTGATCTTGACGTCCTCGCTCATCTCCTCGTTGAGCACGCAACCGAAGATGATGTTCGCGTCCGGATCGGCCGAGCGCTGGATAATCGTCGAAGCCTCATGCACCTCATGCAGGCTGAGCCGCGACGAACCGGTGATGTTGATCAGGATGCCGCGGGCGCCTTCGATCGAGGCGTCCTCCAGCAGCGGCGAGCTGACCGCTTTGCGCGCCGCTTCCACCGCCGCCGATGGCCCTCCGGCGATCGCCGTACCCATCACCGCGTAGCCCATGCCGTGCATGATCGTGCGCACGTCGGCGAAGTCGCGGTTGATGATGCCGGGGATCGTGATGATGTCCGAAATGCCCTGCACCGCCTGACGCAAAATGTCGTCGGCGATGTTGAACGCCTCGAAGAAGCTCGTCCCGCGCTCGACTACTTCGAGCAAGCGCTCGTTGGGAATCGTGACGACCGTGTCGACCGTTTCGGCGAGTTCCTTGATGCCTTCGTCGGCGACGCGCATCCGCTGTACGCCCTCAAACTGGAACGGCTTGGTGACCACCGCCACCGTCAACGCGCCGAGCTCTTTGGCGAGCGAAGCCACGATCGGCGCCGCGCCCGTACCCGTGCCGCCGCCGAGGCCGGAAGTCACGAACACCATGTCCGATTCCGACAGCAGCTCGATCAAGCGCTCCGTGTCTTCGAGCGCCGCCTTGCGGCCGATTTCCGGGTTCGATCCGGCGCCGCGACCGGCGGTGAGCTTGGCGCCGATCTGCAACTTGATCTGCGCGCGCGAAACGCGCAGCGCTTGCTCGTCGGTATTGACCGCGGCGAACTGGACGCCTTCCACACCCGCCTCAATCATGCGGTTGACGGCGTTGCAGCCGCCGCCACCCACGCCGATCACTTTGATCCGGGCGGTGGGCCGCAGGTCCTCCTCAAAGACGTACTTCGGCGCGTCGTCCGGTGACGCCGCGTCGTTGACGGGGGCATTTTCTTGGGGCTCGTGCGTTCGTCGTTCTTCGTTCATAGTGGAACCTCCGTGGTCGTCCGTGGTCGTCTTGAAGCGTTCCCTCTTCTTCGTTTCGCCGTACGTCCGTGAGTTAGAGCATCGCGCCTAATCAAACAGCGCCTTGAGCCATTCGGTTACTTTGTCTCTCTTTCTGGCTTTGTGGAGTCGCAACCGTTGGGCGTAGAGTACCAAGCCGAGAGCCGTCGCCCATCCAGGGTGATCCAACTCGTCGGGCAAATCCTCGATCCGCGGCGGCAGGCCGATACGCGTGTCCGCGTCGAACACCTGCTCCGCCAGATCGCAAGCGCCGGCCAGGCAGGCCAGCGAACCGGTCAACACAAGACCGTTCACCAACCGTCCGCCGAAACCGGCGCGGTCGATGCGATCCCGAATCAACTCGAACATCTCTTCCGCGCGGGCTTCGAGAATCTGGTTCAAGAAGCGGCGCGGCACCGTCCTGAAACGGCCTTCCGTCATCCCGGGCGTCTCAATCGTCGCGTGCGCCGAAGTCTGATCCGGCAGCACGCAGCCGTACTGCTCGATCAGCCTTTGCGCGTCGTCGCGCGGCGTGCGCAAGACGGTCGATACGTCTTGCCCAAACAAGTTCCCCGCCACCGGAACGCTCGCGATCAGCCGCAGATCGTTCTCCAGATAGATCGCCAACTCGACCGAGTCGGCGCCCATGTCGGCGACCGCCACGCCCATCTCGCGCTCCTGCTCTTCGAGCACCGCATAGGCCGCGGCGAAGGCCTCCGAGATCGTCTCTTCGACGACGACGCCCGCGCGGTTGACCACAGCGCAGACGTTGTCGTGCGCCTTCGCCATCGTCGAGACGACTTGGACGTGCGCGTCCAATCGTCGCCCGGTCATCCCCAGCGGATTGCGCACGCCCGGTTGCTGGTCGACGGCGAACTCGAGCGGCACCGCCTGCAACGCCGTGCGGTCTTCGCCCAACGGCGCCTGCGCCGCACGCTTGACGACCTCGTCGACGTGCTTACGCTCGATCTCGCTCTCCCACGAATTCAAGTTGTAGGCCGCGTGCGAAACGTTGCTCTCGACCTGCGGACCGCCTACGCCCGCCACCGCCGCTTCAATCAGCAATCCGCCGTTCTGCTCGGCCGCCTCGATCGCTTTCTCAAGCGATTCGAGCACGGGGTCTTGATCGGAGATCGCCCCTTGCTCCCAACCCGCCGGATCGACCGACGCCGCCCCGTGCGAGATGAAGCGCAGGCGCGAGTCTTCCTCCAGCGCCACCACGCAACGCGTGGTCGAGCTGCCGATGTCGAGGCCGACGATGTAGTCCTGTCTACGAGGCATCGTTCTCGTCCTAGCGGCGCACCTTCGCGGTTTGGTTCAAGGGCAGGACGATCACCTGGTCCTCGAACCGCAAATCCACCCAACCCACCGTGCCGAACTCGCGCTTCCACCCGGCGATGTACTCGTCAAACACGCCGAAGCGATGACGGAAGAGCTCCTCGCCCAACTGCAGCTCAATCACGTCGCCCTCGTGCACGGTCGTCACGCGAATGTTCTTCGGTTCGCTGAGATCGATCTGCGAGAGACGATCGCCGTACGCCGGCTCGTCGCCGTCGAGTTCGCGCAGCATCTCCCCGAGCAGCGCGATCCGTGCCGCACGCTCTTCCCGCGGCACCTCCGACGTCAACCCGTCGACCACCGGCAGCTCCAAACGCGGCCCTTCCAGAGGCTCGAGCAACACGCCTTCGTCGTCGATCATGCGCAGCGTCAGCGCGCCGCGCGGTCCTTCGGGAATCCGCACGTAAGCCGCCGGGTTGCGCTCCTCGATATGAACCCAGATCCGGTTTGGCCAACGCCGTGAGATGGTCGCGTCGCGAACCCAGCGCTTGGAAAGCAGTTCAACCCGTCGCTCCTCAATAGGCACCGAGAGGATGTTCGCGCCCTCGTCGCCGGAGAAGAACCGGCGCAGTTCCGTCTCGTCCAGTCGCTCGACGCCGGTGATCAGGATGCCGTCGCCAGCCGACAGCGCAAAGCGCGGAGCGCTCGTCAAGTAGGTCCGAAGGGAAGAGACCGCCAGCGTAGCCGCAACCAAGCACGCGCCGACTAGACCGATTCGCAGCCACGGCCACGAGCGCCAATCCGCCAAACCGCGCCGCACGCGGACGGGCCGACGCCGTCGCCGATACGCGCCCGAGTCTTCCTCGGCCGCCTTCTTCGCGCCCTTCGGCTCCTTCTCTTTGTCCTTCTTCGCCATCGCTCGTTAACCAGCCGCCGAAGCCTGTCGCTCCCGTTCAGCCAGCCGTTCCAAAACCGTTTCTCCCGCGCGCCAGATGCTCCCGGCGCCCAGAGTCAAGATCACGTCGCCCGGACGCGCACGCTCCGCTGCCTGATCGATCGCCGTCTCGGTCGAATCGACGTAACGCGCGTCAGGGTGCCCGGCGGCGCGAATGCGCTCGACCAACGCCACGCTGTTCACGCCCGGGATCGGCTCCTCGCTCGCCGCGTAGATATCGACCACCAGCAGCGAATCGCAGTCCCCGAAGCAAGCCGCGAACTCGTCCAGCATCAGGTGCGTCCGCGAATAGCGGTGCGGTTGGAAGATCACGTGGATCTTGCCGAAGTCGCAAGTGCGCGCAGCCGCCAACGTCGCCGAAATCTCCGTCGGGTGGTGGCCGTAGTCGTCGACCACGCTTACGCCGTCGCGCTCGCCGCGCAACTGGAAGCGCCGATCGACGCCCGAGTAGCCGCTCAGACCGCGACGGACTTCTTCAAGACCGCCTTCAAGCTCCAGCCCGGCGACGGCGGCGGCGGCAGCGTTCAGGACGTTGTGTCGCCCGACGCCTTGCACCGTAAACTCGCCCAAGTCGCGGCCCTTGTGGTCGATCGAGAAGCTGCTCTTCAAGTGACCGTTGCGGATGTTGTGAATCCGAAAATCCGCGTCCGGCGATTCGCCGTACATACGCACCTGACCGGTCATGCGTGGACGCAGACGGCGCAACGTCGGATCGTCGATGCACACGATCGTCGATCCATAAAACGGCGCCTTGTTGGCGAAATCGACGAACGCCTGCTCGACCGCTTCCACCGATCCGTAGTGGTCGAGATGCTCGCGATCGACGTTCGTAATCAGCGAAACGATCGGCGCCAGCTTCAAGAACGAGCCGTCGCTCTCGTCGGCCTCGACCAAGAGAATGTCGCTCTTGCCCAGCCGCGCGTTGGAGCCGATCGAGTCGACCCGTCCGCCGACCACGACCGTCGGGTCCTTGCCGATCTCGGCCAGCACGGCGGCCGTCATCGAAGTCGTCGTCGTCTTTCCGTGGCTGCCCGCGACCGCAACGCCGAACTTCAGCCGCATCAGCTCGGCCAGCATCTCGCCGCGCATGATCAGCGGAACGCCCTCGGCCTTGGCGGCGGCGTACTCCGGGTTGGCGTCGGTGATCGCTGAGCTGTAGACCACCACGTCGGCGCCGCGCATATGCTCGGCCGCGTGGCCCTCAAAGCAAGTCGCGCCCAACGACTGTAGACGCTCGGTCACCGGCGATCGACGTAAATCAGACCCCGAGATCCGATATCCCAGGTTGAGCAAGATCTCGGCGATGCCGCTCATGCCGATTCCGCCGATCCCGATAAAGTGGATGCGGCGCTTGCGGACGATGGAGTCTCGGAACAACACGGTTGGACTTACTTCCTCCCCGCGGCCTTGGCGAGCGCGGCCAGTTGGTCGGCGACGGCCCCGGCCGCGTTCGGCCGAGCCAGCGCGCGCGCGGCGTCTTCCATCGCCTCCAAGCGTCCGGCGGCGCCGAGGATCGTGCCGATCTCACGCACCATCCGCTCGCCGTTGAATTCGGAATCGACGACCAGGCGCGCGGCCCCCGCATCGACCATCGCCTGCGCGTTGCGCCGCTGATGGTCATCGGCCGCGTGCGGATACGGAACCAGGATCGAAGCTTTGCCGGCGGCGGCCAGTTCAGCGAGCGTCGAAGCCCCGGCCCGGCAGACGACAAAGTCGGCCTCGGAAAAGGCCTTCGCCATGTCGTCGATGAACGGAACCGCTCGCAGCACAATCTCAGACGAATTCCCTAGGCGCGCGTATTCGTCGTTCACCTTAGTGTACTCGTCACGGCCGGTCTGATGCACGATGGAAAGCCCGCCCGGAAAACCGTCGCGAGCCCACGTACGAGCGGCTTCGAGCGTCGCCGCATTCAATCGACCCGCGCCCTGACTGCCGCCGGTCACGAGCACGGTCAGTCGGCCCACATGCGGCTTGCGCGGGACCTCGAAGAACTCCGATTTCACCGGAACGCCGACCACTTCCGTCCGTCCTTCGGGGAAGTGCTTCTCGGCCGCCTGGAAGCCGACGAAGGCATGCCGAATCCAGCGCGCGGAAAGACGATTCGCGAGCCCGGGATAGACGTTCGGTTCCATCGCAACAATCGGCACGCCCAGCAGACCGGCCGCCGCGACCAGCGGACCCGAGGCGTAACCGCCGAGGCTCAGCACCGCCGGCGGCCGGACTTCACGAATCAGTCGCGCGGCCGAGAAGATCGCCAGCGGCAAGGTCGCGAGGGTGCGCAAGCGACGTGCGAGCGAAACCGCATTGAGCGGACCGACGTTCATCAGGCGAAGGTCGAACCCGGCCGCCGGAACCAGCCTGCTCTCCATCCCGCGCGCCGTGCCGACGAACAGCGCGCCGTACCCGCGCGCCTGCAACTCGCCCGCGACCGCCAACCCCGGCAGCACATGACCGCCCGTGCCTCCGGCGGCGATCAGGAACGTCGCCTCGCTCGCCACGTCGCGACTCTCCGTCGCCCATCCGGCGCCCATCTCGCTACTCCGAATACTGACTGACATTGAGCAGGATCCCCGCCGCCGCAAGCGACGTAATCATCGCCGTGCCGCCGTAGCTGATGAACGGCAACGGCATGCCCTTGGTCGGCAACATCGCCAGCACGACGCCCATGTTGATCATGGCTTGGCAGACGATCATCGCCGTCGCACCGATCGCCAAGTAGCGGCCGAACGCATCCGGCGCGCGAACCGCCGTCCGCACCCCGCGCCACAGCAACAGGCAGAACGCCGCCACCACCAACAGGCAGCCGATCAAGCCGATCTCCTCGCCGATCACGGCGAAGATAAAGTCCGTATGCGCCTCCGGCAAGAAGCGCAATTTCTGCCGGCCGAGCATCAGCCCCTCGCCGAACCAACCGCCCGAGCCGACCGCGATCTTCGACTGGATGATCTGGAACCCGGCGCCTTGCGGATCGCTCTCCGGATTCAAAAACATCATCAACCGCTGGAAGCGATACGACTCAAAGAACACCGCCAACCCCACCAACGGCGTCGCCAACGCACCGCCCAGCAGGAAGAACCGCAAGTCCAACCCGGCGGCGAACAGCGCCGCGGCCGCGATCACGCACATCGAGATCGCCGTGCCCAAATCGCGCCCGCCGAAGACGAGCAGACACAGCGCGCCGAGCACCAGCAACCCGCCGCCCAACGAGCGCAGCTCTTCGAGCCGATCGCCGTACACTTCGAGGTGATAGGCGAGGAACAAGATCAGCGACAACTTCGCCGCCTCCGACGGCTGAAACGAGATCCAACCGAAGCGTAAGAAGCGGCTCGTATTCGCACCCGTACCGATCGCAAACGCCGCGATCAGCAAGATGATCGCCGCGCCCACCGCCATGAAGACGACGCGCTGGTTGCGCCACTCGTGGTAGTCGGCGAACATCAGCAGCCGCATCAGAAACAGCCCGATCGCCGCCGCAACCGACTGCTTCAAGATGTAGCGGAGGCTCGGATCGGCGTCGGCCGTCGTCACCGAGAAGACCATCATCAGCCCGAAGAAGGTCAGCCCGATCACCGTCAGGCAGAGCGTCCGGTCGTAATGCAATTGACGCGGCATCGCTACCCAAGACCTCCCGCCAGCCGTTTGAACGCGCGCCCGCGCTCGCCGTAGCTCGAAAATTGATCGAAGCTCGCGCAAGCCGGAGACAGCAAGACCGTATCGCCCGCAACCGATTCGGCGTGCGCCGTCTCGACCGCCCGCTCCAGCGTCCCGCAATCCTGAAGCGGAAGAGCGTCGCCCAGTTGTTCGCGGATGATCTCCGCCGCCTCGCCGATCAACAACACCCGCTTCGCTCGACCGCTCAAAGCAGCGATCAAGGGCCGGTAGTCGCTGTTTTTGTCCCGCCCGCCGAGGATGATCCACAACCCGCGATCGAAGGCGTCGACGGCCTTTAGCGTCGCGTCGACGTTCGTCGCCTTGGAATCGTTGTAGTAGTCGACGCCGCCCACGCTGCGCACGAACTCCAACCGATGCTCGACCGCCTCGAACGACTGGAGCCCTTTTGAGATATCCGTATCCGAAACTCCGGAATCACTCGCCGCCAGCGCCGCCGCCAGCGCGTTCTCCAGGTTGTGGGCGCCGCGAATCGGCAGATCGGCCGAGGCCACCTCGCGCCCGTCAACGACAATCGCCCCGCCCGAGACCCAAGCGCCCCCGTCGAGCTGCGTTTCCCGCGAAAAGCGTCGCAACCGCCCGCGCACCTGCGGCTCGAGCGACCGGCAAGTCGCATCGTCGGCGTTCAAGATCGCCACGTCATGCTCGCCCTGCGCCCGCAGGATGCGCGCCTTGGCCGCCGCATAGTTCTCGAACGTTCCGTGCCGGTCGAGATGGTCCGGAGTGACGTTCAAGATCAGCGCCACGTCCGGTCGGAACGTCGACGACGCCTCCAACTGGAAGCTCGACAGCTCCAACACGTTCCACCGGTCGTCGGTCGAGCGATCGGCGATCTCGAGCAGCGGCGTACCGATGTTTCCCGCGACGACCGTGTTGTGGCCCGCTTGCCGCAACAGATGACCGATCAACGCCGTCGTCGTCGTCTTTCCGTTCGAGCCGGTGATCCCGATCGTGCGCCCGCGCAGCTCGCCTGCAGCAATCTCGACCTCGCCCGCGACGCGTACGCCGGCACGGCGAGCCGCTTCCAGTTGCGGCAAGTTCCAAGGCACGCCCGGCGACGGCACAATCAAGTCTTGCTTCAAGAACAGCTCGTCGGAGTGCCCGCCCAGCGCCCAGCGCTCGACCGCGCCGTCGAGTTCGGCGACCGTCGCCGCCAGTTGCCGCTCGTCGCGCGAGTCCGTCGCCGTCAAGCGCGCGCCGCGCTCGACGAAGAAGCGCACGGCCGCCTTGCCCGATTCCCCGAGCCCGACCGCCAACACGCGCTGCCCGTCGTACCTCATCGCAACTTCAACGTGCTCAGCGCGAGCAACGCCCAGATCAATCCGGCGATCCAAAACCGCGCGATCACCTTCGATTCCGGCCAACCGAGCTTCTCGAAGTGGTGATGCAGCGGCGCCATCAAGAAGATGCGCTTCCCGCCGCGCAGCTTGTAGGAGCCGACCTGCAAGATCACCGACAACGTCTCGGCCACAAACACGCCGCCGACGAAGAGGAGCAAGATCTCCTGCTTGATCAGCAAGGCCATCGCCGCCATCGCACCGCCTAACGCCAGCGAGCCGACGTCGCCCATGAACATCTCCGCCGGATGCGCGTTGTACCAGAGAAAGGCAAGGCTCGCTCCGACCATCGACCCGCCGAAGATCGTCAGCTCGGCGGCTTGCGGCACTCGCACGATGTCGAGGTACCCGGCGATCTCGGCGTGCCCGGCCACGTAGCTCAGCACCGTCAGCGCGCCGGCGCAGATCACCGTCAGCCCGATCGCCAATCCGTCCAATCCGTCCGTCAAGTTGACCGCGTTCGACGCGCCCACCAGCACAAAGAAGACGAAGACGAAGAACAGCGAGAAGGCCGCCGGGTAGAGCCACGGCGAGCCGAGCAGCGACTCGAACACCAGCGACGGTTGCAGCTGCTTGAAGAAGGGCAACACCAGAACCGGCTGGTACTCGCCCTTCAAATAGAGCCACGCCAGCGTCGCACAGATCACCACTGCGGCCGCGATCTGCAAGGCCATCTTGCCGCGCGCCGTCAACCCCAGACTGCGTCCGTTGCTGACCTTCGCGTAATCGTCGAAGAAGCCGATCGCCCCGAAACCGACCAACGCGAACAGCGCGATCCAGACGTAGACGTTGCCCAGGTTCGCCCACAGCAGCGTCGGCGTCACGATCGCCACGTTGATCAGCAGCCCGCCCATCGTCGGCGTACCGGCCTTGACGTGATGCGTCTCCGGCCCGTCTGAGCGGATGTGCTGACCGATCTGCAACCCTTGCAGCTTGCGGATGAACCACGGCCCCAGCACCAGCCCGATCGCCAACGCCGTCAACGAGGCGAACGCCGTCCGCACCGTGATGTAGGTAAAGACTCGAAACGGGCTGAACAGCGGAAAGAGCTGTTCGGTGAGCAGGTAGTACAGCATCGCGACTCACCCGTTCACCGTTTCCCGCGAGCGCAAAAAGGCGCGCTCGATGGCTCGCTCCAGACCGACGCCGCGCGAGCCCTTAAATAGGACCGCGTCGTCTGATTTGAGCAGCGCCGAGAGTGCCACGCCCGCCTCCTCGGCCGTCTCAAAGAAGGCGCCGCGCGAGGGGTCGAGCCCGGCTTCGACCGCGGCCTTGAGCAGATGATTCGCATCGCCCCCGACCGCCAGCAGCCGATCGACGAACGCGGCCCCGGCCCCGACCTGCCGATGCAACTCCGCCGACTGCGCGCCCAACTCGCGCATCTCGCCGAGCACGGCGATCCGTCGCGCGGCCTTCGTCACCCGCAGCAGTTCGAGCGAAGCCGTGACCGCCGCCGGGTTCGAGTTGTAGCTCTCGTCAATCACCGTTACGCCCGCGCGCACCGAGACGCCGCCGCGCATCGGCGCCGCTTGCAATCCGCGCACGGCGTCGACAAATTCGGACGGCAAGAAACCGAACGCGGTGGTCCCGGCCAGGGCGGCGGCGACGTTCCAAACGTTGTGGCGCCCCGGCAGCCCGCTCTCGAACCGGGTCGACTCGCCCTGGAACTCGACCGTGAACCGCGCGCCGTCCAGGCCGGCCTCGACGTCCGACAAACGCAGATCGGCCTCGGCCGACTCGCCGAACGTCGTCACCGGCCCGTCATGCACATCGGCGAATCGTCGGACGCGCTCATCGTCGGCATTGAGCACCGCCGTCCCGTCCGGCAGGAGCCCTTCCACCAACTCGCGCTTCGCTAGCGCGACGCCCTCGACCGAATCGAAATGCCCGACGTGCGCCGGCGAGACGTTCGTGACGATCGCAACGTCCGGCTGCGCGATCGCCGCCAGCCGCTTCAACTCGCCGGCGTGATTCATTCCCGCCTCGACGACCGCCTGGTGCGTCTCGTCGTCGATCCGCAACAGCGTCAGCGGAACGCCCAGTTCGTTGTTGAGGTTGCCGATCGTCTTCGATACGGGCGAAGCCGTATCCAACAATGCGGCCAAACAATCCTTGGTCGTCGTCTTTCCGTTCGAGCCGGTGACGGCGATCACCAGACCGCCCCACCGCTCTCGCGCGGCCGCCCCGAGCGTCCGCAGCGCCTCGGCCGGATCAGCGACGCGAAGCAACCGCTCTTCGGGAACGTCGGCCTCCCAGTCCGTCCTCACGACGCAAGCCGCGGCGCCTTGTTCGAGTGCGGCCCCGACCCAACGATGCCCGTCCGTCCGCTCGCCCGGCAGCGCGAAGAACAGCGTTCCTTCGACCGCCTCACGCGAATCGATCGCGTACGACGACACTTTGCCCCAGGCCGATGTCTCCAGCCCGAGCTCCTCAGCGATCCAATGCAACCACAATTTCATGAGCGACCTCGCAACTCATGAAGCAACTCGCGTGCCGTCTCGCGATCGTCGAATTTCAGCTTTTCAGATCCGATAATCTGATACGGCTCGTGGCCCTTCCCGGCGATCAGCACGACGTCGCCCGAACGCGCTTCCATCAGGGCTTCGCGCATCGCCTTGCGCCGATCGGGAACGCGCACGTAGTCGGCGTCCACGCGCTGCAGCCCAACTTCGGCGTCGGCCAGGATGCGTAAAGGATCCTCGTGCCGCGGATTGTCGGAGGTAAGAAATACGCGGTCGCTTAACTCGCCCGCAACCTGTCCCATGCGCGGCCGCTTCTCGCGGTCGCGATCTCCGCCGCAGCCGAACAGCGTCAAGATCCGCCCCTTCCCGGCGATCGCCCGAGCGGCTTCAATCAGGTTCCGCAACGCGTCGTCGGTGTGCGCGTAGTCGACGACGACCAAGAAATCTTGCCCCTCGCGAATCGCCTCAAAGCGCCCCGGCACGGCCGTACAGCTCTCGACGCCTTCCCGAATCGTCGTCAGCCCCAAGCCTTGCGCCAGCCCGGTCCCCACCGCCGCCAGGATGTTTTCCACGTTGTACAGCGCCGCCAGTTCGGAGCGGATCTCCAGTGGCCCGGCCGGAGTCTCCAGCGCGATCCGCAGCCCATCGAGATCCGCTTCGACTCCAACCGCGCGCACGTCCGCGTCCTCCGCCCGCCCGACCGTCGTCGCCTCAAACCCGCCGACAGCCAGAAACTCACGGCCGACCGGATCGTCGACGTTAATCACCGCAGTCCGCGGAGCCGGTCCGCCCGCGCCTTCAAAGAGCCTACGCTTCGCCCGCGCATAGCTAGCCATGTCGCCGTGCAGGTCGAGGTGGTCCTGCGAGAGATTCGTAAAGACGGCGGTGTCGAACGCCATCCCATAGATCCGCCCCAGCTCAAGCGCATGCGACGAAGCTTCGAGCGCCACATGCGTCCCGCCGATCTCTTCGAGCTCGGCGAAGTAGCGCACCAGGTCCAGCGACTCGGGCGTCGTGTTGACGGCCGCAACCGCCCGGTCACCCACCCGGTGCTCGATCGTGCCGAGCTTCGCCGTCGTAAACCCGGCCGTCCGCAAGATCTGATCGATCAGCGCGACCGTCGTGGTTTTTCCGTTCGTCCCGGTGACGCCGATCAGCTTCAGCCGCCGATCGGGATGATCGTAGAAAGCCAGCGCCGCCTCGGCCAGCGCGCGACGGCCGTGGTCGACCGTCACCCAAACGCCCGCGTCGCCCCCCGGCGCGGGCCGTTCGCTGACGATCGCCGCCGCGCCCGAAGCACGCGCCGCGTCGACAAAGCGGTGCCCGTCCACCTGTTCGCCGGGGAAGGCGAAGAAGACGTCGCCTTCTCCAATGCGCCGCGAATCGTAGTCGAGCCCGGCGACCTCAACCGCCGGCACGTCGCCGGTCGCGGCGGCATCCTCCAGCATGGCCGAGAGCTTCATTCAGGCGGCCTCGCTTGCGCCGTCAATCGCCCGAAGCGCAGGCGGACGCGAGCGCCTTCAGCCAGAGGCGTGCCCGCCGGAGGATCTTGCTCAAGGACGACGCCATCGCCTTGCGTGTCGAGCCGCAGCCCCAAAGCCATCCCTTCGACCACCGCTTCGCGCATGTTCAAGCCCGAGAAATCAGGCGTCAGCATGCCGGCCACCCGGAGATTCGTCGGACGGGCGCGCCGACGGGCTTCCGCCTCGCCCGCAGCCTGCGACTGCTGCTCCTGGGATGGCTGAGGCGCGAGCGGCGAGACCAGAATCGCCCCGTCCGAAGCGCGGTTCCATTCCGGCGCCGTCGGCTCGGCCTCCGCCGTTTCGGCCAAGTCAGCGAACAGCTCAGCCGCCCACTCTTCATCCGGCGCCGCCTGCGGACGGACGGGCAGTTCCGGGGCCACGTCGCGAAAGCGCAGAGTCTGCGCCGCAAGCTCCGGGAAAACCGGGGCCGCCACCAGACCGCCGTAGTAGTCGCCTTGGGGCGCTTCGAGCACGATCACCGCCGCCATCGCCGGATCGTTCAACGGCGCGAAACCGGCGTAGCCGGCCATGTAGAGATCGTGCGAGTAGGCCCGTGTTTCCGGGTCGAGCATCTGCGCCGTACCGGTCTTGCCTCCCGAGCGATAGCCCGGTGTCGCAGCCAAACGCCCGGTACCGGTCAGCACCGTCTCCTCCATCATCGCGCGCACTTTGGCCGCCGTTTCCGCCGAGATGACCCGCTTGCGCGGCGCGGGCTCAAGGCGTCGCAGCTTCCCCGAAGGCTCGCGGATCGAGTCGACGATGCGCGGCTGCACCAGATACCCGCCGTTCGCGATCACGGCCAGCGCCCGAGCCATCTGCAGCGGCGTCGCGCCGACCTCGTGCCCCATCGAGATCGAGGCGACCGAGCCCTCTTTCCACAGCTTGAGCGGCCGTACGATCCCGCCCGTCTCGCCCGGCAAACCCAAACCCGTCTTTTCGCCGAAGCCGAACCGCCGCACGTAGTCGCGCAGCCGACCCGCCCCAAGTCGCTGGCCCAGTTTGATGACGCCGACGTTGCTCGAACGGGCCAGCACGTCGGTCACGCTCAACGGCCCGAACTTCTTGTGGTCGCGGATGCGCCGACGGCCGACGTACATCCAGCCGTCTTGGCAGTCGATTACCTCTTCCGGTCGCGTCAGCCCCTCCTCAAGAGCGGCGGCGACCGTCACGATTTTGAACGTCGAACCCGGTTCGTAAAGATGGCTGAGCGCCCAATGCTCGCGCCGCGCCAAGTCGGCCCGGTTCCGCGGACGCACGTTCGGATCAAAGGTCGGCCAGTTGGCCGAGGCCAACAGATCGCCGTTCCGCGGATCGAGCACGACGACCGCGCCGGCACGCGACTTCGTCTTGGCGATTGCGCGGGCCAACTGGCGCTCGGCCGCGGACTGGATTCGCTCGTCGATCGTTAGATAGAGCGAGCCGCCGGGGATCGGCGGATCGACGATCCGCGCGTCGTAGCGCTTGCGCGTCGCATCGTAGCTGACGTGCTTGCGCCCCGGGCGCCCCGAAAGCAAGTCCTCATGGACGAGTTCCAACCCGCCCTGCCCGTTCTGGTCGAGGCCGACGTAACCCAGCAAGTGCGAACCCACCGAGCCCTTCGGGTAGTAGCGCTTGCTCTCGTCTTCAAAGTGAATCCCGGCGAGCTTGAACGCCTGCAGCCGGGACGTTTCGCCCGGCTCGGCCAGACGCTTGATCCAACGAAAACCCTCGCCTTCAAGATTCTTGCGGACGCTCGCTTCCGAACGCCCCAACACCTGCGCCAGCGCCGAGACCGCCAAGTCGCGATCAACAATCTTCTCCGGGAACGCGGCGATCGACTGCACCGGCGAACTCAGCGCCAATTCGACGCCGCGGCGGTCGTAGATCGCGCCGCGCTCGGCGGGCATTTCGATGAAGCCTTCCTGCTGGCGATGGGCCAACTCGGCGAGGTTGCGCGCCTGCCGAACCTGCAAATCCCACAGGCGCAGACCGATCAGCACCATCCACAACGTGCAGACGAAACCGATGCTGTAGAGACGGAGAACGCGGCGTCGCTCTTCCGAGCCGCCGCGCGCTTGCTCCCTCTTGTGTTCGCCTCGGATCTTCATCGACGTGATCGCCTCGGCGCTCCGGACGGCGTCCTCGCGGACGCGTCGGCCGAGACCTTACTCGCCCTCCGAAAAGAATGCACGGGCCAAGGCCGCATCGTCGGTCGCGACCGGCTTCTGCCAGATATAGTTCTCCAGTTCGGGCTTGCTGAAGCCCTGCGCGGCCGCCATGTCCGTCACGCGGTCGACCTCGGTCAACTGCGCGTGCTTGACCAGCAACTGCTGCCGCGTGCGCAGCAACTGTTCGCGCTGCTCCGCCAGTTCGGCTTGGCGGTAGCTGGAATGACGCAGCCAGGCGCGCGGTCCAAAGCACAGCACGGCGGTAAGCAAGAGCAGACAGCCGAGCGCGACCATGCGCGTCCAGTGGTTGCGGTCGGCCGGATCAGCGGCGCGCCGCAGACCGGCGTTGTTGACGTCCTTGATGAAGAAGGCGATCTCCTCCATCGGCAGAGGGCGGCTTCCGGCCGACCGCCGGGAGAGCCCGGCGCGCACCGCTCGTCCCGCCCGAACCCCGTCGTAGACGAAGCCCGACTCGGACCAAGCGGACGTCCGGACCTCCCGACGCCCCTGCTTCTCCTGTACGTCGCAGATCGGTTCCGAGGGCGCGGCCGAGTGCGGCCGACGAGTCTCCTCGGAGGCGGTTCGCTCCGGTAGTGCATAAGCGAGTGCTGCCGCCACGTCAGTTGCTCCTCGCGAGCGCTCGCAGCTTGGCGCTGCGGCTCGCCGGGTTCTGCCCGGATTCTTCCTCGGTCGGACGCACCACACGGCGCGTCAGAATCTCATAGGCGGGCGACTGGGCCCACCGGCGGAAGGCGCGCTTGACGCGTCCGTCTTCCAAACTGTGGAAGCTCACCACCACCATGCGGCCTTGCGGGGCCAGCAGCGGCGGCGCGGCTTCAAGCAAACGGTCCAGCTCGCCTAGTTCGTCGTTCACCGCGATTCGCAACGCCTGGAACGTGCGCGTCGCCGGATGGATCTGCGTTCCGCCGAACTTCTTGGGTCGCGCCCGGGGAACGACCTGCTCCACCAACTCGGCCAATTGGCGAGTCGTGAGGAACGGCCGTCCCCGAACGACGGCTCTGGCGATCTGTCTGCTTCGCCGCTCGCCTCCCAACTCATAGAGCAGGTCGGCGATCTCCCTTTCGTCGTAGTGATTGACGACGTGCGCCGCGGTCAGATCCTGGCGTCGGTCGTACCTCATGTCGAGAGGACCGTCGTTTTGGAAACTGAAGCCGCGCTCGGGATCTTCAATCTGCGTTCGAGACCAGCCCAGGTCGGCCACGACTCCGGCGAGCGGGGCGGACTCTCGGGTCGCCTCCTCAATGTCGCCGTAGCTTCCGTGGTAGTAAGACACTTTGCCTCCGAACCGAACCAGTCGCTCACGCGCCGCCGCAATCGCGCTTTCGTCACGATCCACGGCGATCAACTTGCCGGTCTTAAGCCGGCTTAAAATTGCCTCGGCGTACCCTCCGAAACCCAACGTGCAATCCACATAGACGCCCGCCGGATCGATCGAAAGATACTGCCCAACCTCCTTCAAGAGAACGGGGTAGTGATCCAAGGAACATCACCCCGCCTACAGTCCCAGGTTCTCGGCATACGCCAAGTCTGCGTCGGACAACTGAGACTCGACCGTCTTCTGCCGGTAACGCTCGTCGCTCATCACGACCATGTGCGTCGACTGCCAGACGGTCCATACATCGCCCTCGATCCCCGGAACCTCCCGCAAAGTTCCGGGGATGAGGACGCGTCCCTGGTTGTCCAAGGAACCTTCCATCCCGTAGTGGTTGGCCAGGAAGAGGATCTTGTTCTTGCGCTTGCCGTCGAGGTCCGAACCTTCGGTCGAACGCTCCGACAGCTTCGCCGCCATCTTCAGCCACTCCGCTCTCGGGAAAACTTTCACTTCCCTTCCGTCCAGGCTCGTGATAAACACGTCGGAGGAGTCGTAGTCCTCTTGGAGCCTTTTGCGCACTTTCGCCGACACGCACAAGCGATGCTTGCCGTCGATCCGCGCCTTTTCCGAGCCCCAGAGCAATGTTCATTCCAGCCTGTCGTTCAGCCCATCGGTAACCAGATCTGACCACTTTAGGACATTTCTCGCCACAAGGTGCCACTACAGATTCGTCGCTACGACGGGCGTCTGTCAAGCTAAGTTGTTGAATTGGTAGAAGAAATTTTATTCGCCCTAGCTTCGCCGCAATATAGTGTGGCCAACGTTACAGACAACACAAGATACTGGCCTGGGGTCGCCTAAGACCCCTGAATGCAGCAAGTTGCCCCTCGTGAGCGACTCTCGGGAGCTGCCCTTTTGGGGCGGTGGCGAGTTGTGGCGCGTTTTCCCTTCACTCGCCGTTTCTCGCCACTTTGGCGGACAATCTCAAACGGCGACGGGCGGCGGGAAGGGGTCGCACCTCTAGTCTACGCCCCCCGCCGCTAGTCTACGACCCCCGGCTCTAGTCTACGACCAGGGTCCTACGCTTCCAGACCTCGTAAGTGCGGACCTTGGGCGTCTCGTTGCGGTCCCACCACCCGAGCCAGGTCTCGTAGTCGTGGGTCCAGACGAGTTCGAAGGCGTCCTGGTCGAGTCCCTTCGGCGTCGTGCCGCGCGGGTCCCAGATGACGTACCAGTCCGCGCAACGGTCGCAGTCGTCGAACTGGTCGTCGGGAATCTTTCCGCGGAACTGGGCGTTGTGCGGCGCGTCGGCGTTCAGCAGCGCGTTCCAATGGATATCCGGCCGATAGAAATAGGCGGTCATCCCTTTGACGTTGCGCACGAAGGCCACCCGCGACCGCGCCGGCATATTCTCCGCCATGAAGTCCGTCAGCGGTCCGACGTAGGATCGATCCCCGGCGAACTGGCGCCAGATGATTTGCTCCGTGCCGCCCCAGCCCAGATCGAGCGAAGGCCAGAGCGCCATCCCGGCGAACAGCGCCACGCCCGCGGCCCGGTTCTTGCGCGCAACCCCGGCGACCGCCAATGAAGAGACGATGATCGCCGCCGGGAGAATCTGATAGTAGTGCCGCGTGCTCGTCTTCGCCTTCACCGCGCCCATCGCGACCAGCGGCCCCACAATCAAGATCAGCCCGCACAAGACGGCCGCCCGCGCATGCTTGCCCGGGTCTTCGAGCGAGAGGAACAAGCCGATCGGCCCCAACAGGCAGAGCGCCGCCGCGATCCAGAAAATCCCCAGCGGCAGATCGGCCCAATCGGTCCGCGACCAGACGAATCCTGAAAGCGCCGTGGCGACGCCGATCGCGGTCGCCGTCAGCGCGAGCGTGCGTCCGCGCAATCGCGGCCAAGCCAGCCAAGCCGCCGCCGGCAGAATCATCACCACCGGGATCGCCCGCCAGAAGTCGCGCGCGCGATTGGTCAGCGGACTCTGCATCAGCACGAAGAACGGATCGTCGCTAGGCGGAGGCCACGATGAGGCGAACTCGGCGTGCAGCGCGAAGAAGTCGACCAGCACCGGCACGGCCATCACTACGCAAGTCACGATGAATCGCCGGATGAAGCGGAAGTCGCGCGTCCACAGCACCCACAGCCCGACCGCCGTCCAGGTCCCCAAGAACGCCACGTAGTTCGAGAAGTTCAGCAGCAGCCCCCACAGCGCCAGCCGCACGAAGAACGAGCGCGTACGCGCGACCTCGCGATCTTCGAGATAGCGGCACAACTCATAGACCACCAACGAAGCGAACAGCGCCGCCAGAATGTAATACCGGCACTGCCTCGCCGCATGCAGAAACAGCATCGAGACCGACGCCAGCCCAGGCGGAATCAACGCATAGACGCCCGGCCCAAACAGCCTCAAGCCGGTCCGCCACAAGACGAACAACGTCAACGCGCCCAGCAAGGCGAACGGCGCCCGCGCGGTAAACGTGTGATAACCGATCACTTTGAACGCAGCCGCCGCGACGTAGAACTGCAGGTAGGCCTGCATGGCGGGCAGCATCTTCGAGTTGACGTCGTGGCCGTCGTCGGCCTGCACCAACAACTGCCCCCTGTCCTCGTCGTAGACCCAAGGCAGCAGGTGGTTGTTCTGCGCCATCTCACGCGCCCAAACGGCGGTGGTGGCTTCATCGCGCCAGATCGGCGTCGCGCCGAGGCGATAGAAGAGCAGAAAGCCCGAGACCAAGATCAGCAGGACGGCGAGAGCGCGATGCATGACGGGGAACTCGCTATGTTGACGCATTCGGAAAAGCGCCGCATTCCGCCGCAACTTTCCGGCTTGCCAATGTGTTTGAGAGGACATTAGGAGACGCCGCTATGAAACGAATCTTTTCCATCCTCTTCACCGCCTTCTGCGCAATCGCTCTGACCGGCGCCCCAGCCGAAGCGGCCGAAGCCGCTTCCATCAAGAACCGCCAAGTCCGTCAGCAAAAACGCATCGGCCAGGGCGTACGTTCGGGCGAGTTGACCCGTCCGGAGGCGGCGCGCCTCCAGCGCAACGCGACCCGCATCCGTCGCTCGACGCGCCGCGACCGCATCGACGGCGGGGTGTTCACCGCCCGTGAACGCGCGCAATCGCAACGCAAGCTCAACCGCCAGAGCCGCGCCATCCGTCGCCAGAAGACCGACGGGCAATCGCGCTAGCTACTCCGTGGTCTGGAACTCCAACACCCGGACCCGCCCGTCGAGATGCGCCTCGGCGGTCGGGTCTTCAAACTCCACCCGTACCGGCGCATCGTCCTGCGGACCGCAAGTGAACTCCACCGCACCGGCGTCTCCCAGGATCACGACGTTTTCCGGTTGATCGATCAAGAACGCCCGCACGCCCGACGGCCCGTTCACATGCAACGCCGGCGACTCGCCCTCGCAATCGACCCGCAACAGCACGCCCTCGTAGACGCCGTGGTCGAGCCGACGCACGTTGAGCTGCTCGTCCTCGCGCACCCCCTCCGGTCCGCGAGGCGGCCGCCGATGAAGGACCGGCGGCGTATCCGCATCGGCCGCCAACTCCGCCGCCTGCCGCTCGGCCAGCGCCGCCGCCTCCGGTTCGCGCGCCGCGAAATCGATCGCCCCGGCCAGCCGTACGACCGCATCGATCTGCGCCGGACCGGACGCCATCCCTCGCGCCAAGTCCGCCATCTTCTTCGCGTCGTCGAGAGCGCCGAGCCGGTAGTAGGCGTAGGCGCGCCCGTGATAGAGCGTGTACGCCTCTTCGTTCGTATCCGCTCGGTTGACGCGATTGAGGTGTTGCAGCGCCTTGCCCCACATCCGCTGGTTGAGATACAGGCTGCCGAGGATGCGCCGCGCCTCCAGGTAGTCGGGCTTCAGCTTGATCGCCTTTTCGAGCATCTGCGTCTGGAACGTCGCCGCTTCACCTTCACCCCGCGCCAGTCCTGAAAGGTCGTAGTACATCCGCGGATTGTCCGATCCGAGCTCGGCGGCCCGCTTCATCTGCTCGACGGCGCCCGCGCGGTCCTGCGTGCGCCAGGCGAGATAGCCGAGCGCTTCCGGAATCCGCGAGTCTTCCGGATACTTCTCGCCCAGCTCCCGGTAGCGCGCGACCGCGGCTTCCCTGCCCCGACGCGTCGAAGCTTGCAACTGCGCGAGCACCAACCCGGCTTCGAGTTCCGACGCCTCGGAAACGGTCGGCGTCAGCGCGGACTTCTCCAGTTCCACGTCGTAGATCTGCAAGTAGAATTGGCCGCCGCGCACGTACGACTTCAGCGCTTCGCCGATCTCCTTCGGCGCCTTACCGTAGACCTCCTGCAGCGCGTCGGCGCTCGACTTGCCCGCCACGACCGCATTCAGAAAATCGTTGAAGCGCGGTCCGTACTCGCCCGAAAGACTCAGCATGTGCGTCAGCGCCCAGCTCTGCGCGTACAGCATGCCGCTGTGGGCGCGCTTGTTGTACTCCGGCGCGTCGTGCCCGACCGCGATCAGTCGCTCGGTCGGCAACCACTTGCGGTTGTAGAGCACCTGGATGCGTCCGCGATTGACGTCGCCGACCTGTACCTTCTTGCCGATGTTGCGCATGGTCGCGTAGACCTCGGCCATGCCCTCGTTGAGCCATACCGGCAGCTTGGCCTCGGAATGCTTCACCAACAGGTGGACGTATTCGTGGATCGCCGTCTCATGCCGCTCCAACCCGATGTCGCCGATGACGATATAGTCCCGATCGTGCGCGCCGAGATAGTAGGCCGACGCAAACTCGTTCGGCCGGAACGGCTCAAACTGTTTCGCGTTCTTGAAGCCGATGATGCGCACCGGCTGATCCGACGTACTGCCCAGCTTCTGCGCCCGCAGAAAGAAGCTGCGCAGCTTCTCGAAGTACAACAACGTCCGCCGCGCCGACCCCTCGCCGCCGGTCGTATAGACCTCGAAGTTCGGCGTCTCCAACTTGATCCAGCGCTCGGCCGCGGCAAGTCCCGACGTCGCCAATACCCAAAGAACGATCCACCCGACAATACGCATCCAGCCAGGATCATAGCCCACCCCGGCCGATGCGTCCCGCAGGCGCACGCTACGGCTGGGGTTGGATCTGCGGCTGCTGGTCGGGTTGCTCTTGGGTCTGCGAGCCCGTGTCGTCCACGATGCCCTCGAACGTGATGCCCGACTCGGCGCCGTAGCGCTTGTAGTCGGTGTACTTGATGACCAGTTTGATCTTCACTTCGAGACCGGACCGGAACTGCAGATTGTCCTCGGCGATCGTAAACACCGGGAACCAGTACTTTCCGTCGATCTGGTCGCGGTAGGTCTCAAACGCCGGGAACGCTTCGTCGTGGTTCTTCTTCTGGACGCCGACGCCGCGGCCGTACGTCTTGACGATCTGGAGCGTCAGTTGATCGACCCAAGCCTTGCCCTGGAAGTAGCGCTCTCCTTTCACGAGCCTCTTCGGCTTGATGGAAAACAGATACGTGTCGATCTCGTCCACGCGCTCTTCGCCGATGTAGTCGATCTCGTACTCCTGCCAGTTCTCAAGCGTCATGACGAAGGGCTGCACGTCGCGCAGATCCTGCATGTCGGCCGGGCTGAGCGAGATCCGCCGCAGGGTCGCCACCGGCGCATAGACGACGCGCTCGGTGCGCTCGCGGTCGGGGCCGAAGATGATGTCCTGCACCAGCTCCCAACGTCCGGCCACGCGGCGTCCGCCCTCGTCGTACTCCGACAATTTGACTTCCTGCCGATAGGTATATTGCTCGCGCGCGTCGGCAAATTCCGTCTCGTTCGTGACGAAGGCCTTGATGATCTCGTCGACCGACGGCTTTCCTTTGGCGGCTGAGGTCTCCGCGGCCGGAACCGCCGGAATCATCAGCGCAACGGCCAGAACGGGAATCAAAGACGAGATTTTCATGCGAGTGTCCAACCTACTCCGGTCATATCGACGTTTTTGCGCCGGACCAGGTTTCCCCGCACATCATAGCGTCCGTTCGCGCTTCGTATACTGTGAGGTCACCCCGTAGAGAACGCCCCGATGCGCAAACACTTGCTCGCTTTCACCCTCTCGCTCTCCGCGGCCCTGCTGATCGGCTGCGGAGGAGCGCCCTCCGGCGGTACCGCCTCCTTGAGCGGAAACTCGCGGGCGGAGATCCAAGCCGCCGTCGACGCCCACCTCGCCAAACGCACGGATCTGGCTCTGGGCGACATGGACGTGACCGTGAAGTCGGTCGAGTTCAACGGCGACGAGGCGGAAGCGGTGGTCGGCTTCCGGGCGTCCGGCGCCGCCGAAGAGGCGATGTCGATGACGTACCAGCTCACCCGCACCGACGCGGGTTGGCAGGTCAAGCCCAAGGAAGGCATGGGCGGTCACGGCGGCATCATGCCTCCGCCGTCGGCTGAAGATCCGAATCTGCCTCCGGGCCATCCGCCCACGACCGGCGGCGCCCAATCGGGAGGAGTTCAGTCCGGCGGAGCAGGCGCGCAAGAGCTGCCGCAAGGCCACCCGCCCGTCGCGCAGTAGGACGACTTCCCACGATGGAACACGCACGCTCGCGCGCTCTCTTCGAGCAAGCCAATCGCACCATTCCCGGCGGCGTCAACTCGCCGGCCCGCGCCTTCAAGTCCGTCGGCGGCGACCCCGTCTTCATCACCCACGGCGAGGGCGCGCGGCTCTATGACGCCGACGGCAACTCCTACCTCGACTTCATCGGCTCGTGGGGTCCGCTGATCCTCGGCCACCGCCATCCGGCCGTCATCGAAGCGCTCGAATCGACGCTCGCCGTCGGCACCAGCTTCGGCGCGCCGACCGAGCGCGAGATCGAGATGGCCGAGCTGATCTGCGAACTCGTGCCGTCGATCGACATGGTGCGCATGGTCAACTCGGGCACCGAGGCGGTGATGAGCGCCATCCGCGTCGCGCGTGGCTTCACCGGCCGCGACATCGTCGTCAAGTTCGAGGGCAACTACCACGGCCACGTCGATTCGTTGCTCGTGAAAGCGGGCTCGGGGTTGGCGACGCTTGGCATCTCAGATTCGGGCGGCGTCCCGGCGAGTTTTTCCGCGACGACGATCCCGCTGCCGTACAACTCGGTCGAAGCCGTCGAGCAGTGCTTCGCGCAACACGGCGACAAGATCGCCGCCGTGATTCTCGAACCCGTCGTCGGCAACATGGGCTGCGTCCCGCCCGAACCCGGTTACCTGACCGCCCTGCGCGCGATCACCGCCAAGTACGGGACCGTCTTGATCTTCGACGAGGTGATGACCGGCTTCCGGCTGTCGCTCGGCGGCGCGCAGCAACTCTTCGACATCGAACCCGACCTGACGACGCTGGGCAAGGTGATCGGCGCCGGACTGCCGGTCGGCGCCTACGGCGGGCGCCGCGACATCATGGAGAAGGTCTCGCCGCTGGGTCCTGTCTACCAAGCGGGTACGTTGTCAGGCAATCCGCTGGCGGTCGCGGGCGGCCTGGCGCTGTTGCGCGAGCTGCGCAATCGCCCGGAAGTCTACGAACGGCTCGACCAGATCACCGAAAAATTCGCGCAAGGGCTCGAAGCCGCCGCCGCGAAAGCGGGCGAACCGCTGACGGTCAACCGCGTCGGATCGATGGTCACGGCGTTCTTCCAAGCCGGACCGGTGCGCGATTGGGACACGTCGTCCAAGTCCGATACCGGCCGCTTCGCGCGCTTCTTCCGCGGGATGCTCGAACGCGGGTTCTACCTGCCTTGCTCGCAGTATGAAGCGGCCTTCCTGTCGAATGCGATGACGGACGCCGACATCGATCAGGCAATCGCGGCGGCGGCCGATTCGATGGCCGACCTCTAGCGGGCGAGGATCCAAGCGGCGACGCGCGCCATCGCCTTCGGGGCCATCGTTTGCTCGATCGACGAGTACTCTTGCGGCATTCCGGACGCGCTGGTCTGGAATAGATGGTTCAGCCCGTCGAGCGTCTCGACGGTCGCGGCGTCGTTGCCTTCGAGCGCGGCGTTCATCGGCGGCAGATTGAGGTCGGGGGCGACCTGCATGTCGTTTTCGGCGAAGAGCGCGAGCACCGGCTGCTTGACCTGCCGCAACCACTCAACCGGATCGGTCTTCAAAAAAGCCCGGAACCAGCGGTTGGGGCGCACGCCGGCGGCTCGCGCCTTCAAGCGGGCCACTGCTTCGGGCGACTGCCCGGCGCCGAGACGTTCGGCTTCGGCCTCGATCGCTTCTTGAATCTTGGTCAACGCGAGGGCGTCGTCTTCCTCGCTTTCGAGCGCCTCGAAGATCGCCCGCTGGACGGCTTGGTGGGCCTCAATCGCCTCGTCGCCCGTGCGCATCTTCTCGCCGAGCATTCGCGCTTGGGAGAACAGGATCTCGTCGCCCGGAAGAGCAGGCCCGGCCATCAAGACCACGAAGTCGACCTCGTCCGATTCCGTCGCCGCGATGGCCGCCGCCGTGGCGCCCTCGCTGTGGCCGACGAGACCGATGCGGTCCCCGTCGATCTCGGGCAGATCTTCCAGCAGCCGAACTCCGGCCAGCGCGTCGAGGCCGATCTCGCGCGTCGTCGTTTGGAACAGGTCGCCGCTCGATCCGCCCACGCCGCGGTCGTCCGAGCGCAAGACCGCAATCCCTTTGCGCGTCAGGTGATCCGAGAGTACGAAGAACAGGCGGTGTCCGGCGACGGTCGAATCGCGGTCCTGCGCCCCCGAACCCGAGAGCAACACGACGGCCGGGAACGGGCCCTCGCCTTCAGGAACGGTCAACGTCCCGGCCAGACGCACGCCGGCGTTCGAGTACTCGACCTCGCGTTCTTCGTAAGGCAGCGGACGCTTGGGGTCTTGCGCGCGTGCGAGATCGGGCTCGCCGGCTTGGCGGTAGAACACGGTCGGCAGTTCCCCGCCCCGCTGCCGGAACGTGCCGGTGACCTTGTAGCCGTCTGCGTTGAGATCGCCGTCGAACGAGCCGCCGATCTTGGGTACGCGGAACGTCAAACGGGCGCCGTCAACCTCGACCGATTCGAGCGGAAAGGCGACCGGACTCTGGTCGGGGCTGGTGAAGGTTCCGCTGAACCCGTCGCCGTCAGGCAAGATGCGCACCAACATGCGCAACGGCCCGAGCGGCGTTTCGGGCGCTCCCAGCCAGACGCCTTCGAAACCCGAACCGGGGACGCCGCTCAGTTGGGCCGCGGCGCGCTGGTTGGGACCGAGGTCGTCCGCGGAGGCCGCCGCATCACGCTCAAGGCTGAAGGGAACCTGCGCGGCCCCTTGCCGCATGGCGCCTTCCATGCGGTCGCCGTCGAGCCGCGCCTCGAAATGCGGATTGCCCGGAACGCCAGGAATCGCGAAGGAGACGTCGTCGTCCACCACCGTGATCTCAGACAGCGCTTTGTTGCGGACGCCTTGGTCGGGGATGTCGATCGTCCCCAGCCAGCCGTCGCCTCGCTGGAGCAAGTCGACTCGGATACGCAGCCCGGCCTGATTCGGAATTTCGAGCGCCCCCTCCCAGCGGCCTTGTTGGGCAGGAAGGACGGCGACGCCGAGCAGCGCCAAGGTGAATAGCATTCGCATCTCTGTAGGAAGGATACGTCCCGCCTCGAAGAACGTTGCCGCTAATTTGCTGCGATCGCCCGACCTGCGGAGTTGGCCGTTAGAATCATCCCCATGGAATTCTCGGAGACGATGGCGGCGTTAGAAGCCGCCGGTACGGCACAGAATCGGAAGGTCTACGCCCGTCACGGCGTCGGCGAACCGATGTTCGGCGTCAGCTACGCCGCGCTGGGAAAACTGGCGAAGCGGATCAAGAAGGACCAGGCGCTGGCTGAGCAACTATGGCAGTCCGGGAACCACGACGCACGAGTTCTGGCGACCCAGATCGCCGATCCGGCCGCGACGACCTCGGCGCTGCTCGAACGCTGGCGAAAGGACCTCGACAACTACGTGCTGACCGACGCCTTCGTGAAGCACACGGCGAAGACCCCGTTGGCCGACAGGAAAATCGCGCAGTGGACGGCCAAGAAGGCCGAGTGGACCGCGCGGGCGGGATGGTCGCTGTTGGCATCACGGGCGCCGTCGAGCGATTGGAGCGACAAGGATCTTGCGGCCTTCCTGCCGGTGATCGAGGCGGGTATCCACCAAGCGAAGAACCGCGCCCGCGACGCGATGCTGATGGCGCTGATCGCCATCGGCATCCGCAGCGCAGCGCTGGAGAAGAAGGCCGGCGCGGCGGCCAAACGCATCGGCCCGGTCGAAGTCGACCACGGCGAGACGGGCTGCAAGACCCCCGACCCGATCCCTTACATCGCCAAGGCGCGGGCGAGGAGGAATGGATGACCAGGCCGACCTTCCTCGGCGTGGCGGCCCTCGCGCTGATCGGCTGTATTCATCCGCCTCCGCCGACGGCGCCGGTGATCTACCAACACTGGACGACCGACGGCCGCTACGTGTTGGCCATGGCCGAAGACCCGACGCACTATGAACGCCGCTTCAGCTATCAAGTCACCCCCGAGGAACGTGCGACGCTGGATCGCTTTCCGGTCAGCGGCCTGTATCGAGCCGGAGATCGGCGGCCGCTGCAAGAGTTCGAGTGGCCCGTTCAAGAGGACGAAATTGTCGCCCTGTTCACGCACGACGACCAGGTCTGCCTCGTCCTAAGAGACGCCTTCGGTTTGCGGATCTACAACGGGTCCAAGCCGGCGGTCGTGGTTGACGGCTTGGCGGACGGCTGGGTCCAAGCGCCTTGGCTCTATACCGGATCCCCGGCCTGGCTGGGGATCCAGGAGGGCTTCGATGTCGAGCTGCTGCGCGACCTGCCCAAGCCGCGGCTCCGCGTGCAGGTGTTGGAGTCGGCCACGCAGGTCTACGACGCGATCAGCGGCGAGCATCTCGCCCGCGGAAGGCTGAGCACGGGCGCCGCCGTGGAGCCGAACGTCCTCGAGCAGGACTTGCTTGGTTTGGTCGCGGAGTTCCGGGCCCTGGCGACGGCTCGCGACGTTGAGCGGGCCCGCTCCCTCTTTTGGGGTCGTATGGCGCCGGTCGCACTGACCGGTTGCATGGAAGTAGACGCGTATGAAGACGACTTAGAAGAGCTTTCAGCGGACGACGACTCGTTCGACGACTGGAGCGTGGTTTCCGTGGGTCTCGACGTCCCGTACGCGCGCAGGGTCTTGCACGCGGATGCGGAGACGTTCGATCTGTATCGGCTCGATCGAGGCAAAGCCCTGCCGTTCATGTGCGGCGAGGAGTTGACCGAGGAAGAGTTTCTTGCCCGGACGGAAGGGGCGGGCGCTGAAATCTGGCATGAGCTCTCGAATGTCAGAGCAGCCGTGGCGGTCATGGCCGCATCGTCAGACGAAGGCTCGGACCTCCGGGCGGGCTTGATCACGCTCTGGTCGCACACCCGCGGAGAGTGGCGAATGATCGGCCTCCGTCCGTTCCTCCTGCCCATGTCCGACTAGGCGCCGAACACCTCTCTCGTTCGCACTCTGGCACAATCGTACGACTCATGAAGATTGGATTGATCGGTACGGGCCGGATCGGCCTGATGCATGCGCGCAACTTGGCGGCGCATCCTCGTTGCGAACTGGTCGCCGTGCAGGACGCGCACGCACCCTCGGCGCAAGAAGCCGCCGCCGCGACCGGGGCCCAGGCCGTGGCTGAAGTCGACGAGCTGATCGAGCAAGTCGACGCGGTGATGATCGCCTCCTCGACCGACACGCACTGCGACTTGATCACTCGTTCGGCGCAAGCCGGCAAGGCGATCCTCTGCGAGAAACCGATTCACCTCGACATCGCCGAGGTCGATCGCTGCAAGGCCTCGATCGCGTCGGCGACCGCGCCGATCCAGATCGGCTTCAATCGGCGCTTCGATCCTGGGCACACGGCCCTGGCGCGGGCGGTGGCCGAGGGCGAGATCGGCCAGCCGGAGATGCTGGTCATCACGAGCCGCGATCCGGCGCCGCCGCCGGTCGAGTACCTCAAGGTTTCGGGCGGGCTTTTTCGCGACATGATGATCCACGACCTCGACATTGCGCGGTTCATCCTCGGCGCCGACCCGGCCGAGATCTCCGCCTTCGGTACATCGATGGTCGATCCGGCGATCGGCGAATTGGGCGACGTCGATACCGCCATGGTGACCATGCGCTTCCCCTCGGGGGCGCTCGTGCACATCAACTGTTCGCGGCGCTCGGTCTACGGATACGACCAGCGCATCGAGGCCTTCGGTTCCGAGGGTATGTTGATTTCCGGCAACCATACCGACACGCAGGTGGAGCGCTACGGCGCGAAGCAGACCGGCGCGCGGGAGCGCCTGCTCGACTTCTTTATCGAGCGCTATGCGAAGTCGTACGTCAACGAGGTCGACGCCTTCGTCGATACGATCGAAGGCAAGCGCGAGGTCTCCCCGACGTTTGAAGACGGACGCCAGGCGCTGGTCTTGGCCGACGCCGCGCTGGAGTCGTTGCACTCCGGCAAGGCCGTCGCGCTCGGGTAGGCCGGAGAATATCTCGGGGACGTGATGGGGGTACTGGGATCTTCGTTTGTCGGCGGCGCCGTTGGTACTAATTTCGGAAATGTCATGGTACTGACATTTTTTGTCTGCAAGTGATTGATTGTTCGTTGGCCGATGTCAGTGTTTTGCACAAAAATGTCAGTTTTTGACAGGGTTTTGACATTTTTTCCAGCGTAAGCCTTTTGGAATGAACAAAAGTACTTCGGTTTTCAAAATTTTCAATTTCTGAAAGCGCTTTCTTTGTATCTAAGTCATTTTATTTGAACGACTTAAGGCGACATCAAAAACGTCATGGTACTGACATCGATTTTCGGGCTGCGCTTGGAACTCGCGGGCTAGGACTATTTGTTTGTTTCGCGTGTCCAGGCACAACTCTGTCTTTAGGGTAGCTGAGGGGTGCAAATCGGCGGGCCATCGGTCGTGCGGCTATTTCTGCTTCTCGAACTCCTCTTCGAGTTTCGGGTGGGGAGGATAGACGTCGCGCATGAGGTATTTCTTCCTTCGGACGATGCCTCGCTCGAAGTCTTCGCGGCGTTTGCGCTCAGCGGAGCGTTCGAGCACTTGCTCGACCAGTTGCGGCGGGATGAACAGGACTCCGCCTTCATCGGCGACCACGATATCGCCGGGGACGACGGTGGCGGAGCCGACGCGGATCGGGACGTTCCAGTCCGTGCCGACCCAGGTCGCGGGTTGCACGTTGAAGAAGCGGGCGAAGACGGGCATGCCGGCGAATTCGGGGCCGCGCAGTTCGGCGAGGTCGCGCGTGCCGCCGTCGATGAGGACGCCGGCGGCGCCGCGCATGGCGATGCCGAGGGCGGTCACGTCGCCGAAGAAGTTGGCGCCGTCCGCTCCGCCGAGGTCGACGACGACCACGTCATGCTCGCGCGCTTCTTCGCCGGCGCGAATGTAGAAGCGACGGTCGCGGTCCGATTCCTTGGCGAGCGTTCGGGCGGCTTGGTCAAGGTCGGGACGGCTGGGCAGGAAGCGGATGGTGAGTGCGCGTCCGACGATGCGCTTGCCGGGCTGGGTCGTCTGGAAGCCGGAGACGTAGTTGGTCTCGCGGTACTCGCCGAGCGAGCCCCACAAGTTCTCAAGTTGATACTTCCGAAGCTCTTCGAGCTGCTCGTCGGTGACTTGCGGCCGGTCGCGCTTGAGCACTTCATAGATTTGCGAGTAGCCGTTGCGGTTGGTCAGGGCTTCGTCGGGGATGGGGTGGTCTTCAGGCGGTTGCGTATCAAAGGGGCGCTGGGCGGCGATAGGGAGCGCGAGGAGGCAGAGGAGAGCGAGGGCTCGCATGGCGCATCAAGTATATACGGGGGGTTGGGGCGGGGGCGCCGAGTGGGTGGTTTCGCGGAGCGGACTCGGCACGCCGAGTCCCTACGTCGCCAGTCCCGGGCCACTTGGGGTTTGGGTGGGTTTGCGGGCTCCGGCGGGAGTGGAACTAGGGCCCCGGACCTTCGAGCGCGGCTCGAAGGCGGCACGGCTAGAGCCGTGCGCTACGTCGGGTGTCTGTTGTCCTTTGCGGCGCTCAAGCGCACGGCACGGGTAAGGTCGCTATCCTGGTCGTTTATGGCTCAGATTCACCCTTTCCAGCCCTACCGCTACACGGCCAAAGCCGGCGACGCTTCGGACCTCGTTACGCAACCTTACGACAAGATTCCGGACGAGTTGCGGGAGCAGTATTTGGCGGCGAGTCCGTACAACTTCGTGCGCTTGATTAAGGGCGTGGCCGAGGAGTCGGACGGGGACGACGAGAACGTCTATACGCGGGCGCGGGCGTTGCTCGACGAGTGGATTGAGAGCGGGATTTTGGCCCAAGACCCGGAGCCCGGCTTCTATCCCTACACGCAGGAGTTCACGAATCCCGACACCGGCGAACGGCAAACGCGCAAGGGCTTTATCGGCTTGTTGGAGGTCGAAGAGTACGAGGCGCGCGTCGTCCACCGGCATGAGCTGACGCACCGCGGGCCGAAGGTCGACCGCTGGAACCTGACCGATGCGACGCAGGCTTACTTCGGCCAGTTGTTCTTTCTCTATGACGATCCGCAGAAGCAGATCGACGCCTTGATCGACGAGGCGGCCGAAGGCGGCGAGCCGCTGATGCAGTCCGAGGAAGAGGGCGTGGTGCACCGGGTGTGGCGGATCTCCGATAGCGAGAAGGTCGCCAAGATCAGCTCGGTGATGGCGGACAAGAAGTTGCTGGTCGCCGACGGCCACCATCGTTACGAGACGGCGCTCGCCTACAGTCGCGAGAACCCGGACAAGCCGGGCGCGAAGAAGGTGATGATGACGCTCGTCAATATGTCGAGCGAAGGGCTGCTGGTGCTCGCGACGCACCGGGTGATGGAAGGGCTCGAAGGGTTCCGCTCAGCCGATCTGCTGGAGCGAGCCGGGGCTCACTTCAACGTGGAAAAACTCGACTCGGACGCCGCGTTGCAGAAGCGCATCGACGAGGCCGGGGACGAGCGCTCGGTGATCGGCGCGGTGTTCGCCGACGATCCGGGCGCGTATTTGTTCACCGCGAAGGAAGGCGCGCTGGACGAACTGCTGGCCGATTCGACCGAGGCCGAGAAGAAGCTCGACGTGGTGGTGCTGCACAAGGCGTTGGTCGGCAGCGCGCTGGGCGTCTCGGAAGAAGACGTGCGGGAGCTGAAAGGGATCAGCTACGTGCGCGGGTTCCAGAAGGCGGTCGACGAGGTGCGCACGGGCGGCAAGCAGGTGGCGTTCCTGCTGCGTCCGGTGAAGGTGCACGAGGTGGCCGACATTTCGTTTTCGGGCGGCGTGATGCCTCAGAAGTCGACCGATTTCTATCCGAAGCTGCTGTCGGGATTTACGACATACCGCTTCGGATAGACCAGATCCAAAGCGACCAGAGGGCGGCGATGGCGGCGAGCCCGCCGCCGAGCAAGATGCGCCAGTCGACGTCGGGTTCCGTGGCGGGCTTGGGAAGGACGGGATGCGTGCGAGCGGTCTTGGGCTTGACGGGTTCGCCCGAGAGCGCGCGGCGGATGCGCTGGAGTTGATCGGGCAGTTCCGGGGAATCGGACTGGATGTGATCGAAGGCTTCCTGGTTGGCGATCAGGATGGTCTGCGAAGCGGGGCCGTCGACGGACTGCTCGATGCGATCGCGCAGTTCTTCGGGGACGTCTTCAATCGAGCGATAGACGCGATCGCCGCCGTCGTCGGAGACGCGGACGGTCGAAGTCTTGACGACCCACTTCATGACACCATTTTCCGCTTGGTCCGCCGATCCGGCAAGCGGGCGGCTTGAGAATCCGCGATCGAGCGGGCGAATCGCCCGATGACTTCGATGAATCCGAGGCCGGCGCGAGGCAGCGCTTTGTCTTTGCGGTAGATCAATCCGATGGTCCGCATCATGGGCAGCGGCTCCAGGCGGACGGCGGCGACCTTGCCGCTGCGAATCTCCTCTTGCGCGTTGGTGACAGCCATGAAGCCGAGTCCGAGGCCGGCGGCGACGAACTCCTTGATCATTTCGGTCGATTCGAGCTCCATCGAGATCTTGGCGTCATCCTCGTGGTCGCCGAGGTATTCGAGGATGCGCTTACGGGTGCGGCCCTGCTTGGGCATCAGCAGGGGGTATTCGGCGACGTCGCCGGCGCTGGCCGAACCGGCTTTGGCGAGCGGGTGATCGGGCGGCGTGAGCAAGCGGATCTCGTCGGAGAAGATCTGGACGACTTCGAGCTTCTTGTCTTCGACGGGGAGTTGGAGGATGCCGAAGTCGACGGAGTTGTCGAGCACGGCCTGCGCGGTCTTGGCGGCGTTGGCGCGGATGACTTGGACCTGGACGCCGGGAAACTGCTGCTTGTATTCGGCGAAGACCTGTGGGAGGACTTTGACGCAGGCGGAGTTGTTGGCGGCGATGACGATCTCGCCGCGGGGGACGCGTTCGAGTTCGCGAATCTCCTCGAAGGCGGCTTTCTTGGTGTCGAGGATTTTGCGGGCGTGATCGGCGAAGATTTTGCCGGCGGTGGTGATGGAGATTCGGCTGCCGAAGCGCTCAAAGAGCTGCGTGCCGAGTTCCTGCTCCATCTGGCGGATCTGCGCGGAGATGGCCGGCTGGGTTCGGAAACAGGTCTGCGCCGCCTTCGAGAAGCTCTTGAGGCGCACGATCTCCAGGAAAGTGTGAAGCTGATCGAAGTCCACGGCCGTTATGGGTGCGAGCGGGAGCGGCGGAGCGCAAGACGGCGTTGGTCGGATACGCCGGACAGGTCCCCCGAGAACCTAGTGTCCCAGTATCTCTGTATCTCAGTGGCCTCACTATACCACCTGGAGCGGCCAATGTTACCATCGAGTTTAGGGTTTCTCGGGGCGTGTGATGGGGCAAATTCGGGCAGGAATCGTAGGGTTTTCCGGCTATAGCGGGCAAGAGCTGGTGCGGCTTTTGGGGCGTCATCCCGACGTCGAACCGGTTCTGCTGGAGCACCGAGAGCAGCGCGCGGACGAGCGTCCGACGTTCGACGACGGGCTGGAGCGGATGCCCCTCGATGCGGCGAATTCGTCGGGTTCAGGCTTGGACGCGGTGCTGCTGGCGACGCACCACGACGTGTCCGTCGAAGTCGTGCCGGGCGCGCTCGAAGCGGGCAAGAAGGTCGTCGACCTGAGCGCCGGGTATCGGCTGCGGACGCTTGCGAACTACGAGCGCTGGTACAAGTTTGAGCATCCGCACCCGCACTTGCTGACGGAGGCGGTTTATGGGCTGCCGGAGTTTTTCCGCAACGTGGCGCGGGGGGCGAAGCTGATCGCGAACCCGGGCTGCTACCCGACGGCTTGCAACTTGAGTTTGCGGCCGCTGATCGTCGATGCGGTGCTCGATCGCTCGTTCGGCGTGGTCTGCGATGCGAAGTCGGGCGTGAGCGGAGCGGGGCGTTCGGCGTCGTTGAAGACGCACCTGTCGGAGGCGGGCGACAACTTTTCGGCGTACGGGATCCTGTTCCATCGGCACACGCCGGAGGTGCTGCTGACGTCGGATTTGCAGGAGCATGAGCTGTCGTTTACGGCGCAGTTGCTTCCGTTGCACCGCGGGATTTTGGAGACGATCTACGTGCGCACGGCTGAAGAGACGTCCCACGCGGATCTGTACGAGCTGTACCAGCGGCGCTACGCCGACGAGCCGTTTGTGCGCGTCTATCCCGAGGGGCGCGTGCCGGCGTTGCGCGACGTGCAGCATACGAACTACTGCGATATCGGCTTCCACGTCGACCCGAAGACGAAGCGGGTGACGATTGTGACGGCGATCGACAACTTGTTGAAAGGCGCGGCCGGTCAGGCGGTGCAGAATCTGAATCTGATGTACGGCTTCGACGAGACGGCCGGCATCCTCTAGCGGGCCCTGCTGAACGGGCGAAAACCTACCGTGAAACTGCTGATCAAACTGGGCGGAACTCTGCTCGAAAACCCGGAGACCCGCGCTTCGCTGGCGCGTCAGGCGGCAGCGCTGGCTGCGCGCGGCGACCAGACGGTGGTCGTCCATGGGGGCGGGAAACGGCTGAGCCGGTATCTCAAGGAAATGGGGGTCGAGAGTGAGTTTCGCAACGGGCTGCGCGTGACTCCGCCGGAGTTGATGGACGCGGTGCTGCGGATCTACGCGGGCGAGGTGAACCACCGCTTTTTGGCCGAGCTGAACGCGGCGGGCGCGAAAGCGGTCGGGCTGTCGGGCGTGGACGCCGGGCTGGTTCGGGCGGTGCAACTCGATCCGGCGTTGGGCGCGGTGGGCCGGGTCGAGTCGGTGGATCCGGCGGCGCTCGATCATTTGACCGCGGGCGGATTTTTGCCGCTGGTCGCTTGCGTGGCGGGCGGCGACGCGGGCGCGGTGTACAACGTGAACGCGGACCAGATGGCGGCGGCGTGCGGGGCCGGGTTCCAGGCGGATCGGCTGATCTTCTTGACCGACGTGGCGGGGGTGCTCGATTCGGACGGGACGCTGCAATCGCGGCTCGACGTCAAGGGAGCCGAGGCGCTGATCGCGTCAGGCGCGGCGCATGGGGGTATGGAAGCGAAGCTGCGGGCGGCGATCCAGGCGCTCCATGACGGCGCGGCTCAGATCCGGATCGCGGCCGGGGCGGAGACGGATATTTTGACCCGCCTGATCGACGCGGACGAGGATCTCGGCACGCGATTGACGATCGATTAAGTCCGATCTATTTGTTCCAAAACGGTACGCGGATCGCCCTTGAAAGCGATTCGAAGGGGCGCCCGAGCGCAATCGACCGAGCCGTTTTTGGGGCCGGACGACGGTGGCGCAATCACGCCCAAACCCCTTCCAGGAAGGGCTTCGGTCGATTTTCTGGGCGGCCCGCCCCCGTCTTGAGCGATATAAAGAGTTCGTAAATGATTATTTTGGAAATGGACGTATTTAAATTGACATCTCATATACTTTTCAAAGGAAACCGCTGTTTAGATTGGTTTTCGAATCGGGGGAGCCGAAACAAGATGCGTACGCAGGTCGTCGAGGTGCAACAGGCTGTCGGGAAGCTGCTTTCAACGCCTGTTTTTCAGTCGTCAGGGAAGAAGCTGCTGGCCAAGGGGCGCTTGATCAGCCCGGAGGACATTCGACTGCTGGAATCGGCGGGGCACCGCCAGGTATCGGTTGCGATTTTGGACGAGAACGAAGTCCCGGAAGAGGAAGCGGCCACGAGCGTCGCCAGGGCGGGGTCGGGCGGAAGCCTGGAGGTTCGACTGGGCGCGGGCGGGCGCGCGAACATTCTGGCGGCACGGAACGGCACGGTGCTGGTCGCGGAAGAGTCTCTGCGGAAGCTGAACCTTTCCGGGCACCTCACGATGGCGACCCTGCCGAACTTCAGCTACGCGGTCCAGGGGCAGCGGATCGGGACCGTGAAGACGGCCCCGTTCGCGGTACCGAAGGCGCCGCTCGGGGAATCGTTGTCGCTGCTGGAGCAGTCGGGGCCGGTGGTGAAGCTGACGCCCATCGAACAGCCGAATGTCGGCGTGTTGTACTGCGATCCGGTGCGTGGAGAGCGCGCTCGAACGCTGTTTGAGGGCATCATGCGGACGCGATTGGAGCGTTTCGGGGCGTCGGCGGCGTTCGTCTTGTCGTCGATCGAAGAGGAAGAGCCGCTGGCGCGGAACATCGAGCATCTGATTCGGGCGAAGCCGACCGTGCTGCTGATTGCGTCGACGACGGCGCCGGCGGGACCGAACGACGTGGTGGGCAGGGCGATGCGTCGGGTCGGCTGCCGGATCGAGAGCTTCTTGGCGCCGGTGGAGCCGGGGAACTTGCTGCTGCTGTCCTACAGCCAGGACATCCCGGTGGTCGCGGCCCCTGGTTGTTTCCGTTCCCCGAGGCCGAATGCGGTGGATCTGGTCTTGCCTCCGCTGCTGGCGCAGTATCCGATGACGGCTTCAGAGATTTCGGCTTTTGGGCATGGGGGGTTGTTGCACTAGGCCGGGGTGCGGCGGAGAGGGGCGGAACTTTCCGCTAGCCGTTCGGTCGCTCCGGGGCGGAGTCGGCTATGCTCAGTCCCTGCAGGCTGAGCAACGGGCTCTTGCTTCGCAAATCGCGCTGGGCGGGAACTGAAGTCCCGCTGCCCGCTGAAGCCCGCGCCACAAGAGCGGCTGGAGGCTCTTGCGGAGGAGAAGGGCGCTTGGCTAGGGTCGGGGAGGAACCGAGTGCCTCTCCCTCGCCTGCATCTTTTTGAACTGGAAGACCAAGGGTGGTTTCCGTCCGTGTGGCGCAACTACATGACGGACTATCTGCGGCACGTGGAGCGCAAGTTTGGGTTGCATCGGCCGGCGATGCCGATTCTGGAGCGGTTGCTGGAGGAGAGCGGCGCCGAGCGGATCGTCGATCTGTGCTCGGGCTCCGGCGGGCCGCTGCTCGACGTTCCTGCTGAGTGGGCGGAAGACGGAAGGGAGGTTCCCGTGGTGCTGACGGACCTCTATCCGCACCCGGAATCGCTCGAAGCGACGGCGGATGGAGGGGCGCCGGGCACGGCGGAGTATCGCGCGGAGCCCGTGGATGCTGCGCGCGTTCCGGCGTAGCTGACGGGATTGCGCACGCTGTTCAACGGCTTGCACCACTTTCGCCCCGACGATGCGCGGGAGGTATTGAAGGACGCCGTGCGAACGCAGAGCCCGATCGCGGTCTTCGAGGTCGCCGACCGATCCTTGACGGCGATGGCGCCATTGATTTTTGTGCCGTTGTTTGTGCTGGTGATGACCCCGATGATTCGACCGTTCCGTTGGTCGCGGTTGGCGTGGACGTATCTGATTCCGGTGTTGCCCGCCGCGATCCTTTGGGACGGGGTGGTCTCGTATGTGCGCGCGTATCGCCCGGATGAGTTGGAAGCGATGGCCAAGGCCGCGTCGCCGGACGGGTATCGGTGGGAGGCGGGCTATTTGAGATTGGGGGGCGGTCCGGGGCGGTTGACTTACCTGGCGGGACGGCCGGTTTCTTTGCCGGGCTAGTGCTTGGCGCCGGTCCCTGGGCGCCCGGGGGGAGGTGAAGGCTTGGCCGTTGGAGAGCAACGGGCCGGATACGGCATGCCGTCCCTGCTGGATGAGCAACGGGCTCTCGCTTCGCGAATCGCCTTGGGACCCGGCACTTGCGTACCGGGCTCTGACGGATCTGACCGCCGTTGATTTTTTCACAGGCCCTCAGGGGCTGTGAAAGAATTCGAACCGGCCGGTCGCGAATGGATTGACGAAGGGCGCCGTGCGCGAGACGGTCAAGTTGAATGACGGAAACGGATGTAAGTAACGGAATCTAGGAATTTTGTTTGCGAGGCAATGTCGCAGCGGGCGAGGCTTCACGTGCGACCGTGGTCACGGGCTCACGCCCGCGGCACTGTTGTTCGTTCGCCAGCGGTCGTGGGGAATTGGACGGTCGTTGAATTTCTTCACAGGCCCTCGCTGTCGCGGCCCGGCTGGAGTAGAGCGGCAGGAGACCTTCGAGCGCGGCTCGAAGGCGGCACGGCTGGAGCCGTGCGCCACGAGGAGGGGCGGCTCTGGTTAGACTAGGCCGTGCTTGGAGAGGGGCAGTTCGCGGATGCGTTTGCCGGTAGCGGCGTAGATGGCGTTGCAGAGCGCAGGCGCGAAGGGCGGGACGCCGGGCTCGCCGATGCCGGCGGGCGGGTGGTCGTCGCTGCCGATCATGAAGACGTCGACTTGCTGCGGCGCTTGCTTGATGCGGGCGACCGGATAGTCGTGGAAGTTCGACTGGTCGATCTTGCCGTCGGTGGCCGTGATCGCTCCCATCATCGCCAGGCTTGCGCCGAAGACGGCGGCGCCCTCGAACTGCGATTCGCAACGCTCGGGGTGGACCGTTAGACCGGCGTCGGCGGCGACCCAGACTTTGGGGATCGTCACCTTGCCGTTATCGTCGACGGCGACCTCGACCACGTTCGCGACGTAGGTCAAGAAGGAGCGGTGGCCGGCGATGCCTAGGGCGTGGCCTTCGGGCAATTCGCGTTTGCCCCAACCGGACTCGTCGATCACCTTTTGGATGACCGCGCGGAGGCGGCCGGTATCGACCGGATAGTCTTCGATGGGGCCGCCCATGTTGGGGTAGTCGACCCCCTGTGCGGCGAGGTCGATGTGGCGGTCTTCGCCTAGGACTTCGAGCAGGTACTCGGCAGGGTCGCGGCCGGCTTCGTGCGCCAACTCGTCGAGGAAGGAGTGAACGGCGAAGGCGTGGTAGATGTTGGCGACCGAGCGCATCCAGCCGATTCGGACGTGGGCCGGGGCCGGTCCGTTCTCGGCGCGATGGTTGGGGATATCGAACGGCACGTCCGAGAAACCCATGCCCATTTCGCCCGAGCTGCCGTATTCGGTTCCGACGGCGAAGGTGGAGCCGATGGGCGGGAAGACGGAGCGTTGCAGCCAGGCCGAGGGCTTGCCGTCCGAGCCGAGGCGGCCCTTCATGTGGACGGCGGCGACGGCGTGATAGTAGTCGAACTGGATGTCGTCTTCGCGGCTCCAGGCGACCTTGACCGGTTTGCCGAGTTCGCGCGAAAGCAGGGCGGCTTCGCAGCAGTAGTCGGGTTTGGATTTGCGGCCAAAACCTCCGCCGAGCAGGGTGACGTGGCAGATGACGTCGGCCTCTTCAATCCCCAAGGCGGCCGAGACGGCGCCCTGCACGGCTTGCGGATTTTGCGTGGTCGCCCACAAGGTGACCTTGCCGTCCTTGAAGTCGGCGATGGCGGCCGGCGGTTCCATGGCGGCGTGGGCCAGGTGGGGGACGTAGTAGTCGGCCTCGAGGATTTTTCCGCCCTTGCGGAACTCGGCGTCGACGTTGCCGACGTCGCGGATGACTTTGCCCTTCTTGCGGGCGGTGGATTGGAGCGTCTTCTTGTAGGCCTCGGACGAGTAGGCGGCGTTGGGGCCGAGATCCCACTCGATCTTGAGCTTTTTGCGGCCCTGGAACGCCGACCAGGTGTTGTTGGCGATGACGGCGACGCCGCCGAGCGATTGGAAGCCGTGCGGCGGCTCGAAGGCGGGCAGTTCGACGGTCTGTTCGACGCCCCACTGTTCGAGCGCTTCAGCGTCGTCGAAGCTGACGAGTTTGCCGCCGAGGACGGGCGCGTGCTCGACCGAGGCGTAGACCATGCCTTCTAGCTTGGCGTCTTGGCCGAAGACGCCGGAGCCGTCGAGGATGTCGTCGAGATCGTCGACAGGGACGGCGTGTCCGACGTAGCGATAGGTCGCCGGATCCTTCATGCGCAGAGCGTCTTTGGCCGGGACTTCGAGTTTGGCGGCGTCGGCGGCGAGTTCGCCGAATCCGAGCGATTTGCCGTCGTGCGTGACCTCGTGGATGCCGGTCTCGACCTCTTCGACCGGGACGCCCCAGCGGTCGGCGGCGGCTTGCTCAAGCATCATGCGGGCGGCGGCGCCGGACTCGCGCATGACGTGATAGAACCAGCGGATCGAGCGGGAGCCGTCGGTGTTTTGGTCGCCGTACTTCTTGTCGCCGATGGCTTGCTGGAGGACGCACTTGTCCCAGTCGGCGCCGAGCTCGTCGGCGACGACCATGGGCAGCGAGGTCTTGGAGCCGGTGCCCATCTCGGAGCGATGGGCGACGATGTAGACGGCGCCGTCGGGTTCGATGCCGATCCAGACGTCGGGGCTGAAGGTCGCGGCTTCGGCGGCGACGTCTTTCGGGTTGAAGGCTTCTTCGCTCGATCCGCCGCAACGGACGCCGAGCACGAAGGCGCCTGCGGAGAACATCGTGCCGAGGAAGCCGCGGCGGCTGACGTTTTGAATGCGGGCGGACATCAGGCGATCTCCTTGGCGGCCGAGTGGATGGAGGCGCGGATGCGTTGGTAGGTTCCGCAGCGGCAGATGTTGCCTTCCATGGCGGAGTCGATGTCGGCGTCGGAGGGCGAGGAGTTTTCAGCGAGCAGGGCGGCGGCTTGCATCATTTGGCCGGACTGGCAGTAGCCGCATTGGGGCGTGTTGTGTTCGCGCCAGGCGTTTTGGACGGGGTGGTCGCCTTTCTCGGAGAGGCCCTCGATGGTGACGACTTCCTTGCCTTCGAGCCCTTCGACGGGGGTGATGCAGGAGCGCGTGGCGGCGCCGTCGAGGTGGACGGTGCAGGCGCCGCAGAGGCCCATGCCGCAACCGAACTTGGAGCCGGTGAGGCCCAGGATGTCGCGCAGGTACCAGAGCAATGGGATCTGGGGGTCCCCGTCGAAGGTGCGTTCGACGCCGTTGATTTTCAAAGTGACCATGGAGTTCTCCTCGAAGCGTTTTCGTCGGCGGGCGGGCGAGGCTTGGACCCGTCGGTAGCCTGAATCTCTTTCAAGGCTGGGGACGGGAGAACGACTCGTCGAGGAAAACGTTCACGCTGCCGAGCGCCACTCTAGCTTAACGGAGCCGGAACGTAAAGCGGATGTTAACTACGTTTTACTTTTGCTTGACGCGCGGACCGCAACTCAAACGGCGCGGAAGGAGTTTTTACCTGTAACGCGGCGAGGGTCGCGGATTTTCGAAAGAGAACAGAACAGGAGCTCCCATGAAGAAGATCTTTCTGACAGGCATTTTGGCGTTGGCGACGGCGGCGATGCTGCCGGCTCAGGTCGACGGAGACGGCGAGCGCCCGGAGCCGAACTTTGACGACGTGATTGCGCATCTGGGGCTGAACGAGTCGCAGGTGGCGTGCTTGGAATCGAACCAGGACTCGTTCCGCGAGGCGGTTGCGCCGCTGGGGGAAGAGAGTCGGGACTTGCGGCAGCAGCTTCGTCAAGCGACGCGCGCGGGTGAAGATACGGCCGCGATCCAGGCGCAGATCGATGCGCTGAAGGAGCAGGCGGCGGGCGTGAAGGCGAGCCATGTCGCTTCGGCGCAGGGTTGCCTGGATGCGAGCCAATCGGGCGCGTTGGCGGAGCTGGTGGCCGCGGAGACGTTGGCGAACGAGATCCAGCAAGGCAAGCGGCTGTTGCTGCTCGAAGGCACGGCGGAGCGGTCCGGAGGGGCCTCGCAAGGGCGCAATCGCGGTCGACGCGGCGGAAGCCGCGGCGGGCGGTAGCGTTTACGATTCACTTGAACTGTGGGAGAGGGCGTCCGCGAACAGCGGGCGCCCTTTCTTGGTTTATTGGGGAGCCTACGGCAAAGGGCGTGAGCAACGGGCTCTTGTTTCGCGACATCGCCCCGGGGCGGGGCTAAAGCCCCACTGCGGGCTGAAGCCCGCGCCACAAAGAGGGCTGGTCGACTTTTTCACAGTCCCTCAGGGGCTGTGAAAAAATTCGAACCGGCCGCGTCAGAATAGATGACGGAAACGGATGTAAGTAACGGAATCTAAGAATCTTACTTGCGAGGCCATGTCGCAGCGAGCGGGGCTTCACGTGCGACCGTGGTCACGGGCTCACGCCCGCGGCACTGTTGTTCGTTGACCAGCGGTCGTGGGGAATTGAATGGTCGTTGTCTTTTTCACAGCGCCCCAACGGTCGCAGCTCGGCTGGAGTCGGCTGCTGGTTTGTTGCACGTTATGATCGGAGGCCATGGATGAGGGACGGTTGCGTGGGATTGCGCTGGAGTTGCGGCGCGACATTGTGGAGATGATTGGCCGGGCGGGGTCGGGGCATCCCGGCGGGTCGCTTTCGGCGATCGACGTGGTGACGTATCTGTATTTCGAGCGGATGCGGATCGATCCTCAAAAGCCTGACTGGGAGGATCGTGACCGGTTCATCCTTTCGAAAGGTCACTGTGCGCCGGCTTGGTATGCGGCTCTCGCCAGGCGCGGCTACTTTCCTCGCGAGACGCTTTGGACGTTGCGCGAGATCGGCAGTTCGTTGCAAGGGCACCCGGATATGAACAAGTGTCCGGGGGTGGATATGACGACCGGTTCGCTGGGTCAGGGGTTTGCCTGTGCGGTCGGGATGGCGATCGGCGGGAAGGTACGGCGTAAGGATTTCGACATCTATGTGATGGTGAGCGACGGGGAGTTGCAGGAAGGGGTGATTTGGGAGACGGCGATGTCGGCGGGGCATCGCGGGCTCGACAACTTGATCGCCTTTGTCGACGACAACCATCTGCAAACGGACGGGCGGACGGCGGAGATCGTCGATCCGGCGCCGATCGGCGAAAAATTCGCGGCGTTCGGCTGGGATTGGGCGGCGGCGGACGGGCACGATTTCGCGTCGATCCACCGGGCGCTTGAGACGCGACCGCAGGGGACGGGTCGGCCGTTCGCGGTGGTTTGCGAGACGGTCAAGGGGAAAGGGCTGGCGTCGCTTGAGGACCAAGTCGAGTCGCACAGTTTGGGCGCGGCTTGGACGGAAGAGGAGACCGCGGCGCGTTTGGCGGAGCTACAGCCCTGGTCAAAGGAGGAGTCGCGATGAGCGTGCGCGAGCCGGTTCCGAATCGCGTCATCTACGGACGGACGCTGGTCGAGTTGGGCGAGCACGACGAGCGCATCGTCGTGTTTGAAGCCGACATCGCCAAGTCGACGAATACGTTCCAGTTCGGCGACCGCTTTCCCGAGCGCTTCTTCAACAGCGGCGCGGCGGAGATGGGGATGGTGTGCATGGCGGCGGGGGCTTCGACGACGGGGCTGATTCCGTTTGCGAGTACGTTTGTGATGTTCGCTTCGCTGCGTGCGGCCGAAGGCGTGCGGCAGTCGATGAGCTACGCGCAGCGCAACGTGAAGCTGGTGGCGACGAATGCCGGGGTGGAGATCTGCGGCGACGGGCCGAGCCACCAAGGCGTCGAGGATTTGGCGGTGATGCGGACGCTGCCGGGATTGCTGGTGCTCTCGCCCTCAGACCCCGTAACGACGCGGCTCGCGGTGCTGGCGGCGGCCGAGCACGTCGGCCCGGTCTACATGCGGCTGGGGCGGCAGGCGGCGGCGTACCTGCACGAGGACGACGTCGAGTTCGAGATCGGCAAGATGATCCGCATGCGCGAGGGCGGCGACGTGACGGTGATTGCGACCGGGCATATGGTCGAGCAGGCGTTGCTGGCGGCGGAGCGGCTGGCCTCAGACGGAGTCGAGGCGCGGGTGCTCGATTGCCATACGGTGAAGCCGATTGACCGGGAAGCGATCTTGGAGGCGGCGCGGGAGACGGGCGCCATTGTGACGGCGGAAGATCACAGCGTGATCGGCGGTCTAGGCGGCGCGGTGGCGGAGACGGTGACCGACGGGTACCCGGTTCCGGTGAAGCGCGTCGGGCTGCGCGATCAGTATGCGTCGTCGGCGCGCGACTACAAGAAGTTGATGGCCGAGTTTGGACTGGATGCGGATGCGATTGTCGGGGCGGCGAAGGAAGCGCTGGCGGCCAAAGGAGAACGCTGATGCGTGCGTTGGTGAAGACGGGACCGAAGGCCGAGGATCTGGAGCTGAAGTCGGATTGGCGGGAGCCGTCTCCCGATCCGGTGCAGGTGAAGTTGAAGATCGAGGCGGCGGGGATCTGCGGGACGGATCTGCACATCTTGCGCGGGACGTGGCGCTGCGACTATCCGGTGGCGCTGGGGCACGAGTTTTGCGGAACGGTGGTCGAGGTCGGCGAGCAGGTGCGCGGACTGAAGGCGGGCGATCGGGTGGTGGCCGCCAATCCAGCGAAGACGTGCGGGCGCTGCCGACACTGTCAGGCGGGCAACGCGTTTATGTGCCCGGAGCGCGTCTCGGCGGGGTACATGATCGACGGGGCGTTTGCGGAGTATCTCTGCATCGACGCGATCCGTTGCCACTTGTTGCCGGACGAGGTGAGCTTTCGGGCGGCGGCGTTGGGCGAGCCGATCGCGGTGGCGGTGCATGCGGTGATCGAGCGGAGCCAGGTGCATGCGGGGGATTGGGCGTTCGTCTCGGGGCCGGGCTGCGTGGGTTTATTGGTCTCACAGGTCGCGAAGCTCGAAGGGGCTCGGGTGTTGCTGGCGGGGACGGCGCAAGACCGCAAGCGGCTCGAGTGCGCTCGGGAGTTGGGCGTCGATGAAGTGGTCGACGTCTCGGTGGACGATCCGGTCGAACGGATGCGCGAGCTGACGGGCGGCGAGGGGGCGGACATCGTCTACGAGTGCGCCGGGGCGGCCGCGTCGTTGGCGACCTGCTGGAAGGCGGTGAAGAAGGAAGGCACGGTCGTTCCGGTGGGGATGTATCCGGGGCCGATCGAGACGGATTTTGGGGCGATCTCGATGAACGAGCTGCGGGTGATCGGGACGTATGGATATGTGTGGTCTTCGTGGCAGCGCACGGTGAAGCTGCTGGGCGAAGGGAAGATCGATGCGGAGAACATGATCTCGCATGCCTATCCGTTGGAGCGGCATGCGGAGGCGTTCCAGACGACGCAGGACGGGACGGGGGTGAAGGTGATCTTCGAGCCCTGGGCCTGAGCTGTATTAAGCTCTGTGCATGCGGAGAGCGAATCGTCGGCGGTTCTTACAGACGTTGGGGGTCGGCGCGGGGTTGGCGCGGACGTTGGAGGCGGTCGCGCCGGAATCGATCCGGCTGGCGATTACGACCGACGAGGTAGACGACGATTTGGAGGCGGCGTTGCCGTTCTTGCGGGCGAACGGGTTGCGCTACGCCGAGATTCGGAACTTGTGGGGGAAGTACAACACGTCGCAACCGGTGGAGAAGATTCGCGCCGCACGGAAGATGATGGATCGCGCGGGAGTCAGCGTGGCGGTGGTGGATACGGGTTTTTTCAAGATTCCGCTGCCGGGGGATGATGCGGCCGGGCGCAAGAAGCTCGACGAGCATTGGGCGCTGCTCGATCGGGCGTTTGAACGAGCCGATCTGTTTGGGACGGATTTGATTCGGACGTTTGCCTTCACGCATGCGCGCGGGGAGAAGCCGGATGAGCGGAACTATCCGCGGATTATCGAGCTGACGGCGGAGGCGGCTCGGCGGGCGAAGGCGGCGGGAAAGCGGTTGGCGCTCGAAAACGTCGGACGGAGTTACGTGGCGACGGCGGCTCAGTTGGAACGGGTGCTGGATGCGGTTCCGAACGCGGCGCTAGGAGCGACCTGGGATCCGAACAACTCGGCCGGGTCAGGAGATCCGGAGCCGTTTCCGGCGGGGTACCGGCGGTTGGATCCCGCTCGGATCTTCCATGTGCATTTGCGGGACTATCGGCGGACGCCGGACGGGGGCGCGGAGTGGGCGGTGGTCGGCGAAGGGGAGTTCGATCACGTGGGGCAGATCCGGGCGCTGCTGGCGGAGCGCTACCGGGGGGCGTTTTCGTTAGAGACTCACGTGAAGGTGGACGGGAGTAAGCGGAAGGGGAGCCAGGCTTCAGTGAAGGGGTTGATGGAGCGGGTCTGGCGGGTTTGAGGTGCGGGCGTGATGATAATATGCTTTTGTGCGCACAACCATTGATCTACCGGAGTCTACCTTTCGGCGCATGAAATCCAGTGCGGCGCTGCGTGGGGTCTCATTAAAGCGGTACGTGACCGAAGCGATCGAGCAAGTCCTAGCGACCGAGCAAGCTGAGAACGAAGCGCCGAACAGCGGTAAACGAGCCGAGATGCCGCTCATTCCGGGCAAGCACCCTCCTCTCGAACTGACGAATGCAGAGATCGAAGAACTGCTTACCTGACGTGAATTTCTGGCTCGCTCTCGCCGTCGAGCGGCACGTATTCCACAACATCGCAATCGAGCGCTTTGAACGAGCGGGCCCGCGCTCCCTCGTCTTTTGCCGGGTGACCCAGATGGGGCTGCTGCGGCTCATCACCAACCCTCGGGTGATGGACGACCATCCTTTGAGTCAAGGTGAGGCTTGGGACGTCTACGGGCAGTTGCGGACGGACTTTCGAGTCGCGTTCGCGCGAGATCACCCTCGCGTGGAAGCCGCGTGGCGGCAGCTAACGCACTCCGCGCTTGCAGGAAGAAATCTCTGGACCGACTCCTACCTAGCGGCCTTTGCGCAAAGCTGCCGCTGGCGGCTGACGACGTTCGATCGCGACTTCACTAAGCTACCGGCGGAGCTCGTTGACGTCGAGTACCTAGGCGGAGTCCGTGAGGGGTGATTCGCGGCACCTCTTCGCTGGAGACGCAACGTGAAGGTGGACGGGAGTAAGAGGAAGGGGAGCTGGGCTTCGGTGAAGGGGTTGATGGAGCAGGTTTGAAGTGCGGGTCGCGGTCGTCTCGGATGTTCATGGGAATCGTACTGCGCTGGAGGCGGTGATCGCCGACCTGGCGGAGACGGCGCCGGATCTCGTGGTGCACGGCGGCGACTTGGCCGATACGGGATCGAGCCCGGTTCATGTGGTCGATCGGATTCGGGAGCTTGGGTGGTCGGGCGTTTTCGGTAACACGGACGAGTTGCTTTTTCGACCGGCGTCGCTGCGGGAGTTCGCGAGGGAGTTTCCGGAGAGCCAGGGGATCTTTCGGCGGGTCGAGGAGACGGCGGCGGCTTCACGTGCGCGGTTGGGGCCGGAGAGGCTCTCGTGGTTACAGGGATTGCCGGGCACGTATGTGGGCGACGGATGGGCGTTGGTCCATGCAAGCCCCGACGACGCTTGGAGGGCGCCGTCGGCGACGGCGGAGGATCGGCGTTTCGAGCAAGCGTATGGGCCGCTGGGGCGGCGGATCGTGGTCTACGGTCATCTCCATACGCCTTTCGTGCGGACGCTCGCGGGGATGACGGTGGTCAACAGCGGCAGCGTCGGGATGCCCTACGACGGAGACCAGCGGGCTTCGTACGCGCTGCTTGACGTGGATGCAGGCCGGGCGACGATTCGACGGGTGGAGTACGACTTGGAATCGGAGTTGCGTGCGCTGGCTCGGTCGGGCCTTCCGCATGCTGACTGGACGGCCGAGGTCATGCGCGGAGCGTCGTTCGTTACGCCTCGGGCCGAAGACTAGACGCGGCGAGAGCTTTGTGCGCCGAGATCGAGGATTGGTTGACCTAGGCGCTGCGGGCGAATCCTGGGGCGCCGGCTTTCGGCGACGGAATGGCTGGGGTGTCGCCGAGGGTTGCCGTACGGTGGTTGCCCCGGGTTGAGCGCCAACGAGCGAAGCAACGGGCTCTTGCTTCGCAAATCGCCTTGGGACCCGGCACTCGCGTACCGGGCTCTGACGGATCCGACCGCCGTTGATTTTTTTACAGTCCCTCAGGGGGCGTGAAGAATTCGGATTGGCGGGTCGTGAACGGATCGCCGCAGGCGAGGCTTCACGGGCGACCGTGGTCACGGGCTCACGCCCGCGGCGCCGTTGTTCGTTCGCCGGCGGTCGTGGGGCCCCCTCACGTACCGGGCTCTGACGGACGGGGTGCGGCGGCGGAGTGGGGCTAGTTGCGAGCGGCTGGTTCGGTTTCGTGGGCGGGGCTGGTGACGGGGTGTGCGCGGCCTACTCCCTCTGCCAGTCGGGCTAGTTGCGGGGCCATCGAGTCGCCGTGCCAGCGTTTCCGGTCGCGGTCTCGGAATCCCAGGCGGTACTCGAAGACGAGGAAGATCATGCGCCAGCCGAGCTTCCAGGTCTTCCAGAAATCGCCGGTGACCGAGGATTCGCCGACGCGCTCGCCGTAGTTGATCGGGATCTCAGTGAAGGGGATGCCGTGCATCACCGTCTCAAGAAGGATCTGCGGGCCGAAGTGGGAGCCGCCGATCGTCAGATGCGGGCGGATCAGATTGAGCGCGTCGCGGCGGAGCAGACGGTAGGTGCAGCCCATGTCGGTCAGCAGCGTGGTGTTGAAGAGGACCTCGGTCATCTTCGCTACGGCCCAGTTGCCCCAACGCAGGAACCAGCCCATGTTGGCGCCCGCCCAGATGAAGCTGGACGAGGTGCGGGTGCCCATCACTACGGGCCGGTCTTCGGAGTAGGCGAGCAGCTTGGCGATGTCGTGCGCGGAGAAGGTGCCGTCGGGTTCGCAGAGGACGACGAGGTCGGCGTCGGTGGCGTCCATGCCGGCCATCAGGGCGTTGCCGTAGCCTTGCTTGGACTCGAAGATCTCGCGAGCGCCGGTGCCGGCGACCTCTTCCGACGTGCCTTCGGCGGCGTTGTTGTTGACGACGATGACTTCATCGGCGAGGCCCACGTGGAAGACGTCGAGGCAGGCCTGGCGGATCGAGTCCTTCTCGTTGTAGGTCGGGAAGATGACCGCGATCTTTTGTCCTTTCCACATGGAGCGCTGGGGAGCCGGGCGAGGCGAGAGCCGTATTTAAGCTAAATCGACCTACGCCGGAGCGCCTATTAGGGTTTTGACTGAGATCGAGCGGTCAGCCCGGGGTCGCTCTCCCGGTCGGCGTGCTTGGGTTGATAGACGTAGATCCCGCCCATGAGCGGGCCGGGGACGTGCTCGACGAGGCGGTAGTTCTCGCGCACGACTTGCATGTGCTCGGGCGGCAGGCGAGGTGCGCCGGTATCGATTTCCGAGGACGGGGTCTTGTTGACGTCGTGGTAGAGCAAGAGGGCGTCGAAGGCGCTCTGTTTGAGGTCGCTGAGGACGGGTTCGGGATCGGCGACGCCCGCTTCAACGAGGAACGAGAAGATGAGCGGCTCGACCTCGATGCGGCCCTCGCGGGCGAGCAAGAGGGGGTCGATTTCGACGGAGACGACGCGGCCGGCTTCGGGCTTGACCCAGCGTTCGAGTTGGGCGAACTGAGTGCGGCGCTCTTGGTCGCGCATGTAGCGGACGCCGGCGTGGCGTACGTCGACGGCGCAGTTGAGCACGATGTGGAGAAGAAGCGGGATCTGCAGGAGCGGGACGAGGCCCTTGTCTTGTGCGATGACCTTGTCAAAGAAATCGAGTCGCCAGAGAGCCCAACCGGCGCAGACCGACAGCGCGGCGACGAGTTCGATCTGATAGTTGAGGTCGGAACCGACTTTGGGCGCGGTGAGCAGGAAGACGGCTAGGGCGGCCAGCAGCCAGGCGTAGAGCGGGCGCCCTTCTTTGGAGAACGCGCCGCGCCAACCGGCCGCGGCGACAAAGATCAGCGCGCCGCAGGCGTTGACTAGGTACTGGAGTTGGATGCCGAGCACCTCCCAGGAGAAGGGGTTGAGATTGGCGAGGATGGCGTTGTCGAAGTAGTAGCCGCCGGTGATCCAGTTGACGCCGAGCGCGGCCGCGACGCCCGCCGGGGCGAGTCCGCCGACGAAGCGGAGGCCGGTCTTGCGGTCGTCGAGCAGGACCATCAGACTGATCGCGGCGCCGGCGGCGAGGAAGCTCTGTTTCGAGAAGATCGAGAGCGCGATCCACAACCCGCACCAGACGAGGTCTGCTCCGCGGCGGTCTCGACGCCAAACGGAGTAGCGTTCGACGGCGGCGGTCGAGAAGGCGAGGGCGGTCATATCCGACTGACCGATGACGCCCCAGGAGACGAGGTTCGACGTGCCGGCGGCGAGCAAGGCGCCGGTCCAGGCGTAGCGCCGGTCGGCGGTGTGGACGAGGACGATGCGGTAGACGAGCCAGACGGTCGCCAAGAGAGCGAGGAACGAGACCACGCGGCCGACGGCCATCGGCTCGGCTCCGGCTAGGACGCCGAGCGCTTCAAGGCTATAGAGGATGGGGCCGTAGGGGGAGATGGTGAAGGGGTACTGGTCGAGGTTCCAGTAGAGGCTTTCGCCGCGGCTGAGCATCATCGCGTGGGTAGCGATGATCGATTCGACCTCGGTCATGCCGTGGCGGGCGAGGACGGCGACGAGCAGTTGCAGGCCGCCGAAGAGGGCGACGGCCGCGGTGGCGACTTGCATCGCGCGCCGGAGGATTTTGGATTCGCCGAAGGTCAACAGAATCAGGATCGGCCGAAACCCCGACGGAGGCTATGGGGGGAAACGCTGAGATCGCGGGCTCGGGCGACTGTGTGACGGGTTGCGGAAGCCGGGGTCGCGAGTCGCGCTATTGAGCGAGACGAAGACGACGCCAATGTGGGGGCGCGGCAGAGGCGCGAGGTCGCGCGAGACATTCGAGCACGGCTCGAGTCCAACCTTCGAGCACAGCTCGAGTCCAACCTTCGAGCGCAGCTCGAAGCCGGCACGGCAGGAGCCGTACGCTTCGTCGGGGGACTCGGTAGGCCGGGTATGGCGGCGGCAAACGTGCGTTTTGGTACTGCGCGGCGGGGGGAGTCGGAGTAGAATCCACCTGGGAGGATCTTTTTGATGCGCGCGCTCGTGTTGGTATTTTCGCTTGTGGCCGCGGCGGGTCTGGCGGCCCAGGAAGCGCCCAAGGACTTGTCCCCGAAGCAGATGCGAGAGTATTTGCGCGGTCAAGGCGTGAAGATTCCGCCCGTCACCGCGTATGCGCAGTTGCCGGGGTTGCGGATCGCCGAGGAGTCTCCGCCTTGCTCGATTCCGCTGGTCCAGGTGAATCCGGTTGCCGAAGGTCTGACTCCGGTGATTCCGGCGCCCGATAACCGGGGGACGATCGTGATGATGGATCCGCCGGCGCCGCCTTGCGATTCGCAGTCGAAGCTTGTGACGCGCTGGCCGGATCCGAACGCGCCTCACTCGATTGAGGTGACGCCGGAGCGACGGAAGCCGTAACGGAAGGCGGCGCGGTCGACGCCTTCCGCCTCGAAGACGACCGGCTGACTCGGCTCGGTCCAGGGTCGCGGTCCAGCGGCCGGCGCCGGGGGAGCCTCCTGGGCCGCGGCGCAGACGGAGAGGAACAGGGCCAGGTGTTTGAGATTCATGGGTCGTCCGCTCTCGCGAAGGTTAGTCGAGTGAGGCCGTGCCGGAGCGGGAGAAGCCGTAGCTCCAGGTTGCGTAGTCGACGCTCGCGGCCTCAAAGACGTGTTCGCCGTCGCCGCGGTTGAGCGAGACGGTCCAGAGGACTTCGCCGTCGAGACCGTCGGGGAGGTCGGCGAGCGAGGATCCGGGCAGGACGAGTTCGCCTGATCGTGCGGGCAGGATGCAACTGAATCCGCTGCCGGAGTGGGAATTTTCGCCTCGCTCGGTGATCACGCTGACGGTGACGGTCATGCGGTCGGTTTCGGGGAACGAACTGCCGTCCCAGGTCAGCTCGCGGTCTTCCCCGCGCCGCAGGGCATCGATCCGGGGGAAGGCGTCGACGTCGGGCAGGACGACGGCGTGATCGAAGGGGGGCAGATCCGGTCCGCCGGAGACGCGAAACGTCCAGGGGCCGGGGGTCGGGAACATCTCGTCGGGACTGGGCTCAGCGGTCCAGAGAGGCGGCGCCACGGGAAGCCCAAGGAAGCTCGAAGGTTCCAAGACGAAGCTCTGTCTTTCGGGGCCCGTCAAGGTCACGTCGCCCGCTTGGAGCGGGCGGGAGTCCGGCGACGGCAGGGGGCGCCCGGAGTAGATGGGACCGGGGGAGAGTCCTCCGCCGCGGTGGGAGGTAAAGGAGAAGACGCCCGAGCAGACCTCGCCCGAATCAAACCAGCGCAACCACGGGAAGGCGCGCGGTTGGGGCGCGCGGTAGGACGGGCTGGAGCGATCGACCGCGGCTCGATTGGCCGACGCCAACATGGCCATGGCCAGACCGGAGCGGCCGGGCGGGTTGACGGGGCTCTCGGGGACGTCGACTTGGCTGAGATGGAGGTCCACGATGTTGATCGAGCCGCCCTCGTCGAGTCGGCGCAGCGTCTCCTCAGGCAAGCCCCAGGGGTGCTCGCAGGCGCCGGTTTCCGTCCCTAGCGAGAGCGTCGCGCTCGATCCGCCGGCGTCGCCGACTTCAATCCAGAAGGGGACGTAGCAGTGGTTCGGGAGGTCGGCGTCGGCGGGCAAGCGAAAGTTGATTTGGTCGAGCCCGGGCTGTCCGGGGGCGCGCCCGGCGTAGTCGGGGACGATCTCTTGGCCGGCGATACGGATTCGGATGTCGTCGCGCAGCGAGCCGACGGGAGGTGCGTTGTCGTCGCTATCGATCGGGCCGAGGCCGGTGGCCCAGAGGATGACGGTATCGCCTGGACGCGCGGGGCCGGTGAGCGAGATGAGGGGCTGCTCGGAGGGCGAGCGGTAGACCTGGGCGGCGGCCGTTCCGCCGCGGAAGCCGGTGAGGAAGACGGCGGGGTTGGAGTTGACGACGAGGATCTCGAGCGGGTCGGAGACGGCGGCGCCGCGATGGACGCGCAGCTCGCCGAGGCCTTCAGGCACGGCCGACGGGAGGATCCCGGCGGTTTGGAAGGTCCAACTGTGCAGGACGGGAGCGTCGAACACCGCTTCGCTCTCAAGCGAACGGATCTCGATCCGCGTGCCGTCTTCGGTCTCGGGCAGGCGCGACGGATAGGGCGGCTGCGCGACGACCAAGTCGTCGGGGCCCAGGCCAGCGCCCTTGACGAGGAAGATGGAGCCGCGGGCGACCTGGAAGACGACGCGGCCTTCGTAGAAGAGGGCGTCGGGGGCCGGGGCCGCGCTCTCGACGGCGAGAGCTTGGACGGGGGGCGGCGGGCCTGGGTCCTGGGCGAAGACTTGGGCGATGAAGGGGGAGGCGGCTAGGACGAGGAGCGGGGGAAATTTCATGTCGAGACCGGCGCCTTCGACGGCGATGGATTCTAAACGGAAAATTTACTTCTGGGTTGAGGTTAAAGGTCGGCGGGGGCCGATGATGCAGAAAGTCGGTCTCTAGTGTTCTCTAACGTACGTTTGGGGGTAATTTTTTGGTAACGATCGGCACGAAACCGGCTCCTATTCCGTCTAAGTAATAGCGGCCACGTAACAGAGGTTTGCCTCGAATCGCATGTTTCGCGGGCAATTGCCGATGTGTCAGCAAGCGAAGAGACCTGCCGGTCGCGAAACAGGGTGTGTCGAACCGCGACGAAGAGGAGTGAAGACGTTCTAAATGACTGTTTTCTAATGACCTTGCAACCAAACGACGAGCTAATGCATCCAAGAAAGGAGCCCAGGAGGGCTTTGCCATGACTATGCGACTGAAAACGAACGAAAGCGACGACAACCGCGTGCTTGACGATACGTCGAGTTCGCGCGGCGCTTCCGTGGACTCGCGTACTCCGACGTGGCAGCTTGACCTGGACAACGAGTCGAAGGCCACCGAGTACGAGGAGGCCTCGCCTGCCGAGGATTCGGTCCGACTGTATCTCAGCGAGATGGGGTCGGTGCCGCTGCTGAACAAGCGAGGCGAGATCCGCCTGGCGAAGCGCATGGAGCGCGGCGAGGCGCTGATGAAGCGCGGCCTGGCCCGCTCGGCTTGGCTGTGGAACCGGCTCGAAGAAGTGAGGCTGCGACTGGAGCAGCGCCCGGAGACGGTGCGCCCGCTGATCGAGGCCGGCATCGAGAGCAAGGACGCGGCAAAGCTCTCCGAGGAGATTCTGGCGCGGCTGAACTTGCTGCGCGAGGCGATGGCCGAGTGCGACCGGATCGCGGCGAAGCCTCCGGCCTCGGGCGCGGCGGCGTGGCGCCAGCGCGCTTGGCGCTGGAAGCTGGGGCGCAAGCGGATCGCGTTCCAGCGCCAGATCCTCGATCTGCCTCTGCGCCAGGACCTCTGGCGGGAGTGGACGGTCGAGTTCCTTGGAGCGAAGCCGGAGCTTCTGGAAGAGGCCCGTAAGGCCGGTCGCCGCCTGTCGCGGCAGAAGGCCAAGGGGGGCAAGATCGCGCTGCCGGTCGCAGGCGAACGGACGATGACGAAGGCCGAGGTGCTCGACCTGACGCGTCGGGTCGCTCGTGGTCGCGCCGGGTTTGAGCAGGCCAAGAGCGAACTGGTGGAGGCGAATCTGCGCCTGGTGGTCTCGGTCGCCAAGAAATACGTCAACCGCGGGCTGCACTTGCTGGATCTGATCCAGGAGGGCAACATCGGTCTGGCGCGCGCGGCGGAGAAGTTCGACTACCACCGCGGATTCAAGTTCTCGACCTACGCCACTTGGTGGATCCGGCAGGCGATTACGCGTGCGCTGGCCGACCAGTCGCGCACGGTGCGCATCCCGGTGCACATGAACGAGCAGCTCAACAAGTTCCTGCGGGCTCTGAGGAGCCTGGAGAAGGACTTGGGCCGGCCGCCCTCGAACGAAGAGATCGCCGAGCGGATGGAGACGACGGTCGACAAGATCGAGACGCTCCGCCAGATCTCTCGCTCGCCGGTGTCGCTCGAGACGCGGGTCGGTCGCGACCAGGAGTCGGCGCTGGAGGATCTGCTGGAGGATCCGAACGCGCGGTCGCCGATGGAGCGGCTGATCGACGGCGACGTGCAGCTCAAGACGGCGGAACTGCTGGGCGGTCTGTCGCCGAGCGAGGAGCGGGTCCTGCGGATGCGCTTCGGGATCGGCTTTGAGCGCGAGCATACGCTGCAGGAGATCGGCAAGAAGTTCGAGCTGACGCGCGAACGGATTCGCCAGATTGAGGCGAAGGCGCTGGCTCAGCTCCGCGAGCCGGGTCGGGCCTCGTTGCTGCGGCAGTTGCTGGCGGCGAATGCTTGAAGAAGGGAATAGGTCTTAGGTCCTAGGTGCTAGGGGAGCGCGGTTGCGTGAGTCTGGCGCCTGGGGCCTATTGCCTTGCGCTGAGCAACGGGCTCTTGCTTCGCAAATCGCCTTGGGCCCGCTCCATCACTGTCGCGGCTCTGCTGGAGCGGGGGCTAGTGTTCGATGCCTAGGGCTTTCATTTTTCGGTAGAGGTGGCTGCGTTCTAGGCCTAGGGCTTTGGCGGTACGGCTGACGTTGCCGCCGTGCGTTTCGAGTGTTTGGACGACGTAGTTTCGCTCGTAGGATTTGCGGGCTTCTTCTAGCGTCGGGAAGGCGCCGGATTCTGCCGGGGTGCGGTCTTGGCGCGGATTACGCGGCAGCGGGACGTGGCGGACGTCGACCGTGACTTGCGGATTGAGGATGACGATCCGCTCCATCAAATTGCGTAGCTCGCGGACGTTGCCGGGCCAGGGGTAGTCGACCAGCGCCTTCAAGGCGGCCTCGGTCAGCTCTTTGCGCTTGCGGCCGTACTGGAGGGCGAAGTCGTCTAGGAAGTACTCGGCGAGTTGGGGGATGTCTTCGGCGCGGTCGCGCAGCGGCGGTACGACGAAGGGGACCACGTTGAGGCGATAGAAGAGGTCTTCGCGGAAGTTGCCGCGGGCGATCTCCTCTTCGAGCTGTTTGTTGGTGGCGGCGACGACGCGTACGTCGACCTGCACGGTCTTGCCGGAGCCGACCGGCTCGAAGCGTTGCTCTTCGAGCGCGCGCAGAACTTTGGCCTGGGTGTTGAGGCTCATGTCGCCGACTTCATCCAGGAACAGAGTGCCGCCGTCGGCCTGCTGGAACTTGCCGACCTTGTCTTCGTGCGCGCCGGTGAACGAGCCTTTGCGGTGGCCGAAGAGTTCGCTTTCGATGAGCTCCTCGGGAATCGCCGCACAGTTGACTTCGACGAACGGCGCGGACGCGCGCGCGCTTTGGGCGTGAATCGCTTGGGCGACGAGTTCCTTCCCGACGCCCGATTCGCCGAAGATGAGGACGCGGCCGTTGGTCGGGGCCATCAACTCCAACTGCTGCCGAAGAGCCTTCATTGAGATGGAGTCGCCGATGATCTTGACCTTGGAGACGAACTGCTTGCGCAGATCCTCGTTCTGACGAGCCAGGCGACGATGCTCCAGGGCGTTCTTGACGGTTACGGTCACTTTCTCAAGCGACAGCGGTTTTTCGAGGAAGTCGAAGGCGCCGAGTTTGGTGGCGCGGACGGCGGTTTCGATCTTGCCGTGGCCGGAGATGACGACGACGGCCGGGCGCTCGACGGGGTCCATGGCTTGGATGCGTTCGAGCGTTTCGAGACCGTCGACGCCAGGCAGCCAGATATCGAGAAGGACCAACGGATAGGAGCGGCGGGAGAGCTGGTCGAGGCAGTCCTCGCCGCTCTCGGCCGTATCGGGGCGGTAGCCTTCGTCTTCGAGGATCGCCGAAAGCGAATCGCGGATGCCCGGCTCGTCGTCCACGATCAGGACGCGGGCGCCGTTCGAACGGGCGCTCATCAACTACGAACCTCGGCGATCTCGCTTTCGGGCGCGGAGGCGGAGGCGGTCTCGTCGATCGGAACCTCGACGATGAAGCGGGCGCCCGACGGCCGATTGTCTTCGACGCGGATAGAGCCGCCGTGTTCGCCGACGATGCGGCTGACGATAGCGAGACCGAGGCCGGTGCCGCGGTTCTTGGTCGAGAAGTAGGGCAGGAAGAGGCGTTCCTTATCTTCGGGCGAGATGCCGGGGCCGGAATCGGAGACGCGCAGTTCGACGGTCTCCGGCGTGGCGCCGAGTTGAGTCTGTACGCGGATCTCGCGGACCCAACAGCCTTGGACGGCCTCGGCCGCGTTATCGACCAGATTCACGACGACACGCTTGATCTGCTCGGGGTCAACGAAGGCCGGGGGCAGCTCGTCGGTGAGCGAGGTCGAGAGCGTGATCCCTTCGAGGCGGCCGTCGAAGACCGCGAGGCCTTCCTCGACGATCTGGTTGACGTCGGCGGTTTCGGGGCGCGCATGGGGGAAGCGTGCGAGTTGCGAGAACTCGTCGACGAGACGGCGCAGCGATTCGACCTCGCGCACGATGGTCGCGGTCGAGCGATCGCAGTTGGACTTGAGCTCGGTTCGCTCTTCGGGGCTGAGGGGGCGCTCCAAGCGGTCGAGCAAGCGCCCCATCCGCTCGGCCGAGAGCGCGATGGGGGTGAGCGGGTTTTTGATCTCGTGGGCGACGCGACGGGCGACCTCGTTCCAGGCGGCGGACTTTTGCGCGTGCAGGAGTTCCGACATGTCTTCGACGACGAAGACGAACGACGCCTGCTCGCCCTCGGCGTTGACGGTCTGCTGTTCGAGGGAGCTGACGGTGACGGCGAGGCGGCGAATGCGCTCGTCGCCGGCGACCTCGAACTCGCGCGAAGTGAGGCCGATGCGCTGGGCGCGCTTGAGTAGGTAGCGGACCTCTTCGAGATCGTCGGGCGTGAAGAGGTCTTCGATCGTGTCGGTGCGTTCGGCCTCGGGGAAGATGGCTTGCACCGACGAGTTGGCCTTGAGCAGGCGGCCCTCGGCGTTGATGGAGAAGACGGCCGGGGTGATGTTTTCGAGGATGGCGTTGATGAAGCGGCGTCGCGAGTCGATCTCGGCGTTGGCGGCGGCGAGTTCATTGTTGCTGCGCTGGAGCGCGGTGGTCTGCTCCTCGAGCGCTTGGGTCATCTGGTTGAAGGAGACGACCAGCCCGGCGAGCTCGTCGATGCCGGGGGTCTGGATGCGGTAGTCAAAGCGGCCGCTGGAGAGCGCATCGGTGGCCTCGGCGAGTTCGTCGATGGGTGCCGAGATTTGCCGCGAGAGGAAGAGCGACAGCCAGAGCGCGACGAACAACACGAAGACGGAGATGAGCGCCATCACGCCCAGGTAGAAGTATTTGAACGAGGTGCGCTCTTGTTCGAGCGTGCGGTACTCCTCGTAGCGCGACTGCATCTCCGCGCGTAGGGAGGAGATCTCATCGGGGATTCGCCAGGCGACCACGACGGAGCCGACGGTCGTCCCGTCGATGCGGACGGGCGCGCGCGCCCAGACCTCTTGGTTGGTGATGCCGGATTGGATTTCGTCCAGCGCGGAGTCTTCGAGCGCGGGCGTCTCCCAGCCGACGGGGCCGGATACGACGTCGCCTCCACGAAACTCGATCGCCGGAGAGTTGGCCCCGGCCTCCAGGAGTCCGACGTATTCGGCGCGGACTTTCTCGGCGATGCCGTAGAGTTGCGCCTCGACCGCATCGGGGTCGGCCGTGCGGTCGAAGGCGGCGGCGGTGGCGGGCATGGCGGCGATCAAAGCCGCGTCGGTCTCCTGCTTCTCTTGGTGGATGCGGTTGAGCTCTTCGGTGACCGCTTCAGAGTTTTGGAGGATGTCGCGGGTGTGGGGAAAGAGCCACTTGTCGAGCGTACGGCTCAAGAAGGTGAACGAGAAGAAGGCCATCGCCGCAACGGGGACGAGAGACAGCAGGAGCGCGCCGCCGACGAGCTTGGTCTTGAGCTTTGACCCCGGGACGCCCTGCCGACGCTCGACGTAGAGCTTGAGCAGGTTTCGAAGCAGCATGAAGCCCAAGGCCAGGACGCCGATCGCGACCAACGTGAGGATGCCCCACAGGACGATGGCGACGTTGGAGTCGGGCCGGAAGTCGCCGAAGCTCAGCGACGTATGCCAGAACGACAGGCCGACCAAGGCGAGCAGGAGCAAGCCGAGGAAGACGAGCGAAAAACGTTGGGATTTGCGTTCCAAAGCGTGATCCCGCCGGACGGCTTGATCTTACCAGCCGCCGACGGGACGGAGTCCCGTCGGCGGCTGGTTCCGTTGTCCGCTGTCTGTCGCTCCGCTGTCCGGAAGACGGGGGCTTGCCGGCCATAGGGACTCGGCATGCCGAGTTCCTATGGGCTGAGCAACGGGGTCTAGCCTTGCGAATCGCCCTATGCCCGCTCCATTACTGTCGCGGCTCTGATGGATCTGGGCAGGGTTGGATGGGGCTCTTTGGGTGAGGATTGACGAAGCCTGAGTAGGTTGATCGCAGCGGGCGAGGCTTCACGTGCGACCGTGGTCACGGGCTCACGCCCGCGGCACTGTTGTTCGTTCGCCGGCGGGCGTGGGGAATGGGGTCGTCGTTGCATTTTTCACAGCCTCTCAGGGGGTGTGAAGAAATTTAATTGGGCGTGATTGGCGCCGAAGTCGACTTTTCGGAAGCGTGATCTCCATCGTCTCGGCAAGCCGTGACAATGGAGACCACGCAAGAGAAGAGAGGGCTTGTATTGCTGTGATTTCCCATGGCTTGCGCCATGGGCTAACGAAATGCCGCCCTAGCGGGCTGAACCCAGCGAGCGAAACAACGGGCTCTCGCTTCGCGAATCGCCTTGGGCGGAGGCTGCTATTGGCCTTGGCCTAGGGAGAAGCCGCGTTCGCCGTCGAATTGGTAGAGGTGCTCGGTCTTGATGAAGTCGAGGCCCTCTTGGTCGATCTGGTCGAGGAGTTTGACGACGGCCGAGCGCTCGATCACCGCGCCCGAGGGGTGTTGGAAGCGGCAGCGCCAGTGGTCGGTCAGGAACGTCTCCGGTAGTCCGCCGGGCCAGACTTTGACGCCGCGGTTGGTGATCATGACGAGTTCCAGGTCGGGCGTCTGGGCTTTCATCAGGGCTTGGGCCAGGTCGGCGGGAGAGCCGTCGGTCCAGTGGGTGAAGACGTCGACGCCGAGCAGCTCTTTCTTGGCCGCGGGCTTGCGGGCCGGAGTGGTGACCGGGATCGTGTCCGAGGCGTAGGTCGCTTGCTTGAGGCTCTGGGGCAGCTCTCCGAGGCGCTCGATGACGGCGTCGGCGAACTCGTCGGTGCCGACTTGGCGGGTGCTGTGCACGGTGCCGAAGATGTCGACGGTGTGGACGCCCTGCTCGATGGTGCGCAGCCAGGCGTTGTGGATGAGGGTGGCCTTTTCGCCGAGGCCGAGGTGGGCGAGCATCTTGACGGCGCTCAACAAGAGACCTGAGGGGTTGGCGATGTTCTGGCCGGCGATGGTCGGGGCGGAGCCGTGGATCGCCTCGAACATGGCGAAGTGTTCGCCGATGTTGGCCGAAGGCGCGAGACCGACCGAGCCGCTGATCTCGGCGGCGATATCGGAGACGATGTCGCCGTAGAGGTTGGGGGTAACGACGACGTCGAAGAGGTGCGGGGCGTTGGCGAGGCGAGCCATGCCGATGTCGACGATCATGTGCTCGTGCTGAATGTCGGGGAACTCGGCGGCGATCTCGTCGAAGACCTTGTGGAAGAGGCCGTCGGTGAGCTTCATGATGTTGTCTTTCGACAGGCAGGTGACCTTCTTCCGACCGCGCCGGCGGGCGTACTCGAAGGCGTAGCGGACGATGCGTTCGGTGCCGGGGCGGGTGATGAGCTTGAGGCACTGGTAGACCTC
>JGI12316J15309_10006113_pt1 | contig 119208 bp, 107 predicted proteins | sample MarCyaLeptolynsp_FD_15309 | JGI IMG/M metagenome (IMG submission 15309)
TCAATACATCAAAATAATAGTTTCTGGAATAAAGAAAATGAATGGAGAGAAAAAGGTGTAGAAATATTCTTTTTGCCAACCTATTCTCCTCATTTGAATATTATCGAAATTTTGTGGCGTTTTATCAAATATAAATGGTTAGAAAGTGATGCTTATGAGAATTATTCTACTCTCGTAGAAGCAGTGGAAGAAATTCTCGTAAACTTTGGTACAGAATATACAATTAATTTTGTCTAGGTACTTAGGTTATAAATCGAATTAATTTAGATGCCTTTACCCTGAAAAATATTCAACTTTGAAAGCCTTACAATTGATATTAAATATCAATTATTTTTCCTTTATGAGAAAGATTCTTATTAGCTCTAGTTGGCGAGAAAAAAAAGAAAAATTTATATTTTTTGTTAATATAGAAAAAGAGGTTAGTAATTAATAATCTTCACTATCAAATTATTGCCTCTGTGTGTTAGAACAACTGATGATTAAGCCTGAACAAAGAGGAAAACACCATGTCACAAACCCAAACCTTAATGCAGCCATTCGGTCAAATTGCTGACAATCCAGTCTTGTTAGAGCGCTCAATCACTGAGCCAGTCTGTGAAGGATTGAATGAAGTTCTAGCCAGTTTCCAAGCCCTGTCCCTACAGTACCAGAAGCATCATTTGGTAGTTGAGGGAGCTGAATTTTATGCCCTGCATGAGTTCTTCCAAGAAAGCTATACAGCAGTTCAGGGATATGTCCATGACGTTGGTGAGCGTTTGAATGGACTAGGCGGTGTACCTGCAGCTAGTTTCACTAAATTGGCAGAACTATGCTGCTTTACTCCTGAATCAGATGGAATTTATCCTTGTCGCCAGATGGTAGAGCATGACTTAGAAGCTGAACAAGCGCTCATCTCCCTACTACGTCGCCAAGCCGCTCAAGCAGAAAGTTTAAGCGATCGCGCCACAAGATATTTATACGAAAAGATTCTGCTGCAAACGGAAGAAAGAGCCTACCATTTGGCACACTTCCTTGCTCCTGATACCTTAATGGTCAACCGATAGTACTTGTAGAGACGTTGCAATCTGATTCGGAGTAGGGGCGAATGGCCATTCGCCCCTACATTTGCTTATTGGAAGGGCCAAATAAATTCTACATTCTACATTCTAAATTCTACATTCCAAATCTGCCTTCAAAAAATCAATAAACTGCCTTGCAGTACGTCCAGAACGTCCGTTGTGCTGGGTTGCCCATTGCAGAGCTTGATATTCTAATTCTTCTTGCTTGGTGGAAATTACCTCTAGTTCTGCTAAATGGCGAACCATCTTTAAATAGGTATCTTGATTAGCAGGCTCGAAGGTGAGGGTTAAGCCAAAGCGATCGCTAAATGATAGCTTTTCTTGCATTGTATCCCAGGCCTGGACTTCATCCTTATCACTGGGGCGGGGGCGATCAGCAAAAAACTCTCGAACTAAGTGTCTTCGGTTGGAGGTGGCATAAACTACGACATTGGCTGGACGAGCGGTGACATTGCCTTCCAGTACTACCTTCAAGGCTTTGAAGGCATCATCATCTTCCTCAAAAGAAAGGTCATCGACAAAAATGATAAATTTCTGTGGTACATCCCGCAGTTGTTCGACAATTGCTGGCAGAACTCTCAACTCAGATTTAGCAACTTCAACTATTCTCAGACCGCGATCGCTATATTTTGCTAATAAACCTTTGACTAAAGAAGATTTACCAGAACCACGACTACCGTAGAGGAGAACGTGCAAAGCAGGGTAACCAGCCAATAAAAACTCCGTATTTTTGATTAAGGTAGCTTTTTGAGACTCATAACCAACTAGTTCCCTCAACTCTATAGGATCAGGATGGGCAATGCCAATTAACTCAGTCGAATGCCAGCGTAATGCATAATATTTTGCAAATAACCCCGTTCCAAATTTTCGGTAGTAAGCAGCTAAATCTTCCACTGCCTCCCCCCAGTTATCTAGCTGTTCGAGTTTACTGCGCACAGAGGCAAAGGCTTGTTCCTCTTGTTCCTGCTCTTGATGCCAAGGAATCGGACAAGTAGAACATTGAGATGCCACTTGCACCCAGTGGTATAGTTGCTCACTGCTACATTGGTAAAGACTCTGCAAGGCTTGCAAATCGTGCTGTGCAGCAGCAATCAATGTCGGAGATAACTTCCGTGCTGGTGTCAATTGAGCTTGTTTTGTAAAAGGATTATCGTCCAGGAGAATTTGCCGGAGCAGGTAGTTTTGCCAAGTTTGACCTTTAGTAGCCAAGGCTTTAAACCAGCTACCGTAGGCGTGGAGGCAATTGAGTCCGTCAGGATCACTATGACGAATTGTTTGTAATAAGTTTACGAAAGCACTACCAACAGAGTCACCAATAACATTTTGGTAGAGTAACAGGGACGCTGCTTGGCGTTGGAGCAATTGAATCGAAGCAGTAGATGCGGTAGTCATCAAATTTGTTGTTTGTTGTTTGTTGTTTGTTGTTTGGGAATCGGGAATTGCTCTCTCCATCTTCCTTGTCTCCTCAGATTACCTCTTAATTATTTTCTATACTTAGACATAGAGCTTAGGAATTAGATTATGGTAGGCATTATCGGTAATTTACAAAAAGCGTCGCAACAAATTCGACCACTTGGTCATTGAAACCACTGGTTCAGCGGCTCCCGTCCCAGTAATTCAAACCTTCTTTTCGATGAAGATATGAATGTTTGGTGTAGGTACAAAGGGGAAAGTCTTATTCGAGCATTCGTCTAGTTGATTTTTATATAGGTAACTTGAAGTGAAGCTTTCAGAGAAAGAAACTATTAAAAATATTCACCTTTTAGCATTCGGTGAAAAAGAAGGAGAGGAGATCGCTCAACTTGCAGAAGATTTTCTTGCTCTACCAGAAACCATTCCAATCAATGTAAAGCGTGATGACATGATTGTAGGAAATGTGATGTTTACACCATTTTCATTCAAAGATCATCCTGATAAGAAATGTTATCTGTTAGCACCTCTTGGTGTACTACCGGAGTATCAACGTCATGGTCTGGGTAAAGAGTTGATTGAAACGGGTATTAAGTACCTTAAATCCATTGGTACTGATGCTGTCTTCGTATTAGGTGTACCAACATATTATCCACAACATGGATTTGTTCCAACAGATAAACAAACACCATACCCTGATCTACTGACAATGCCAGAAGCATGGATGATGCTTGAACTTAATGCGGGATCTACTAGTCATCTCAGTGGTGAAACAATTGCTGTAGAACCAATCATGGATCCTGAGTTTTGGGATACGTCAGGGCGCGGGTAATCGTTCAACTTCTACATTTAAACTCAGTCTACGCAGCTGCGAGCGTGGAGATTAAACTCCAGTTTTTCAAGGGTACAACTAAAATTTAGAGTGTAGGGAAAGAAAATGTTGACTCTTCACCTCTAACGCATTGACAAAGTAGTTAACGCCCTCCACCACCTCGGCTAATTGCTGGAGCACCTTTATCTGGCGGTTGGTAGTCTGGGTTTTGAGCTAATTCTGATGAAGTTTTGTCTTTCTCAACAACAGATACTTGGTTGACTGAGATATTATTATGTAAATTTGGTTGCACCTGGTAATTAACTATTTTTCTACCCAATAAAGGCAAAAGAACTAACAAAATTGCAATACCAGTTAGACGGGTGATAAGGTACATAAGGAGCAAGTTAAAATGAAGTAAAGATGGAATGGTAGTCTGTTTTTCAACTTCAGCACCCAGGTTTTTAATCTCTATTCAGCTAAAAAACGCTAAACTTAGCTGATTAATTTTAAATATTTTAAATATAACTTACAGTGACTAAAGTCACACCATGCATGTTCCTGTAATCACAGGACAATTTAAACCCAAATAATTTTCTGAGTAAAGTTTAAAGAAAAGAGTCAATTTAAAATCTCAACAATTCCAAATCCTCTAGAGTATTGCAATTAAACAACATATGCTCATCAGTAACTGGCAACTCTTCTACCGGGTTTTGTGCCAACCAGTGCTGAAAAGATCGCCCTCCCTGATTAATAAACTCAGTTAGTATAGGCAAACATTGGCGTCGATAAAAGCCGCACAGAGGCTCCCAACCTTTAGCTTGTCGGGGTAACAGAGCAATTGCCTCCTCCTGAACCTGAGCTAAGCGAGTTACCCAACTTTGTAACACATCAGCCTGTAAATAGGGCAAATCACACGCCAGTAAGAGTACCCAATCTGTCATCACTTGAGCCATCCCTTGAGCAAATCCTACCAGTGGTCCTTGGGGTGATGTTTCTCCAGGTAAAGGAACTTCCTGAATTACCTGGCAAGCACTTGGTAAGATATCCTGGTAGCGTTCTGGCCAAGAGGTTACAACGTAGACTTCACCGGTACACTCCAGAGCAACCTCACACACCTGTCGCAGCAATGGTATTCCTTTCGGAGCAATCAAAGCTTTGTCTCGACCCATGCGAGAACTCTGTCCTCCTGCTAGTACAATTGCTGAGAGGGATAATTTCTTGGAGTGTTGATTATTCATATAACTTAAAATTTGCTAGAGATGGTAGCAGAGCAGCAGGGGAGCAGGTGAGCTGACAGAGGTAGGTTTTTAATACTTCGGCGAAGATCAGACAAGGAAGGAAAGTAGGAAAGTGGACAAGGAAGATTTTCTCAGAAAAACTGCGCTGTGGAGCAAAGCGTGATTTTCTCTAACCGAACATAATGTTGTACAACTCAAAGAAGAGCGGTATATATGAAAGGTAGATACTTTAAACAACAAGAGCGTCAAGTTCTTGAAGAGATTATACGACATCGTCGCACCGAACTCGGACAAAATTTTCTTAACAAAGAAATACCAGAAACAGTGCTTGAACGCTTAATTTGGGCCGCTCTGAAAGCACCATCGGTTGGCTTTTCTCAGCCCTGGGAATTTGTCATCATTCGTGACTTATCAATTAGAGAAAAAATTAAAGACTGTTTTGAAGTTGAAAATGAAAAAGCAAAAAAAATCTTCAGTGATCAACCGTTATACAACCACTTGAAATTAGAGGGAATTACCACTACTCCTGTTAACATTGCCATTTTTTATAAACCCTCTGCCACTCCCACCTTAGGACAAACCAGTATGGATAAATCTGGACCTTATAGTGTTTGTCTTGCAGTTGAGAATCTCTGGTTAATGGCTCGAGCTGAGAATATTGGGGTTTGTTGGGTCAGTATTTTAAATGAAGCTCAGGTTAAGCAGATTCTCAATGCTCCTTTAGAGAACGAATTAGTCGCCTATTTATGTCTCGGTTACGTTACAGAATTCACGGAGCGCCCCCAGCTGGAAATAGCTAACTGGGAAACACGCAAAGCTAAAGAATCTTTGATTCATTATGACAGTTATAGCACTACTAGCTTAGGTTAAAATAACTTTAATATTAAGAGGTTTTTATGGGTCGTGCTGCCAAGCTCAAGCAACAACGTCACCTCCAAGGGCAGAATATTGCCAACAGTACTACTAGCAAGTCTCAGTACGTACTATTAGAACCCAAGAGCAATAATTACTTGGCATCTTTGGAATCCTTAGGAGGTATGGAAAGGTTAGATTGGTGTCCTCACTGGAAAGGAGCGATGAAATTTGCTTCAGCAAGTCAAGCTAAAGCTAAAGCTAAGCAAATTGTGAAGTATAGAGGATATCCTTTACAAGTTATGGAGATTCTTACACAGGAAAAACAATTTGAGGTCAAGCTAGTAGCAACAGTCAATTCATAGAAATCCTTCTATCTGTTAAACCATAACGTTATCCAGATTTGACCATCCACACCAAAAAACTAAGAATTTGTTCAAGAGGAGGAAGTGGATAATCCACTAAATCAATGTTTACTGTTTGTCTTTCTAGTTTGAGAAATCGCCATTGTGTTCCACTACTAACACACCCGTAAACGGCTGTAATGGATTGCTCTCTAGCTTGATTAAATCGCTGTGCTGCTACCATTTCCGCAATGCATTGTCCAAGTCCAGATTTTAAGTCTGATTTTTTGGCTTCAACAATGACAATTGTCGGAGCTTCTACTGTTAATTGTTCAGGAGAACGACTGATGAGGAAGTCGCACACTCCATTGAGTCCAACACTCACATCAACGTTAAACTCTTCCCCTGAAAATACGCTGATTTTGCGCTCTAGAATGCGTCGCACTTCCAAAAGTACGGGATTGATAATGACTTCAGAACGTGCTTTTTCGGTATCGACGGCAATCGCCCAAGGTAAATCCTCTAAAATGCCTTGCAGTCTGGGACTTGGTACGATTGGTTCTAGGGAGTCTGGGAAAAAGTGAACCCCTTCAACCGTTGTGAGGTGAAAATCTTGTTTGACTTTTTCGATAGTAAATTGACTGTAAGGCATAGGGAGGATGAAAAGCTAATTCTAAAAGTATTTTGTGAATGTAGTTGCGATATTGGTCTAGTATATCCATTTGACGATAACCTCCTCAGCATGACACTTGAGTGCGTAAGTCCTAGTTAAATAAATCAAGGGGCAAATGACCGTACATTTCATTGATACCATCTGCGTAGGCAGATTGACAGGATACCAAAACACCACGATGGCTTCCTGTATAAGCATCGAGATAACATAGTCCGGAATTGGGATTGAATTTGAGATAAACTGGACCATCAATCGGACTTAGATCGAGATTGGGTTGGTAACCTAAAGCCTCTGAATAGGTTTTTAGGGCGGATAAACTCTGAGCTGCTGTATCAGCACAAATTCCTAAGATTTGATAGTCAGAATGCTCTGTTAGTAAAAGTAGTGCTTGACGGATTAGAGCTTTTTCGGATTCTGAGTTAATAGATTTGTTCTCAATGCAGTTGAAAGGCTTAAGGAGTTCTTGGGCTTCTTGAACACTGAGATGAGTCGAGTTTTGATTAGACATAAATTATTGATGTTATGTTACCCTGCGCGACAGGTAAAGGGGCATGGCACGCTCTTGGTAAGCACAAATGCGTTAAGATTCTTGAAAAACTAAAGTTAGCATATGCCCCATCCTAATTTAGAGCAACTTTCCACTCAGCTTGAGAGCCCAAATTCCCGCGATCGCTTGCTGGCTCTTACCTCGCTCCGTGAGGTTCCAGCAGTGGAAGCAGTTCCTCTAGTTAAAAAAGTATTATATGACCAACATCTACCAGTTCGCTCAATGGCAGTATTTGCCTTAGGAATTAAGCAAACTGAGGAATGCTATCCTATTTTGCTTAAAGTACTGCAAACTGATCCAGACTACGGCATTCGTGCCGCAGCGGCTGGAGCCTTGGGGTATTTAGAAGATCCAAGAGCCTTTGAACCTCTAGTTCATGCTTTCTACGAGGATACATCCTGGTTAGTGCGTTTCAGTGCCGCTGTTTCCCTAGGTAATATCCAAGAACCCCGTGCTCGTGAAGTTCTTACCCAAGCGTTAAATAGCGAGGAAATTGTTTTGCAACAAGCGGCAATTGCTGCTTTGGGTGAAATCAAGGCTGTAGAATCTATTAATGACCTCTTGCGCTTTGTTCAATCAGAAGATTGGTTAATTCGTCAACGCTTAGCAGAAACCCTTGGTCAGCTTAAAAGTGACAAAAGTATCTCCGCCTTAAAATATTTGGCAAAAGATAGTAATCCTCAAGTCTCCGCTGCTGCATCCCTGTCATTACAGCGTTTGGAAGAGTCCTCCTCTAGGTATGATGATTTAGACGCTCAAAACTAATCGTTAAGGCTAAGTTACTGACTACATGGATATTAAAGAATTTTTGGATCAGAGTGCAGGTAAATGGTTTTCCCAACGAACCAATCACTATATTTCTTCTGTGCCAGCTCAAAGTGGTAAGTCAGACGTCATTATTGAAATACTTTCGAGTGAAGCTCCAGAGGTTGTTCAACTCTGCCAGCAGTACAAAATAGCTCCTGCTTCTGCTCTGTGTGGTGTGAAAGTTAACTGGGATGGCATCATGGCAGGGGAGGCAAAAAAGCAAGTAGGTTCTACAATTTTTGTTCCTGTTCCTGACTCAGACAAGCCTGATCATGGTCAGATTTTGCGACCAATTGGTAAGAGCAAAAAAATGACTGTCGCTGGTCACTATATTATGGCGAAGGATGATTCTCTTACCATGATTACTGAGGATGAAGCAATGTATACTGAGGAGCGTCTCTGGTATGCCAGTCCCAACTTACGATTCCGTACCAATATCATTAAGCGATCTGGTGGTTTTACCCAAACTTCTTTTTGTTCAGAAATTCGTATGGGTATTACTAAACCAGCAAAAAATTAAAAATTATAAGCGTCTGACGAGGCAGGGAATAGGCAATAGGATAAAATACTACGTCGAATTTCTTTTCCTCTTCTCTACACCCTACACCCTACACCCCATACCCCGCCTGATTTTAAAGTCTCTTGCCACCCCCTGAGTGCACTCTCAGGCAAAAATAAGTTGCAAATCTAATACAAATCCAGGTAAAACCTCTTCACCTGATAATATTGCCGGAGACTGTAATACTTCAACCTCTCGATTGGGACGATAAATTTCTACTTGCTTAAGTTTAGGATTAATTAGCCACCCTAGCCGTAGTCCATTATCAATATATTCCTGCATTTTTTTTCTCGTGTCTTCCACATCATCCGTTTCTGAAACTATTTCTAGGGCAAAGTCGGGACACAAGGGCAAAAATTTCTTTCGTTGCTCCTTAGTAAGAGCATTCCATCGTTCTATCCTTACCCACGCAGCATCGGGAGAACGAGTACCACCTTGAGGTAATCTAAATCCTGTAGAAGAATCAAAAGCTTTTCCTAAACGAGTTTGGCGATTCCAAATACCCAAGTCGATGTAAACTTCAAAGTTCCGGTTTCCCGTTTCTCCCCCCGTGGGTGGCATAATAATTAATTCTCCCTTAGCTGTGAGTTCTAGTCGTAAGTCTTGGTTAGCCGCAGCTAATTCGGTAAACTGCTCGTCAGTCAGTTTGAGGACAGGCGGTAAATTGAGGGTTAAAGTACTCATAATTTGTCAGGTAATCACTCAAATCTACAACTGCTAGGAAAAATAAACTCACTGTTCGCTCAAATCAAATGCCTCCTTCCTAATAAATCGCCCAAGAGTGTAGTCTGGGTAAGTAGTTGAGAAATTAGACAGGCAGTACAAATTGAGGGAAACTCACTCGGAAAGAGCTGACGACTTACCAGTGATCATCCATTGGCTTCAACTTTCTGGAGATTGAAAAATTAATTGATCAAGAGCTACCGGTTCCTCATGGCAATCGGCAGGGATTAAGCTATGGGCAACTAGCACTGTTGTTGTTAACCTATATTACTAGCCAAGCCGACTATCGACTCTGTGCGGTTGAACCGTGGGTGGTATTACATCATCGCACCTTGGAATGGGCAACCAGTTGGAAAATTGGTTTCAAAGATGCCACTTCAGTGATATGAGAGGCGAATTTAGTATAAGCAGACGTGGAGAATTGAAATTAGACTAAAAATTTCGCTTACCCCTGCGTTTAAAATAGTAACCATGTACTATATTTTAGGTAACCTTAGCACGAATTAGAGAATGCTACCGCAACGTGCTAATACCCTAGAGGATAAAAATATGTGTGGAAGATTTAGTCAAACTCAACCAGCACAAGCGATCGCAAAAATATTCCAAGTCGCAGAGGTTCCTCCTCTAAAACCTCGCTACAACATTGCCCCTACCCAATCAGTAGTAACCATTTCACAGACTATAGCACAGCCAGATAGACAATTGAGGATGTTGCGTTGGGGACTGATTCCTTCTTGGGCAAAAGACAAGAAAATTGGGGTGCGGTTGATTAACGCTAGAGCAGAAACAGCAGCAGAGAAACCCTCTTTTCGTAGTGCTTTCCAGCGTCGGCGCTGTCTAGTACTAGCAGATGGTTTTTATGAGTGGCAAAAACAGGAAAAAGAACAACCAAAGCAACCCTATTATTGCCATCTCAAAGATGGTCATCTCTTTGCCTTCGCAGGCTTGTGGGAGCGATGGCAAGATACTACAGGTGAAACAATAAAGTCTTGCACTATCCTGACAACTCAACCGAATGAATTGATGCGCTCAATCCACAACCGAATGCCAGTAATTCTGAACCCGAAAGACTACGATTTGTGGCTTAATCCACAGGTGCAAAAAATGGAGTTGTTGCAGCCTCTGTTACGTTCTTACCCTAGTGAAGAAATGAGCACTTATCCAGTAAGTAAGTTGGTGAATAAGGCGAGTAATGATCGCTCAGAATGTATGCAGTATAAAGGGTGAGGAGCATCATAGGTTAAGCTCATCATTAGAATGAGTGAATTTAGAATTTAGAATTTAGAATGAGTGAATTATGGAAGTGATCGAAATCATAATACCTTATGGAACCAATAATCATTTGGCAACAAAACAGCGACAATCCGGAAAACGGCGACAACTTTACCACCATCCAGCAATGGTGGGCAAACCTTAACAATCAAAAAATTGCTTGGCGACAGCGACTAATTACCCAGGTAGGTAATGTCCGAGAAATTGATTGGGAGCCTCAACGATTTGATGAGGAGTTCAAGCTACAATCCCCGCAAATTCGCGGTATTACCCTCTACTGGTACAAACCTGAAACCAAACAAGAACGGAGCACTACACCCTACAGACTTGAACTTGACACCCAGCGCCAACAGCTTTACATCTATCCCCAATCTCAAAAAGAAGTGGTTATCAGGGTTAGTCTCCCCCAAATCACTTATCAAAAGATTGAAATCACTAATCCCCAGTGCGTGGGCACCAAGGTTGGAGAAAACTACATTATCCTCTTGCGAGACAAGCAGCAACAACTTGAAGTGAAACTAATCCTCAGCCCCAGCCATTTTGAGCAGCTATCAGTTATTAGGGAATAGGGAATTGGGAATTGGGAATTGGGAATTGGGGTTCAAAACTCCCAAATAGTATACGTTCCATTATGAGCTAGTGCTCACAACGAGGGAGGAAAATCCGGAAATTTATCCTGACTCGACTCAAGACATGGAGAAAAAAGAAAAATGAGGAGTATCGCCCCGCTACTTTGTCATTAGTACAAATGACAAATAACAAATATGAAAATAACTAGAAGATTTTTCTTTGGCTTAGCTAGTGCGATCGCTTACGGGTTCTATGCTAAGAGTAATGCTAATACTACTGGGACAGCTTTGAGTTCACAAATCGTCATCAATCAAGTAGGCTACTACCCCAATAGTCCGAAATTAGCCTTGTTGCTCAATCTCAGTCATGCTGTCAACAATCAGGTAGAACTTGTTGATGCTAGAACTCAAAAAACTGTTTTTGCATCTGAGTTAGAAGAATCTTCTCAAGATAAAGCCAGTAAGGATGTAATCCAGACCATTGATTTTACCAATTTCACTCAAGTAGGTCGATATTACCTTAAACATGGCAACCTTCAGTCCTATCCTTTTGATATCGGTACAGGTATCTATCAGGATGCTTTAACTAAACTGCTCCGTTCTTACTATCTACAAAGATGCGGTATTGCCATCAATGATCGAGTGACTGGGGTTAGTCATCCCCCCTGCCATATGATTGATGGCGTTTTTACCCATAGTGATCAATTCCATCAAGCGCAGGAGTTTAGGAGTACCCAAGGTGGTTGGCACGATGCTGGAGATTTTGGCAAATATGTGGCTCCTGCTGCTGTAGCTGTAGCTCGTTTGTTGAGCTTGTATGAGCAATATCCTAATTTATTTAGCGATCGCCAATTAAATATACCTGAAAGTGGCAATGGCAGACCGGATCTACTCGATGAAGTTCAGGTTGAACTAGTTTGGCTGCTGAAAATGCAAAGGGAAGATGGCGCTGTCTACCGCAAGCTCTCTGGGAAAAACTGGCCTGGGAATATTCTACCCAATCAAGATACTCAGCAACGGTTTATTTATGGTATCTCCACCCCAGAAACTGGTAAATTTGCCGCAGCTATGGCGATGGCAGCCAGGATTTATCAGCCATTTGATGCTAACTCTGCTAAGACTTACTTACAAGCTGCTCAGAAAGCTTGGCAGTTTCTGCAATCCCAACCCTCAATGACAGTAGACTGGTTTGAAGGAGATGATAGTGGTTCTGGAAAATACCTGTTTGGTGAGTGGGATACAGAAGCAACTTTAAAAACTGATCAAGATGACCGTTTGTGGGCAGCAACTGAACTGTTTATTACTACCGGTGAGGCTCGCTTTGACCAATACCTAGCTCAAAATCTCCCTAACTTTGACTATACCGTATTTAGCTGGAAAGATCCTTCCTCCTTGGCCATGATTGACTACTTGATGCAGACAGAGGGGAAAGGTTCAGATAACCTGAAAGCACAAATTAAAGAAAAGCTTATTAAAAAAGCAAATAGTTTACTGGCAAAGGTTGAGCGTAGTGGCTATCGTTTAGCGAATGATCAATTTATCTGGGCATCCAATAAGAAGGTAGCCGAAGAGGGAATTACTCTAGTTTATGCTTACCAGCTAACTAACAATAAAGCTTACCTCTCAGCTGCAGTTGATCAGCTAGATTATCTCCTAGGACGCAATCATTTTAACCTTTCCTTTATTACTGGTGTCGGCTCTAACTCTGTACAACATGTGCATCACCGGATTGCCAAAGCACAAAAAATTATTATTCCTGGTTTAATGGTAGGTGGTCCAAATACAAATGCTCAAGATGAGATTGCACCTAAAGGTTTAGGGCCTTTGAGCTATGTGGATGACGAGCGTTCCTATGCTACTAATGAAAATGCCATTGATTACAATGCTCCTGCGATCGCACTGATAGGGATGTTAATGGCACAGGCAGATTTGAAGGAGACTGGAGACTAAGCGGTTGTCTTGTCCTTTCATACTTATGCAGCAAGCAAAACATGATTCTTCACTTATTATTTATTACTTATTACTTCAAAACCAGAATCAATCAACTTATTCAGCAAACCCTAGATAGTCTTTCTGCTTGCATCACCAAAAATTTATTTATTCCAATTCCAGCTTTAAATTAGGCATTAACCGCTGTAAGTTCTTTAAAGATTTTCCTTGCCAAGGTATGCCATGAGAACCTTTGACTACTATCTGAATTGTTTTCTTTTTGCGTGCACCAATGACAAACTTAGATAACATACTAATTCCTGAGCTATTAAGAAATTCCAATCCTTGCAGATTGAGGGTAATCGTTGCTGGTTGTTGCGCACTCACTTGTTCAAGCAAATTCACAATTGGTGCATACTCAGGCATCCCACTTAGCCGCAGTGAACCCTGGAAATTGACCGTTGTCGTCTCTGGCTCATAATCTACACTATAGTTTTCACCCTTAATTTCCTGATTTGCCATGTCTGTTAAAGCTCCTAAACCTTTGCCTAGATCCACTATAAAAAAATTTTTAATTTTATACTCTTAGTTGTACCATTGTTGTCACAATAACTACCTCAGAGTCTTTTTGGACAGTTTCAATCTTCCAGCCTAACTGTGCTTCATAATCATTGATCATAGTTACCAAACCTAACCCAGATCCTTCCGTATCTTCTAATCGCTGTAGATAAAAATCGTAGGGTTCTGAGTTGAGTAACTCTTTAATGAAAGCTTGAAACCTATCCAACGATGAAGCAGAAACACTATTAGTTGCCTCTAAAACTACTGTCACCCCTGGCTCTTGAATCAAGTGAATTCCAAATTTGATAGGATACTTCGAGGCTTCATCGTTAAATTTCATGGCATTCTCTAACAATTCATTAGCAATATAACTAACTGCACTTTTAACCTCTAATTGTCTTTTATGAGTACTAGGCTCTTGCTCACTTACAGGAAAAAAAGTTGTCAAGTAATCAGCAATAAAATCCGCTGACAAACCATTATTTCGCCAACGCTGTTGGATAGGAACAGAGCTAGGCGAGAAGCCAAGAATTAAAAATTCATGATTGTCGGGTAGGTTTTCTCTAAATTCCCCGATGATCTCAGTCATGGTTATTAAAATTAGAAGCAGCTACTTAGTTTGTGTTTTAGCACTAACAACGTAATGTCATAATACATTGTTTGTTTACCAATATGCTGGCACACATCTTTGATTACGGCACATCTGATTCGCTCTGCTGGCAGTTGTCGATTGAGTTTGACTAGTTCACTTAGTCTGTTGAGTCCATATTGCACTCCTTTGATATTCTCTGCTTCTGTGCTCCCATCAGTATACAGTATTGCCACATCTGCATAATTCAATTCTACCTTTTCCGTAAGCTTAGACGCATCGAACTAGTACCGGTGCGCGGAATTAAGACTTAAGAATGCTTTTCTGAATCTAACAATTACCAATCATCATCCAATCTTAATTTTGCTGCTTCTGTCTGCAATTGTTTGATGTAATCAGTGCCATCGGTTCGATTAAACTTTGGCTGTCGTCGCGAGTCCTCAAGCTCAATTGATTTTCGGTTCTTCTCAAGAACCCTGAGAATTTCTTCTTCTTCTTCGCTAGTAATAGCATATTCTCGTTTATTTGCCTGTATAGCTTCCGAATTATCTTCAACAAAACTATCGAATAATTCACTAATAGACTCGATTGATTTTTTCCCTGCAACTACATCAAAAAGATCTGCAGCTAACCCAGTGGCAGGACGTTGCTGCCACCAACAATCCAGCATCGTTTCCAGCGACTCGCTGTAACTTTCCAAACGCAGCCAGTCTTCTCGGTTTTTGTGCCAATTGGGGTTAAGCAATTTTGGTTCTTCAGCTGCCAATTCACTCAAAAGGCTCTGATGCTCTTCATTAGTCATATCTAATTCCTGACGCATCTGCTCTAGTTTTTCCAAGCTATCAGCAGCACTAAAATAACCTTGTTGCAGTGAATCTCGCAACACACCTTTATACGCCTGAATCCGTTTTTCTTTAGTGAAGCCAGGGACTACTTTTGCTAAGACATAAACTTCATCAGCATTCAAGTCTTTTAAGGTGCGTCCTTCTAAAAATCGGGAAACATCTAGTTGGAGCTTACTCAACTGCTTCCGAAACCGATTAGCAAGGCTTTCTCGCGCATACCGATTTTCGTTGCGTCCCCAGGTGCGGTAAAGCCAGAGGGTACTGAGAATAGCAATTACTAGATTAAAAATATATTGCCAGGTCAGCGGCAGTAGTAAGATAAAGGGACGACCGCCAAATACAAAGAAGAAGTTGAAAATAAAGAACGTACAAAGTGTAAAAATTCGATGCTGAATTTGCTCTTGATTTAGATGTTGCTGTTGTCTGAAAAGGTATGCTTTATAAAGCTTCTCTAGTTTGCTTAACACCAGATAGCCACCGATAGTAAACAGACCTAATGTCAGAGGAACTGCTAGCAGCTTGGGAATTGCTATCGAGCGGCCAAACAAGTAAAATCCAGGACTCAGTAGCGTAGCCAATTGATTTTCTTGATGAGCCCAAGCACCGGAAAAATAGTAGTCCCAATTACCTGCATAAAGGTAATAGTAACAGGCATAACCGATTACTAGTCCTACATAACCGTAATAGAGCCATCGCTGTTGGGGTTTAGTAATGCCATTCCAGTAGGAACGCTCAGCATCAATGTCAATACAAGGACTTTGACAGGCGACACAAGCGCTTTGCTCTTTACCATTTGGTTTGACAATGCGGCACATCGATTGGGTGATGGGTGGACTCTGCTCTTCATGAGCCTTACTATTGAGTAGTCCTCTGGGTTCACCATAGATTTTTTGTACAGCAGCCATCGGACAGAAATACTGGCACCAAGATTTCCCACTGTAAAAGTAGCCTACAGCGATCGCTGCAACAATGGTACTAATTAAAAAAATCCCCAATGCTATGCGGTTAGAATTCACAAACAAAATCCGATTGCATAAGCCTAAGTAAAATAAGCCAAATTGCAAATATAAATGATTGCGAGCTAGCCAAGAATTTTGATTAACTTTGGCTAGTTCATAGCGAACTTTACCAGTTCTTGGATTAACTCGCCGACGTTGTCGTTGCCAGCCTAAGGAGCGCGGAATTTGTGAAAGAAACGACAGCGGACACATTCGCCGCCAGAGTTCGTGTCCAAACACTAACAAAATAAAGATAGCCAGGGGAACAATTGCTCCCCAAAATATTGGTGCTCCTAAGGCATAGGGTTGTTCTTCTAGGCAGACTCCTTGAACTTTTACACAAATTTCTGGCTCAATCTGCAGGGGACTGAATCGTTTATCAGGTTGAGTGAACCAAGGTGAGATGGGATCATAAAACAAGGAAAAGATCAGTATCAACCAACTGCTGGTAAGCAGCCATCTGACGCGGTGCATTATTCGTTCTGAAACTTTGGCAAACATATTAGTCATTGGTTATTGGTTATTTGTCATTTGTTAAGTGTCAGAAAGTACGCAGTGTACTTTCTGACACTTGACATAGACGCCTTCTTCGGCTTCTTAAAGAGCTCCCCAGGAGCGCTTCGCGCCCCCAATTGAAAGGGAGAAATAAGTCAGCCTCCCTTAGAACCTTCTGCCCTCTGCCTTCTGCCTTTTTTCTCAAGAGCTCCTGAGGAGCGCTTTGCGCCCCCAATTGAATGGGAGAAACTAGTACGCTATCCCTAGCAGAGTAGATAGACATTCATAGATTACACACACATCTCCATCAATATGTAATTTATTTTGTTTTTTGAGTGTTTATTATAGTTATCGGAAGTGTTTCAGAGAAAACCGGAATGACAATGGTGCGATGAGCTAGCCCGTTCAAGAGCTTGGTTGGGGGAGCAGTGGACAATTAAATTGGTGAAAGGAGATCTTAATCCTTATCCCGTTCGAGAGAATGAATCAGATACCATCCCCCACTTGAGCACTTCCTCGCTTTTTAGACATCCTCTTTAATACAAAGCAGTGAAAAAATCTAGTCTCAACAAGAAATCTCCCAAACCAAGTCAAGATGAAAGTTTAAATGTCATCAATCCTCACGCTGCCGGAATTGATTTAGGTTCAAGAGAACATTGGGTATGTGTACCGGCATCAAGTACAGCGGACAATATTCGTTCTTTTGGCTGCACCACACCAGATTTAGTTGCTTTAGCTGATTGGTTAGACGAATGTGATGTGAGCAGTATTGCGATGGAATCAACATCAGTAGAGTGGATTCCCTTATTTCAAATCTTAAGTGAACGTGATTTTGAGGTATTTTTAGTTAATGCCAAAGCAGTCCAAACAGTACCAGGGAGAAAAAGTGATGTCAAGGATTGTCAATGGTTACAACAACTACATAGCTACGGACTACTAGCACCTTCGTTTGTGCCCGAAGGTGAGATTGCTGTATTGAGAAGCTATTTAAGACAACGAGAAAATTTGATAAAAAATAGCTCAACTCACATTCAAAGAATGCAAAAAGCTCTCACACAAATGAACTTACAGTTGCACAAAGTTATTACCGACATCACGGGAGTCACGGGTTTAAACATTATTAGAGCCATTATTTCGGGAGAGAGAGAGCCAAAAAAGTTAGCCAAACTTGCTGACCAAAGGATAAAAAGTAGTCCGGAAGTGATCCGCAAAGCTTTAACGGGTAATTACCGGGAAGAAATGGTCTTTATTCTTCACCAAGAATTATGCCTGTATGAAACTTATCAAAAACAAATACAGTTACTAGATCAACAAATAGAGTCATGTTTCAGTAAATTTCCCTCTCATACCGATGAGACTCCCCCAAAGTCACAAAAGAAAAAACATCGTCGTTCAAATCATCCTCAATTTGACTTACATTCTCACCTGTATCGGATTACAGGGGTAGATTTTACTCTTATTGATGGTTTAGATGTCCTTACCGTTCAAACTATTATTAGTGAAGTGGGATTAGACAAAAGTAAATTTAAAAGTGTCAAACATTTCTGCTCATGGTTAGGATTATGTCCTGGTTGTCGTATTACTGGTGGTAAAAGGAAAAGTTCTCAAACCCGTCAAGTAGCTAATCGAGCCGCTACTGCTTTTAGAATAGCAGCTCAAGCTGTTAGTCGTTCTCAGTCTGCCTTGGGTGCTTTTTATCGTCGAATTAAAGCTCGCGCTGGGGCTCCTAAAGCGATTACCGCCACCGCACATAAAATTGCTCGTATTTTTTATACCTTATGGACAACCAAGCAATCTTACACTGATATTGGAGCTGATTACTATGAACAACAATATCGCTCACGGGTGGTTAATAACCTTTCTCGAAGGGCTCAATCCCTTGGCTTTACACTTGTTGAAGCCAATCCAACTTCAGGCTAGTTTCTCGAGAGTAAGATGCTTGTATCCCACGACTTGCATTACGTGGGATGCTCTTAATATCAATCAGTAATCTGTTGCGTTACCTTTTTAAACTCCTGAGTTACCTGATGATCGGGATACTTCATGCAGAACACACCCTCACTTGCTAGTTGTACTAAATCTTCTGATAAAGGAAAGATACCTACTACTGGAGTGTGGTAAGTTTCTTCTACTTTGTCTTTTAATACTTCAACATTGATGTTGCTCAAAACTTTGTTAATCGCTAACAGCATCTTGCGTACATTTAAATGCCTAGCTACATCAACCGTTACTGCTGTGCCTTGATAGTCTTGTTTGTCTGGACGCAAAATCAGAATCAAAATATGGGAGATAGCTATAGAGAGGAAAGTTTCTTTGGACAAACCAGGGTGGGTATCAATAAAGAGGTAATCTAACTTGAGACCTTTGACTAATTTGCGAAACCCATCGTTGAGCAATTTGACATCGTATCCCTGGCTCAAAATCCGGGAAATATCCTCTGCCTTGATACTGGAAGGGACTAGAATAATTTTGCTATCTCCATTTAGTCCAATATTGGCACTGACATCATAAGCAGCCTCTTCAATCAAGCTTTCACCCCACAGATAGTTATTGAGAGTTTTGTCCATCTTTTCTGGTTCTAGACCAAAAAGATTATGAATGCCAGGGGAGGGAATATCGGTATCAACTACACCAACTCGATTCCCTTGCAGCGCTACTGTAGTTGCAAGGTTAGCAGTAAAGTTGGATTTTCCAGTGCCACCCCGGTATGAATGAATTGAGACAACTTTAGGCATTATGACTTTAGATCTTAGATTTGAGATTTACTCTCTTCCTTCCTTAATTCTACCTATTGGAAGCTAACAGAGACTTATCTGCCAAATTTTCAGAAATCATCATCAAAACGCATACTTTCAATTTGTGCTTGCAGCTCCTGAAAATAGTCAGTTTGGGTAATTTCAGCTACTTGACAAATTCGCTTTTGTTGATCAATTTCAATACGTAGCTCCTGTACTTGTCGCTTGAGAGCTTCTTCTTCCTGCTTGCGTTTGGTGACATCTTGGATGATACCTTCATAGTAAAGTAATTTACCACTGGTATCGCGGATTGCACGGGTATTCTCCTCAAGCCAAATAATACTTCCATCTTGCCGATAAACCTGATATTCAAATCCTTTAACCTCCCCGTGTTCTTCCATCAGGTTTTGGAACTCTTGCCTACAGCTGGGTTTAACATAAAGTTTGGCACTAATTTCTGCAACCATTGCCATCATTTCTTGCGGAGAGTCATAGCCATAAATCTGAGCCATTGCGGGATTAACATTGATGTAGTGCCCATCAGAGGTTGATTGGAAAATACCATCTAAAGCATTCTCAAAAATACTGCGATAATTCTCTTCTGCAATCCGCAAAGCTTCTTCTGCTATCTTGCGCTCGGTGATATCAATCCCCACTGTGATGCTAGCATTGCCTTGCTGATACTTCTGAGCTGCAATTAGGAAATATCGGCTAGAATTGTTGAGTTCAACTTCAATCTCTTGGGAAGTACCTGTTTTTTGAGAACTCAGGAACTTAGATATAAATTGAGCAAACTGTGATTGAGGCTTAACAAAGCCCAATCCTTGGCCAATAATAGTTTCTGGAGGCAAATTCAAGCTCTCAGCCAGACGCTGATTGATGCCAAGGTAGACTCCATTAGTATCCATCCAGGAAATTGAACCCGGTACTGCATCCAAGACAGCTTCTAGTTGCTCCTTCGCCTGAGCTAATTCTTGCTCACGAGCTTTGATTGTTTTCACCATGTGCTGGAATACTCGTGCTAATTGTCCTAACTCATCCCTGCGAGTTGCTACTTCGTTAAGGCTATCTGGCTCAAAGCAATCGTTTTCTAAGGCGGCGGCAGCTGCTGTCACCTTCTCTACCTGTTGTAAATACTTCAACATATGCTGATTATTTTCGTAGATCTGGTTTTCCAAGTCACGCTTTTCATGCTGTGTTTCTTCAAGTTGTTTATGTAGAGTTTTTATCTGTGAAAGTAATTGCTCTGTTGATGGTTTGGCTTCGAGGGATTTTAGCGGCTGATTGAGAGAGCGTAAATATTCCTCAATCACATCTGTCTGGGTTCGATTAAATTGTTGACAGTATTGTGTCAAACTCTCTAGTTCTGATTCTGCAATGCTTAGCGTTAAGAGTTTTACAACCATGGTTGACAACTGAGGATTATAAAATATGCTCCTTTAAAATTCTACCTATTCTAGAAATATAATATTTTATGTTTACCGCAAGTTCGAGAGAACCCAAAAATCAGTCAAACCGCATTCTGCACCCTAACTGGCACAATCGGTATTTTCTTAATTTTCAATGGTAATATAGTAATTTCTTATACATTAAATACAACAATCGATGCAGTTTTATGTATCAATACAAAAAGGCAATCAATTTTTTATATTTCACTAAAAATTCTTAAATTTTACTCATTACTTCTTACTTAAAAACGCTTTGCCAATAGACTTATTCCGCAAGACATAAATATTTTTACTTAGTACTTGGCTCAGTTTGGCGATGGCAAACTACTTTGGTATCCGTGTGACAATTGAGGGTGCAGAATGTAGGAGTCAAGATTTGTTAGCTTTGTTTGGGTTAAAAGGGAAAGTTAAAAGGAAAATAGTGAATTATAAGTCTTTCTCAAGTATCACATCTCAATTTCCTAAAATCATTGACAGAAGCGGATTTGGTTGATATGGGTAATCAGTCTGTGTATACCGGATTTGGTATGACAACCTGGTGTTTGGCTTGGGGTAAGGTTGACACACTCACTGGAGCTTACTGGCTTGATGAACAGATTGCTATTTTCCTACCGCAATCATCTACCTCTGTTTTACCACTGGCATTGAGTCCTTCTGAGCGGTTCCTAGCTATCGGAGAAGTGTGGCTCAGTAATCGAAAACAATTGGCTCAGCAGTTGGCAAACAGTTACTCTGTACCTGCCTGTGATCTGCAAATCATTGCTACTGCATGGGAACATTGGGGTGTAGAAACCCTTAATAAGCTAGTGGGTATGTTTGCGCTAGTTGTATGGGATCGTCAAGATAAGAAGTTATGGCTTGGGCGCGATCGCACTGGTGCACGCACACTATATTACACTTGTAACAGCACCACCCATTGGGTTGCTCCCAGCTTGCGATCGCTAGCACCTTACCACAACAAGGAGCTGGATTTAGTAGCGCTCAGAGACTACCTCTGTTGTGCATTTGTACCTGGCGAACGAACTTTGTGGCGTCAGGTGAGGGAGCTCCGCCCAGGGACAGTACTACAATTTCCTGAAAAACTCATTCAGTCTTACTGGCAACTGGAAGAACAAATTACAGCAACTGAGCAACTTTTACCATGGCATAGTAATCAGTTGCGAGAACTGCTTGAGGAAGTTGTTCAAGAATGCTTACCAGCCAATAAACCGGTGGGAATTTTTTTATCAGGTGGCTTAGACTCCAGTAGTATAACGGCTCTAGCCGCCAAGTTTCACTCAGCGCCTGTTCATACCTATTCGATTCATTTTGGTAGCGAATGTCCCAATGAACTAAAATTTTCCAGTTTAGTCGCCCAACATTGTCAGACTCAACATCACATTTTAGAAATTTCCTTCCGCCAAATGTGGGAAAAATTGCCAGAGACAATGGCTTGGTTAGATGATCCAATTGGGGACCCCTTGACTGTGCCAAATTTACTTATCGGACAATTGGCCCGTGACTCAGTTGAGGTGGTATTGAATGGTGAAGGTGGGGATCCCTGTTTTGGTGGACCGAAAAACCAACCCATGCTTCTCAATCAGCTTTATGGTACTGTTACTCAGCAAGACCCACTGCAAGCATACCTGCTTACTTTTAAGAAGTGTGCATCGGATTTGCCCCAACTCTTAAAGCCGGAGATTTGGGCAGCAGTTAAGCAAGAACCTTACGTTTTCTCCGAGGATTTAGAGTCCACTGCCAGTTGGCTCAATCGCCTTATGGCTTTGAATATCAAATTTAAAGGTGCAGATCATATTTTAACGAAAGTCAATAATCTCACACGGGCAGCAGGATTACAAGGGCTATCTCCCCTTTTTGAGCAACGGATTGTAGAACTTAGTATGCAAATTCCCCCGGAATATAAATTATCTGGTGTTCAGGAAAAAGCGGTACTCAAACAAGCAGTTGCTGATCTATTGCCAGGGGAAATTCTATACCGCCCCAAGAGTGGCATGCTCGTACCAGTGCAGCTTGGATTTCGTCAATATTGGCAACGAGAAGCAAAGGCATTGCTACTGAACCGTAAAGCTGCGATCGCACCTTACCTCAATCAATCAATAATTCGCAATTGGTTAAGTTACCGTGGCGATCCCTGGCAGCGCTACGGGGTTAAATTATGGCTGTTAGTAAGTTTAGAAATTTGGTTGCAATTGAATACCGCCGCTTTTTATGAACTATCTTAGAAATATAAACATTTTTCTATCTATTTAAGAAAAATTGTGGACGAAGGACAGTTTGAGAAGCTAGGGTTGAAATAATCCTGAGATTCTCAGCCGCCTTTGAGTATAAGGAACAATAAATTTCCGGGAGGGCAAGATGGGAGAGAGCAACACAGCACAACTGCTAGTTAAATGCCTGGAAAATGAAGGAGTGAAGTACATTTTTGGACTTCCTGGGGAAGAAAATCTACATGTACTAGAAGCTTTAAAACATTCTTCAATTAAGTTTATTACCACCCGCCACGAACAGGGGGCAGCCTTCATGGCTGATCTTTATGGTAGGCTCACTGGTAAAGCTGGAGTTTGTCTATCTACTCTTGGTCCTGGTGCCACCAACTTGATGACTGGAGTTGCTGATGCTAATTTGGATGGAGCACCAGTAGTAGCAATTACTGGTCAGGTGGGAACAGACCGGATGCATATTGAATCCCATCAATATTTAGATTTGGTGTCAATGTTTACTCCTGTGACTAAGTGGAGTACCCAAATTGTTCGCCCTAGTAACACAGCAGAAATTGTCCGTAAAGCCTTTAAAATTGCCCAAAGTGAAAAACCAGGAGCAGTTCATATTGATTTGCCAGAAAACATTGCGGCAATGCCAGTAGCTGGTCAACCTCTGAAGAAAGATAACCAAGAAAAAACGGTTGCTTCTTTTCACAGTTTAGGTAAAGCAGCAGTAGCCATTTCTAAGGCAAAAGATCCCATAATTTTAGTCGGTAATGGTGCGATTCGTGGTAATGCTAGTGATGCACTAACGGAATTTGCGACGCGCATGAATATTCCAGTAGTTAGTAGCTTTATGGGTAAAGGAATGATTCCCTATACTCATCCTCTAGCACTATGGACTGTAGGACTGCAACAGCGTGATCATGTTACTTGTGCCTTTGAGAAAGCGGATTTAATTATTGCTGTTGGTTATGATTTGGTTGAATATTCGCCCAAAAAATGGAATCCAGAGGGTAATACTCCGATTATTCATATTGGTATAACTCCAGCAGAAATTGATAGTAGCTATATTCCTTTAGTGGAAGTAGTCGGAGATATTTCTGACTCCCTTAAAGAAATTATGAAACAAGCAGACCGGGAGGGTAAACCTACACCATTTGCTGTAGAATTAAGGTCAGAAATTCGTGAAGATTATGAATATTATGCTAATAATAATAGCTTCCCCATCAAACCACAAAAACTAATCTATGACCTACGGCAAGTGATGGGACCAGAAGATATTGTCATTTCTGATGTCGGTGCCCACAAAATGTGGATAGCTCGTAACTATCATTGCGATCGCCCCAATACTTGTATAATTTCCAATGGCTTTGCAGCGATGGGAATTGCCATGCCAGGAGCACTCGCTGCAAAATTAGTTCATCCTCATCGAAAGGTAGTTGCTGTTACTGGTGATGGAGGATTTTTGATGAATTGCCAGGAATTAGAAACCGCACTGCGGGTAGGTACACCTTTTGTCACTCTGGTTTTTAATGACGGTGGCTATGGCTTGATTGGGTGGAAGCAACACAATCATTTTGGCGAATCAGCTTTTGTCGATTTTGGTAATCCAGATTTTGTCAAGTTTGCTGAAAGTATGGGGTTAAAAGGCTACCGGGTAAATTCTGTAGCAGATTTGATTCCTACTCTGCAAGAGGCACTAGCTCAAGATGTGCCAACAGTGATAGACTGCCCGGTGGACTATGGGGAAAATCTCCGATTTAGCCAAAAAGCTGGGGATTTGAGTTGCAAGATCTAATACCAAATCCGGATTTTAAAAGCCGCTTTAACAAATTGTCTCTGATGCTGTTCCCTGTTCCCTGCCCTCACTAATAACCTATACAACTCTCACCGGATTTGGTATAAGAGGTGTTAGAGAAACCCAAGAAATAAGAAGCCCCCAATTGGGGGCTTCTTATTTGAAAAAAAAAATGTGCTCAAACAAAGGGGAACAAATACACTAAGATAAACAAGATAATCCAGATAACATCGACAAAGTGCCAGTAAATTTCTGCTGCTTCTACCCCAAAGTGTGATTGTTTGGAGTAGTGATTTGGTTTTAGAGATCGCGCCAGTACAAACAAAATTAATCCTAGTCCACAGGTAACATGAAGACCATGGAAGCCAGTCAAGACATAGAAGGAACTAGCAAATAAATTTTCGGTCAGACCAAATCCTGTATGACTGTACTCATAAAGCTGTCCTCCTAAGAACATCGCACCCATCAATGCTGTAATACCAAACCAGAATCGCAAACCGGAGACATCATTTTTTTTGAGGGCACTTTGACCTTTGTGCATGACAAAACTACTAGAAACCAGAATCAAGGTATTGATTCCCGGTAGCAACAACTCCAATTCAATTCCTTCTGGAGGGAAGGCTGGTATAGTGAGATTGTAAATTAAAAATGCGACAAACAGGCCCAGAAAAGTCATACTGTCGGCAATCAGAAATACCACTATTCCCAACATTCGGAAATCGGGGTGTCCGTGGTGCTCGTCAGCTGCCTCAGGTACGTGATGATAGTTAAGGGCAATTTTATCCTCGTCTATAGCTGAACTTTGCATAAATTCTTTTTGTTGTTTGTTGTTTGTTGTTGGTTATTTGTTCTTGAGAAACAAGGCAATAGGCAATAGAAAAAAGGGCTCAAAGGCTCCAAGGAAAGCTAACACGGCAACCTTATCTTGTTTTTTCGACGTAGAATTTTATCCCATTCCCCATTCTCTATTCCCTATTCCCCATTCCCCATTCCCTAATTCGCATCCGCCTTAACTTCAGCTAGTAACTCTTCAACCTGTTGCTGAGTGTCAGCACTGTGCATATCTACACCATAGTCGTAAGGTTCTGCCCACAAAATCGGCTCTTCCTCAAAGTTTTCAATTGCTGGAGGAGAGGTAGTCTGCCACTCTAAAGTTAGAGCTTTCCAGGGATTGCGACTAGCTTTAGTGCCACGCGCCCAACTCCAGATAACATTGATGATAAAGGGTAAACTTGCAGTCGCTAGCACATAAGAGCCTATGGTACAGAGGATATTTATTGTTTGAAATCGAGGGTCATACATTGCCACCCGGCGATTCATACCCAATAAACCCAACTCGTGCATCGGCAAGAAAGTCAAATTGAGACCAATAAAAGTCATGAGAAAGTGAATTCGTCCCAAAGTTTCGTTGACCATCCGCCCAGTCATCTTCGGGAACCAATGGTAAACTCCAGCATACAAACCTAATACAGAGCCACCAAAGAGCACATAGTGCATATGAGCAACGACAAAATAGGTGTCGTGGACATGAATATCAAAAGGAACTGCAGCTAGCATAACACCGCTGAGTCCCCCGACTAAAAAAGCGGAGATAAAGCCTATGCCAAACAGCATAGAAGTGTTAAAGCTGATTTTGCCACCCCAGATTGTGGCACACCAGCCAAAAATCTTAATTCCTGTAGGCACAGCAATGAGCATAGTTGCTGCCATAAAGAACATTCGTAACCAGCCAGGAGTACCACTAGTAAACATGTGGTGAGCCCAGACGATCAAACCCAAGAAACTAATTGCCATACTAGAGTAAGCGATCGCCCGATAACCAAAAATGGGCTTACGAGCATGTACTGGCAGTACTTCTGAAATCACCCCAAAGAACGGGAGAATCATGATATAAACTGCTGGATGGGAATAAAACCAGAACATGTGCTGGTAGACAACTGGGTCTCCACCTCCAGCTGGATTGAAGAAATTGGTTCCAGCAATTAAATCAAAAGCCAGAAGAATCAGAGCTGATGCTAAAACTGGAGTAGAAAGCAGAGTCAGCGCTGAAGTAGCCAGCATCGACCAGCAAAATAGGGGCATTTGATGAATCGTCATGCTAGGGATCCGCATCTTCAGCATGGTGATAAGAAAGTTCATTGCCCCCAAAATTGAAGATGTCCCAATCAGCAAAAGGCTCATAATCCAAATTGCTTCCCCCGCTTGAGAGCTAACTAAGCTCAATGGAGGGTAAGATGTCCAACCCGCCTCAGGTGCACCAACGAAAAAGCTACTTAGTAACAACAAACCCCCAGGAGGCAACATCCAAAAGGCGACGGCATTGAGCTTGGGAAATGCCATATCCTCAGCTCCTATCATCAAGGGGATGAGGTAGTTAGCAAAGGCGGCACCAGCTGGGACAATCCACAAGAAGATCATGATTGTCCCGTGCATGGTCATCAGTTTGTTGTAAATTTCGGGACTCACCAGATCAGGAAGTGGTGTTGCCAACTCGGTTCGCATGGTTGCGGCTAAGGTACCACCAACAAAACTGAACAAAAAGGATGTGACTAGGTATTGAATCCCAATCACTTTATGGTCTGTGTTGAAAGTAAAGTAATCTTGCCAACGTCGTTGCTTTGGTTCAACGACATGACCTGTATTTTGGGCAGATTCTTGTTGCTCTGCTTGGGTAGTCATAAGAAACTTAGAAAGTCAAATGTTTTGAAGGTAAGAGGAATAGTGATTGAATAAACCACGAAGGCACTTTCTCTGTAGGAGTTCCCGAAGGATAGAAGACTAAGGAAGAGAAGAAGAGTTAACTCAGCACCAATTCACAATTAACAGCTTATTTACTAACCGCTACTTGGTGAGCAGCATGATTATGGGCATCATCTAGATGCTTGAGGGCTTGTGAATCAATTCCCATCTCTTGAGCATAGGGAGCTAAAAACTCACTGTCTGACATCTCAGCAGGATTGACGGCAACTGTTTCTTCGAGGTTGTCTGCACTAGCGATTTGTTGCTCTTGAACCCATGTCTGATAATCTTCCGGGGTTTGGACGTAGAGTCTAGTTACCATTGAGCCGTGATAGGAACCGCAAAGTTCGGCACAAATTATCGGGTAATCACCCACTAGAGTTGGTGTAAACCGCAGCTGGGACTCCCTACCGGGGATGGCATCTTGTTTAATCCTAAACTCTGGCAGCCAAAAGGCATGTAAAACATCTGCAGCTGTGATATTTAGCTGCACTTCTTCGTCTACTGGGATATGCAATTCCCCAGATACGATACCAGTTTGAGGGTAGGTGAAAATCCAGGCATATTGTAAACCCATCACATCTACTGTCAGCGGGGCTTCTTGACCTTTTTTTTCTGGAGAAGCACCAAGACCAAGAGCAACTTCTCCTTGAGAGGGATCAAAGGCAATCAAATTTTTATCCACATCTTGCCCATCAGTTGACATCTGCTGATTGTGAGCAACCTGTGAACCATGATGGTCATGGGAAGCCATTGGATCTAACCCTCCCATAGCGTTATAAACTTCAAAACTGTAGAGAGATAGTATCATGACGATCACAGCAGGAATCGCTGTCCAGACAATTTCTAGAGGAACATTGCCATGAATCGATGGACCATCTGTTTGGTCATTTTTACGTCTGCGAAACTTGATCAAGGAATAGATGAGGGCTCCTTGAATAAGGATAAATAGACCTGTAGCAATGGTCATCATCGTGTTGAAGAGACCATCTACCTGTCCGGCTTCCTCAGAGGCAGCTACTGGCAATAGTCCGTGGTTTTGACCATACCAGAGGCTGATCAAAGTTACGGCAACGCCAATGATAAGAGTTGTAATTTGGCTTGGAATATTCACAGGCTTAAAGTGAAAGACTGACCCTTTACCAAGGTAAAGCAGGTCAAGGGCTAAATGGGAGCTTGAAGTAGATTTTTATAATTTTTTTCAGGATTGCCTGAGTAGTTATAGCAAAGGCTATCGACTTAAATAGACTCAGTTTTGCGGCTTCTTCGAGAGTCATCTTTAGATGACTTTAGTTATTAGCCTGAAACTTAAGTTTCAGGTGGGCCAAGGGTTTGACCTTAAATTGAAACTAATGTCGCCCCTACCATCTGTTAGTTTTTTGTACAAAACTCAATATTACTTTCTGAGAAATTTCAATAAATATTCACAATATGAATTTTACTTAAAGAAAATATTAAATTTTACTCAAACACAACAGCAATAATAACAATCTGAAAAATATCTAAAACTATCGTGATGTGGGAAAACTGTGGTTAAAGTGGTTAGGGAGGGTCGGTTCTCTTGAAGAGTTTTGTGTACTCGACAAGAGAATAAGCCGGTACTCAAATTTTAGTTAATGTTGATTGGCAGTTGGTGCTATGGCTGAATCAGTCCTCCAGAACCTAGCGGATTCCCTAACCTTTCGCAATCGTAATTTTGTTATATCTAAACAAGTATCAGAACCCCAAGAACGTATCCGTCGCCTAGTGTGGAGGATTGCGATCGCTACTCTACTATTGATGGCAGTAGGTAGTGCTACGCGGGTGATGAATGCAGGACTTGCTTGCCCCGACTGGCCCCTGTGCTATGGTCAGTTAGTACCTACTCAGCAAATGAACCTGCAAGTATTCCTAGAGTGGTTTCATCGCTTGGATGCATCGTTGGTTGGTTTAAGTACAATTGTCCTGTTTGGTTTATCTTGGTGGCATCGGCGCTCTTTACCCAACTGGCTACCCTGGGTTTCTACCTTTGCCCTTGGTTTAATTTTTTTCCAAGGCGTTTTGGGAGGATTGACAGTAACGGAACTGCTCAGATTTGATATCGTTACTGCTCATCTGGGGACAGCACTGTTATTTTTTATTACCTTGATAGTAATTGGCATAGCACTGACGCCCTATAAAGGCACAGGTACTGTTGGAAAATTGCCCTGGATAAGTTTAACTGCGGCAATTCTGGTTTATTTACAAAGTCTTTTGGGTGGATTAGTTGCCTCCCGCTGGGCGTTGCATCAATGTTTTGGGGGTTCTCAACTTTGCACGGTGATGAATAGCCATATTGTTGGTGTTGTACCAGCAACTCTGGCGACTCTAGGAGTTGTGTTTATCGCATGGCGAAGTCCAGCATTACATCCCATGCTGCGCCAGTTTGCTAATTTGGCTGGTGGATTAGTTGTCTTACAGATACTCTTGGGTATTGCTACCTTAAAGTTCAAGTTACAAGTCGAACCTCTAACTGTTGCGCATCAAGCCGTAGGAGCAGCTTTACTAGGCTCACTGGTGGCATTTACAGTCTTGGCATTGCGAGATCGAGCTGTTGCCAATAAACTCAAGACTTCTCATCTATAAACCCAAGACTTCTCATCTAGTGCAGCGCGGCGGAAATAAGTGACAGTTTGAGATCGATAGAATCCTTACTCTATAAGCATTCTTAATTCTTAATTCTTAATTCTTAATTCCGCGCAGCGGTACTAGATACTTTCCCCTAAGGGGAATGAGCTTAAGCAAATATTGTTTCAAAAAAGGAATAGGTGAATTAATGATTGGGACAAGTGTATCCCGTCAGCATGAAAACTTCTTGCAAGTTATTCAAAGCTACTATCAGCTAACGAAGCCTCGGATTATTCCCTTACTGCTGATTACTACAGCAGCAGCGATGTGGATTGCATCCCATGGACAGGTAGATCCCTTACTGCTGCTAGTAACCCTTGTCGGTGGTACTCTGGCTGCGGCGGCTGCCCAAACCCTCAACTGCATTTATGATCGTGACATCGACTACGACATGTTGCGCACTAGGCACCGTCCCATCCCTTCAGGTAAGGTACAGCCCCGTGATGCGATGGTATTTGCGATCGCACTAGCAGCTCTTTCTTTTACCCTATTAGCTGTATTCGCTAACCTGTTAAGTGCTGTATTGGCAATTTCAGGTCTTGTCTTCTATATGGGTATTTACACCCATTTACTCAAGCGCCATACTACCCAGAATATCGTCATTGGTGGTGCAGCTGGCTCTATTCCTCCCTTAGTAGGTTGGGCAGCTGTTACTGGTGACTTGAGTTGGACTCCTTGGTTATTATTTACCATTATCTTTCTGTGGACGCCTCCTCATTTCTGGGCTCTAGCCTTGATGATTAAAGATGACTATGCCCAAGTGGGTATACCGATGCTACCGGTTGTTGCTGGTGAAAAGTCAACTACTCGTCAGATTTGGTATTACACCTTGCTAGTGGTACCGATGTCCCTACTGCTGGTTTATCCCTTAGGAGCGTCTGGTGTAGTTTATGGGGTGATTGCCCTATTTTTAGGAAGCTTGTTTCTCAAGAAAGCGTGGCTGCTGTTGCAGAATCCAACTGATAATCAGCTTGCCCGCTCTTTGTTCAAGTACTCTATCCTTTACATGATGCTCTTGTGTACCGGCATGGTAGTAGACAGCTTGCCGATGACGCACGAAATAACCGCAGTTGTGAACGAAAGTTGGCAAACTCTGGCTAGTGCAATCTTAGTTGCCAGTTGAGGTGCTCCAAGAGCCCCGACTTCTTGAAGGATACCACTGGCGAATGCGGGTAATACCCCTTATTTATCCACTAATTGGTTTGTAGAGACGCGCCATGGCGCGTCTCTACAAAGTCACCATTCGGTAATGCCTTATCAGTTCGATTTTCGCCCTTACTATCGTCCCTTTGCTCGTCCCCTTGCCACTAGTCACGGCAATTGGGAAATTCGAGAAGGAATTATCCTCCGCCTTACTGATGAAGCAGGGAAAATTGGTTGGGGGGAAATTGCTCCAATCTTCTGGTTTGGCTCCGAAACCCTAGAACAAGCCTTAGATTTTTGCCAGCAATTGCCGCCCAAAATTACAACTACAGATATTTTCTCTATACCTGCTGCACTTACCGCCTGTCAATTTGGCTTTGAATCAGCTTGGGAATGGGGAAGGAGGGTGAGCGAAAAAAAGGGTGGGGAGATGGCGAGATGGGGAGATGGGGAGATAAGTAAACAAAATAGTTATCTCCTACCAGCCAGAGAAGGCGCTTTACAAGCATGGCAGACACCTTGGCAACAGGGATATCGCACATTTAAATGGAAAATTGGCGTTAGTGCTGTTGACACTGAGCTGAAGTTATTTAACCAACTGGTGCAAGCACTACCCTCATCCGCTCAGTTGCGGTTGGATGCTAATGGGGGACTTAGTGAGCAAGCAGCACATCAGTGGTTGAGGGCAGCTGATGAAGTGGGAATTGTGGAGTTTGTCGAGCAGCCTCTACTTCCAGAGCAGTTTGACTCGATGTTGAAGATGACTCACCAATATAAAACCCCCATTGCTTTAGATGAATCGGTGGCAACTCTTAATGAGTTAGAAACAGTGTACCAGCAGGGATGGCGGGGCATTTTTGTCATTAAACCTGCTATCGCAGGTTCTCCTCAACGCCTCCGCAAGTTGTGCCAAGCCTACCAACTTGATACAGTATTTTCCTCAGTTTTGGAAACTGCGATCGGTACTCAAGCAGCTCTCCAACTAGCAGCAGAATTATCCTATCCTCAACGAGCTGTAGGTTTTGGTGTCAATCACTGGTTTACTGAAGATGAGGAAACTTGGCTTGAGCAACTGTGGAACAACCCCTAACTTACCTCCAACAACGTGCTGGTGAAGATTGGCTGATTGGTTACAACAGCCACCAATTTCACTATCTCACTGAGCAGTTATGCCAACAATTAACCCAATTATCTCAGGGAGGAACTCCACCTAAAATCCTGCTAGCAGAGGAAAATCCCTGGCAATTTCTTGCAGCTTTCCTCGCTGCTGTCGCCGCTAATTGCCCCGTTTTCCTCTGCAATCCCCAATGGGTTGAACGGGAATGGCAACAAGTATTAGATTTAGTCCAACCCGACTTAATTTTTGGAGCGGCAAGTAAATCTCCCCCCAACCCCCCCTTTGTAAGGGGGGGGGCTTCGGGCGATGGCAGGGAGATTTCCAAGGGAGCTGAATTCGACAGGGAAGTTTGTCAACAGGCTCTCATCTTCATCCCTACCGGAGGCTCTTCTGGCAAAATCCGCTTTGCAATTCACACTTGGCAAACTTTAATGGCATCCGTTGCTGGGTTTCATCAGTATTTTGAGCAAAAGCCAATTAACTCCTTTTGTGTGTTGCCTTTATATCACGTTAGTGGTCTAATGCAATTTTTGCGCTCTTTAACTACTGGTGGACGTATAGTAATTATGCCCTTTAAAGCTTTGACTGAAGGGAGGAGGCAGGAGGCAGGAGGCAGGAGGCAGGAGGCAATCCCCATGAAAAAATGTTTTCACCACCAGGTTATGAAAGTAGAATCATCCCTGTTCCCTGTTGCCTATTACCTATTGCCTACTTACAAGTCAGACTCCCATGAACTTTCGTTCACAACGAAGGATGAAAATCTCTCTTTCTCCGCGTCTCCGCGTCTCCGCGTCTCCGCGTCTATTTTCAGATTAGAAGGTGAAGAATGCAATATAGATCCCAAAGACTTTTTCCTCTCCCTAGTGCCTACCCAACTAGCAAGGCTAATGAGCTTGGATGCTTGTGCTTGGTTATCTGGTTTTCGGACAGTACTTTTAGGAGGTGCGCCTCCTTGGAATTCACTCTTAGAAGACGCTAGACTGCATAAAATTCCCTTAGCTCCTACCTACGGTATGACTGAAACTGCCTCTGGAATAGTTACTCTCAAACCAGAAGCTTTCCTCAGTGGTAACAACAGCAGCGGGCAAGTATTACCCCATGCTCAAGTAACCATTCGCAATACCACAGGGCAAATCCTTGATGCTAAGCAAACTGGTATGATTAGCATCCAGGCAAATTCTTTGGCACTGGGCTACTATGAAGAATCAGAAAGCCTCAAACCTCAATCTGCAATCGGAAATTTCCCAGCAGATGACCTGGGTTTTTTCGATGAACAGGGTTACCTACATGTTATTGGGCGTCGCAGTAACAAAATTATCACAGGTGGCGAAAATGTTTTCCCTGCTGAAGTGGAAGCCGCTATTCAAGCAACACAAATGGTTACCGATGTCTGTGTCATTGGTATACCTGATTCGGATTGGGGACAAGTGGTAACAGCTATTTATGTTCCCTTTTCTGGGACTGTTTCTCCTAGGATACTAAAAACAGCAATAGAGGATAAATTAAGTAAATATAAGCAACCTAAACATTGGATTTCAGTAGCAACGTTGCCACGCAATGCTCAAGGTAAAGTGAATTATGAGCAGCTCCAAGAAATAGTTAATGGATGTTTGACAATATAAAAAAAGCGATCAGTGATTTGAGTATAGTTATTGCTGCTTTATTATTAGCAATAATCTTTTTTGCAATTTTTAACTATTCCTCAAATCGAGTTATTTGGCAGTCTTGCCAACCAGCAACAGTAAATTATAATTCTAATTACAAGTACTGTTTTTCAGTTATTGAAGGGGGTTTTAAACTTACTCTTTACCCTTATAAGCTAAGTAGAATTTATTATCTGTTTATTGGTCTCAAAGAAACAACTCCCAATTATGGACATTCTAAAACTTATTCTTTTACTTATGAAGCAGACAAAATGGAGGAATATATCAAAAAATCCCGAGTTGTATGGGACAATAATGGTTTGACTTTTGTTGAAAGTTCAGGACACCGTTTGTTTTTTCCAAAAGAATTATTTTTAGGAGTTCGTTAGTCTCTGGAGTTTTAACTATTTTTTCTACATTCACTCATGCCAAATTCTAAATTCTACATTCTACATTTTTACCAACCCCCATCGAAAAATAGCAGCACCCCAAGTCAAGCCAGCACCAAAACCCGCAGTAGCAATCACCTCTCCCGGTTGAATTTTACCTTCGCGCACCGCTTCATCTAGTGCTAGGGGAATAGAAGCCGCTGAGGTATTGCCATAATGAGCAAGATTACTCAAAACCTTCTCACCAGAAATCTCCAGCCGTTGAGCAACAGAATCTAGAATCCGCTGATTAGCTTGATGTAATAACAGCCAGTCTACCTCCCCGGCACTGATATTTGCCCGAAATAAAGCCTTTTCTATTACTTCGGGCACTTTTTGCACTGCAAAACGATAAACTTCCTTACCGCTCATCGTAATTGGTCGATAAGTACCCTGACCAACCACAACACCTTTGACAATTTCTTGATTTTGTGCATTATATTCCAACTGGAGGCAGCTATTTTGAGTACCATCACTACGGAGTTCAAACCCCAAGAGGTGATCACGCTCATGAGCTTGTAAGACTACAGCTCCAGCGCCATCGCCAAATAATACACAAGTACTCCTATCAGACCAATCTACCCACCGAGAAAGAATATCAGCCCCAATCAGTAGGACATTCTGGTAAACTCCAGTCCGGATAAACTGAGATGCTGTCACTAAACCAAAGACAAACCCAGAGCAAGCTGCGGTTAAATCAAAAGCCACTGCCTTGGATGCTCCCAGTGATGCCTGAATTTGGCTAGCACTACCAAACAAATCATCAGGAGTTGAGGTTGCCAGAATAATCAGATCTAGGTCTGTTGGAGCAACTCCTGCCATTGCGATCGCTCTTTGAGCAGCTGTTGTGGCAATTGCCCTCAAACTACCTTCAGTATCTGACAGATGCCTTTCCCTAATTCCTGTCCTAGCCGTAATCCACTCATCAGAAGTTTCCACCATCTGGCTGAGTTGATAGTTATCGAGAGTCACTTCTGGTGTTGCAGAACCGCTCCCAGTAATAGCAATGCCTATCCCTAGTTGATTCAAGACAATTCTCCGTTGGTTGCTGGAATATGCAACAAGCTCAATGTCAAAGGGTGTCGTTGGTTATTCATCCTGACAAACTAACCACCTCATTTCTCTGAACTAGCTGCCGATGAGGACACAGAGGGGAAGTTATTGGACTGAATTTGCTCTAGTACCCGGTGATCAATAGCCTCTTTGGCTAAACGAATAGCATTAAAAATCGACGGAGCTTGGGAACTACCGTGACTAATAATGCAAATTCCTGCCACCCCCAAGAGCAAGCCTCCTCCATGTTCTGCATGATCAATGCGCTGCTTAAGTCGCTTGAGGTTAGGTTTGAGCAGTCCTATACCCAGTTGTCCTCGTAATCCTTGAGGTAATTCCTCTCGGAGCATTTGCAGCATGATCTCCCCTACCGCTTCGGCAAACTTGAGTAAAACATTACCAACAAAGCCGTCACACACAATTACATCAAAAGTGCCTGAGAGAACATCTCTACCTTCAGCATTACCAAGAAATTCAACCCTAGGATTTTTTTGCAGCAACTGGTAGGTGCGGATAGCTAAATCATTGCCTTTACAATCTTCTTCCCCAATATTAAGCAGTCCTACTTTGGGTTCGTTAATACCCAAGACATATTGACTATATACCGTTCCCATTACGGCAAACTGCTCCAAATATCTAGGGCGACAATCTACATTAGCTCCCACATCCAGAACAATCACTGGTTTGCCTGCTACCATCGTGGGAAAAACTGCACCAATTGCTGGACGATCAATTCCTTGCAGGCGACCTAAACGTAGTAGAGCAGCTGCCATTACTGCTCCAGAGTGACCTGCGGAAACTACGGCATCAGCCCGCTGTTGCTTGACTAAGTTCATCGCCACATTGATCGAAGCCTTAGGTTTCCGCCTCACGCTCACCAAAGGCTCCTCCTCCATGGCAATGACATCTTCAGCAGTGACAATTTCCAGTTTGTACGAACCGGTGTATTGATTGAGGTAAGGTTCGATTTGTTGAGGATCACCTACCAACAAAACCTCTACGCCCAATTCAGCCTGTGCCCTAATAGCTCCAGCAATGATTTCGGCAGGGGCATGATCCCCTCCCATAGCGTCAATTGCGATCCTTGCGCGAGTCGATGCCATTGCTCAAAGTTATATAAACATTCAAAATTCTACCAGAACCCCTTCAAATAACTTAAACTTTATGTTTGTCAAAATACCCTTTCAAAAAAAAGGCAACAGGCAACAGGCAATAGGCAATAGGCAATAGGGAGCTTCAAGATCGTGATGTTAAATAAATTTGGCGCTGGATTAGTAACCTTTGGCTTAGTAGCTGTATTGCTAAAAATTGTGGGAATGCAATCAGCAACCCCAATGACAGCCCAAATCTTGGCTTGGAATGAACTGGATTTATTTCAACAACCCTTTAAGTCAGATCCTACTGCCCAAGCAATTATGGATCAATACCTCAAGGAATTGAGCTCCAAAGGAGCAAAAGAACAAAACCAAGGGATATGGATGCAGTCAGGACTTAGAAGGCTTGCCTCAAGCCAAGAGAAAATACCTCTATCTGCGGCTTCTTTTACTAAGATTGCTACTACTATAGCAGCATTAGATAAATGGGCTCCCACTCACCAGTTTGAAACCCTAGTTAGTGCTACTGCGCCAGTGAAGGATGGCATATTGCAAGGGGATTTGGTGATTACTGGCACTGGTGACCCCTTCTTTGTTTGGGAAGAGGCGATCGCTTTGGGTAACAGTCTTCAGGAACTAGGTATCAAGAGGGTTGCAGGAAATCTGGTGATTGCTGGTGATTTCTATATGAACTTTAAGAAAAACCCTGCAACTGCTGGTCAATTGCTCAAGCAAGGATTAGATAGTAGAAGTTGGCCACCTGCTGCTGCTGAGCAGTATAGCGAACTACCTCTAGGAACCCCAAAACCAGAGATAGAGATCGCTGGCGAGGTGAAAGTAGCCACGACTCCCATTAGCGAAGTATACCTACTGTTGCGTCACCGTTCCCTACCCTTAACTGACATCCTGCGGGAGATGAACATTTATAGCAACAATGTTATGGCTCAAATGTTGGCAGATGCTGTTGGCGGTGCTCAGAATGTCTCCCAGGCAGCAGCAAAGTTAGCTAATGTTCCTCCTAGCGAAATTCAGTTGATTAATGGTTCTGGCTTAGGTGTCGCAAATCGGATTTCTCCCCGTGCTGCTTGTGCCATGCTCATAGCAATGGAACATTTTCTCAAACCCCACCAGCTCACCGTTGCCGATTTATTCCCTGTTGCTGGACGTGACAAGGGGGGAACGATGGAAGATCGGAACATTCCTATTGGTAGTGCTGTTAAAACCGGAACCCTCAACCAAGTGAGTGCCTTAGCTGGCATCATGCCAACCCGCGATCGCGATTCAGTTTGTTTTGCTATTATCAACAATAACAGTGGGGATATCCTCAGCTTGCGGAAACAGCAAGACGAGTTGCTAGGAAGACTATCTCAAGCATGGGGCATCTCACCTAATGTAAATATTACTACAACTCACTCCCCCGGTCGCCTCGGCGATCCCAATCGCAATGAGAGAGTCACAACAAGCAACTAATGACCAATCATGACTTACGCACCTACACCGCATATAGAGTCAAAGGTGCGTTACGCTACGCGACGCTGGTGGCGAAATATTGCTTAACAAAAAAATGAGTCAAAGCATTGGCGATATGCTGGGAGAAAAGAACCTTGAGGAGAAAGAGTAATGCTTGCTGCCAAAGCTAGTAGTGTCAGTGTTCCAGAACAAACTAGACGAGTAGCCCATGCAGCATTTCCGAAAGGGAATCTCTACATCTGGCTCAGGGACGAAATGGGCGAGATTTATCACGATGAAGATTTTGCTGACTTATATAGCAGCCAAGGTCAGCCAGGGATGAGTGCAGGACAATTAGCGCTGGTGAGCATTATGCAATTTCTCGAAGACTTACCTGACCGTCAGGCAGCAGATGCAGTCAGAGGTAGAATTGACTGGAAATATGCTTTGGGCTTGGAGTTAGAAGACAGTGGCTTTGACCATACCGTACTCAGCGAATTTCGCAATCGTTTGCGAGAGGGAGGAGCAGGAGATAGACTACTCAATGAGTTACTCTTTCAGCTCAAAGAGGGGGGATGGATTAAGGACAGAAGCAAACAAAGAAGTGATTCAACCCAAGTCATAGCAGTACTTCGAGAACTGAGTCGTCTTGAAGCCGTCGGAGAAATGCTCAGGGCTGCGCTCAATGAAATTGCTATCACAGAGCCAGAATGGTTGCAAAGTTGGATAGACCCAGAGTGGTTTGAGCGTTACAGCAAGGTCATAGACGATTATCGCCTTCCCAAAAAGCAGGCAGAGCGAACCGCCTATGGGGAGCAGATTGGTCGCGACGGCATGAAATTGTTAGAGTTTGTGTGGAAAGAGGATACTCCAAAGTCTCTGCGGCATTTACCCAAGGTCGAACAATTGCGTCAATATTGGGTTTATCAGTACTATGTTGACCAAAGTAAGGTCAAACTCCGCCGAGTTACAGAAATGCCACCGCCTGGGGAGCGTTTGAGTTCCCCATATGAAAGTGATGCACGAGTTGGAACCAAGCATTCAGAGTCTTGGACTGGATATAAGGTTCATGTCAGTGAAACCTGTGAAACAGACCAAGTTCACCTCATTACTCATGTGGAGACTACTCAAGCTACGGTTCAAGATGTCGAACAAACAGCGAATATTCATCAAGCTTTAGCACAAAAATCTTTGTTACCCAGTCAACATTTTGTTGATGCAGGCTATGTAGATGCAGAGCTCTTGGTCAACAGCCAACTCGAGTATGGCATCGAACTCATTGGACCAGTCAGAAAGGACACCAGTTGGCAAGCTAAGCAAGGCAATGCCTATGACCTCTCTCGTTTTGTGATTGACTGGGAGAATCAACAGGTTACATGCCCTGAGGGACATCAAAGCCGCAGTTGGCGAGAACGCCTTGATAATCGTCGAGACACACCCATCATTACTGTTGAGTTTGCCAAATCTGTTTGTCGAGATTGTCGAGTGCGAGAGTTGTGTACTCGTTCTCCCTCAGCTTCTCGTACTTTGACCTTACAACCACAAGGTGTGCAACAAGCTTTACAGCAAGCCCGTGAGCAACAAACTTCACCACAATGGTGGGAAGATTACGGCCTCCGGGCAGGTATTGAGGGAACAATTTCCCAAGCAGTGGTTGGATTTGGTCTCAGACAAAGTCGGTATCGAGGACTAGCTAAAACCCATTTGCAACATGTCATGACTGCTACTGCAATCAATTTCAAGCGTCTTTTTGCTTGGGTTCAAGGTGTTCCTCTGGCTCGTACTCGTATTTCTCGCTTTGCTACTTTAACTCCTGTTTCCTCCTAAGTTGGCGAGTTTAGACTATGAGAAAATAGTGATTTCAGTTTAGACTCAAACGAGTTTTTCAAGCTATTGATTGGTTTTTGGAGCAAAATATATGTTTATTCCGGAACACTGGCAATACTAGCTTTGGCAGCAAGCATTGCTCTTTCTCCTCAAGGTTCTTTTCTCTCAGCATATCGCCAATGCTTTTACTCATTTTTGTGTTAAGCAATATTTCGCCACCAGCGTCCGCTACGCTAACACACCCTACAAATAGAGGCTTTCCGTAAACCATGCGGATGGCGAGAATCGAACTCGCAAGGCTTACGCCACACGCCCCTCAAGCGTGCGTGTCTACCAATTCCACCACATCCGCGTAAATATTGAGTATATCAAAAAATTGGGCTGTAAACGAGTAGGAAGGAAAATATCTAATCTAAATATTGAACCCAAGCTTCCATGGGCTTTGGTGAACCATACCACAGTCCCTTCCTCCTGGGTGAATGTAGGACTTCTTCTAATGTGAGATTAGTTGCACCAGCTAAATGAGCTGCTGAAATAGGGGTGATACCATCTCCCCAACAGTTTCCGTCTCCGCAAGTCAGTTCATAACTGCTATAAGCCAACCAACTGCCTAGGCGACGTTTCCCGTAGATTGCTTTGCCAGCAACACAAACATAGCGAATATCCTGGTAAAAAGCACCGGGATAGTTAATATTGACAAAATCTAGATTACGTTTTGTCCAGCGCTCCTGAGTTAAATGGGGTGTCCCCAGAGTAATCAAAGTAGCGATGTGGAGGCGAGCATTCCACAAACCGATAGCTGAATCTGGAACATCTCCATGAATAGTATAGGGTTTTTCCCCCAAGTAAATCCGAGCAATCCAGCCACCAGCAGAATGACCAATGAGGTTAACTTTAGTAGTATGGTATTTTTCTAGCTGTTGTTTTATCGTTTGGTTGAGTTTACTCAGTATAGGTACCATTGAACGACCACCCAAAGTAGGAAACCAATCCCGTTGTCGTAGTGGCACGGTGACAGTAGGAAATCCTAATTGCTGTAAAGATTCTTCTAAAGAACTGTATTCGCGGGCACTAGCAAAATAACCCGGTAAGATCACAGTTGGTAGCGACATTGGTAATTTAAAACTCTAGATTTTGGATAATGTGCAACTAGGTACACTCTACGGTATTAGTGTAGGACCAGGTGACCCCGAATTAATTACCCTTAAAGGACTGCGTATCCTTCAAGAAGTACCAGTGGTGGCTTTTCCTGCTGGGAGCCACGGTAAACCAGGGATTGCTGAATCGATTGTCGAGCAATGGCTCAAGAGAGCTCAGGTACAACTGCCATTAAATTTTCCTTATGTCCAGGATCGGGTTACTTTAGCCCAAGCATGGCAAAAAGCAGCGGAGCAGGTCTGGCAATATCTACATTTAGGTCAAGATGTAGCTTTTGTCTGTGAAGGGGATATAAGTTTTTATAGCACCTTTACTTATTTAGCTGAAACTTTGCAACAGCTGCATCCAGAGAGTCTTGTGGAGAGGATACCCGGAGTCTGTTCTCCCCTCGCCGCAGCCTCAGCTTTGGGAGAACCTTTAACTGTCCGCTCCGATCGCCTTGCTGTGCTGCCTGCTCTCTATAATGTAGAAGAACTCGAAACAATTTTAGATTGGGCAGACGTCATAGTCTTAATGAAAGTAAGTTCGGTCTACTCCCAAGTCTGGAAAGTACTCGAGCAGCGTCAACTGTTGGAGTATGCTGTTGTTGTAGAGCGAGCTACCCTACCAGAACAAGTAATTTATGCTGATTTACGCGATCGCCCTACCTTAAAGTTGCCCTACTTTTCTTTACTAATTGTGAAAGTTACCCAATCTATTAGTTAAACTGGTTTAAATCAATTACTGGTACTCTTCTTCTTTTCTTTCTTCGTGTCCTTCGTGCCTTTGTGGTTCATTCAATGCAGGCTCGTAAATTATAACTGCTATGTCCTACTCTTCCTTTCTTAAAAACTTCCCTGATAAACTAGGTCAGCCTACCGGTATTGCAGTAATGGCTTCTGTCGTTGTCCATGCGTTAATCGCAATAACCCTACCTTACTGGCCTGTTTTTTCCCGTGAACAACCAAAGCAGTTGCGGGAAGTGGAATTAGTTGGGTTAACACCAGAAATGGCAAGCCGCCTGCCACCTCCACCACAGCCAAAGAAGCCGATATTGCTACCACCATCCCAGCCTCCTTCAACTTTCCCTAAGCAACCGGCTAAAGACACTGATCTTGGTAAGTTACTAACAACTCCTCGTCAACCAGTTAGGAGGAGATACAGAACACAAGTACCCCAGAAACAATTCAACCGTCAAAAGAAACGTATTGTAACCGGTCCTGTGTTTTCTAACAAGACCATCAATATACCAGAACTTGATGGTAAAAAGGTTAAGCCTCGTACTTATACTCCTGAAGAATTGGCGAGACTGACAACCAAGCCAAATATTAGTGTACAAGGATCGAGTAATAACACGTTATTTCAACCACAAAGGCAGAGCAATAACCCATTATTTCAACCACAACGGCAGAACAATAACCCATTATTTCAACCACAAGAGCCGAACAATAATACATTCTCTCCACCACAAGAGCCGAACAATAATACATCCTCTCCACCACAAGAGCCGAACGATAATACATCTTCTCCACCACAAGAGCCGAACAATAATACGGCATTAGTTCCCCAGCGGCAGGAAAGTCCTGAGCAAAAAATACAGAGAATGCGAGCTAGCATAACTCCTAATCAAAAAAATACTAGTCCTGAGGAAGCTGAAGAAAATAGCAAGAAGTTGCAGGAAGAATGGAATCAGGATGAACCAACCATATCTACTATCCCTGGTAGCTATCCCACACTTGCTTGCTATAAAGACCTAGAAGGAACTAGTGTAGTTGGGGTCTTAGTTGGTGGTGATGGTAAAGCTACTCAACAGCAGTTGATTCAGAGTGCTGGTTACCCTATTTTTGATGAGCAGGCGCAAGAGGATATTCAGTCACGCAGTTTTGAAAATCAAACCGGTGAACCTAAGCTTTACCATGTCAACGTCAACTTTAAATATAACGAAGACATTTGTCCGTCTTTGAAGGTTCCCCAACAGCCAAACCAAGAAAATTCTAATTCTGAAGAAACAACTACTGAGCAATCAACTTCAGAAAACTCCAATTCTGAAGAAGCAACTACTGAACAATCAACTTCAGAAAACTCCAATTCTGAAGAAGCAACTACCGAACAATCAACTTCAGAAAATTCTGATTCTCAAGAAACAACTACCGAACAATCAACTTCAGAAAACTCTGATTCTCAAGAAACAACTACTGAGCAACCAACTTCAGAAAACTCTGATTCTCAAGAAACAACTGAGAGCTAAGGCAAAAAGCCGCCCCACTGGCGGCACCCGCAATGAATAGAGAAACAATTTGTTTTCCTCTTTCCTACTTTTGAGAAAGAAGGCAGAGGGCAGAGGGCAGAAGGCAGAAGGTTCTAAGGGAAGCTGACTTGTTTCTTGTCTTTTATTGGGGGCGCAGGGTGCTTCTGGGGAGATCTCTATTGCCTATTGCCTTGTTTCTTACGAATTACATATTCTATCTGCTCTTTTCCTGTAACAGTTTTTCTTGTAACAGTTTTTCTAAATCCTCGTTTTTCAGAAGCTCTTCAATCATCTCCCTGACAGTATCTGACATTGTTATGCCCTTGAGGTAGCAATACAACTTAAATCTCTCTTTCAAATCCTCAGGTAATCGAAACCTGAGATAATCATCTCTTTCCATCGTTTCTTGCTTCTGGATATTGCCCATTATCTCAGTTCCCAGATGCGTTATATTTAATTATGCATTGTGATAACAGCGTAACAGATTTTGATTTTTTGGAAAAGTTGGGTCATACCAAATCCAGGTTAGCTACCTCCGTTACCATTTTTTTCACTCAAACGATGAATGTTCCAAAACAAGGAAAGTCCTAGCCCACCATCAACATAAATGTGTTGAGCCGTGATAAATCCACTCTCTTGTGAACAAAGAAAAGCTACTAATGGAGCCACGTCATCGGGTTCCCCCCATCTTCCCATAGGAGTAGCGGTTGGTGGCAAATTGTCGATATAGGGCAGCTTCTCTAGATATCCATCCCATGCCTGAGTCTTGATGTAGCCCGGTGTGACAATATTGACTGTAATTCCCCGTGGGGCAATCGCGATAGCATAGTGTTTAGCAAGTATTTCCATTCCTGCTTTAGCTGGAGCAGCCATAGCATATACTTTACCTGGGTTGTGGATACCACTAGCAGAAATAACTACTATCCTACCTTCACCATCACTCATGTAATTTAAAGCTTTCTCCATGCACCTTAAAAAAGCTTTCGGGTAGACTTCCTGAGCTTCCTGATATTGTTCAAAGGTGAATCCTTCAGGCAGGGTAGCGGTGATTGCGTAGCCAGCAACATGAACAAAAGCAGTCAATTGATTGTTGAAGTTTGCTTCTAATGCTTGGAAAAGTTTATCAACTGTGGCTGGTTTCTTGATGTCTCCTGCTACTGTCACAACCTGGATGTTAGACTTTTCCAACTCGTTCTTGGCTTGGAGTGCGGCTTGATGATTGGAGCTGTATCCAAGGATAAGGTTGAAACCCTCACTCGCAAGCTTGCGAGAAATGGCTAAGCCGATACCACGAGTTCCTCCAGTTACTAGTGCAACTTTCATATCTTTAGTTTTAAGATGGGCACAACTCAACAAAAGATACACTGTATTAGGAAACTATAGAAAAATACACTCTAATTAGGAGACTATAGGCGGATGGGTGAAAACCAAGGAAATCTTCATGCTCAACCTCAAGTAGAATCAATCAAAGAAGATTGGGGTGGAGATGGTAGGGGGCGCATGAACCTATCCGGCAGAAGTACAGCAATTTCCAAAGAGTACGTGCCTCGTCAATACCAGTACTTTGACACAAATGCTGTGGCAAAAGAGAATGAGTGGCGAGTGAATGGTATGCCAGAGAACGTAGTACATGGAAAACGTCGATTGCTGACATGGCATGAGTGTGGAGCATCTACTTCAAGAGTGGTTCTACCGCCCCAGTTTGAAGCACCCTCTGGAATATTCACTGAGGATCTAGAGATTTTTGTGCTTAAGGGTACTCTCCAATTAGGGGAGTGGAAACTACATAAGCACGGCTACTCTTTCATCCCTGCAGGGGTGATGGTTGGAGCCTGGAAAGTTCTAGGGGGTGAGGAAGTAGAAATACTTTGGATGGAAAATGGTCCTGTTCCCTTGAGGTATGAAAAGGCTCAAAGCGATCGCCCAGATGCCAGAATGTGTGATTTTATTCCAGCATTGGATACCAAACTTCTACCTTGGGGCAAGACAGATACAGTCCAATTTGAGGTAGCCAAAAAGAAGTGGTTACGGAAAGATAGTAACGGGGGTGGAGTATGGCTGCTTGCCATCCTGCCACATTATGACGGCAAATATCCAGAGATACAATGTTACAACGAAGAAGGGTATTGTTTAGCTGGATACTGTGAGATAGGCGATTACCGATTTGTGGAAAATTACTTTGGTTATGTGCCCAGTTTTACCACCTCTCCTACGCACAAGACGGATGATGGCTGCTTATTCTTCATTCGAGTTGATAGAGATCTCTCAAAAATGGGAACCGTTTTGTCCTATGCAGATCGCTTTTAAGTGTCCAGGATAATAAATTCAATTAAACTCGAAATTGCTAGTGGGACTTAGACAAAACACTAATGACTAATGACGCTATATACCTAACTCACATAACTGAAGTAATCAGCATTCAGGTTTAGGTTTGCAGTACCTTGCACAATTGCTATGAGATCATTGGGAGTTGAAGTCTGTCGGAAAATACCAATTCCTGAAGGTAAATTGGCTGATACAGATCCTAACTGATAGTTACTAGCACTGCCTTGGAGTTGGATGAAATCTTGAGTGGAGTCAAAGTCAGTAATCAAGGTGTAATCTCCTACACCTTGATCATCGTAATAAGCTTGGTTCTCATCCCCTATTACAAAGACATCTGCACCAAAGCTACCAGTCATAATATCTATTTCACCATTACCAGGATTTGTTGCATTAAGCTCAACTCCTACAAGGAGATCATCACCTCGATCGCCATCAAGATTATCGTTCTCTGTGCCACCGAATAAGTAATCATCGCCTCGGTTACCTTGGAGATTATCGTTTCCAGCTTCTCCAAAGATATTATCATCACCTCGGTCACCTTGAAGGAAGTCATTGCCACTACCACCAAAGATATCATCATCACCACGTAAGCCAATGATGATGTCATGATTGGAAGTGCCAGTGAGGGTATCATTATCATCCGTACCGAGGAGGTAGAGCCTGTCATCCCACCTCAAGTCATAAGTGTTGAGGGTATTACCTGGGAAGCCATTGACTAATAGGTAATAAGTTCCACTACCAGATAGAATCGTATTGATCAATTCATTATCTGTGGTGGAGTTGGAACTAGTAACCAAGTTACCTGAAGCATCGTAGACAAATAAATCTAAGTCTCCCAAAGCATGGTCGAACTGTAGGTCTACCACTAAGTTCTCATAACCAGGAGTAACATCAATACGATACCAGTCTTGGTCTATTTGACGCCCTAAACCGGCAATATTGCTCAGCCAAGTTTGCTCTTGGTTACTGAAATTATAAGCGGTGGCGAGAGTATCATTTTCTTCATAGGCATCATCCACCAAGACATCATCCCACCTCAAGTCATAAGTATTGAGGGTATTACCTGGGAATCCATTTACTAATAGGTAATAAGTGCCACTACCAGACAAAATAGTATTAATCGATTCATTATCTGTGGTGGAGTTGGAACTAGTAACTAAGTTACCTGCGGCATCGTAGACAAATAAATCCAAGTCTCCAAAGGCATGGTTGAACTGTAAGTCTACAACTAAGTTCTCATAACCAGGAGTGACATCAATACGATACCAATCCTGGTCTATTTGACGACCCAAACCGGCAATATTGCTCAGCCAAGTTTGCTCTTGGTTACTGAAATCATAAGCGGTGGCCAGAGTATCATTTTCTTCATAGGCATCATCCACCAAGACATCATCCCACCTCAAGTCATAAGTGTTGAGGGTATTACCTGGGAAGCCATTTACTAATAGGTAATAAGTTCCACTACCGGGCAGTATCGTATTAATTGACTCATCATCTGTGCTTGAGATTGAACTGGCGACTAAGTTACCCGAAGCATCATAGACACCCAAATCCAAGTTTCCAAAGGCATGGTTGAACTGTAGGTCTACAACTAAGTTCTCGAAACCAGGAGTAACATCAATACGATACCAGTCTTGGTCTGCTTGCAGACCTAAACCCGCAATGTTGCTGAGCCAGGTTTGTTCTTGGTTGCTTAAATTGTAAGCAGTAAAGATTGTGTCGTTTTCTTCATAGGCGTCATCCACCGGTAGATCATCCCACCTCAGGTCATAAGTGTTGAGGGTATCACCTGGGTAACCATCTACTAAGAGGTAATAAGTACCACTACCAGACAGAATCGTATTTATCGACTCATTATCTGTGGTGGAAATCGAACTAGCAACTAAGTTACCTGAGGCATCATAGACACCTAAATCCAAGTTTCCAAAGGCATGGTTGAATTGTAGATCTACAACTAAGTTCTCGAAACCAGGAGTCACATCAATACGATACCAGTCTTGATCTGCTTGCAGACCCAAACCAGCAATATTGCTCAGCCAAGTTTGCTCTTGGTTGCTTAAATCGTAAGCAGTAAAGATTGTATCGTTTTCTTCATAGGCGTCATCCACCGGTAGATCATCCCACCTCAGGTCATAAGTGTTGAGAGTATCACCTGGGTAACCATCTACTAAGAGGTAATAAGTACCACTACCAGACAAAATCGTATTGATCGACTCATTATCTGTGCTAGAAATCGAACTAGCAACTAAGTTACCTGAGGTATCATAGACACCTAAATCCAGGTCTCCCAAGGCATGGTTGAACTGTAGATCTACTACTAAGTTCTCGAAACCAGGAGTCACATCAATACGATACCAGTCTTGATCTGCTTGAAGACCCAAACCGGCAATGTTGCTCAGCCAAATTTGCTCTTGGTTGCTTAAATTGTAAGCAGTAAAGATTGTGTCGTTTTCTTCGTAAGCATCGTCAACGGACAAAACAATGTTTGTAGTTGCCACTTGGCTGGTATTAGAGTGAGCTGCGCCATCATCGACCACAAACTCTATAATGCGGTCTGTGGTGTTTGGAGTTGCTGCCGTATTATTGTAGGTAATGCTCTGAAAGACTTGCTGATAATTGGCAACTGTATCTGTGCCTGATAGGGCGAGGACACCAGTAGCCGAGTTATAGGTTGCTGTAATATTTGTCCCCGTAGTATTTGCGCTCAGAGACTCTGCGGCTCCATCTTGGAGATTGGTAATTGTAACTGTTGCTCCGACAACATTGTTGGAGTTATCATTCAGGCTCAAGTTATTGTCAGTGACTGATACGGCTGTGCCAAAGAAGGCAGTGGTAAAGTCAATTCCAGCATTCCCACCATTGAGGTCAAGTTCTGGAGCACGATTGCCAAAGACTACGTAGCTTTGACCTGCACTACTATTGCCGTTGGGGTCGGCTCCAGATGCTCCGATAATCAGGTCATCAATGCCATCGCCGTTGATGTCCCCTGCACTACTGACAGGGCGACCTGAATTGTCATCTACAGCAATGCCGTTGAGTACAAAGCCGTTGGAGCCGTCGAGGCTAGAAAGCTCAAGGCTGGCACTAAAGCCATTGCTGCTGCCAAACACCACGTAGCTTTGACCTGCACTACTGTTGCCGTTGGGGTCAGCACCCCGTGCTCCAATAATCAGGTCATCAATGCCATCACCGTTGATATCTCCTGCACTGCTAACCTCCCATCCTGAGCGATCATCTGCATTAATACCGTTGAGGACAAAGCCATTGGAGCCGTCGAGGCTAGAAAGCTCAAGGCTGGCATTAAAGCCGTTACTGCTGCCAAAGACTACATAACTTTGACCTGCACTATTATTGCCGTTAGGGTCAGCAAAATGAGCCCCGATAATGAGGTCATCAATACCATCACCGTTGATATCTCCTGCATCGCTAACTGACCAGCCTGAGAAGTCTGAGGCATTAATACCGTTGAGTACAAAACCATTGGAGCCGTCGAGACTGGAAAGTTCAAGGTTAGCACTAAAGCCGTTGCTGCTGCCAAACACCACGTAGCTTTTACCTGTAACGTTGCCATTAGATTCGGCTCTCCATGCCCCAATAATCAGGTCATCAATGCCATCATTGTTGATATCTCCTGCATCACTAACTGACCAGCCTGAGCTGTCACTTGCATTAATGCCGTTAAGAACAAAGCCGTTGGAGCCATTAAGGCTAGAAAGCTCAAAGCTGGCATTAAAGCCATTGATGCTGCCAAACACAACATAGCTTTGACCTGCATCGCTGTTGCCGTTGGGGTTGGCTCCAGGTGCCCCAATAATCAGGTCATCAATACCATCATTGTTGATGTCCCCTGCTCCGCTAACCGAGAAGCCTGACAATTCAGGTGCATCGCTATTGAGAGCAAAGCCGTTGGAGCCATTGAGACTGGAAAGCTCAAGGTTAGCACTAAAGCCGTTGCTGCTACCAAACACCACGTAGCTTTGACCTGCTGCAAAATTTTGGCTGTTGCGGTCGGCTCCAGGTGCCCCGATAATCAGATCATCAATACCATCACCGTTGATATCCCCTGCCGCACTCACAGAATCGCCTGAATTGTCATTTTCAGCAATACCGTTGAGGATAAAGCCATTGGAGCCATTAAGGCTAGAAAGCTCAAAGCTGGCACTAAAGCTGTTGCTGCTACCAAAAACCACGTAGCTTTGACCTGCATCGCTGTTGCCGTTGGGATCGGCTCCAGGTGCCCCGATAATCAGGTCATCAATGCCATCATTGTTAATGTCTCCTGCACTGCTTACCGAGACACCTGAGATGTCATTTGCATTAATACCGTTGAGAACAAACCCATTGGAACCGTTGAGGTCAGATAAGTTAAAAATGGAGTTTGCCATGATGTTGCTCTCCGTTTTTGGTTGTTGGTTGATTTCTTAACTAAATATTTCTGGCATAGATAGCCGTTCACTTAATGGCTAATTTGACTTGTTGGATACAGTCTGGATAAATTCTGAAGGAGCGAGATATGAATAGTATTCTGAAAATTACTGAGATTTTACCCTTTTTTCCCTGTAGAAATCAAAACTCACGCATAAGTCAGGAATAAGTAGGTTATCAATAACAACTTGACAATAACTCCCCCACTTAAAGTGCTGACTTTTCACGAGAAGTTCTAATCCCTCTCCCCCAGCTTTCTAAGCTGATAACTTCTCTAAAAGTCAGACTTAAAGCAAACATTATTCTTCACTTACAGCAGCATGGATTTTAGTAGGACTTACGTACTGTAAGGAAATTACCTCATCCTGAGCGATCGCGTTATACCAAAATTACTTAGTCGTGACACACTCGTTCTTACAGGATAAGGTTTTTAGCTCCTCATCTCTGACATGACTTTTAATTTTTTAATTTTTGGTATTACATACCCGACTACACGCATTCCAGGCACGAGTCCCGTCACTCCCTCTCCTACAGTATCTACTTCCCCAGCTGCCTCTTGACCGAGGGTTTGAGGCAACCCAGTATAACCAACTGGATAGGTACCGTAGGTAGTCTGTAGGTCAGAGTTGTTCATTCCTGCAGCCCTAACCCTAATTCTTACTTCACCAGAACCAGGTGAGGGAACCTCCACATTATCCACTTGAACAGAAGTCGGACCTTGCTGTTTGTGAATACGTACTGCTTTCATGATTTCTTATAATCTAACTGGTGAGTTGGGGTTTTTCATGTCTCAATCTAAGCAAATTCGAGTATTGGCACTAGGACTAATTCGACAAGGCGATCGCACTTTCCTTTCGGAGGGTTATGATACCATCAAGCAGCAGACATTTTATCGTGCTTTAGGGGGAGGTGTTGACTTTGGGGAAACTAGTTACGATGCCTTAAAAAGAGAGTTTCACGAAGAACTTGAGGCAGAATTGACCAACATTAAATATTTAGGATGCTTAGAGAGTTTATTTGTTTGTAAGGGTAAAGCAGGTCATGAAATTATTCAGCTGTATGAGTGTGATTTTGCTGACCCCAAATTTTATCAACTTGACCAAGTAGAATTTGCTGAAGGAAAGCGCAAAAAGAAGGCCCTTTGGCTAGATATCAAACAGTGTAAATCTGGAGAAGTGCATGTAGTTCCTGAGCAATTTCTTGAGTATTTTTAGAATTTGACGGTTACCAGCTATCAGGCGGGATAAAAAGGCTGTGATCAAGTATACCGAGGTAACAAATACAGTGAAATAGTTACCATACTATATGTCGTTACAAGGTTTGTCTAACGGGAGCATCCCATTTTGGAAAAAAGAAAAAAGTTATTCGCGAGTTATAATCGCGAATATTGTTAAATTAGCCTGGATTATTCATGAGCAGGTGGGGAAGGGGTGAGCGAAATTTTGAGTGGCATTTCTATTCTCCGCGTCTGTTGCATCTGTTGCGTCTGCTTACTCGTTTTCCCACCCTTTTGTTTCGTTCACCCCCTGCTTTTTTTTAAAGGTGAAGTCTTTAGTTGTGTTAGCATAAGCAAATTTAGTACTATTGCTCCAGAGCAGCCAGTACCTTACGAAAAATAATTTTATCATCCCCCGCTTTGTAAAATTCACGGATTCGTGCTTCTTCCTCATACCCGTGCTTGCGATAGAATGCCCGAGTACGCTCAAAATTCGGCAGTCCAGAAGTTTCGACTAACAGTAGTCGTTCACCGCGTTTCGCCAATATTTGTTCGACGTAGCCTAGGAGTTTCCCACCAAGTCCTTCTCCCTGACGGTTGGGGTGAACAGCAATAAAGTACAAATTCCACGTTCCATAAGCATAGGGCTCTGCTGCATAGTATGCCACTCCCACTGGTTCGCCATCGTCGTAGGTAATCCAAAAGTGGTCGCTGCCGAGGTTGCCGTCGAAGTATTCTGCTAACATACCATCGAGTTCTTCTAGTTCTTGTGGACTAAACAAATTGATAGCATTGGCGATAGCTATGAGAGCTTTCCTGTCATCAGGCGTGGCGGATCTAATCATGAGCAAACTTCGTTCTTACGTGCGATCAGTGCAAGCTGCTTTCGTTTACGTAGTGTCTCGTAGAGAAGGCGATCGCAACTTTACTATAATTTAAAAGAAATTTGTACCTAGTGGTTGCAAATTGCTATGCAAATCCAAGACTACTTTAACTTTCTAGCCTCCGACGATATCCGCATCAAAGGCAGCCGCATCGGTATCGAAAGTGTCCTCTACGAATACATATACCGTGCTAAAACCTCCGAAGAAATTGACCAACAGTTTGAGACGATTACCTTAGAGCAGATCTACGCCACCATCTTTGTGGTCTAGCTAAAGCGGATTTGGTATAACTTGCGATCGCACATCAGTAAAAAGTTTTTTAGACTTATCAACCCAATTCCCGCAGATTTTTTAGATCTATCTATTTCTACACTGTATAACTTTGCCAAGCCTTCCAGAAAAAGTAAATGGAAAGCATAGCTAAGTAAGTCTGAAATGTTAAACTTACCACTTGGTTGGGTAACTTAGGTAAAAAACGGGTACTAATTTGTGCTCCTGCAAAACCTCCTATACCCAAAAGTAAACCCTCAATCCACAAAACATTGCCATCTACAGCATGTCCTAAACATGCGGAAATAGAGGTAATAACAACTACTGCTAAACTTGTCTGAATTGCAGTTTTAATCGTTTCTCCCAGTAGCAAAATCTGCAACGGTACCATTATTACACCCCCACCGATACCAAATAAGCCTGCCAGAATTCCGGCTAAACCGCCTGTGGCAATGCTAGTAACAGTACTTTTATTGATCCAGCTAAAAGAATCTCTCTTAGTTGCTATTTCTTGGAGATCCTGCTGCTGTTTATTTTTGATGAGTTTGCGGAGTTGCACTAGGTAGATATTAACCAAAAGCAATATCCCAAATGCTGCTTTTAGCCCGTAGTCAGGAAATAGCTTGGTGAGATAAACTCCAATTTGAGCTGTAACTAAAGCAGGCAATCCAATCATCAGCACTCTTTTCCAGCTCAAGGTTTTCTGATGCCAGTTTTGTAAAGTACCAGAAGCTGCTGTAATCACGATTGAGAGACTGCTAGTAGCAATAGCCTGAGGATAGTCATATCCTAATGCCAGCAATAAGGGTACAAGAACCGTGCCGCCACCAATGCCTAGAAATCCTGCAAGAATCCCCGCAAAAATACCAGCACCCGCAAAAATTAAGAAACTCGTAGAGGTCATTCGATTTTATATTTTAGATGGAATTACAAATTTGGGTTTACCAAACTTGTTAAATACTCCTCAATCAACACGCGGGTATAGGTATTGAGGGGATACTCTAAAGCTTGTTTTGGTCTCACCCATGCCCATTCCTCAATTTCTTCATTGGGTGTGATGGTTTCCGTAGCAGAAAATGCATAGTAGTTAACCAAGATAAAGTGGGCTTCTTTGACAAACTGGGAATCTAGTACCGCTTCTTGTACTAACCCAAAGCGCACCTGGGTTAATTCTAGACCAACTTCTTCGTGAAACTCCCTTATAAGTGCTGCTTCAAGGGCTTCCCCCCATTCCACTTTACCTCCTGGTACACCCCATGCACCCTTCCACTTAGTAGTTTTGACAATCAAGACTTGTCCAGTGGAATTAACAACAAGTGCTCCTACAGTAGTCAAGGGAAACTGCTTTTGCATAGATACTAGTACCGCTGTGCGGAATTAAGAATTAAGAATTAAGAATTGAGAATTTATTTTCGATAAAAAAACATACTTACTCCTGAATTACCATTTTTTTCTTAATTCTGCATTCTTAATTCTGCATTCTTAATTCTCCATTTAGACACCTTTACCGTTTACCTTGATTCCATTTAGCGATCGCTTTTTGGGCATCCTGATAGGAGGGTGTACCTTGGGGAACTGACTTAGCTGTCTCAACTGCTCCCTTAAATTCACCTTGGGCTGCTTGTGTATTAGCCATCAGATAAATCTGACGGCTCCATTTAGCGATCGCTTTTTGAGCCTTCTCATAGGAGAATGTATTTTGGGGAACTAACTTGGCTGTCTCAATAGCTTCTTTCAACTTATCTTGGGCTGCTCGTGTATTAGCCATCAGATAAATCTTCTCGCTCCATTGAGCTTTCAACTGTTGTGCTTCTGTGTAGCCTGTTTGCTCCGGTTTCAATTGAGAGAGGATGTTGAGGGCACGATTATAAGATGAAGCTTGATTCGGTTTAATTGCCTTTTTCGCTCCTTGGATGAGCTCTTGGTTTTGGTTGTTGGTAGAGAGAACTTTCCATTGTTCCATCGCCTGCTGAGCTTTTTGATGAACCGAGGGGTCATCCTTAGGTATCATTTTGGCAGCTGCGATAGCACTAGCAAAATTGTTCTTTTGAGCTCTTCCCTCGGCAATATCCATCATTACCTGACTCCAGCGGCTAATATTTTGCTGCGCCTGCTGATAAAGAGGATCATCTGGTTGAACCTTACGAGCCATATCTATCGCTTTGCTGAATTCAGATGCCTGACTTGATTGAAATAAGCTTTTGGCTTGAACTAAGGGATTTTGATTGGCACTGGGAAGCTTAGCCTCTGGCTGCTTATTTGCTACAGGAGAGGGAGAAGCTACATTAGCTGCAGGAGAGGGAGAAGCTGCACTTGCTACAGGAGAAGGAGAAGCTGCACTTGCTACAGGAGAAGGAGAAGCTGCACTTGTTGCAGGAGAAGGAGAAGCTACACTTGCTGCAGGAGAAGGAGAAGCTGCACTTGTTGCAGGAGAAGGAGAAGCTACATTTGTTGCAGGAGAGGGAGAAGCTGCACTTGCTACAGGAGACGGAGAAATTGCATTTGTTGCAGGATTGGGAGAAGGAGAGGCTGCTGGTACTGCCTCTGGGCTTGTCTGTACTAGTTGCCCACTACTCTCATTCTGCATGCGGAGTGCCATAGCTATTAGTCCCAAAGCCAGTATTCCGCCAACCCAAAGAAGTAGTTGCTGCTGCCATGATGTTTTATCCATTTCTGTTTCAGACTCTTTGTTGTTTGAGGGAACCATTGCTCCTGGTTTAGAGATTTCTAAATGGGAGTTGTTGGTAGTTGTTTGAATTGAAGATGTATTAGATCCTATCGGTGCAGGAGATAAAACTATGTTCTGTGAAGGTGGTGTCATACCATTTGGGTGATCTCCACCACCGATTTGTTGAACATCCAGTTTGCCACTGGAAATCATACTAGCCCTTTGATGGGCCAAGAAATTGACTGAGGGCAAAATTAGTTGTCCTCTAGCTTTTTGGCTAGGAATTACAGTCAAAGGTGTTTGAATAGGTCGCCAATGGTGCTGACTCAACTCTGGCAGACGCTCACGTAAATATTGCTCTAGATTCTCCAAAGTTGTATCAGTGTGATAATAGCGCAGAGCTTCCGTAAGTGCTGCGGTAAATAAGCCTTTACCCAAAGCAGCGGCTTCATGGGAATACTGGTTAAGTTGACTCGAAAGCACCAAAGCAATTCCCATCTGCTGAGCTAATTCCACCGTTTCAGCTCCTACTGACTCTCCTACCGGAAGTCCAGGAGAGCGGTTGATATCTAACAAAACCAAGATTTTGTCATTGCCTTGAGCTTTAAGCAATTCAAATAGCGATCGTACTGGTATCCCTGTTCCAGGAATGTCATCTGGATTACCATCAATCGGCATTAAGTAGTCTGCTCCTTGCCAACTGACACCATAGCCACTAAAAAAGAACCAACGCCAATGCTCCGAGAGCAAGAAGTTCTGGTTCGGCATACTAACCCAATGCCAAATATTTTCCCGACTGGGATAGGTTGAGCGTGCAGCGGTTGGGGTCGAGCTATCCGTTAACAAAAGACACTGCTCAGAAGGCAAATTAGCTTGCCTGACTAACAATTTCTGTAACTCCTGAGCATCAGCTTGTCCATAGCTCAAGGGTCGTAAAAACTTATAGCGATTGATACCAATTGCAATGCAAGCGTGATTTGTCATGAGCCTTACCAAGTATAGTTATATGATCTTTCTCAATTTTCAATTATCAATTTTCAACTAAAAATTTCTCAACTTAATAATAATAACTTGTTAAATGAGTGCAGTATCCTCAGAGTCGCTTAGTTCCTCACCTTCAATAAGTTGCTTGTGTTGCTCAACATCATCAAAACGCACCGTCTCACCCTCGTAGTCATCACCGCTATCGCTAGATGACTTCTCCGGCAACATTGGTTCTCCGGCTGCCGTTTCAATAAAGATTGCTGTCTCTTGCTCGGTGAGCAGATCATCTTCAGGAGTAAGGGTAAGTTTTTGTGGAGCTGTAGAGTCGTTATACTTCTGGAACTCTCCCAAGGAAAATATAGCTCCACTATTTTGTGCAAACTTAAGACTTTGTGCATCCAGCTGAGCCTGAAACAGACAGGCATTACTGAGATTGGAGCCTGTGAGATTAGCACCTTTGAGGTTAGCACCGGACAAATCTGCTCCCTCCAAGGAGGCTCTAAAGAGATTTGCTGCCGATAAATTAGCGCCTGCCAGACTAGCCGAAGATAGATTGGCATTTTGGAGATTAGCACCCGCCAAATTTATTTCAATTAACTCAGCAGCAGATAAATTAGCTTGCCGGAGATTTGCCTCTACCAATATGGCTCCATTGAGACGGGCTTCTAGTAGTTGTAATTTGCACAAATTCTGCCTAGCTCGTTCCCAAAAGGCAGTAGTGGAAAGGACTGCGGTTCTACCTATAAAACTTAACAACTGCTCTGCATCAAACTCTTGGGGGATATCTGGGTTACCACAAGGCCAAAAAGGAATATCTGCTTCTTGGGCTCCTGAACAAAGTAGTATGAAGACATTGAGTCCAACGGAGGCATCTATTTGTAAGACATTTAAGGGGTTGTGCAATGACTGTAACTGAGCATGAGCCTGCTGGGCTATACCTTCATCTAACCACCTGCCTCGACAATAGGCTTGATAAAAACTATAGAGGCGTTTAAATAAAACTTGAAAGGAAAAGGCATTGACATTGCGCTGTTCTTCCCGTCGAAGACGCTCAATCACCAGTTCTTCGATTTTGTTGGAGAGTAAGCCATACCCTAGCAAAGCGTAAAGATGCTCAGCAACTTTGACTCCGTCGTTGATGAAAAAGCTGACTTCACCATATTGGTTTTGCAGTTTTTGAGTAAGAGCTTTGAGCTGGAGGGCAATTTCTTCAGCAGCCAAGTATTCTCCCAAGTTAGAGTGAGAAAATTCAATTTTACTCTTGACTCTTAAATCCTGATTTACAGAGAGTCGGGGTATAGATTCCGGACTAATGCGGTGGAAAAAGAAGTGGGGCAGTAGAGTTGGGAGAACTTCCTGGCTCGATTCACTAATTAGATGTTTCTCAATCGCAGCTTGAGGTGCTTGATATTGACCAGTTTGAACAATAGTCAGTGCAGCTTTTTGCATCATTAGGTGCAGCTGTTGGGGATGGCGACTTTCAAGGAGATTGGAGATTGCCTCCTGGGAGCGGCTGGCATGAGCAATACCTTCCCTAATTAACTCCGGTAGGGAACCATTGCCAGTAGCTGGTTCTCCCAATAGCCATCGACAAATCCTGTCGTAAATTTCAAATTTGAGCTGGGATGAGCTCATCTGAAAAACGCTCTTATCTACAAGACCGTCTCGATGTAAGATGCCTACGAGATAAAGCATGAGGGGACGGCAAACTAAGTCAGCTAATGCTTGGGCAGATGGTTGCGGCTGAAATACTCTCCCATGTTTTAAGAAGGTGAAATATGATTGGGTAATTGACTTGGATTGCAGCTTTGCCCAGGAATTAAACCATTGCCGAAACTCATCCTGTCCCATCGGTGCGATCGCAATTCGGTGTAATTGGGCAGGTAAGGGGAGAGTAATTTTTTGTCTATATTTTCTGGTCAAACCATCTAGTGTGACAGAGCGACTGGTGAGCAACACTTTGTGGCGGGGCTTACCTGTAGAACTAATGTACTGGTGATGGAACCGCATCACCTGATCCAGAAAAGTCCAAAGGTGACTGGATTTGTGGGGAGAGCGAGGCAATTCGTCAAGTCCATCAAGAATGAGTAAACAGGGAGGGGAACTAGAGGAGAGCCAACCATCGGCATCACTAAACCGTCCTAGGGGTAAAGCACTTTCTAAAGTTTGCTCAAAGGTTTGACCTAAACTAACATCTCGCAACGGAATCACCACTGGCATCCACCTGGGATAAAGCTCAAAAGCAACTTTAGATGCCCACATCTGACAGAAACTGGTCTTACCACAGCCTGGCTCAGCTTCAATGACAGCAATACTGTTTCTATCTTCCAATTGGGACATTGCCCATTGCATTAAATCTATTGTTTTTGTCCTTTGTCTTTTCGCACCAGTTTGTGATTCTTCAGCATGACTACTGACCACTTTACCTTTGAGAGGAATGTAGATATCTTGAAGGGAAAAAGGTTCAGCAAATAAGGGTTCACTCAGAGAACGCAAGAGCTTTGCTCGGTAGTCTTCTCGATCCAAGTCAAGGGGTCTGGTTGCTATAGGCATTTCTGCTGACATACCCATGTTTTCTTGGGTATCTGTATCTGGAAAATTGCTTAAATTTCCCAGCCGGACAAACTTTTGCAGTTGTGCTAGGGGCAGAGCATTCTCGGCAATCACAGTCAGTAGATGACCCGATAGTCCGTTACTTAAACGTTGAGTGAGTAGTTTAGCTTCCATTTCCTCAGCACCATTGGCCACAAACCAAGCAATTGCTAAATTATTCATCTGTTGTACCAGAAAGGACTCAGCAACTACAGACAATGCTTGTTCTGCCTGAGAGTCGCTTAGGCGTCCTGGTCGTAAGGTTTTGAGTAGAGCACTCAGTTGGGGATTATTGAGGGCAAGTTCTTCATCTTGGTTTCCTAGTACCTCGGCTCGATTAACCCAAGGTCTTCTCAATTGAGATTCTTGCACTAAAATTCCTTTTAGTGCATTGAGATAAGCAACTTGAAAACTCAGCCAAGTTCCTTCATTACGCTTGAGGGATTTTTTACGACTCAGAATGCGTAGTAGACCTACTGTCAACTGGGAAATACCTGGAGCTACCTCCCAGGTAACTTGTAAAGGCAATTCTAATACCTCAGTTAGGGAACTGATGGCAAAAGGACCTATGCTTAAAAGTTCCATTTCTTGGGCTATGCGAAAAGCAATGCCAGAAACTTGGGCACTATTGACTCCCAATTGGGCAATTTCAATGTTGTGCTCTATCAGCCAATGGCGAATACTGAGGCTCATCCCACCCTAATTACTCCAAAATTGCTCACTCATCTTATTTTGAACTTTATACAAGATAAGTGCGACTTCTACGGTAAAACTCAATAAGCTTTATTACTCTAGTAGTGACCCATTCCTGATCCCGTGGCCAAAAAAGAACTAAATCGATTTCCTGTCAAGGGGGAAGAGACCAAGGAAAACCCTTCTGCCTTCCGCCTTCTGCCTCCTGCCTTTCGCAAGCAGAAACCTTCGGTCATCCGACTAGCAAGAGACCCGGTCTATGTACGCCAGTTTCAGGAGAGATTGACTTTAGCAGACTCTCAAGGCTTTAAGGATGCCCCTTGGACTAGAGCTAAACTTCGAGGTTCAGTCAGGATAGATCAAAGGGTTAGGTTACAGGATCGCCCTCAAGGTAGTGGTAATGAGAGAGAAACTCTCCCAGCTCCTAGAGATGCTTTCGCTTTTAGGCACTCAGAAACTTACAGCTGGAGCCACAATTACCATTACCCTCCCCCAGTTCTCGTGTCTACTTCTGCGGAGCTCACCTACCAGAAGCACCAAGGGGGGCCAAGTGTGTGGCGGTGGTCACTATTATGGTTAAGTATTCTTTCCTTGATAGGGGGTGCTGTTGCCTCAGGATTATTATTGCTGGCTAAGCTACCACCTTTGACTGATTGCAAGAATATTTCTCTTTTATCCCCTGATGGCGATCGCTTTCACTGTGCTCAGCTGGCAGCTGAGTCGGGCAAAGTAGAGGATTTGGCAGCAGCAATGACCTTAGTCGAGTCTTGGCCTCAATATCACTCCCTCTATCCAGAAGCACAGCGCATGATGGCAGAGTGGTCTAAGCTGATCTTACAGCAGGGGCAGGAACAAATTAATCAGGGGAACCAGTCAGAAGCAGTAGCGATCGCAAGTCAAATTCCTGTCACTAGTCCCCTTTACCCGGAAGCCCAGGCGACTATTGCTAGCTGGCAAAAGGGATGGGAGAAAAGCCAGGAAACCCTAGGCAAATTTAGAGATGCTCTCAAAGCACAAGACTGGAGACAGGCATTCCTGTTGCTAACCCAGCTGTCTCGGCTGAATCCGGAATACTGGAATGTATTCCGTACTGATGCCTTGATCAAACAAGTTATTGCAGAAAGAGAGGCATCGGAGCAGTTGGATGAGGCGCGAGCTTTAGCCAAATCTAATCAGCTCCAACAGTTAGATGAGGCGATTCAAAAAGCCAGTAAAATTAACCCCAGAAGTTATATCAAAGCTCAGGCTCAGAAGGAACTGTCTCTGTGGAGTCGCACTTTATTGCGCCTCAGTGCAGCTCTGCTGGAAAAAGGTGATTCTGCTGGAGCAATCAACATTGCTCAGCGTATTCCGGTAAATACTACCCTTTATCAAGAAGCTCAGGATTGGATTCGCTTGGGTTATGCCTATAAAGCTGCTAAGGAGAATAATATTCTTGGTTTAATAGATGCCTTGGCAGTAGTACATCAGCTTAACCCGAAAAGCCCCGTTTATCCAACTGCTTTAAGCCAAGCAGCTATCTGGGAATCTCAGTTACAAGCTCAAGCCAAGTTAGAGTTTGCTCAAATCCTAACTAAGTTTGAGCAAAGAGTAGGGCATAAGGTAGCGATCGAACAAGCAGCTCTCGTAGAACCAGGAAATCCCCAACGCCTACTCGCCCAAACCCTGATTGCTCAGTGGCGTCAAGAACTACGGCAAATGGAAAACCGCCAAAAACTGCTAAGCGCCCAACAGTTGGCAGCAGGGGGAACGATGGAAGAACTCCAAGCAGCAGTAGCACAAGCTAGTAAAATTAAGCAAGGTCAGCCCCTGCATCCGGAAGCTCAAAAAGTTATTGCCCAATGGCATTGGCAAATTAAAACTCTCGAAGACCGACCTATCCTAGATTTAGCCAAGACATTTGCCCAGCGTCGAGATTTGGTTAGTGCAATTTCTACCGCTCGGCAAATTAGCCCCGGTAGTGCAGTGTATACTGAAGCCCAAAAAGTGCTGGCTGGCTGGGTGACTCAACTACAAATCGCTGAGGATCGTCCCCTTCTGGATGCCGCTACAATTCTCGCTGCTCAAGGAAGATTTGACGCTGCGATCGCAACTGCTGATAAAATTTCTGCTGAAAGAGCACTTTATAAACAAGCTCAAGCTTTGAAAAGTAGCTGGATATCTGAAAAAGGAAAATGAAGAATTAAGAATTACGCATAATGTGAATTAGATGCCCAAAACATACAACATTAATGGCCGTAGGGGCGGGTTTAGGGTCACCGTTAACGAATCTGGTGACAATCTTAACCTGGATTATTCATGAGCAGGTGGGGAAGATGTGATCGTTGGTCGGTGTTGGAGGGCGATGGCCATCGGAATGACCAGTCAGCAAAGGGACAAAATGCAGCTAACTCCACGAGAACTCCACGAGAACTTTACGAGTGGACACCCGGACTCAAGCCGCCCCTTTAATCAATGCACTGCTCCCGTCGTTCGACTTGAGCCTTCGCCAAACGAGTTCCGGAAGCCGCTCGGCGCAAAGTGAGCATCAACAGGTATGCTGCCTGAACTAAAAGCAGTCGGAATTGATTGGCCACAAAGGTTCGACAACTGAGTCGTCCCGCACTTATCCCCAGCAGTAGTTCTTTAATCGCATGCTCGCTATCAGCTCCCCGTTGAACGTAAAAGTCGTCATATGGAGCTGAAAAATCTTTGTTAGAGCCTGATTTTAATAAATTTCAGGCTCTTTTTCTTCTTGCGAGCGCATCTCCTTGTTCATAATCCAGGTTAAACGACAAGTATTGCTCCAGTCCGCAGTTTCGTCAATATCATAGAAAGATAAATAGCTGCTTGTTTTCGTGAACAGAGCAATTCCCACAGGTAATACCAAAGATGTTGAGCAAACCAAAAAGTAGAAGAGTTGCGTCCCTGCTAGCCTTTAGTAGTGCAGTGCTACCCCTTTCCGGATTCCACAAGTTTTATTTAGGGCAACCGCTATGGGGGGTACTATATTTACTACTGTGGTGGACGCCTATTCCTAACATTGCTAGTGCTATTGAAGGGGTTTGGTATTTGGGACAAAGCCAAGATGAGTTTGACCGCAATTTTAACTGTGGGTTGGTACCTGAGACATTAGAGAATATTAATCAAACATCGATGGTTGATCCTGCTCAAGTTGGAGCAGTAGCTGATGCTCTACGACAACTAGACAGCTTACGTCAGGAGGGGTTAGTCTCTGAGTATGAATTTGAGCAAAAGCGCAGGCAATTGCTTGACACAATTGCATAAAGCAACTGCTTGAGCAAGAGTTGGGTAGTTTGGGAGGAAAACGGCAAGTATCCCAATTTAATTATTGAGCTGTTGTATTTTCGGTCGCGATCGCCAAAAAAATTATAATAACTATGACAATTGAGGATTAATAAGCAAAGTTCCATACTTATCCACAACCTAGGAATGAGTGTTTGGTGCTTCGCTAGTCAACTTAATGAAAATAATTAAATCGATTACCAAGCTCTATAACTTGCAGTATGACTATCGGCTACAGCTACTAGCAGTTATTAGCTTTCTCTTCATTGGTAGTATTCTCAGACTAATTTGGCCAGCAGATATGGAATGGAAGTTTGATGAAAAATCCATATTTGAGCTAGCTCAACAAATTGCTAGTGGTAGTGTTCCTTGGCCTATATCAGGATTTCCTAGTTCAGTCCTCGTCCGTATTCCTGGCATGAGTGTGTGGTGCTTTGCTGTCATCGCCAAGTTTGCTCACGATCCAATTGCCATGGTTCGCTGGGTACAATGGCTTAATGTTATCACCATTTGGCTATTCTTCGGTTTTATTATCTGGCAAATTGCCAAACAGGAAAGAAATACTTGGTTATGGGGATTAGCGATCGCGAGTGTTAATCCTCTGGCAATCTTACTCTCTAGGAGAATTTGGCAACCGGATATCCTGGCTCCTTTTTGTTTTTTGGTCTTCTTTGGTCACTGGTTTCGGCGCAAGTTCTGGGGTAGTTTTATCTGGGGATTTGTCAGTATTTTGACTGGACAGGTGCAGATGGGTGGTTTCTTTTTAGTTATTGGACTATTCCTCTGGACAGTTTGGCATGAATATAAAGAAAAAACCTTAAGACAAACAGTATGGATTGGCTGGTTTTTAGGTACTTGTGTTGGCTTTATTCCCCTAATTCCCTGGCTTTGGGAAGTGCTACCCCAAATGGGGGGGTACAGGCGCTCAATTGTGGCTCTCCTTGTTCCCAAGTTTTACAGCCAATGGTTAACGACAGCACTGGGTGTTAATCTCAGTTTCACACTCAAAGATGTTTTTTGGCAGGATTTCCTCAGTGAACCTTCAGTTTTTGGCATACCAACTTATCTGATAATTCCGGCTCATATTTTTTTGGTAGGAATTGGTTTATATCCCCTCTACAGATGGTTTAAAAGCAGGCAGAAGGCAAATGGCAGAGGGCAGAAGGTTTTCACAGTTAATGATGGAGATTTTACCTCACCTGAAACAACAATGCCTCTAACTCACTCAAAAGAGTCAAAATTAAATTTTTACCTTAAAGCATTGGGTTTTGGTGTCGGTGGTGCATTCACCTTATCTAGAGTCAACGTCCATCCTTACTATATTGCTATAGCATTTCCCTTTACCTACTTGTGGCTAGCTCGACTATATCAAAACAAAGTCAAAATACTACTGGTAATTGTCTTAGTGCAGCTATTTATTAGCTTGACTTTCCTAGTCTTCGTTCACCGTACTGGTGGGATGCCATCCTGTGGTGCTGGTTATGGTGTTTCCTATCGTTTTCAGATCGAAAAAGGGATACCTTGCCAGGAGTGAGTCAAAAAAGGGGTGGGGAGATGGGGAAATGGGGAGCTGGGGGAGAAGATAACAGGGGTAGAATAGGCGGATTTGGTATGAGCAAAAAAAAGCATGAGAAGTGTGGGGAGATTTACCCTATTGCCTGTTGCTTACTCCCTACTTCCTACTCCCTGCGTCGTCAGACGCTCATTATTACAAAAAGCGACTCAAATCAAAGCTATCTTCGGTAACTTCCTGCTTAAACCGCTCTGCACTCAGTAATAACAACAGCTGTTCCGAATAATCGACGGCTCCCCGTAACTCATCCCGCAAAGCCTCCAATCCGCCATTAGCATACTCCTCAAAAATACGGATGCGCTTTTCTTGGGCAGCAGCATCGCTAGGGGAGATAATCTTGGTATCCTGAGTTTGTGCGATCGCAATTAACTTCAGCACCAAGTCATATCCCCTCGACACGAAGATTTCTAGTCCAATGGGAGCAGGTTCTTTCTGGGAGATTGTACTTAGAGGAACTCGCTTTTTCCTCTGTACCCCTAAGGCGGCAGCAAATACAACTACATCAGCGTAAGTCTGAAAAGGTCCGGTTGTTTCCTTTGATGCAATTAAAGCTTGTACTAAATCAGCTTTGTTCTTAGCAATCCTAATTCTGTTGACACCCATTGTGCTACTCACTGGTCTTTGGGCATCTTAACAGAATTGTCTCAGTATGTTAACATAAAGCCTAATAATAGACCATTACTAAAAAATGACAACATACCTTCTAATAGCTACATGAATTTGAGCATAACGGAGTATAAATTGCAGGTAGCAAGGGTGATAGAAACGCTACAAAAAGACCTGCCAACCCTATTCACGCAAGACATCTCCTATAATATTTATACCCAGGACATCTACTTTCAAGACCCCATTAGTCGATTCAAAGGAAAATTTAACTATCGTATTATCTTTTGGACACTGCGATTTCACGCTCAACTATTCTTTCAAGAAATTTACTTCGATGTACACGATGTAAGTCAGACAGATGAGGAGACAATCAAAGTCAATTGGACAGTGCGTGGTACTTTACGTCTTCCCTGGAAAGCTCGCTTATTTTTCAATGGTGATTCTACCTACAAACTCACTAAAGACGGTTTAATCTACAATCATCTCGATACTTGGGATCGAAAACCAGGGGAGATTTGGCAACAGTTCTTTCAGAAAGTATCTTAGACAATATTCCCAATTCCCAATTCCCCATTCCCATAATAAAACAGTAAGATGTTTAAACCTTAAAAACTTGTTCTTGAATAATTGCTCCGTGCTTCTCTAAGAGCAATAACATTTTTTCAGATATTCCTGAATGTCGTAAAATTCTGGCTTTGGTGAGCTTCGCTTGTTCGATATTGGTATTGAATAGGTTGGCTCCAACAAGATTAGCATTGCTCAGATTAGCATCACTGAGGTTGACATGACGTAGCAAGGTATAACTTAAATCAGTATTGCTTAAATTAGCACCACTCAAATCGGCACGGCTGAGATTAGCATCCTTAAGATTGGCACCACTCAAATCAGCACCACTGAGATTAGCGCCGTTGAGATTGGCTCCCTTAAGGCTAGCACCTTGCAATTGAGTTCCACTTAAGTCAGCATCACTCAGATTCACTTTGCTCAAATCAGCTTTGCTCAAGCAAGCATTTTTTAATTTAGCACTCCTGAGATTTGCATGATGTAGGTTAGTTTCCCTAAGGTTAGAGTTATCAAGGTTAGCATTTTTGAGGTTGGTATTCCTAAGATCAGCCTGTTGTAAATTCGTATGGCTCAGTTGAGCTGCTATTAGACTAGCACCATTGAAATTAACCTCCTGTAGTTGAGCACGGCGCAGATCAGCATCCCAAAGACTAGCACCTCTCAAATCAGCATGATGCAGGTAAGCTACTGTCAATTTTGTACCATTAAGTAGGGCATTACTCAAGTTAGCTTTTTTGAGTTTGGCAAGACTCAAGTTAGCATCGCTCAAGTTAGCATTGCTCAGGTTAGCACCCCGCAAATCAGCATCGCTCAAATTAGTACCCCGTATATCAGCACCGCTGAGATCTGCATTCTGCAAGTCAATGCCTTTTAGCTGAGGAAAGATGCGGTAACTGTCGAGATCGATAACTTTTTGCTCATCTAGATCAGCATCTTTTACTTTGACTAAGCTATACTGAACATTTTCAGTATAGATAGCAAATACGATGTTAAAAACTTCCAAAAAATCAATAAACCACTTACATTCGTCTTCTGGATAGTTTTCGTAATAGCGAATTAATTGAGCAAGACAAGCGTCTAGATGGTTACGAACATATTTACAAATAAGAATTATTTTGAGTAGCGAAATTACTATTTCCAGAGGATTATTCTGATTAACAAGCAGGATAAATAACTGGGAAGGTTCTTGCTTATCTTCAGTGAGCAAAAATTCAATAATTCTTCTACAAGTTCTGATCAATAAATCAACACTTAATTTATCTTGATCATATGCTTCGTACAGGCTTTCTAATTTTTGCTGTAAGTTTGTACTGAAAATTTCTAATAATTCTTCATCTTTAATAGAAAAAGTTAAATATTTTTGTAAGTTTTGTTTGAAATCTTTATAACTTATATTTTTTGTTTGTTGTATGAATATATTGGCATAGTTAGTGTAGCTAAATAAGAGATTTTTCGCGACAATTTGTTTGATGAGATTGATTACACTATCTTCTTCTATATTCGTTGGATTAACATATTTTTCTTTAGTAGCTGGTTCTCTTAAACTGGGAGAATCACAGCGAACTGTGTACATAGCCAGGTCAAAGTTAAATCTTTCTTTGAGTTTTTGGGCTGTTTTTTTAGCTAGTTCTCGCTGTTCTACAGGATTACTAGTATTAAGGTATTGAGGAACTAATAAATAAGAAGTGTAACGATGACTCCAATCAGTTTGATTAGGACTATTATAGGGTGAAGCAAATAGTTTTATTTCTTGAAAATCTTCACTTGCAATAAAATTTCTCAGCCACTTTTTTAGACAATTTGAACCTGTAGCTAAGTTAGACTGATGCTTGATTGAGTTTCCTAGAATGTCAATCAGTCTTTGTATTCCTTGATAGTTTCTCTTGGAAGACCAATTATTAATCAAGATGTAGCAAGTTCTTTTGATCATGTTGACAAAAACTTGTTCTTGATTATTAGTAATGATCTGACCTAGAGCCTGGACTACATTTGAGTTAACTGACTCTTCTCCATCAACAAATAAAGCCTTGAATTCTAGCAGGACGGTTTTTGGGGGAGATTGATTAACAGTATTTATAAAAAATTCATAAATTAATTCTTGAGCTTGCTGAATAGCTATAGGATCTAGCACATTTCCATCAGCATCAGAACTAAGTCGAGAATTGTTTAGCAAAGTAAGCCCAGCCATGAGAGGCAAGAAAGATACCCTTTATAACTATATTACCGAGATTTTGACAATCAGGTCTTACACTTTAGTTCTTAAGCGCAAAAATCACATCAATCTTTAGGTATAGAAAATTTTCAGTTTTATGACTATCATCTAGCTTAGAGAATATTTTTTGTTGAGATAATATTCTTTATAAAGATGAATAAATGTAACATTTTTGAAAAATTCCAAAAAATAAATTATCCAATTTCTGGACTAGATGTGCTTGTTTTACTCCCCGGATTTAGTATTACACTCCCCAGAGCGTGATCGCATCGTATATTGCCCGTGGATATTAACACAATAGGGAACTAAGTAGGTAAGAAATCCAGACACCCAGCGATCGTTACTCATCTTACCTTGCACCAACGCCGAGCCATGATTGATGGTAAACAGTATTGAACCGACAACGACTGACACCTTCAGTGCTGTTGGCATCAGCTCTTTATTGAACAGAGCAGCACAAAATTCTTTGAGAGGTTTCATTGATTCCCAATTCCCAATTCCCTACGTTGCCTGGTTCTGGTATTCGTACAACCGTTTTTGCTGGATATAATCTTCTACAGAATCCGTCAAAGCTTGAGTATCCCCCTTCTCACGATAGGCTGTGGAGGAAACTGCCGGTACTTGCACATGTGCGATCGCAATTTTTGCTCCTAATTTTCTAAGCTGCTCTAAATCTTGCTCCTTGATAGGATATCCTGGACGAGGTATGACCTGCAATCCCACTTGCTCTAAGAGTTTTTCAATTTGATACCACCGAGCCATTTGAGACAACAAGTCAGAACCAACTACCAGGGTTAGTTCTGGTTCCATTCCCCATTGCTGCCTCACTTTTGCCACAGTTTCTACGGTTCTAGAACTACTAAGAGTGGGATAAACTCCCAGGTTTTGGTGAGGGGAGTCAATTTCCTCTATAAGTAACCGTAGCATTTGCGATCGCTCCTCAAGGGTAGTTTGGTGAGATTTAAAAGGATTATCCGATGCCCAAACTACCACCTTTTCATAGTGATGGGATAGCCAGCTCAAAATCGCTTGATGAGCAGCAGTTGGCGGATCCGCACTAGTTCCAAACAAGGCTATTTTGTTATTTGTCATTTGTTATTTGTCATTTGTTATTTGTTGTTTGGGAATTGGGAATTGGGAATCCGTAAGTGTAAATATTTCCCTTTTCTTACCCATCTCCGTGTCTCCGCGTCTCCACGTCTCCGTGTCTCCCCATCTCCCCAGCTCCCCCAGCTCCCCCAGCTCCCCATCTCCCCATCTCCCCATCCCCCCGTCTCCTAGCTAAAATACCCACTAGGAGTGATTTTTGTGAGGAGAGAGTTGAGATGACAACTACTACAGTAAAGTCTTTCGAGCAGCCAGTTCCGGAAAAAACTACTGGTAGAACTCCCTATGTTCCCCAAAATCATCGACGTATCCTTTGTTTGTTTCCTAAGTACAGCCGCTCTTTTGGCACCTTGCACCATGCCTACCCTTTAATGGGTAAGGTTCAAGCTTTTATGCCACCTCAGGGTATTTTACTAGTAGCTTCCTACTTACCTCAAGAGTGGGAGGTGCGTTTCCTGGATGAGAATGTGCAGTTGGCAACTAAGGCTGATTATCAGTGGGCAGATGTGGTAATTGTTAGTGGCATGCACATTCAGCGTCCCCAGATTAATAAGATTAATCAACTTGCTCATCAAGCAGGAAAAATCACTGTTGTTGGTGGTCCTTCGGTATCTGGTTGCCCTGAATATTACCCTGAATTTGATATTGTACATTTAGGAGAATTGGGAGATGCCACTGATGAGATGATTGAGTATTTAGACCAACATCATGAACGTCCTCCTCAACAAATTCGTCTGGAAACTAAGGAACGTTTACCTCTAAGTGAGTTTCCTATTCCTGCCTATCACCTGGTAGATATCAACCAATATTTCCTCGCTAATATTCAGTTTTCTAGTGGTTGTCCCTATCGCTGTGAATTTTGTGATATTCCTGAACTATATGGTCGTAATCCTCGTCTTAAGACCCCTCAACAGATAATAGCGGAATTGGATGCGATTAGGGCAGCGGGGAATCCAGGTTCAGTGTACTTTGTTGATGATAACTTTGTAGGCAATCGCCGTGCAGTGGCTGAACTACTACCTCACTTGATTGACTGGCAAAAGCGCAATGGCTATCCTCTACAATTTGCCTGCGAAGCTACCTTGAATCTGGCTCAGAGTCCCAAGTTATTGGAAATGATGCGGGAAGCCTATTTTTGTACAGTTTTTTGTGGCATTGAAACTCCTGAAACTGAAGCACTCAAGGCTATTTCCAAACGACAGAATCTCAGTATGCCGATTCTGGAAGCGATTAAGATTTTAAATAGCTATGGCATGGAGGTAGTATCGGGCATCATTATTGGACTAGATACGGATACACCGGATACAGCAGACCGAATTTTGGAATTTATTCGTCTGTCTCAGATTCCCATGCTCACGATTAATTTACTCCATGCTTTACCTCGGACTCCTTTATGGCGTAGGTTAGAGCAAGAAGGAAGGCTGTTATTTGATACTAATAGGGAGTCAAATGTCGAGTTTTTGCTGCCCTATGAACAGGTGATTGCCATGTGGCGTCGTTGCATTACTGAAGCCTATAAACCGGAGTTTTTGTATGAGCGATTTGCCTACAATGTGGAGCATACTTTTCCCAACCGCATCAAAGTACCCAATAGTCCAGCTCGTACTTCTAAAGCCAACATTAACAAAGGTTTGACTTATTTAGCAAACATTTTGCTCCAGGTTGGTTTGTTCAGTAACTACCGCAAGACTTTCTGGAAAATGGCTCTACCAGCACTGAAATCTGGGAGTATTGAACGCATTATTCACATTGGTTTAGTTGGTCATCATTTAATTAAGTTTGCTGCTGAATGTAGCACTGGAGATGAATCTGCATCTTTCTATTCCCAGAAATTGCGGGATGTTCAAGCAGTTAGTTAAAACTCTGAAATATGGGAATATTCAGGGCGCATGCAATGCGCCCCTACAACAGGAACCCAATTTTCCTTAATTTAATTAAAGTGTAAAAAGAGAAAATGTAATTTCTGAAAAGTTGCTAAAAATTCTGATAATATGGGCTCCGAGTGCCATTCTCTTAATTGGAATCAAACCCTCATGGCTAAAGGTTTTGCTCCCACAGTTCCATCGGTCACAAAAGAATGCTTGACTCAACCCCAACAAATCCAACCAATTGAGGAAATACAAGCTAATTTATTAAATTATGTTAAGGAGATTCAAGACCCTCGCTCCCAACGAGCCCAAAAGCATTTTTAAAGTTTCAAAAAATCAATAATAGCAAGATTGACTTGTTGGGGTTGAGCAAAGGTCAAGTCATGACCAGCATTTTGAATGACTTTAATTGCTATGTTCGGAGCTACAGTGCGTAGCCTATTAATAGTTTTTGATACTGAATAAAGAATTTCATTTTCTCCAGTTAAAAAAAGTGTTGGCATTGTCAATTGTTGCAGCTCTTCATCAGTTAATACTTTGGCAAATAGTGTGGGTTGAGTCTTGTGAGTGCGCAGTCCAAGATAGATAAAATCAAACCATTCATTAAAGCTCTCTTCGGCATTTTCCTCTCTTGCCAAAAAGTCTTTAAAGATCCAACGGGTTAACTGTTTAAACAAAAATTTAATCTGAAATCCCAATAAACTCAAAGGCATAGCGATTGCCAGAAACTTTAAAGAATAGGGAGCCATGCCTCCGGGAGCAATAAGCACGATTTTATTGAGTCGTTGGGGAAAACGCAGGGCATATTGGCTGACTAGCCATCCCCCATAGGACAATCCAATCAGGTTGATCCCCCCTTCAAGACCTAATCCATCAAAGAGTTCATCTAGCCAGGTAGTATAATCATCGGCACGCTTCATCACTGTGGTATAAACACTGCGACCTGGATCTGAGATGATATCGATGGCATAGGTTCTATAGTTTTGAGATAGACCAGCAATGTTGGGTAACCAATTGAGGCCATTTTCGGAATGACCGTGTAGCAATACCATGGGTGAACCGTTTACTGGGCCACTTATTCTGACAAAAGTTTGGCCATAGGAGGTTTCAATGGTAGTTGTTTGTGAGGCTACTGGCCATAACTTAGCACGGATATCATACTGTTTGAGGAATATCTCTTTGGCTTCAGGAGAGCGAAAGGGATGATAAGACTTAATTTGCATTGATAGTCACAAATGACCAATCACGATCATCTAACACAAAATTAAAGCATTTACGCTTTATGAAAAAATTTACCATTAAAATATAAGAATTTTAACAATTTTAGGTATAATTACTTTACATAGCATCCGTTAAAGCTAGGGCAATAACACCAAAAAACCGCTTTCCAACTGTTGGAGGCGGATACTCCTATTTTGGTCAACAACCAATCACAATTGCCTTCCAGGAGACTAGAGAATTTGGTCTTTATAGCCAGTTGCTTGATGGATATTAATGATTGTGGATAGTTGAACGGAAGTAACCTATGCCAGAGAATTCCTGGTCAGAACATGATTGTGGGAGTGAGCTTGACCCGATTAGCTCTCTGTTGTCTGAGTTGTCAGATGATGATTTTGAAAGTGATTTCTTCTTGCAGGGACAAGAAGGACGCCGACGTAAAGCGGCTTTGACGTTAACAATAGTTTGGGGTAGCACGATTACCCTACATTTGGTGTCATGGGGTTCCTGGTTAGTTTGGGGCTTGATGGCGCTCTTGGGAATTCAGGCGATAAGGTTATTCCTAGCTCGACCTTTAACCATACCTGAACCCCTCTGTGATACAGATCAATCCCATTTTCCAGAGGTTTCCTTGCTAGTTGCTGCCAAAAATGAGGAAGCTGTTATTGGTAATTTAGTGGAAATGTTATGTAATTTAGATTACCCAAAAGATAAGTACGAACTTTGGGTAATTAACGATTACAGTACTGACCAAACACCAGCTTTATTAGACCAGCTAGCTAGGAAATACGACCAGCTCAAGGTACTGCATCGAGCCGCTGATGCTGGTGGTGGTAAGTCAGGGGCACTCAATCAGGTACTACCCCTTACCAAAGGAGAGTTTGTGGGGGTGTTTGATGCCGATGCCCGCGTGCCCAAGGACTTGCTCAGACGTGTTCTGCCTTTATTTAACCAAGAGTCAATGGGAGCAGTACAGGTGCGTAAAGCGATCGCCAATGCCTCCCTGAACTTTTGGACAAAAGGGCAAATGACAGAAATGGCCTTTGATAGTTTTGTACAACAACAGCGCACGGCTATTGGTGGCATTGGTGAGCTACGGGGTAATGGTCAATTTGTCCGACGCACTGCTTTGGAGCGTTGTGGCAGCTGGAATGAGCAAACTATCACCGATGATTTAGATTTAACCTTACGGTTGCATCTAGACAACTGGAATATCGGCTTTCTCAACTATCCCCCAGTGGAAGAAGAAGGTGTGACTAGCGCTTTGTCTCTCTGGCATCAGCGTAACCGCTGGGCAGAAGGAGGATACCAGCGCTATCTGGATTACTGGCGTTTAATTGCCAGTAATCGTATGGGTATGGGTAAAACTATCGATTTGTTCAGTTTTATGCTTATGCAGTATCTGCTGCCTACTGCTACTGTACCCGACTTGCTCATGGCGATTGCTCGCAGTCGTCTACCTATCCTTGCTCCTTTAACTGGGCTGACTTTAACTTTCCCCTTAATCGGCATGTTTATTGGATTGCGCCGCACTCGTAGTAATAAACGCCTTACTTTCTCGCAATTTTTGGTCACCTTATGGCAGACGCTAAGAGGCAACTTCTATTTACTCCACTGGATGTTAGTGATGGTTAGCACTACTGCTCGGATGTCCGTGCGCCCTAAACGATTGAAATGGGTAAAAACAGTACATCAAGGTAGTACATCTGAAAGCTTTGAGTTTTCCAGAGGATTAGGGACTGGGGAGTAGTGCCAATACTGCTCGGTTAAGAGAAGTTATCGGTTGAGAAGCTGGGGGAGCTAGGGGAGTGGGATATGGGCTTATCTGAGTAGTATTGAGGTACGTTTCACAGACAGGCAAGATGCCTGTTCCACAAGAAGCTAATAATTGAATAGTGTCTTGTCACCCCGTGAGCAACTGTTGCCTAAGAGATTTGGCTCGTTGGGAAACTGCTTGCCAATCACCATCAGCAATCAAAGCTTGAGGAAACAAATCTCCAGCAAGACCAACTGCGATCGCACCTGCTGTGATCAATTCTTGGGCATTGTTTAAAGTTACACCACCAGTAGGAATCAAAGGAATCGAACCGAGGGGGCCTTGCAAGGCTTTGATGTAACTTGCTCCACCTACTGCCTGAATAGGAAACACTTTAACGCAACTAGCACCAGCCTGCCAAGCAGTAACAATTTCTGTAGGAGAGAGGGCTCCTGGTATTATTGGCACACCCTCTGCAACTGCAACCTCAATCAGTGTCGTGTCTACATGGGGAGTGAAGAGAAACTTTGCCCCTGCAGCAACTGCTTGCTGTAACTGTTCTCGGTTTAAGATCGTGCCAGTACCAATGATACAAGTAGGTAACTCTGAGCGTAGTTGGCTGATTAATTCAGGAGCTTGATTACTATTCCAGGTAATTTCAATCAGTGACATCCCTCCCTGTGCCACTGCTTGCGCCATTTGACGCCCTAATAACATATTAGATGCTCGAATTACAGCGATCGAGCGATGCTGATGCAACAGTGATAACCAACTAAGATTAGATAATTTGTCATTAGTCATCTTTTTGGACTTAACCTCCTTATCTCAGTTTCCCTTACTCTCCCTGTTCCTTCGCTCCTTTGTTTTCATAGAGCGATTGATTTGGAAGTACCTTATGGGAGATTAATGTCCAAGCCTTGTTAGGATCAAAATGGTTAGTTAATATTGCTTAAACATTGGGTATGCCACCAACCTCCAACCCTTTACCAGATTCTCTTGCTCGCATTGTTGATCGCTTCAAACGGCGGAAAGACCCCAAACAGCGTTACGCACAGTTGTTATGGTATGCCAAAAAGCTCAAAGAAATGCCAGAAGCAGACAAGATGCCAGAAAACAAAGTTCCTGGCTGTGTGTCCCAAGTGTTCATCACCGCTAATCTGGAAGATGGCAAGGTTTGGTATCAAGGAGATTCGGATGCTCAATTGGTCAAAGGTTTAGTAGCTCTGTTAATTGAAGGACTAAACGGACTGACACCGGAAGAGATTGTGGGAATTACTCCCGATTTTATCCAAGAGACTGGTCTAAATGTCAGCTTAACCCCTTCTCGTGCCAATGGCTTTTACAATATCTTTGAGACGATGAAGAAAAAGGCACTAGGATATCAATTGGCAACTGCTGTACAAAAAACTACTTAATAGCGTTATTTGTCATTGGTCATTGGTCGTTTGTCATTAGTTATTTGCGTAGGTTGTCTGCTCAAGTGTAAGATTTATTTCCTGAGCAAAGGAAATCAAGGATTAATGGCTTGAGTAGACCAAATTTCTGCATCCTCAAGTTGGTAAAGCCAGCGATTTTGGGGATTGTCTCTTAAATCTAGATAATCAACCCGTATCGGTTCTAGTAATACCAGACAAAAATTAGGTAATGGCTTTTCTGGAGCTGGAGGCGATCGCAAAAAAGCACTATCATCTTTGTCTTTAGCTTCACCTGGATGAGGCCAAGTAAATTGTAAGCGAGTAGAGTTAGAAAGATTTAGCCAAGTTGTTTGACGAGCATTGTGCCATGTTTGGTTAGGAGCATCTGCCCCTACTAGCATTAACTTCCCAGTCAAACGAAATTGCTCACGAGTGTGGGGAAAATACCAGCAAGCTTCCCCCCAAGACTGGTGTTTAATTTGCTCAGCTTTCTGAGTGCGGGAATCAGTAATAATTTTTAGTTGGTTGGTGTCATCTAAAAATCCCCGAAACACAACAGTGCGGTTGGCTGGATAACCATTGGCAGTGACTGTTGCTAACTGGAAGTAGCGGGAATAGGGTAGGCTAGCGTTTTTGTCAAGAGCACGAGTTAGTAATGGTCGCCAAGGAGCGATAGGCATGTTTCAATGGAACTAGGGATTAGCAATGAAATATGAAGTATGTGTAGCAAATATGAAGTATATGTAGTATAAAAACATTGGTAATAATATTGTAAAGTGGTATCAACATCAAGAACTTTTTAAACAAATTTTTTATCTAACACTATTACAAAGAAAGAGTGAAAAATCATGAAGAAATATTTGATTAGTTTGGGAATAGTTATACTGAGTGGAACAAACGCCCTCGCTGCTGATTGGTCAAGTCTCAGTATTGAAAGACACGACCTTGATGTATATAACTTGATTAATTCCCCCACTCCCCAGGTAGTTTCGACTAATACTGATGAGAGATCTGCTACCGTTGACTATACAGAGTCTATGCCAATAACTGTGGCCGACAAATTTGATGATCCTAAAAGAGGCAATCCAGATGAGCGCTGACAGGATTGGAGTAAATGAGTCAGCACTTGATGGGTGAGCGAAATTATGCGTGGGATTTCTAGCTAAGTATCCAAACAAACTTCCCACACTCCCCACACTCCCCACACCTTTTTTCGCTCACCCGCACTTGATCATTGCTCCCTAAACGAAGCTAAAGTCACTACCAAAGCTAGAAATTGTTTCCCCTTGGATGATGCCAATTAAGTCATAGGATTCAAAACCAGGGCTATTGTGATAAATTGCTGTTCCTTGCAAGTCACCAGGAGAAGTAGAGCCAATTTCAACAATGCCAGCTCTGACGAGCATTTGGTTGTCTCCTGAACCATTTACGAAATAATAAGGGATATCGTTCCATTGACCATTGGAGTACAATTCAACATAATCCTCACCTTCGCTAATGAAGGGAGTATTATTCGGTTCCCCAGGAGCCCAATTTGTGTAGGTTGAGGTTTCACCATTGACCCATTGGAAATCCCCTTCACTGAGTTTATCACTCAAGCCAATCCAGCGCAGGCGATCGCCAAAATTACCGACAAGCCAATCATTCTCACTGGCATCGTTAATGGTTACCAGATTCCCCCCTAGTGCCTCTGCTTGTGCTTGAGCAGCTTTCCAGCTGGTTTCTTGCTGGGGAACAAAATAAGTGTGACCCTGGTAAGTAAATGTTTCAGTAGGAGCAAGATCCACTAAGCGATAGTCTGCGGCTGTTCCGTTCAGTTGGATGGTGTCTTCTCCAGAGGTAAAGTCGGTAATTAAGGTATAGCCATCTGTACCAGTCAACAAATCAGTACTATCGGCATAGAAAATCTCGAATTCATTCCCCAGAATAAATGCGTCGGCACCTGCTCCACCGGTAAGAATATCCAACTCACCAAGTCCGGGAGTCAAGGATTGAGAGTTAACACCAATGAGTCGATCGTCACCGCTACCACCATTGAGGCTATCATTGCCTATACCCCCAAACATCTGGTCATTACCCTCACCACCATCAATATTATCGTTGCCTCGACCGCCAAAGATCCGGTCATTGCCCTCACCACCATCAATATTATCGTTGCCTGTTCGACCACTAAGGCGATTGTTGCCAGTATTACCGATAATATTGTTGTCTAAACTATTGCCAAAACCATTGATGGCATTGGTTCCAGTTAGGGTCAAGTTTTCTAAGTTTGCCCCTAGGGTGTAGGTAATAGAGGACTCAACAGTATCAGTTCCTTCGTTCGTAGCTTCACTGACAAGATCTCCTATGCTGTCTACCACATAAGTGTCATCACCAACGCCACCAAACATAGAGTCGTTGCCAGCACCACCATCAATGCGATCATCACCAGCCAAGCCAAAGAGACTATTGTTGGCAGTGTTACCTATCAACTCATTGTTGAGGGCATTACCTACACCAAAGGTGTTATCAGTTCCTGTGAGGGTTAAGTTCTCCAGGTTATCTCCCAGAACGTAGTTAATGGAAGATTCAACGCTATCAGTTCCAGCGTTTACCTCTTCAGTGACTACATCTCCTATACTGTCCACCACATAGGTATCATCTCCAGTACCGCCATTCATCTGGTCATTGCCCTCACCACCATCAATATGGTCATTACCAGCAAAACCATTGATAACGTCATCACCAGTGAAGCCGTTGATTGTGTCATCTCCTAGTCCACCATTGAGGATATCATTCCCTGCTGTACCATCGTTGATGAGAGAGAAAACATTATCCTGAATAATTGTCGTATCAGTATTGCGGCGGATGATATCAGATAGGCGAGTACTGCGAATTGCTGCGATTTCCTCTGAGGTGAAGATATTTTCGTAATAAAATCGATCCCCATCTCGTAGTCGCAGAAACTGGTTTTTGAGGACAGCGGCAACAGATTCCCCTACACTGGCTCCTGGTAGCAAATCCTCTGCCAGCATCCCGACAAAGAAATCGATATTATCTACATCGCCGTAGAGAGCTTCTAAAGTTGCCTGTTTTTCTGGATCAGAGGTGATTTCGGCAAAACTAGTGACTCTGGCTAAACCGAACGAATCCCGAATCGTGTTATAGTCAGCTAACCCATTATGCCGTCCCCGCTGGATATTGATGGCGGCTAAGTCCCGAGCGCTGGCATTGGGACCAAAACCGAACAACAAGTTACGCACATCGTCAATGAGCTGGTTATCTACCTGCTGACTGACAGAGGAGGAGATACCCCGGAGAATTGGAGCAATTCCCGCCTCCTCCAGCACTGCTCCTCCTGGGAAGAAGACTTCACTCAGGGTAAGATTCCCTTCTGGGATAACTTCGCCATTAATATCTAGACGTAGAATCTCACTACTGAGTTGCGTATGACCAAGGCGGAAGGCAGCACTACTGAAAGTGCGGCTAATATTAGGATTGATGCTAGAGTCATAACCGCTATAATCGGACAGGGCATTCTCCCCAAGGAGGGCAGGAAGATACTCATTGTAAGTAATATCCTGCATCAGAGCGATATTAATTTGGCGTGCCCTTTGGAAGATTTGTTCATCACTCCAGTCAGGATGGGCTACTGCCAAGGCATCGGCAATGCGGTTATGTTCCCGCATAAACAGAGTGTGGAGGGAAGTTAATACTGAGTTCTCATTAGCACGAACATCCCCAGCAACAAATAAATCTGTAGGGTCTTGCTGTGTGGGATTGTCATTTTCTATAGTGCCATCATTAAAAGGCAGCAAATTCCCTTCACTAATCTTCAGACGCCCCCCCTGGAAGCTACGCAGAAAATTAGTGCGCTCTTCATCGGAACCGTAGACATTGGAACCGTCAATCCAACTGGTAATTACGTTAGGCAGTTGTCGTGGGTTCGCAGTATCGGTACCAGTACCATCGATAAACTCCGAATCGTTCATGGGGATGGTAACATTGCCAGTACCCTGGGGGTCTAACCAAGGGTCTCCTATTGGCACTTGAATATCAATCGGCTCTTGTCCTTCTGGAGTCAGATCCAAATCATGGTCAAGAAACTGTCCCCAAGCCCAGATAAAATTAGTTAGTCCTCGTGGATCGGGTATATCCTCATTTTGTTGAGAGAGGGTATTGCTAATAGTACGAGGATTGGGACGGTTTTGTCCTGCTGGAGTAGAGAAGCCATCAGTGTATCCTAAAGGCGCAATATCCAGTAGTGGGCTATCAGCAGCACCGTAATCTAGATTGCTTTGGTTATTACCAGTACCATCAATCGACTGTTCTGCAAAAATCCCACTTTGAAAGGGGTCCTTTTCAATGAGTATGTCCATGTACAATTGGGAAAGGATTTAATAGTTATCACAGAGCCAATCACTTTCCCCAGTGTTAGGAGCTGGGGTGTTGATTTGGCTCTATTTTTAGCCTGCCAGCGAGTTAAAATTGAATCAGCAATGACTAAAATGGTGACAGCAGCGATCGCTACAGCCACACTGGAGTATTACTCATACCAAATCCGCTGTTATAGTCCAGTTTTAGCCCCAGCGACTCAACATCGCGGCTAAACTAAGAAACTCTGCCCTTGCAGACTCAATTATCCAAGGGATATTACACTCGGAGTTGGTATCACTATTTAGTCAGCAATCTATTAATCAGATAATTTTCTGCTCAACAGGGTTATTTTTACAAAACTTAATAAAATTAAGAACATGGAGTACGATTTAAAACGGTTCTGCGCCAACAACTCCTTCTTTTCTTCGTGTCCTTTGTGCCTTTGTGGTTTATTCCCTAGAGCGGAAACGAATAACCTAAAGCCGCTTTTACCCTCGAAAGAGTCTCATTAGCAACCACTTCTGCCTGCTCTCTTCCCTCTCGTAAAACCGACTCCAGATATCCCTTCTCCCCCATCACTTCCTGATACTTTTGTTGAATTGGTTTAAGGGCTTCAATTGTGGTTTCTGTCAGTAATGGTTTAAACTGTCCCCAGCCCATATCCTGGCATTCTTTAGCTACTTCTTCCTTGTTTTTACCAGATAGTAAGGTATAGAGAGTAAGCAAATTGTTGCACTCTGGACGTTCTGGATTATCAAACTCTAAACCCTTAATTGGATCAGTTTTACAACGCTTAATTTTCTTTTTAATCTCTTCTGGAGAGTCGAGCAAATTAATCCGGCTTAACTCTGACGGGTCAGACTTAGACATTTTTCGAGTGCCATCGGTTAAACTCATCACCCTTGCTCCTTCCTTGCGAATCAAAGGTTCCGGCAGCTTCAATACTGTCTTTTTCTTACTACCAAACTGATCATTAATACGAATAGCAATGTCACGAGTTAATTCTATATGTTGCTTTTGGTCTTCCCCTACAGGTACTTGATCAGCATCATAGAGTAAAATATCCGCTGCCATCAATACCGGGTAATCTAGTAAACCAACACTGACATTTTCTCCTTGTTTGAGAGCCTTTTCCTTAAACTGGATCATCCTCTCTAGCCAGTTAAGGGGAGTGATACAGTTGAGCAGCCAAGCAAGTTCACTGTGGGCGCAGATGTGGGATTGTACAAAGATAGTGGAGTATTGTAAATCAATCCCACAAGCTAAGTAGAGAGCAGCGATAGAGTAGGTATCTGCGGCTAGGGTTGCTGGATTATGAGGTACGGTAATTGCGTGTAAATCAACTACGCAGAAGAAATTATCGTATTGACTTTGAGATTCAACCCAGTTACGAATTGCTCCTAGATAGTTACCTAAGTGAAGATTACCAGTTGGTTGAACTCCAGAAAGAACGCGCTGCTTACCCATTGATGTTGGTTAAATATTTTCTGCTCATCTGTGCGTCACTGAAAACTTGCTTTCTCTTATTGAAAAAAGGCAGAGGGCAGAAGGCAGAACCCACCCCTAACCCCTCCAAGGAGGGGAACAGAAGGCTCTAAGGGAAGCTGATTCGACGCGGTATTTTATCAATCTTGCCTATTGCCTGCGTCGTCAGACGCTTATTTCACCCACCAGCAACTGCCGTCAAAATACTTACTTCATCCCCATCACTGAGGGAAGTATCAGTACCATCTAGAAAGCGGATGTCTTCATCGTTGACGTAGACATTTAAAAAGCGATTAAGCTTATCTCCATTATACAACCGTCCTTTAATACCTGGACAACTGCTTTCAAGGGAGTCGAATAGTTCAGTAATATTGCTGCCAGTAGATTCAACTTCTGCTTGTTCCTTGCTGAATTTTCGCAGTGGGGTGGGAATTTTAACTGTGATAGCCATAGATGTTTTCTTGGTTGTTGGAATGAATTTAGTTAAGGTATTTGATTGGTTATGATGAGCCAAATTTATCTGCTCAACTTGACTCTAGAAATTGCGTTTCAACTTCAAACTAAGACTTGTTGCCATTCGAGGCGCTCAAGAGTGCGGGAGCGCTCTAATGCCCGCTCAAAACTATCTAGCTTCGCTTCAATAGTTAGAGGTTCACCGATATAACCTTGGATGGCTTCTTGGGTTTTCAGTCCATTACCAGTAATGTAGGCAACAGTGGTTTCATCGGGGTCAATTTTTCCAGCTTCGACTAGTTTTTTGAGCACAGCAATTGTGGTACCTCCAGCTGTTTCAGTAAAGATACCTTCAGTTTCTGCTAGTAGCTTCATGCCTTGGACAATTTCTGCATCAGTAACTGATTCAATGTTACCTCCAGTTTTCTTGGCAATTTCTAGAGCATAGATACCGTCAGCTGGGTTACCAATGGCAATGGATTTAGCAATGGTATTAGGCTTAACGGGAGTCACAAAATCCCTGCCTTCCTTGAAGGCTTGAGCAATGGGGGAACAACCTTCTGCTTGTGCTCCACTAAAGCGGACTGCTTTGTCCTCAATAAGACCAACTTTGATAAACTCTTGGAAGCCTTTATAGATTTTGCCGTATAAAGATCCAGAGGCTAGAGGAGCTACGATATGATCCGGTAGTTGCCAACCCAGTTGCTCAGCTACTTCAAAGCCAAGAGTTTTGGAACCTTCTGAATAGTAGGGACGCAAATTAATGTTAACGAATCCCCAACCATGAGTATTGGCGACTTCACAGCAGAGGCGATTGACCTGGTCATAGTTGCCTTGTACTGCCATAACTGTGGGATTATAGACAAGAGTACCCAGGACTTTACCAGCTTCCAGGTCCGCAGGAATAAAGACACAGCAATCAAGTCCAGCATGAGCCGCGATCGCTGCTGTAGAATTAGCTAAATTTCCTGTACTAGCACAGGATACAGTCGAGAAACCTAACTCCCTTGCTCTACTTAGGGCAACTGACACCACTCTATCTTTGAAGCTGAGGGTGGGCATGTTAACCGCATCATTCTTAATGTAGAGATTTTTCAAACCCAGGCGTCGTGCTAAGCGATGAGACTTGACTAAGGGAGTCATGCCAGTACCAACATCAATGAAGTTGTCAGTGGTTACTGGCAAGAAGGGACGATAGCGCCAAATGGAATTAGGTCCTGCTTGAATGGTTTCGCGGGTCACCTGGCGTCGGATAGCGTCGTAGTCATAGCTGACTTCTAGAGGACCAAAGCATACATCTTCGCAAATGTGCATCGCTTTGGCATCGTACTCAGTACCACACTCTTTACACTTGAGGTTCTTAATCGTGGCAGATGTCCTTGCTGTCTGAGCTATAGTTGCCTGAGCCATGTATGCAATCTCCTAACTTCAAATACTCGACACACAGTAGCACAAGCCCTAATACCAGTCAAATATACCCGACTTTTTTAGTCGGGATTGATTTTGGTTAAGTAGTCATTGGTTATTGGTCATTTGTCATTTGCCATTTGTCCTTTGTACGCTTTGATCGACGAAGTTCGGCAAAGCGACGGGGAAGCCAACCCGTTTAAGGAGTTAACTTCCCCGCTGCTTTTTGTAAGAAAGAATAGAAGTGCAAAGGCAATCAGTTGAGTGCCCTTATTTTGCTAAAATGATGCCTGTACACCAACCGTTAACTGCCAGTCGGTTTCAAGTTGGGGACCATCCAAGGATTGAACCAAAGGTAAGACAAACTCAAATCCTAAACGGGTTCCTTTAAGAGAGCCCCTAGGAGCATAGAGGTTAAATCCTAAGCCTAAGTCTAACCGTTCACCACCCCGTAGATCTGGGTCAGCAGTGGAAATCATCATGGGATTGAGCAGAGGATCAGCTCCACTGATATCACCCAAAGTTTTGAAGTCAAGCCGCAGTGAAGTACTTAGCCAATCTACCCATTTACCTGCAACCCAGCCTGTGACATTAAATTGATTTCCAAGCTGATAATCATTGCTATTTTCTCCCAAGCGGAGTATAGTACTTGCCTGCGCTCCCCAAGAAACAATATCTGCCTGACCTAAGTATGTAACACCAGGTCGCAGGTCAAAAGTGCCAGAGCCAATTTGCATCGGATAGGGTAGCCTGACATTACTCCCTGCTGGTGTATCATCTCGCTCGTCAATGGAGCCAGTAGGAAAACTTAGCCCTAGGTTAAAATGCACGCGCTGTCGGTTTTGGCGCAAGACGTTGTAAAGTCCTGTGAGCTGAAGATCTCCAAATCCCTCTGAATTAGTGGTAAAGTTCACCCCTGTACGGGTAACGTGATCCATCTCCTTCAAAACATAGGGAATCATCACCATCAAGGTAAGATCATCCGTTGGAGCATACATGCCCCCAAACATGTGCATTTCCATGTTCATGTCAGTGGGAGTGACAGGAAACTGTTGCAAAACTTCCTCAGTAGTCAGATCATTAGTACCATCCCGGTTCCCATCCATCCTCATAAACATATAACGGTAGGAGAACATAAACTCCCCCGCTTTATGGGTATGCTCTCCCATCACACTAATAGGAGCATGACCATCAGGTCGAGCTGAAGTCCATTGTAGTTCACCACCATCTGAGGGACTGCCATCATCACTATCACTCAGTAGGAGATTAAAATTGTTAAAGTTCTGAGCTGATAAGGTAGGGAAAATCTCCTGATTATCGGCCTGTGGGGGTAAAGTAGTTGAGGTTAGGGACGGTAGCTCATCAGCAGTAGTGCCAATAATAGTAGTATTCTCTGACGATTCGGCAACCAACTCTGGAATTGTTGTGATTTGATTCGTATCAAGCTGCTTATCAACTACTCCAGGATTATTCAACTCTGGCAGCACTGGAGTTTTACCAATCTCAAGAGCATCAATTGGTTGGAGTGCTTCTGCTGTAAACTCAGTACTAGCAGTTGCAGGCAAATCCGTCAAAGGTACTGAATTCTCTTGGCTAACGGAATATTCTACTAACTCAGCCTTAGTTGTTGCTGAACAACTCAAGAAAATTCCGAGTGTGAGTAAACTAATTTGGCAGCAATTCGACTTCAAGGGGCAGACCTCTTATCAAAGGAAGCAAAGGTTAAAAATCAGTTAATCACCATAGTGTGCTCTGCTACCTGAGTCAAAAGACAAGTTGTAAAACTTGTCTAATGCGGGTGAATGAAATATGAGGTGGGATTTATAGCGTCAGTGTTCAAAAAATCATAAGTTCTCTATTGTATCTGCATCTCCCCACACCTCCCACACTCCCCACACTCCCCACACCTTTTGAAAGCTCACCCGTCTAATGCCGTCGATTTTACTGAATCCTTGATTCATTATCTACGCCAACTTTTTACTTTCTTCCTCTTGACTTGTTCCTTCGTCCAAATCAGCATTTTTCCCAGTCTTGATCAAAAAAGATACTAACCACGGTCCTAGTAAAATAATCATTAACATGCGAGACATTTGCATTGCCAGTACTAATCCGGCATCACCACCCAGCTGCATAACGGTGGCAATCATGGCCTCAATTCCTCCTGGAGTGAATCCTAAAACAGCGGTGATTGTGTCAACTTGGGTGACTACGTGAAACTCATAGCCAACTCCTAAACAAAGAGCAATTAGCATCAAGACCAAAACCACCTCAATTAAGACTGCTCTCAAGAGTTTTTGAGCAGCTTGCCGATTAAACTTAAGACCAATAGAGACTCCAACGAACAGCAATCCTGTGGCAAACAGCCACTGTGGTACCTGTAATTCATATGGCAGCTCCCAAAATGCCACTAGCCCCACCACCATTGGTCCCAAAAGTCCAGATGCTGGCAAGCGCAGTCGATTACCCCCCCAAATGCCAACACCACAGCAAACTGCTAGTACCAATAGATTCAAAAACATTGGTATTGGGGGGTTGCTACTAATTGCCACGTTAGCTGTAGTTTGGGTAACCGGGTTGGCGGGAAAAATTAAGCCTGCTGCACTTGGTATAACTAAGACAACTAGCAATACTCTCAGATACTGAAGTACCGCAACTGCGATCGCATCAGCTCCCATTTCATCCCCGATAGCAACAATGGTAGAAGCTACCCCAGGTATAAAAGCTAATAAACCAGTAACGCGATCGATGCCAGCTAAGCGGGATAATAGATAACCGTGGAATAAGCTCAGACTACCTGTGAGTAGAACACATAGCACTATAGGAATAGCATAGGTAGTGGCTAGGCTAAGTGTTTCTGGGGAGAAGCGAACCGCAGTAGCCAGACCAATAAATGCCTTGCCAAGGGTCATAAAGACAGTAGGTAGGGGTTGGGGACTACCTTGGAAAGTGGCATAAACAATACCCATGATCATCGGACCAAGTAGCCAACCTACCGGAATATTCAGCCAATAGAAAAGTAAGCCAGCCAACAGAGCAAGAGCTAGCTGCTCAGTAATTTTTTGTATCCTTGGCAAGCTTGCTACAGCTTTCTGCCTCAATTGAGTGAGTTGCTCTTGATAAGAGTCACCTGGGGATTTAGTTGAAGGAAGAATTTTCCAAACCACAGAGTTTTGAGAGAATATGGAATATTTGCTCAGTCTGATCTCATTTTAAAGGAGGAGATGGGGCAAAGAAGGGTGGGCTGATCCGAGCAGTATTGAGTAGGGTGTGGAGTGTAGGGAAGAATTGAACCCTTTTCTTCGGCTCAAAAACCAGAGAAATCCCATACAAGAAAATCATTTAGCTGTGGCAGCAGAGCAAAAAAAATTCTAATATGTCGCCGCAAGTAAGCGGGATTTGGTTTAATCAAGTCAATTGCCAATTTTTTGACTAAGCAAAAATGTCCCTGTCTCAATCATCTTGGAAAGCGCTATCAACTTTAATCTTTACAGTAGTTGCCACTACTGGTGGGTTGTACTTGCCTGCATCTACCCTAGCTACCCCAGGAACAGAGCAAATTCCCCAGGCTGAGGAAGATTCTCAACCTATCCCTAAACCTTCTGGACATACGGAAAACGTCAAATCTATTGCTATGAGCCCTGATGGTCAGATTCTCGTTAGTGGAGGTGATGACCAAACTATCAATATCTGGGATTTAGCTAGTGGTAAGTTAGTTCGTACCATTTCCTCAGAAAAATGGGTGTATGACGTTGCTATTAGCCCAGATGGCAAAACTATTGCTAGTGGTAGTAGTGATCAAACGATCAAGATTTGGGATTTGTCTACAGGGGAGTTACTACAGACTCTCTCTGGACATCAGGACAACGTAATTGCCGTTGCTTTTAGCCCTGACGGACAAACTCTCGTAAGTGGTAGTTGGGACAAAACTATCCGGGTATGGGACCTCAATACAGGAGAGTTGATGCGAACTCTTTCTGGACACTCAGGCTTAGTAGTTTCCCTGGCTATTAGTCCAGATGGTCAATTAATTGCCAGTGGTGATTCTGAGGGGGTGGTTAATGTCTGGAATTTGGAGGCAGATGAGCCCCTCTACACCCTTACTGGACATTCAACTTGGGCTAGGTCTTTAGCTTTCAGTCCTGATAGTCAAACCTTAGCTAGTAGCAGTTTAGACAACAAAGATAGCATTAAGGTTTGGAACCTGCGGACTGGCAAACTCAGAAGAACAATTAGTTCTGGAGATTGGGTTTATTCCATTATTTTCTCTAGTGATGGTAAAACCTTGATTGGTGGCACGAATCGCAAAACTCTCAAAAGTTGGAATCTCAAAACTGGTGAACTTAAAGGCACTTTTATTGGACATGAAGAACCAATTTATGATGTTGCTCTAAGTCCCGATGGTCAAACCCTGGCTAGTGGCGGTGGTGACAGGCAGATCAAGGTTTGGGAAGTCTCTCCCTTAGCAGAAACTATCGCTGGTGAGGAAGTAGCGCTACTCAATACCCTTACTGGGCATACTGAGGGAGTTCGGGCTGTAGCGATTAGCCCTAATGGAGAAACGATTGTTAGTGGCTCTCTCGACAATACTCTCAAAACTTGGGACCTCAATACAGGTGAGCTAATTCATACCCTTGAGGGACACAAACAACCAATTTGGGCTGTAGCGATTAGTCCAGATGGAGAAACGATTGTTAGTGGCTCTCTCGACAATACTCTCAAAACTTGGGACCTCAATACAGGTGAGCTACTTAATACCCTTGATGAACATCAAGAAGCAATCTTAGCTATAGCCATTAGTCCAGATGGAGAAACGATTGTTAGTGGCAGTTCCGACAAAACGATTAAAATTTGGGACCTCAAGACAGGGGAGTTACAAAATACTCTGGAGGGAAATACCGACTCCATCGTCTCCCTTGCGTTTAGTCTGGACGGACAAACCCTGGTAAGTGGAAGTGACGAAATAATCAAAATCTGGGATCTTGAGACAGGAGAGTTGCAAAATACTTTCACCGGACATGCCAACTACGTTGCCTCTGTTGCGATTAACACCAGCGAGAATGCCTTCTTTGAAGGTTTAGGACCAAGGCTAGTGAGTACCGGTGACGAAAAAATCAGGATTTGGAATCTCAAGACTGGGGAGCCACAAGATATCCTAGAAGGGCATTGGAGCCGTGTTTACTCCCTTGCTCTAAACCCCAATGGAAATACCCTAGTAAGTGGAGGAGTAGACAAAAATATCAAGGTGTGGAATTTGAGTACAGGTGCCCTCCAAGATATTTTTCCTGGACACGATGCTTGGATTTACTCCCTTGCCATTAGCTCCGATGGACAGACGCTTGTGAGTGGGAGCTTGGACAAAACTATCAAGATTTGGCAAATGCCCCAGAGATTTTAGATAAGCTGTTATGCATTTAAATTATGAATTGTTTCTGACGCGGAGACGCGGAGACGCGGGGACGCGGAGATTAGGACAAACCAGCTTAAATGTGTCTTAGCTTAACCTTGATCGAGGAAAGATTTCATCTGTATGGAAGTTAATCATAATCCCTGTATTTAAGGAGGCAAATATGTCAGAATTTTTAGATTTTCTTAAACACAAATTTGCCTATGTTGCGATCGGAGAATTCAAACCAGGTAAGTTTGAAGAGGCAGAGCAACTCTTTGAAAAAGCTGTATCAACTTACAGCCAAGGTTTCAAGGGAGCCTATTTACTGCAAGAACCTGGCACTGATAAAGGTATTGCCGTTATTTTGTGGGAAAACATAGATGATATGGAAGACAATCAAAATGAGGCTTACCAAGCAATTTTGCATGAAATGTCTCCTTTGTTTGTCCAGCCTCCAACCACTTCTTTTTATGAAGTGTGCAGTGAAATTCCAGCACAAGATAGTGAGTAGGCAATAGGCAATAGTAGGGACGAATGACCATTCGCCCCTACTTTCATCACCTAGTGGTGAAAAAATTTTTTCGTTCAGATTGCCTTCTCAATTCCTCAGCTTCTAACTACTCTGGCTAGATGAGTAAGTTGCTTAGTATTAGCTAAGCATAAAGTCTGATATTGCTGATCAATTGTCACCCAGCCCTTACTTTCGAGCTTTTCCATAATTTTGGTTGTATCTTCAACGCTGATGTCTGTGACATCTGCCAAATCCTTGTAGGGTATGTTTAATATTTCCATGCCCTTTGCTGTAGATTGACCATAGCTTTGTGCTAGGCTAACCAAAGTATTTGCTAACTTAACTGCTGGTGGCTGACGGCGTAGTTGGAGACGGATATTCGTCTGACGTAGCCGCCGCACCATTAGTTGCAACATGCGGTGGTGTAACTGGGGATCCTTGAATAGAGTTTGAATAAAACGCTGAGCAGGTACACTGAGTAACTTAACTTCAGAAAGAGCAACCACATCAGTGGAGCGGGGTGATTCATCGAGAATTGCCATCTCGCCAAAAAAATCACCTCTACCTAAAATCGCCAATGTGGCAGTATTTTCTCCATAGAGGCGTCGAACTTTAACCCAACCAGAAACAACAAAGTAGACTGCATTGCCCCAGGAATCTTCCATTAAGACTGTTCTACTGGTTGGGTATTCGTGCTCTACTGCAACAGACAGGAGCAGCTCCAGTGTCTGTGAATTAGCTGTATTGAAAAGTGGGAAAATCTCACTAAAAGCCTTAGTTTGCATGAAAAGTTATCAAAAATAAAGTCTGAGGATGCACAGGGTTAACACTGACATAACTCGTTTGACGCTAAAGAAGATTCCCAGGCTGCATCGGCATCACCAGCGTATTTAAACAAACAGAGCTACTGAAGTTATGCTCAAGAGTCTTCTAAAGTTAGACTACAAAGAAAGTTGCCATCTTCCTATAGACAGAGATACCTTAGTGTCTAATGGCATAGAAAATTAAACAAGGCTGTACTCCTTTAGTTGTGAAACAACCTACAGTAGAGAGCGTACTCCAGTATATACCCTCTGGAGAAGTCATAGTACCTCTACTGACAACCTTGCTACAAACTTTTCTAGTGCCAGCACTTTTTGCCTTGGCGTATAGATTGCCCTGATTATATTCTACCAAGGCAGAAAAATAAACTGAAGCTGGTTGAAACTTTTAAGGAAGTCGTAATGATGAAAAATGGTCAATGTCCTAAATGCGGTGAGCATAATGTCAGAAGCAACACTAATCGCAAATTTCCAGCTCTCAATACGATAACTTTGGGTTCCGGCACTTGTGACAAACGTTATGCCCCCTTGGATACTTATGTTTGTGGCAGTTGCGGTTATCTGGAAAGCTATGTGGCTAAGTCGGAAGATTTAAGCTACATCCAAGAGAAATGGGCATTGGTACAAGAAGACAGAACGCAGGAAGCAGGAGGCAGGAGGCAGAAGGCTCCAATCCATTTTCTACTCCGGAGCTCCCTGATAAAATAGCTTGGAGCGCAACTAGCACAGAGCGAGGAACATGACTCAGGCAAAGATTGGAATTATTGGTGGGAGTGGACTTTACCAAATGGAAGCTCTCCGGGATGTCGCAGAGGTGCAGCTTGATACTCCTTTTGGTGCCCCATCTGATGCCTTGATTGTGGGTTCCTTAGCAGGAACCACCGTAGCTTTCCTTGCTCGTCATGGGCGTAATCATCATCTTATGCCTTCTGAGTTACCCTTCCGTGCCAATATCCATGCCATGAAACAGTTGGGTGTGGAGTATCTCATTTCCGCCTCAGCAGTTGGTTCCCTCAAGCAAGAAGCAAAACCTTTAGATATGGTAGTACCAGATCAATTTATTGACCGCACAAAGCATCGGGTTTCTACTTTTTTTGGGGAAGGAATTATTGCTCACATTGCTTTTGCTGATCCGGTGTGTAATCAACTAGCTGGGGTTTTGGCGGATGCAGTGGCTAGCTTGGAGTTACCGGATGTCAATCTCCATCGGGGCGGTACTTATGTTTGCATGGAAGGTCCTGCTTTTTCAACCAAGGCAGAGTCAGAGCTTTACCGCAGCTGGGGAGCAACGGTAATTGGCATGACGAATTTGCAGGAGGCAAAGTTGGCACGGGAAGCAGAAATTGCCTACGCGACTTTAGCCCTGGTAACAGATTACGATTGTTGGCATCCCGAGCATGATAGCGTGACGGTGGAGATGATCATTAAAAATTTGCATCGCAATGCCACCAATGCTCAGAAGGTAATTCAGGAAACGGTGCAACGTTTAGCCACAAATCCACCAGTATCCGAGGCACACTCAGCCTTAAAATATGCAATTTTGACACCCCTGGATAAGGCTCCAGCAGCAACTAAGGAGAAGTTGGAGTTGTTATTGAAAAAATATTTTTAGATTGGCTTATTGGGAGTATCCCAATGCAAGCAAAAGTAGGGCGAGCATCTTACCTGCTGTCTTCTCCCAGCAGGCGAGACGCTTGCACTACAAATCAAAGAAACACTCCCTACTCCCAATTCTAAATTCTAAATTCCCTCCTATGAGACTGTTTAAATATAAAGCCTTCCAAAAGTTCTTAAAGTCAACCTCAGGAACAATTGGTATGGGGTTGGCGAGTACTATTCTCTTAATGGCGCTGCTTGCTCCAATTCTCAATCCTTATGAACCTTCTACAGACAGAAATTATGCAGCCCGTTTGCAACCTCCAAGTTTTGAACATTGGTTTGGTACCGATGGCTTGGGCAGAGATATCCTTGACTTAGTTTGGTATGGATTGCGAACTTCTCTATTGATTAGTTTGGTTGCAGTCGGATTAGGATTAGTTATTGGTGTACTTTTAGGACTAGTTGCTGGCTACTTTCGGGGATGGCTCGAAACCCCCATTGGTTGGTTAACTGATATTTTATTGGCCTTTCCTACAATTTTATTAGCGATCGCTATTGTTACAGTAACTGGTCCAAGTATTCCCAGTGTGATGATTGCTGTAGCAGTAGTGCAAATCCCGATTTTCATCCGCTTGACTCGTAGCATGGTACTCTCCCTGCGAGAACAAGAATTTGTCGAAACAGTGAGAGCTTTTGGTGCGACTCCAGGAAGAATTATTTTTCACCATATATTACCTACCAGTCTCGCGCCACTGGTAGTACAAGCAACTCTCTCTCTTGGTACTGCTACCCTAGAAGCTGCTGGTTTAGGGTTTTTAGGTTTGGGGGCACAGCCTCCCACTCCAGAATTAGGGACAATGCTCTCTGATGCCTTTAAAGGTGGTTATGCTCTCTCTTCGCCTTGGACAATGTTATTCCCTGGTTTATTAATTACCCTAACTGTCTTGGCATTTAACCTTCTAGGAGATGGTTTGCGGGATGCTCTGGATCCTAGAGAATTTAGAATTTAGAATTTAGAATTTAGAATTTAGAATTTAGAATTGGGAATTGTTAACTTCGCCAAGACGCCATTTTCTCAATAATCAAGTTAAAGTCCTCAATTAAGCCATAAGAATTGTCAAGTGTCAGCAGTGGAACGTGGATAAAAATACAACTCATGTTAAAGTTGCGCTCTTGCAAATGCTTTAAAATCTGGTAGTAAAGTCCCTCACAAACAAATTTACCTGCATCATCACTAATCTCTGTTACTGTTAACCCAGCCACTAATTTGTTTAAATCTATCCTTGTTCTAAGTAAAGCATCTCCACAAGTGGCACAAGATTCTACCGTTAATTGGGTGCGCTTTTGGGCCATCCCACATAACAAAATGCTATCAGGTCTTAAGTTCTCAATTTTGGCAATCACACGGCTGCTGGCTTGGAGGGTATCAACTGGCAACTGTCTCAGGTAGCTCAAAGAATGAGAAAAACTCTCCTGCTGGGCAATTTTCTCTAGTAAATCATCCGACGAATTAGATGTTTGATCAGGTAGCCAGGTTTGAAAAGAGGTGAGGAGAAGTTTTCTGAGCATGGAGAGCAATGATGACGCTTAAAATGAAGACAGCTTCAATCTAAGGGAGAATTGGTTCATGCCAGTAATTGCGGTTGTAGACTACGACATGGGAAATTTGCACTCTGCCTGCAAAGGCTTAGAGAAAGCTGGGGCGACAACTAAAGTTACCGATTCCCCGGCAGATATTGAGCAAGCAGATGCTGTGATTTTACCCGGAGTGGGAGCCTTTGATCCAGCAGTACAACATTTGCGATCGCGTAATTTAGTCAAACCAATTAAAAACGCCATTTCCAGCGGCAAACCCTTTTTAGGAATCTGCCTAGGGTTACAAATTTTGTTTGAGGGTTCTGAGGAAGGCAAGGAATCAGGATTAGGAATTGTTCCTGGTACTGTGCGCCGCTTTCTTCCAGAACCCAGAATCACCATTCCCCACATGGGTTGGAATCAATTGGAGTTTACTCAACCAGATTGTCCCCTATGGCAGCAATTACCAAGTAATCCCCATGTCTATTTTGTCCACTCCTACTATGTTGATCCAGTTGATCCTACTATCAGGGCAGCTACCGTTACCCACGGTAGTCAAATAGTAACTGCTGCCATAGCAAGAGACAACTTGATGGCAGTACAATTCCACCCAGAAAAATCTTCTAGTATTGGATTGCAAATTTTATCCAACTTTGTCGCGCAAGTTAAGACAAAAGTGCTCGTTTGATAGAGATTGCTGAGTGGGGAGTCAATACTGCTCGGATAAGCTCTAATCCGCCTCCCCAAGCTCCCCCAGCTCCCCAGCTCTCTCTGCTCCCCCAGCTCATCTTTGCTGATAACTTCTCTTAACCGAGCAGTATTGAGTGGGGAGTAGATTCTCACCCAGTCAAAAACTACTCTGGTGGAAGAATGAAGAATGGGGAAGAGAAATTTTCATGGCTTTTTGTAAGCTGCTGCTCATGTTGCTTTAAGAGTTACTTTCACTTATCTTCATTGTTACTTTACAATCATTGGCTCACGGCATTCTATTCATTGGATATATTGGATATCAGTAGAGTAATACCAAAATCTATCAGGGTAAAAAAGATTGATTATGAAAAAAATATCTATAGCTACTGCTAGCGCAGCATTTCTTGCGATAGGAGCAGTTGGAACATCTCCAGCCACAGCTACTACCACAACTTTCGACTATAGTGCTAATGTTTCTGGGAATGTTACTGCTAACTCAGTAGCACAGACATTTATTATTGCTGAAATTGAAACTTTACTGGGGTTAGCTCCTGGTACGATACCAACTGAGTATGACTTCTCAGAGTCTTTTAGTGGTAGTTTCACTTTATTAGATGACCCAGCGCAATTTGAAGATGGGGATATTACTTTGGATGCTTCCCTATTTGGCAGTATTTTTGAACCGATACCCTCACAATATTTTGACTTACTTCCTCCTGAATTAAGCGGACTCTCTGATTTGGTTACTACCCCCAGCGATGGGATTGACTTATTAGATACATTATTCAATGCTAATTTTACTGGCACTGGTAACCTAGTTGTTGATGGTACTTCACAGACAACTAACTTTGCTGTTAATTACTTGAATGATAGTAATGCCATTGTTATTGATGGATACGATCCTAATATTGTCTCTGGATGCCTGACAGAAGCCTGCACTATCACCGCAGATGGAACTTTCGGTATGAGTGCGGTATTAAGTGGCATTGTTGGATTGAGCGATTCACTAGGATTAGAGATTTCTCCTGAGGTTTCTGGGTTGATTTCCTTTTTCCAGATTTTTGTTGGAGATGAGCTACCCCTAGCATCTGGAAATTTCAACTTAGGATTAGACACAATTCCGGCTTCAAGTACTACTGCTCCTACCACCATTAGCTCACTTGCTTCCTTTGTTCCTCCTCCGAGCAATTCCATTGCATCCTCTGCTCCTACAGTAAGCAGTGATAATAGTACATCAGTCCCAGAACCAGGAGTAGTGCTGGGGTTACTGGGAGTGAGTGCTTGGATGCTGAAAAAATCTGCTCGTAAGCACCAGCTGGTTAACCAAAGAGAAGTTGCCTAGTGCAAGAAGGAAGAAGTTTAGGTGATTTCCACCAAAAGGTTGTACCAAAGAGCTCCCCAGAAGCGCTTCGCGCCCCCAATTGAATAGGAGAAACAATATCTTTTCCTGTTCCCTGTTCCCTTTTCCCTTTTGCCTTTTGCCTTGTTTCTCGAGAGTGTTCAAAATTTGCAGAAACATTGGAGTTCCTTAAACCGTCAATTCAAATATAGTTAAGCGGTGAAGTTAATCTCGAAGCCATTAGACTTATCCAGAAACTAGGTTTTTACCTAGACAGGATAAGGGTTTGAGATTGTTTCACCAGACTTTTATGGAGCAAAGAGAGTATCACGATACTCACCAATTTCGTAGTATTGGGAAAAGAGAAGGAAAAAATACTCCAATGAAGAACAAATTTTTCCAAAAACTCACGGTTGGTACTGCTAGCATTGCTTTGTTGAATTTCACAATACTAGCTAGTCCCGGATACGGACAGACTGAGAGTATAACCGAAGAAGATAACTCCATACACTCAACCGAATCAACCGAGGAGGTGAGTGAGAGTATGATTGATAGTGATACCCTCTGTAGTCCATTCAGAACAGTAGGGGAAGATAAATTGCTGAATACGATTGGGGATTTGGAAGCTAGGGGCGGAGAACTAGAGGAGGCTTTTGGAAAAATCAGGGGTGTGTTAGATGCACCCGAGTCAGAAGAAGAAGATTTTAGTTTGGCAGATAGTAAAATCTGGGATTTGATGAGAGCTGTGGCTTTAGGAATAGGAGGGGTGTGTACACCCTCATCCTAGAGTGTCGATTCAGTAACCATAAAATCTAGTTTAGGTAGGCAGGGGAGCAAAGGAACAGAGCTTATTTAACAAAAAATAATTTTATCTTGTTGGTAAATCTTCCGGCAAAAGGTTTATTGGCTTTGAAGTCTACTTATAGGGCTGATGATATAGAGGCAGTTTTTGCCTAAGCATCAGAGTATGCAACTGTAAAACTCAGACGAAGACAACAAACCTATGAAATTCACTTATCGCGGCGTCAGCTATGAACGTCAACCCCACACCTTGGAAACCATTGAGACTGGGGTTATCGGCAAATATCGGGGAGTAAAATCTCCATTTCGGCGTCGCAAATCAATTCTCATACCTAATTCAAGTTTTCGACTCAAGTATCGCGGCTTGATGTATCTGGTTTTTGGACTTTCCTGGTATGAATTAAAACCACAAAATGCTTCTCGTTCAGAACATCCTACCCTGAAAAAGAAGGATGAGGAATGAGCATCTGACGACGCAGGAAATAGGGAATAGGGAATGGGTTAAAATTCCACGTCAAAAAAGAAAATTATAAACTAGTTATCTCAAGGTTTTTAGGCTCTAAAGCAGTAATTTATAGTTTCTTGAAAGACTTGGGCTTATATTTATTCAATCTAAAATCTAAAATCTAAAATCTCAAGCCTTGTTTTCATTTTTCCTGCGATCGCGTTTCACATTACCCTGTAAATTATAGTTACTACTCCGAAGCTCCCCTGCCTTTTTGAAATAACAGGGCTTCCTAAGCCGGATTGAGTATTACTCTTGTCACAGGTTGCGGTAGTCTAGATCAAGTGAGTTTATATTCACTAATTTTTGTCTAAGATCGCCCTATGACCTCTACCGTTAGCAGTCCACCCCGCATAATTCGCATTGGTTCCCGCAAAAGCCAGTTAGCTTTAGTTCAAACTTACTGGATACAGGAAAAGCTACAACAAGCATTCCCTGATAGACAGTTTGAAGTCCAGACGATGAGTACCCACGGAGACAAGATCCTGGACGTTGCTCTATCCAAGATTGGGGATAAGGGGTTATTTACCAAGGAACTGGAATTAGGGATGCTCAACAATGAAATTGATTTTGCCGTACATTCCCTCAAGGATTTGCCGACAAACTTGCCAGATGGATTGGTACTGGGAGTAGTTACCGAACGGGAAAACCCTGCTGATGCTTTAGTGGTACACCAAAAGCATCAAGACAAGCAAATTGATACCCTACCAGCTGGTTCTGTAGTAGGAACTTCCTCACTGCGCAGATTGGCTCAGCTGCGTCACCATTTCCCCCACTTGAGTTTTAAGGATGTCCGGGGTAACTTAAATACGCGACTGAAGAAATTAGATGATGGTGAGTACGATGCAATAATCTTAGCAGTAGCGGGATTGGAAAGATTGGAAATGAGCGATCGCATCCACCAAAAATTACCCCCAGAAATCTCTCTCCATGCTGTCGGACAAGGTGCTTTAGGTATTGAATGTCGTGCTGATGACACAGAAGTATTAGAATTACTCAAAGCGATCGAACATCAACCAACTGCTCAACGCTGTTATGCAGAACGGTCATTTTTACGGGAACTAGAAGGTGGTTGCCAAGTGCCGATTGGTGTTAACACTCAGCTACAAGCTACTAGTCTTACCCTTACTGGTATTGTTGCCAGTATAGATGGCAAGAAATTGGTGAAAGATACGGTTATTGGGGAAGCTACTAATGCTGAAGAGTTAGGTATTGAACTAGCTGGAAAATTACGACAGCAGGGAGCGCAGGAGATTTTGGATGAAATTTTTGCTGAAATTCAGCGGGATTCATAGAACCTCCTTTCCTTTAAAAGACTTGGAGCGTGAGTTAAACTATGCAAATTCTATTTGTTGCAGCAGAAGTGGGTCCCATTGCCAAGGTAGGTGGGATGGGAGATGTAGTTGGGGCATTACCGAAAGTCCTTAGAGCTATGGGACATGATGTCCGGATATTTATGCCCTACTACGGCTTTTTGCCGGATAAAATGGAGGTTCCTAAGGAACCTGTTTGGTCTGGTTCTGCTATGTTCCAGAATTTTGCTGTCTATGAGACAGTTTTACCAGGCACAGATGTACCTTTATACTTGTTTGGTCATCTTGCCTTCTCTGGTCGTAGTATTTACGGTGGCGAGAACGAAGATTGGCGCTTTACCCTATTTGCCAATGGTGCAGCGGAATTTGCTTGGAACTACTGGAAGCCCCAAATTATCCATTGCCACGATTGGCACACAGGAATGATTCCTGTCTGGATGCACCAATCTCCAGATATCAGTACTGTTTTCACAATCCATAATCTTGCTTATCAAGGACCGTGGGCTTGGAAATTAGAGCAGATGACTTGGTGTCCTTGGTATATGCAAGGACATAATACTATGGCAGCGGCAGTGCAGTTTGCTGATCGGGTGAGCGTGGTTTCTCCTACCTATGCTCAGCAAATCAAAACTGCTGAATATGGTGAAACTTTAGAAGGCTTGCTGTCTTTTATCAGTGAGAAGACAGTGGGTATTGTTAATGGTATTGATACGGAAAGTTATAATCCGGAAACTGATAAATATATCCCTCAAAATTTTACTGCTGATACCATCAATTTACGCCGCGCTAACAAAATTGCCTTGCAAGAGGAAACAGGATTAGAAGTTAATTCCAATACCTTTCTTATGGGTATGGTGACGCGGCTTGTAGAACAAAAAGGTATTGATTTACTTATACAAGTATTTGACCGCTTCCTAGCTTATACAGATAGTCAACTAGTCGTATTGGGTACAGGAGAGCGTCATTATGAAACCCAGTTGTGGCAGATGGCATCCCGTTATCCAGGTCGGATGTCGAGTCAACTGCTTTATAATGATGCTCTGGCAAGACGCATCTATGCTGGTGTAGATACTTTTCTCATGCCTTCCCGGTTTGAACCTTGCGGTATTAGCCAAATGCTAGCTATGCGTTACGGCTGCGTCCCAATTGTGCGGCGTACTGGTGGCTTAGTAGATACTGTCTCTCACCATGATCCAGTCAACAAAGCTGGAACTGGCTACTGTTTTGATCGTTATGAGCCGTTAGACTTTTTCACCTGTATAGTGCGTGCCTCGGAAGGATTCCGCTTCAAGGAGCAATGGCAAGAGCTACAAAAACGGGGTATGAATGAATACAACAGCTGGAATAAATCAGCGGTTGATTACGTCAAAATGTATAAGGAAATGATTGGGTCATCTTTGGAAGAAACCGAGCCGGAGGAGTCTCCAGAAACAGTAACTTCTGTTGCTGGATAGCTATCAAAATGTTAATTTCGCCACCAGCATCTGCTTCGCTAACTCACCCTACGATAGGTACATTTTTTCTTGGAAATCACCTTATGACATAGCAGTCCTAAATAGGTTGTGGCAATTTTCAGAAACGAACTCCTGGCTAAGCTAGAACGCATCTAATTTACACCAAATTCAATCATCAGCTTCTTGTGGAACAGGCATCTTGCTGTCCGAAACATGCAAGGTGAATTGCGTCTAAGCTTACACCTGGGTCTTAAGCTGCTCACTTATTACATCCTATTTAGGGTTGCTATAGTCATCTACTAAACTTACTGCCAACCGGAGATTATTGCTATCAAAATGTTCACCAGTGGGTGGTCTATTGCCTCTTTAAATGCTTTTGAGTTGCTTTAATCCTACTTTTTAGCGATTTTCAAATGAACAGTTCAAAGCTTTGTCTCTTAGATTCCTATCGCACTGGACAATTATATCTATGCGAATGAAAAGCGCTATTAACTAAGCTGATAATAATTTAAATAAACCATAGGACAAAACTAATATTGCAGCAGGTAATAATAAGATTTTAAATGTTCCAAAAATAATAATTATAGCCAATCCCCACATTATAACTAATATAACTACAGAGTCATTGTGAATGTTACCACCTATGTGACGGGCATTAAGTGTTTCAGTATCTATAAGACCACCAGCAAATTGGAAATCGCTTATATGGTATGTTTTTGTAGATTTACTTACTGACTTACCTAATTCATCAATTAGCCGATTTATTTGTTGCTCATAAACACCAAGCTGTTTTTCTCTTTCTTTAATTTGTTCTTGATGTTGATTTTTGATCAATTTCAATTCCGATTCATATTTTTGTTGAAAATCATTTCTAAATTCAGATTGATCAATATCTGATGGAACTTTCACTGCAAAAAGCAAGATGTTTTTCATTTCCCATAGTGCAAGTCCGTCAGCTGTCAGCTTTATCCTAGCAATGCAGTCCTTTAACTACTCCTGAAAAAACACACATTCCGGAAACATAGGAGTATTTGCTGCATTCTAGCTAGAATTATCCCAGACAAACAACTCCTCAGCACTCAGCAACAGATAACTGATAAGCTTAGACGCATTCACCTTGCATGTTTCCGACAGGCAAGATGCATGTTCCACAAGAAGCTGATAATTGAATTTGGTGCAAATTAGATGCGTTGCGAGCTTAGTGCGATCGCATATGAGAAAGGTGGGCTTTGCAGGAATGAAACAGCTTAGATTGCAAGCATTTTACCTAAACCCACCCTACAAATCCAAGGATCTTTTTTTAGTTACCTACTTATATAGTAGTTCTCGCATCCGTGAGGTACATCTCCTATTCCCCATTCCCCATTCCCAAAAACCAAGAACGAAAGTACCTCATCTAAATGAGAAACGGTATATTATACTTGCGTGCAACCTGAAAAGCAGACAGGTAAGACACATTAATACTGTCCTCAACCTCTTGCTCCATACTCTCCCTCAAATGTTCAAATAGAAGCTCTCGACTATGTTCTTCTAGCTTCAAATATGGGGAAAGAGTACTGAGTAATGCTAAATAGTCATCAATGCTATACACAGCTTGACACTCCATCCAACCAGATACTAAATCTATAAATTTCCCTGAGTTGATTACTATGTCTTCAATCCCCTTTAACTTTGCCCTCTGACATTCCTGATCTTCGTAAGCTGTAATGGAAGGGGCATAAGTCTGATAAATTTCTAATGCGGAGTTATACCGACCCGGACTAGGTTCAGGAATCACATTCCACAATAGGATAAGAGAACCATTTTCTTTCAAAGCATTTGCTGCTTTGGGATAGGCAATCTCCGGTGAAACCCAATGGATCGCTGTAGCTGCTAAAATAGCATCAAATGCTTCAGCTTCTTCGGACCACTCCTCGAACGAGGTATTGAGAATTTCTACATGAGAATACTCCCGACAATTCTGACGCGCTAACCAACAAAAGTCTTGATTTGGCTCTAAGCAAAGCAGAGAAAAACTCATCTGCGCAAATGCAACTGTCGCATTGCCTGAACCACATCCTATTTCCAGAATACGTCCATCCCTCGAAATCTGAGCCAGCTCTAAAACACGATTAATTATTGCTTGTGGATAGCTTGGTCTTGTCCGATCATATGCCCTTACTGCCGAAGAATACCAAGTCTTTTTGCTCTGCAGATCTTGAGAGTACACAGAATCTAATTTAACCGAGCCCTTACTGTCGAGTTTTTTCATAATTTTGGCTGTATTTCTCATGGGTATGGTAACGCGGCTTTTGGAAGAAACTGAGCCACACGAGCCATTAGAAGTTATCACTAGTGTTGCTGAATAGGAATCTTGGGAATGTGTTTCGTGAGGCAGCACAGTTGAATGCTGAACGTGCTATTTTTACTCAATAGCCTTTTACCTTTTTTATGGCTGCTGACCTAATATTTCTCCTAACGGTGAGTGCTGATGCTCCTGTCGTTGCTAACGCTCTGCTATCAGCAACACTCACCAATCAGGACATTCTACTACGATTATTATTGGTGCTTCTACTTATTGCGCTTAACGCTTTTTTCGTCACTGCTGAATTTTCTATGGTTTCAGTGCGGCGATCGCGTATTAATCAGCTGGTTGAGGCAGGTGACGTTCAGGCGCAAACTGTCCAAGCACTGCAAAGGAGTATTGAGCGCCTACTCTCTACAACTCAGTTGGGAATTACCCTCTCTAGTTTAGCTCTTGGCTGGATTGGTGAAAATACTGTGGCTATCCTAATGGCTCCTTGGATCGCACAACTTCCTATTTCTTGGGGTTCGAGCCAAATTATTATCCATTCCCTGGCCATTTCTGTTGCCTTTTTCCTCATTGCTTACCTGCAAATCGTTTTGGGGGAACTCTGTCCCAAATCCGTTGCCCTACTCTACTCAGAGAGGCTAGCACGGTTTTTGGGACCACCAAGTCTGGTGATTGCCCGTTGCTTTAATCCTTTTATCTGGATTTTGAACCAATCAACTCATTGGTTACTAAAGCTTGTGGGTATTCCCTATAAGAGTCAAGGCTGGTATAGCCACAGTCGGGTAACCCCAGAAGAGTTACGACTAATTATTACCACTGAGCGCGAGTCTATCGGACTCGAAGCAGAAGAACGCAAACTCCTCAAAAACGTGTTTGAGTTTGGTGATGTCTTGGTAGTAGAGATAATGGTTCCCCGTACTAGCATTACTGCAATTCCTATTAATGCCACTTTCCAGACTTTACTAGAAGAAATTGTCAAAACTGGTCACTCTCGTTATCCCGTCACTGGGGAATCCCTTGATGATATTCGTGGCATTATTTACTTTAAAGAATTAGCTGAACCTTTCTACCAAGGACAGTTAAGCTTAGATTCGCCGATTCACCCGTGGGTTCGCCCTGCAAGATTTGTCTCGGAGGTTCACCCCTTGAGCAAACTATTACCTTTGATGCAGCGATCGCACCTAGCCATGGTTATAGTTGTAGATGAGTTTGGTGGTACAGCAGGATTAGTTACCCTCAAAGATTTGATTGCCGAAATTATTGGTCAAGAGCCTGAACCAGAAAGTCCAGAGGAGTTAACTGTGCAAAATCTTGACCAACATACCTTTATTGTGCAAGCCCAAATGGACTTGGCAGAAGTTAACGAATTGTTGGATTTGGATTTACCTTTGACTGACGAATACCAAACTTTGGGAGGATTCTTACTCTATCAGTTTCAGAAAATTCCTGTACAGGGTGAAGCCCTGCACTATAACAATCTTGATTTTACTATTGTCTCTGCTGAAGGACCACGCCTAAATCAAATTCGTATTGAGCGACGGGAGCCAACAGTATTGGAGCTAGAAGGTAATTAAGGCAATAGTAGGGGCGAATGGCCATTCGCCCCTACTTTTTGGAAAAACCTTTAAATACCAGAACTATCCAAAAACTGTCGAATTTCTTTATCTCGGAGGCGGCAATTTTGACCTACTGTAGCTTTTTCCTCAACAGTGGAACACTCTAAAGATAAACAATCAGTCAAGGCAGTCATTGCTAATTGTTTACTAGACAAATCTTGCAGTTGTTGCTCGAGAGACTCAATCCTGTCTACTAAAGCACGAATAACTTTTGCTTCGGAATCAGGTAAACAACCATGTTCTAATGGGTTTACCCGAACACCTGAACGATAGACAACTCTACCAGGAACACCCACAACTGTGCAGTCAGAAGGCACATCTCGCAGTACAACAGAACCTGCCCCGATACGAACATTGTTACCAATGTGGATATTACCTAGAACCTTAGCACCCGCACCAACTACAACATTTTCTCCTAGGGTAGGATGGCGTTTACCACTTTCCTTACCAGTACCACCAAGGGTGACACCTTGGTAGATGAGGCTGTAATCTCCAATAATGGCAGTTTCTCCAATGACAACGCCCATCCCGTGGTCAATGAAAACTCCCTTACCGATAGTGGCACCAGGATGAATTTCAATACCAGTCAAAAAGCGAGACAACTGGGATATCAATCTGGGAATAAAAGGAATTCCCAAAATGTGTAGCCAGTGACAGAAACGGTGAGATAATAGTGCCTGCAAACCAGGGTAGCAGAACAAAACTTCTAGCCAGTTACGAGCCGCAGGGTCGCGCTCAAAGATAATGCGAAAGTCGGTAATTAGGGCAGATAGCACAAGCAAATTACCCAATGAAAGTACAACTGATCATTGACCATCTTATCGTTCCTTGCTACTCTCGCACAGTTAAGGTGTAATTAAGCATTTCTCCAGACTTAACCGTACCTACCCAAATCCAGTAAGTACCAGCTTCCCATCCTCTGTCTTTGATAGTAGCATCATTAGTCGATTCTATCCCATCACCACAACGAAAGGTTTGGCTATTAGGTCCTTGAATTACTAAGGTTGTACCTTTTCCCTTACTGTTAATTTTTACACTGAGATTCGAGAAATCTTGTTCTAAAACTAGTTTGTGATCGGGAGTGGTATCCCCATAACCAACGCAAGGGTTGCCATTGCGATCACTATTAGCCTTTGCTGATAAGGGGAAAGAGCCACTTGTATAACCTCTAACTTGCCCTTCCTCTTGGGTAAAACCAGGTGATAAAGTCAAAGTGTCGAAATTTGCCTCTTTATTTTCCTCTTGGGATAAGACAGGTATGGTGTTTAGGGCTACTATCGAAGTGATGAGACCAATTACATATAATCGCTGCATGATTAATCCCCTCCTAGCAAGAGTGGAAACTTAGCTTCCTTTATACTCCCAGTTGAGTAAGGAGTTATCAACTAGACTGCTTACTTATGTTTTAACTTGATTTAGGTAATCTCAGAGCAACCAAGGTGACAGTATGTTGTCTGCCACATCTTCTTTCGGTATGTGATACTAAATCTGATTGAGAAAGAAGGTGTTCCTTTGTCCCCTAAATCCCCCAATCCTGGGGGACTTTGAATTATTTTTCACCTACTCTGAGAACCGGATTTGGTATGGTTTCTTTTTTTGGAGGTACGATGCCCTTCATTATCTTAATTTTACTAGCATTATTCAGCAATTGGCTGTTTTCAGAAACTCTTGTATTTTTTCCCCTAGACATATTAAATTCTTTAAAGCCTCTAACCTCTTTAACACTGGTGGCTGCTTTGCTAGCATTCTTTTGGTGTTTTGGAGAATGAGCTTTGTTATTAGTCATTGGTCGTTGGTCATTTGTCATTTGTCATTAAGGAGCAGGCTATGAAGGTCAAACATTTTATCAATCTTCACAAAGGAACCACTTTCATATTTATCTTAGGGCTGATGCTAGCTTATCAGAACTTCACTCTAGGACCTTGGGTTTATCTAGCTCTCCATGGTACCTATGGTTTTTTGTGGTTACTTAAAGACAGACTCTATCCTGATCAGCAGTGGGAGCAAGAAATTTCTTGGCAGATAAACTTGGTAGGTTTTGGACTGCTTAGCCTTTACTGGGTGGCTCCTTTTATCCTGATTAGTAGTAGAGTGGAGCCACCACTGCCTTTGGTTGCCGCAGCAATTGCCCTCAATATATTAGGGGTCTTCCTTCACTATGGCAGTGATGCTCAGAAGTATTTTACCCTCAAGTATAAGACTGGGCTGATTACGGAGGGCTTTTTCGCTCGTTGTCGAAATACTAACTACCTGGGCGAGATCTTCATTTATTTAGCTTTTGCCATGCTGGCGATGCACTGGTTGCCCTTTGTCATTTTGGGGGGATTTATTGCTGGTATATTCATTCCCAACATGCTCAAAAAAGATCAGTCCCTTTCTCGCTACCCTGAATTTGAATTGTATAAAGCAAACTCTGGATTGCTATTTCCTAAAGTGTTTGTCGGACATCTTCATACCAATGAAAAATCGGCAGAGGTATAAACTTTTATCCCCATCCTCTAGAGGATGGGGATAAATTAACTTTCCTATTTAGAGTTTGCTGAACAAGTCTGAAACCTTATTTAATAGGCCATAGTTAAACAGGGAACTTTGTCTGAAGTTTTTCTATTATTGTAACTGAGCTGTTCACAAGGAATGATATCAGTAATAATAGTTGTGATTTTATCACTAGAATGTACTTCTAATCTGGCATTTTTAACCCCTTCAAAGACTAGTCTCTGACCAGGGAAAACAACTCGCTCCAAATAAAAATTGGGAATGTTAGTAATTCTAATGATCTGAATTATACTGCTCTGGTTTGAATAGTAGCAGAGAAAGCTTTCAGAGCAATTAGCAGGAAAAGAATTTAAAAGTTTACTCATTATCATTTTTCAGAATTTTTATTTGCATATTCCAATAATTACTAAGTTTAGCTAAAAATGTCAGAATATTTTGATTTTACTTAATATTTGTTATTGAAAATCCACATAAAATTAAGTATCCACTATAAGTAATAGTAATTGCCGTGATACTTCTCATTGGAGAGTAATGATGCTACTCATTGATTGGAAAATTTAAGTATTTTTAAAGAACTATTTTTGACTAATTGTGATATATGGCTGCCTCTTACACCATCTATCATAAAAAACAGCAGGAAGCCAACTCCTTAAAAGGGTTGGAGGAAATGCTGGCTAGCCGCGAAAGTCATTAGAACAAAGGACACTTGACAAATGACGCTTGCATCCTACCTAATGCAAGTCTTGAGATGAGCTTAACCTTTGTGCCCCGTTCGTGAACGCACCTTGCTCTAAGAATGATGTATGTCACCCAGTTAAATCGTCGTTACATGCCAATATTTAGAATTAATGAAGGGAGAGAGTAAATCTAAAATCTAAAATCTAAAATCTAAAATATTTTCCTTTCTCCGTCAATTGCTAATTGATAAAGATTATCTACTATATGACTAATTTGCCTCCCACATCTCAACAAGACTCGGAGTCTGCTGAGAATACCCAAACATCACTGAGTCCTTGGCGCTGCTTGACTGGAGCAATGATTGCTGGAGGATTAGCTTTTGCTGCTTACTCACTAACTTCCTCCATTGCTCAAACCTATGCAGCTAAACCAATCGCTTCAACTAATCCTACAGCAATAAATATTGCGATCGCAGTTCGTACTTTAGTTGTAGGTGTCAGTACTTTGGCAACCTTTGTTTTTGGTATTGCTACTATTGGTTTGGTGGCTCTAGCTATGCAAATCTCAATTCAAAAGCTGAAAAACCGCACAGCTTCGACTTCTGATTGATAAAGAATAAATATTGAGATTAGAGATTTTCTCTCTTCCTTTCCTTAATCTTTGATGAAAGTGTGGCAGTAGTCACGTCCAAGCAAGAATTATGCGATTAAAACTGTGGCAGTGGGTTGTTTTAGCTCTTCCAATCGCAACCATCATGAGTTTTTTGCTGGTTTCAGCAGGATGGCAGATTCACGAGTGGGGTATTAATTGGATTTGGGGTGTATTCATCTTCATTTTCTTGGGTTGGCGTTGGTTGTTAGTCAAATGGACTAAACCTGTAATCAAGCAGATGGAAGCTGTTATGGCACAAGTCAGTGCAGAACTTGAATCGACTACAGGCGACACAACAGGACTACCAGAGGGAAACGATACAGCAAATCGAATAGAAGCCGTACTCCAAAAAACCCTGAAGGCGGCACAGGAGGATGCACCAATCTGGGAAGATTGGCAAACATTTTGGACACGATGCCAGGAGCTGATTGTTGCGATCGCGCAAGTTTACCATCCGGAAGTAAAATATCCCCTGTTGAGCATCTACATACCTGAGGCTTATGGATTGCTTCGAGGGACGGTGGATGATCTAGATAGGTGGATGCAAAAGTTATCCCCAGTTCTAAATCAGGTTACTGTGGGGCAAGCATACCAAGCCTACGAGGCTTATCGTAAGCTGGAACCATCTGCTCGCAAACTTTGGCGAGTCTGGAATTGGGTGCAATGGCTCTTGAACCCAGCGGCAGCGGCAGCAAAAACAGTTAGTAGGCGCTCTAGTAACCAGGCAACTGAACAACTGCTAGTCAATTTGAGCCAGCTATTTCGGGAAGCAGCTCTCAGGAATCTTTCTCAACAGGCAATTGCCCTGTACGGAGATAGCCCACTACCTGCTTCAGAATTGGCTGTTTCCACGCCAACCCTACCCAAGGCAAAAACCCAAACTCTGCGAGATATTCTGGCTCAAGCAGAATCCCCTGAAGCAGTTGAGCAAAAACCTGTCAATATTTTATTGGTGGGGCGAACAGGAGCAGGAAAAAGCAGCCTGATTAACACTCTGTTTCAAGCAGAGTTAGCTGCTGTGGATGTATTGCCCAGTACTGATCAGATTCAGAATTATCAGTGGCAAGTTTCAACTGGGGAAATGCTGACACTTTGGGATACCCCAGGTTACGAACAGGTGAACCGTGCTGAGCTTCGGGAGTTAGTTTTAGATTATGCTACTAAAACGGATTTACTGCTGCTGGTTACCCCGGCTCTAGATCCAGCTCTACAAATGGATGTAGACTTTCTCCAAGACCTCAAGGCAGAAGTTAAAGACTTACCAACAATTGCAATCATTACTCAGGTGGATCGTTTGCGCCCTATCCGGGAGTGGGAACCGCCTTACAACTGGCAATGGGGGAAACGTCCTAAGGAAATTGCTATTCAGGAAGCCACCGAGTATCGGGCTCAACTGCTGGGGGAATTCTGTGAGCGGGCTTTACCCATCGTAGCTGCTGACCTCAAAATTGGTCGAGCTGCCTGGGGAGTAGAAGCTTTATCATTAGCCTTAGTAGAAGCGATCGCACCTGCTAAGCAACTTCGTCTTGCCCGCTTTTTGCGTAATCTGGAAGCCCGCACCCTGGCTGCAGCCAAAATTATCGACCATTACACCTTCCAGATGGCAACTACTCAAGGGCTGACTACACTGTTGAAAAGTCCGGTGCTCCAGTTTATTTCCACCCTATCAACTGGAGCACCAACCCTAGCTTATGTGCTGGCAGAGCAAATTCCTGTGGAACAGTTGCCTGTTGTTATTGGTAAACTCCAGATGGCATATGATTTATTCTCACTCTTGAATACAGAGGATTCTAACACCCTCAATTTTGACTTGCTCTCTTTCTGGCCTTTGATACTGGAAAACTCTGCCTCACCGGAGCGCAATGCTTGGGCATTTGGTCATGCGCTGGTAGAATACTGGAGTCAGAACCTAACAGTTGAACAACTACGGGAGCGGTTTAATTACTATCTCAAACAGATTTAAGATGGTGAGCGAAATTTTGGGTGGAATTTCTGGCTCAGGCTGGTTGAATATTACCTACCAAAATGCGATTGCCTTTTGTTTTAACAGCATAAGTTGCTAGGGGTACCTTTGCTGGTGGCCCTAAAACTTGACCAGTTGTATCAAACTCAGAATCATGACAGGTACAAAGAAACACATTCTTTTGTTTCTTCCATTCCACTGCACAATCCCGGTGAGTACAGATAGGGTTAATGGCTACTAACTTATCGGAGTTAGCTGAATCTTGGACGACTAAGACTGGACTTTCAGGCAACTCCTCATTAAAGATTTGACCCTCTTTCTCTAATTGTCCCACGGTTCCCACCACTCGAAAGCCAGTCGTTCCAGCTTTAGTGGTGGAACTGTTAGAAGAGCAGGCTGCCAGGGTTACTGGTAGATAATTGGCAAGAAAACCCACCCCAACCCAGTTGAGAAATGTACGACGTTCCATAAAAGTTTGAAAAATGGGGTTATTGTTGACTCAATTTTTTGTTAGTTGATTTTTTGGCTGAACGGTTACGCAACAAACCCGTCATGTTCAATCCTGTAATCAGTAATCCCACCAAACCTAATCCATTTAACAGTGGATATATAGTTTGGAGTCCCAAAATTCTGCCTGAGTGAATCTTAAGCATCACTTTAGATACCTCATGGAGAGAAAGCCACTCATCAAAAATTGGATAAGCTGTACCTGTAATCACAGTAAGGGATAGAGGTAGGAACAATATGATAGCTAGTTGCCGATGATAGCGACGAAAAGCAGCGTTTACTTTCATGTTCTATCTTCTTTATATAGTCACTCGATGTTTTTTCTCCCCTGCTCCCTTTGAGTGAGCAAAATTTACAGAGCTTTTAAGAAACAAGGGAACAGGGAACAGGGAATAGGGAACAGGGAGGAGGATTTGAGCTTGTTTCTTCTATTCGTAGCGGGCGGTGCGTCGCCAGTTGGGGGGCTCTTAAGAAACAAGGCAGAGGGCAGAAGGCAGAAGAGAAGAGGATTTGGCTTGTTTCTGACCTCCGTAGAGGGTGGCAATCGCCGCCCGTGGGGCTGCTCTTAAGAAACAAGGCAGAAGGCAAGAGGCAGTCTGAATGAAAAATTTTTTTTCACCACCAGATAATGAAAGTAGGTTCTTCCCTATTGCCTATTGCCTATTGCCTACTTACAAGTCAGAGGGCAGAAGGGAAGAGGATTGGCTTGTTTTTTCCCTTCATTGCGGGTGCCGCTGCGCTAAGCACCATTAACAGTAGCTGAAGTATCTGCTGTAGCCGTTACTTCCTCGCCTTCATAAGCGAGAGCCTTATCACCAGCTTCAGCAAAAGCTTTTGCCAGTTCTAACAACTTCTGTCGCTCCTTATCATCAGGAATACCTGCTGGTGGCGGCATCAACTTATTTTTGATTTCGGTTACATTTTCGTGCCGCGAGGCAAGCGCTTGGTTGGGATAGTTCAGCAGTAGCAACTGCTTCATTTCATTGGAGTTGTCGGGACTGTGACAAACCATGCAAGCGTGCTGTCGCATTTCTACTTCAAAGGCTCGATAGGCAGCGTCAAGGGTCTTGACATGTGGGTTGCCCTGAGAAAAGAGGTTTGTGTACAATGTCACCTTGGGTTCTTGCTTACCATCTTTAACTTCCCAAGTCCACTGACCATCCCACTCTCGCTCTACTAGGGGACGTTCTTGATCCTTCTGGTAGGAACGCATAGCTCCTTTAATTGTGCCTTCCTTCATGAGTAACAACAGTTCAGAAGCTTGCTGGTAAGCTTGCCATTTTTTCGGCGAGTGCCAGAATGGATAAGGGAAAGCACCCATGTCAAGTTCTTTGCGGAACACAACTGGTAGGTGGATAACTGTAAAACCTTGCTGCTCCTCAACCCTCGGTTCGTCGGTAACCATGAAAGTAGACATGTATGTGCGACGCCAGACAAGGGGGTTGAAGATGGTAGTCTCATGTTCAGTTAGATTGTAATGGTCTGGCTCCTTCTGTTGACCCCAGAGGATTTCTTCGCTCATGGCTTTCCGCAACGGCTCAAGCTTGGCAAGTTTCTCTGCACATTGTTGGTGAGCCTTCTCGTCATCAAGGTTGGCAACTGGACAAGCCTCAGCAATACCCTGAGCAATCTTGGTTGCTATTGCTACGTCGGGATTGTTTGAGGAGTTGGAATTAGTAGATAAATTGTCGGAGCCGCAGCCGATAAACAGTGCGATAGGTAGAACAATACCTGCAAGGAAGAATAAGAACTTAGATTTTAATTTGAACTGCTTGAGCATGAATTTTCTCTGTCGAACTGAATTTGAGGACAAGGGTTAAAAGTAGCCGTCCTCGGGTAAATTATGCAAAACTTGCTTGACTTTTCTGAGTAGTGTAAATGCTAAAACTACGATGGGTTAAGTTATACCAAATCCGCTTTAGTGGGACTGGTATCCTGAGATGCTAGAATCAACTTAATAAATAGAATTAGACATTTTGTGAACAGCAGCTCCTGCGAACCAGATTTGCCATTAGTTAGCATCTGTGCTAAGTAGATTCCCATTTAAAATACACATCGGCAGGCTAATTAGGCAGGAGACTTCAAGTTGGTATAGCGTTTGTGGTTTTGGTGAATTAAAAGCAACTGCGTAGAGACACCCAGATAAATACTGTTTCACCTGAGGCAGTAGATTTCAATTTGGTATAGCGTTTGTCATTTTGGTGAATTAAAAGCAACTGCGTAGAAACACACAGATAGATATTTTTTTTGACCGGCTTCAATAGTATATAGGGTTTTTGTTTCGGTGGCAAATACCAAATGTTGTAAAAAAGGTAACATGGAACAGCGAATAAAAAACACAGAGTAAGAAGTACCGAGTTTTTTTTTCTTAGCAAGATAGCTTTCTCGGTTTGCCACTCACTGGGAAACACTATATAGAATGCATCTCTAGTCAGGAAAATATTAATATATATTAATATTTTCCTGACTAGAGAATTTAATATAAGTAGATCGGCAATGTTAAAATCAATTGGTGAGGCTTATCATTGAAAACCTACAACCTACAACCTCATCATTAACTAGCATGTCCCATTTTAGGTTGATAGCTGCATTAAATAATTTTTTTTGAGAACAAAAAACTTTACTAATCCCCGAAAACTTTATCATAAAAGAATTATAGAGATTTTTGGCCGTCCTGCATACTTACGGCTGATGTCCGAAATATAGGATGATTTAATAAATTACCCTTGCGGAATAGTACTAAGTTAAGAGAGAATTATATAAATTAGATAAGGTCATCTACAAACTCACAGCGGTGTGTTTACTTGTATGAGGTAGCTTACTAAAGATATTGATGAGGTTTATACTTTGCCAATGGTGAACCAAATTAACAAACCTCACGAACTAATAAGCTAGGATAGCTACAAATTTCATCGTAATTACTAGTAACACTAGGATGATGCGATATCTTAAGTTGACCCTACAAATCAATTTACAAGCTAGACCTCAGGGTGTTGTCTGCTTCGATGAGTGACTTAATTAATTGGCGAAAGTTTAAAGGGTAAGTCGCTGCCCGACAGGGTCAAGGTTAAATATTAAAGATTAAAGGGATAAGACTGATTGTCTTCCTTTAGCTATTGCTCTGCTTCTTTATAGAAGCTTGCAAGATTTTGGATATATAATCTCGGTGCATATTTTTTAGCCTCAAATAGCTTAAAGCCTAGTTTTTTATACCCAATCTATTTTCATAACTGTTCTTCTATTGTTTGTTAATTGAAGTAAATGCCATGGGTATTGCTCTAGTTGTTGAAGATTCTCTGACAGATATGCAGGTTCTCTCTGGTTGTCTCCGGCAAGGGGGCATTGATGTTTTAATTGCTCAAACTGGAGAAGAAGCTCTAGCTAAAATTACTTTTCATCGACCTGACATCATTGTTCTAGACATTGTACTACCCGGTTGCAGTGGCTTTGAGCTTTGTCGCGAACTAAAAGCTCAAACTGACACTAGCAATATTCCTATCGTTATCTGCTCAACGAAAGGCAGTGATATGGATAAGTTTTGGGGAATGAAACAGGGAGCAGATGCTTACTTGTCTAAGCCGATTGATCAAGAAGAGCTCGTGCGTACTGTTAAACAGCTAATCAAACTCTAATGGATGATTGGTCATTTATCAAACCTTAGGAATGAAAATATCCAGTTCTAATCTACTAGTTACCAGTTCTCAATCGCTACTTAAGAAGGAGTTTTTGCGGTTTTATCTTGAGCCGGATACGACAACATTGCTGCCTCTAGAGCAATTGACCGAGGTACTAACTATTCCCATCGGTGAGATTGTACCCATTCCTCATATGAATCCCTGGGTAATGGGTGTCTACAACTGGCGAGGAGACATTTTGTGGATAGTTGATTTAGGACATCTAGTTGGACTCACTCCCTGGTATCAACAAACAAGCAATGTTTCAGTCCATAAGGCAATTGTCTTGAAAGCTATTGGCAATAAAGCAAATTCTACCAATCTTAAAACTCAAATGCTCGGACTAGTAGTCAATCGGGTAGAAGATATTGAGTTGTGTAATCCAGATTTAATTCAATCCCCACCATCATCTACTGTTACCCCTGAACTAGTGCCATTTTTACGCGGCTATTGGTTAAAACCAGATGATGAAATGCTAGTAGTTCTTGATGGTCAAGCAATTATAGCTGCAATGCCTAAGCCATCAAACTAAGAACAATAATATAGTATTCCATTCTCAATTCTCAATTAACTAACATGACTCAGATTCCTTCTCAATCTACTACCCAAAACTCTACTAACAACAACACTTCCATATCTGAAACTATGGAGTTTGACACTCAAGCTACTGGTGATCCCCTCTCTGGCTCAGATGTTTGGCAACAGTCTTCCCAAGTACCAACAGCAAGCCAAATTTTTGAATCAGAGCAAATGGGTTCCGATCTACAGTTCGTGCCAACTTCTGTTCCACAAAAGCGAGGTCCTTGGTGGCAACGAATTAATGTTAGAGCAAAAGCAACTATTCTAGCTATTGCTATTGGCACTACCCCAGTGCTAGCCATTGGTTCAATTGCTTATTACTTTGCTAACCAATCGATCACAAAGGAAATTACACGAGAAAAGCAACAAGTCGCTGCTCAACTTGCTAATGAAATCAATCTCTTTATGGCTGACAGATTCGCAGATATTCAGGTACTCGGGCAATTGCCAATTTTCACTGACCCTAGGGTGTCTGGGATTACGCCTGTTGAAGAAAAGGTAGCTTTACTTGATCGCTATGTCCAACTTTACGGAGTCTATAACAGCGTAGCTCTGTTTGATCTCAATGGTGAAACTGTCGTACAGGCTAAAGGCAAGCCGGTACCCAACCACCTGACTCGGGACTACTATCAGCGTATCATGAAAACCGGTCAGCCGACGATTAACCCCCCCTCAGTCTCCAGAACTACCGGAACCTTGAGTATGCATATTGCTTCACCGGTGAAAGATATAGGTACAGACAAGATCACCGGCGTAATCCGTTTTCAGTTGCCTGTAAAGGGTTTAGATAAAGTAGCTCGAGACTTCGGCAGTGAGGGAAACAATTACTATGTGGTTGATAATTCAGACAAGTACTTTCTAGCTTCTGGCTCTGAGGAGAGAATAAATCAACCAGCACAAGAACATTTTGCTAAATATGCTCAACTTAAGGCAGCAAACAAGCTTGACTCGGTGATAGATGTTGATACCGATGATGGTTCTTTGCAACTGTTAACCTACGCACCTGTGGAAAACTTAGCAGGCTTAGAGGAACTAGACTTTGGGGTATTAATTGCCAGTGATTTAAGAACTGCCTTTGCACCCCAAAGACAATTACTCTTAACTATTACTTTGGGAACAATGATGACAGCTTTGGTAGTTACTGCGATCGCAACTATCATTGCTAAACAAGCTACCAGTGCACTTGTTGCAGCTACGGATGCAGTGGAAAAAATTGGTCAAGGAGAACTCGATACCCGTGTGGAAGTCCAAGGAGAAGACGAATTTGCGGTGCTTGGAGCTAATATCAACCAGATGGCTGTGCAGCTCAAGAATCTCAATTTATTGCGAGAACAAGCACTAGTTTCTGAGCAGGAACGAGAACTAGAGGTTACCGAAAAATTAGCTGAGGAGCAGCGCCAACTCAGAGAGGCGCTGCAACGGCGAGCCTTGGAACTGATGATAGAAGTAGAGCCAGTTAGTCAAGGGGACCTCACCGTCCGAGCTAAGGTGACAACGGATGAAATCGGTACAATTGCCGATTCCTACAATTCCACGGTGGCTAGTTTACGAAAACTGGTTACCAAGGTGCAAACCGCAGCTAGCCAGGTAGCCGAAACCACTAATAGCAATGAAACTTCTGTGCAAGAGTTATCTCAAGAAGTCTTGCAGCAAGCGGAGGAAATTGCTCAAGCTCTCAGCCAGGTACAAGATATGGCTCAATCGGTGCAGCTGGTAGCAAACAGTGCTCAGCAAGCTGAAGCCGCTGTACGCCAAGCATCCCAGACGGTGGAAGAAGGGGATGCAGCTATGAACCGGACAGTTGATGGCATCGTACAGATTCAAGAAACAGTAACAGAAACTGCCGATAAAGTTAAACGCCTTGGGGAATCTTCCCAAAAGATTTCCACAGTAGTCAACCTGATTAGTACTTTTGCCGCTCAAACCAACTTGCTAGCGCTCAATGCTTCCATTGAGGCGGCACGAGCTGGGGAAGAAGGTAGGGGTTTTGCCGTGGTTGCTGATGAAGTGCGATCGCTAGCACAGCAATCTGCACAAGCTACTGGTGAAATTGAAAAGTTAGTCGAACAAATTCAAGCAGAAACCAATGACGTGGTTGCCACCATCAAAGCCAGTACTCAGCAGGTAGTAATGGGAACTAGTTTGGTGGATGAAGCTCGTCAGAGTCTCAACAAAATTACCGTTGCCTCTAGCGAAATTAGTGAGTTAGTTGAAGCAATTGCCCAAGCAACAGTTGTGCAAACAGCTACCTCAGAAGCAGTCAGCAACAAGATGACCAATGTAGCAGCAATTGCTAATAAAACTTTAGCAGAAACAAACCAAGTTTCATCCTCCTTTGAAGAATTACGAAAAGTGGCTCAGGCACTACAAGATGATGTTGGTCAATTTAAGGTGAATTAGTCATTGTTTATTGGTCATTGGTCATTGGTCATTAGTCATTAGTTATTGGTCATTGGTCATTGGTCATTGATCATTGGTACAAACAACAAACAACAAACAACAAACAACTAATAACAAATGACTAATAACAATTTTCAACTTGAACGCCAAATTACGGAGATTGATGGTTCCTTGTCTCCCAATATATTGCCAAACGGAAACTGGAGTACCTCAGAAGAACTAGCTCAAGAAGTTGTTGCACCAACGGCCACAGAACCAACATTCGAGTCATCAACCCCTCTGCGTCGCCGCTTGTTGATGACCATTCTTCCGACAGTATTACTGCCTCTAGCTTTGGCTAGTGTGTTGGGTTACAGCGTTATTCAACAACAGAGTGGGGATGAACTAAAAGAGCATTTAGAGCAACAATCCTTACTAACTAGCCAAGCAACTAGCGAATTAGTCAACCAGGTGGTAAAAATTCCCCTTGATATCGCTAGTAATCCCTTAATTATTGATGCAGCTCGCAACAGTGGACAAAAAGCTGAAGTTCAGGGATTAGTGGAATTACCAATTGATGAGTTGGAAAAACGTTTTGGTAACACAAAGCTGCTGGAAGTTAATCAAAATCTCAATAATTATTTGTTGAGAATCCTCAAGAATGAAAATTTAGCTGAAATATTTTTCACTGAAAAAAATGGCTTGGTAATTGCTTCAAGTAATATTACTAGTGACTTTGTGCAAAGGGACGAAGATTGGTGGCAAAATGCCAAACGAGATAGTTTATCGGTGGGAGATCCGGCAATCGATGAATCGGCAAATACTTTTGCTGTTGACTTTTCCCAAGCAATTCTAGACCCATTCTCAGAAGAGTTTCTTGGCGTTATCAAAATGGTTGTACCTTCGACTGCCTTTGATCAATTGGGAGAGCTTTTGCAGTACGCGCACCTCACTGGCTCCCAACAAGTACAGCTTTTGGATACTAGCTCCAAAACTATTATAGATACACTCACTGCTGATGGTCCTAGCGATACTAAAGAAATCGTCGGAGGTGAAGCGATTGTTCAATTAGCAGGAATCTTGGTTAAGGCACTCCAAGAGCAGGGTGCTGATTCTGAGGCAATGTTGCAGGAGCTGCGAAGCCAATATTCCCTGGGACAATGGGAACTTCACACCTTTGAGAACGAGGGGAAAAAACAGCTTCTGAGTATTTCATTCGCTTACCAAGGCAAGCAATACACCCTAAGCACCATTCCTCAACTCGATTGGGTGGCAATTGCTGTGATGGACATTAATGACATTCAAGGGGTTAGTAGAGGTTTACTAGCAGTCTTCGGTTTGATTGCCTTGATTCTAGGAACAGTGGCAGTGGCAATTATTATGCAATTAGCAGATCAACTATCAGCCCCTCTCAATGACTTATCTGATAAAGCCGAGCAAGTATCTTTAGGTAATCTAGATATCACGGTTGAACCCCGTGGCAGTACGGAAACCCAAACCCTAGCTAAAACCTTCAATAATCTCGTAGCTTCTGTAAAAACCCTCATAAGAGAACGGGAAATTGAGCTGGAACGAGAAGAAGTTAATGAAGAAATAGCTCAAGAGCAGCGCAAGAGCAAAGAGGCACTACAAAAGCGTGCTTTGGATCTACTGATGGAAGTAGAACCATTGACTCAAGGGGATCTCACTGTCCGAGCCAAGGTGACAGAAGATGAAATTGGCACGATCGCAGACTCCTACAATGCCACAATAGCTAACCTGCGGAAAATTGTTACCCAGGTGCAAACAGCTGCTGTTCAGGTAGCCGAAACCACTAACAATAATGAGCCTGTAGTCCAATCTCTGTCAACAGAAGCTTTGCGACAAGCAGAGGAAATTGCTGTAGCTCTAGAACGAGTGCAAGAAATGGCTCAATTGGTAGAAGTTGTGGCTAGCAGTGCTCAGCAAGCAGAGAAAGCTGTCCAACAAGCAGCCCAAACAGTAGAGGAAGGGGATGCCAATATGAACCGGACAGTAGACGGAATTATTGCTATCCGAGAGACTGTAGCAGAATCAGCCAAAAAAGTCAAGCGCCTAGGAGAATCTTCCCAAAGAATCTCTAAAGTAGTCAACCTCATCAGTAACTTTGCTGAACAAACCAACATGCTCGCTTTAAATGCCTCCATTGAGGCAGCTCAAGCAGGTAAAGAAGGTAGAGGTTTTGCCATTATTGCTCAGGAAGTACGCAAGCTAGCAAAGCAATCGGCACAAGCTACTATCGAAATTGAAAAGCTAGTAGCAGAACTCCAGCAGGAAACCAATGAAGTAATTGCCACGATGGAAACAGGTACCGATGAGGTGGTAACGGGAACTAAACTTGTAGATGAAACCCGCCAAAGCCTCAATAAAATTACTGCTGCTTCTGCTGAGATTAATCAATTAGTTGAAGCGATTGCCGAGTCAACAGTTGTGCAATCTAAAGTCTCGGAGATAGTTACCGAAACTATGACTGATGTCGCCGCCATTGCTTCCCAAACTTCCACTGAAGCCAATGCTGTTTCTTCTTCCTTTGAGCAACTGCGCCAGGTAGCTCAAGCACTGCAAGAGGAGGTAGGTCAATTTAAGGTTAGTTAGGTGTTAGGTGTTACGTGTTAGCTGTAATGACAAATAACAAATAACCAACTATGGCAATAAACCCAGAAATCCGCGACCAAGCATATCAGTTTTTTATAGAAGAAGCTCCTGAACTATTGCAGGAAATTGAAGATGGTTTACTCAAGCTGCTGTCTGAGCGTAGTACTGCCCAAATCCACAACTTAATGCGAGCTGCCCACTCTCTCAAGGGAGGAGCTGCTAGCATTGATTTAGGAGCGATCGCAACCCTAGCTCATCGCTTAGAAAATATCTTCAAAGCTCTCTACAACGAATCTGTAGCAATTGATGTTGACTTTGAGAGCCAACTATTCCAAGCTTATGATTGTCTGCGTTTGCCTTTAAGGGAGCAGATCGAATCAGGTCAATTTGATGCTGAGCAAGCTTTAGCGATCGCTGAACCTATCTTCATCCAGATAGAGGATCGACTAGGAGATGCTCTCTCCCAGGCAGATAATTTTATCCCCAGTTCCTCAGAGTTGGGGGTTAATATGGCTTTATCAATTTTTGAAGTGGATGTAAGCCAAGGACTCGAACGCCTAGCTACAGTGGTGGCTAATCCTGGTGAGTATGAAGTAGCCGGAGAATTACGAGCTCAAGCTGAGGTATTTGCTGGGTTTGGAGCGTTACTGGAATTGCCAGGATTTAGTGCGATCGCTGATTTAGCAATTGCAGCGTTGGATGCTAATCCGGAGCGTGCGGTGGAAATTACTCAACTAGCACTGGCTGATTTTCAGGCAGGTAGAGAAGCGGTGCTAGGGGGTGATTCTACTCAAGGAGGAAGTCCTTCTGCTGGGTTATCGGCTTTATCCGAGCCTCTTGGGGAGATGGGGGAACACGGGGACACCGAAACACAGGGACACACAGATGAGGAAGGCATTGCCAATCCCCAATTCCCCATTCCCGATGTTCTAATTCCCGATGCCACAATTCCTGATTCCTTAATTCTAGATCCCCCAATTCCCGATTTCCCAATTCCCGATTTCCCATTGCCTATTGCCAATTTGTCAGAGAGCATTGATGAGGAATTGATCGCCCCCGAAGAGCTATCAACGACAGATGAAGAGATAGATGAAGAGATAGACGAAGAAGTTATTCTGGGAAACATCCCCTCATTAGATGAGATTTTTGGTAGTGTGGCTCAGCTTGATAGTGTAGATTCTAACGCTATCCTGAGTGAACAAGAAGAGGCAGAAGGTTTACCTTTTAACATTGATTCGGATTTCCTAATCCCCATAACCTCTACCTCAGATACTCTGGAGCAGCAGGATTCCGAGCCAGTGGAGGTTCCCGAAGAGCCAGAGATTGTAGTTCCTCAAGAACTAGAGACTGTAGTTTCTCAAGAACCAGAGATTGTAGTTCCTCAAGAACCAGAGATTGTAGTTCCTCAAGA